>WSSedL1CaDRAFT_10000149_pt1 | contig 47222 bp, 29 predicted proteins | sample WetSurSL1Cattail_FD_9464 | JGI IMG/M metagenome (IMG submission 9464)
CCCCGGACAGCAAGCACAACCAAACCAAGCCTGACGCTCGTGTTGCCCCATCGACTCAAGCGGATTATCATAAAAAAACTTATCTCCACTGAGCGATACTCCCGAAATAACTCCGTTGTATAAAGCCCGTTCCAACACATCAATAAACTTAGCATCGCCGGTTGCCAAAAACATCCGTTGATTCCAATACACATTGGCTATGGCGGCACAGGTTTCGGCATAAGCTGTGTGATTGTTCAGTTCGTAGTTAGGTCCAAAACCCTCGCCCTGTGCTCTGGAGCCAACGCCACCGGTGATGTAAAGCTTTTTGCCGGCCATATTGCCCCAAATACGGGTTAGTGCTTTGAAATAAGCAGTATCGTGGGTCAATGCTGCTACATCGGCTACTCCTGAGTACAGATAACCGGCCCGAACGGCATGACCTACAATTTCATCCTGCTTCAGGATGGGTTTATGATCCTGACTGTATTCGCTCAGGTGATGGCCATCGGTACCACGGCCGGTTTCTTCAACAAAATATTTTGCCAAGTCGAGGTATTTTTTCTTTCCGGTTACTTTATAAAGCTTGGCCAATGCCATCTCCACAATAGGGTGACCGGAAGGGCGATGAATCTGACCTTTGTCAGGGCCAAAAACTGTACAGATAAGGTCAGCATTTTTGAGTGCTACATCCAGCAAGGTTCTTTTTCCGGTAGCCTGAAAATGTGCAACGGCTGCTTCGTACAAGTGACCGCAGTTGTAGAGTTCGTGACTGTTTATTTTCTCCCAGCGGGCATTGCCCCACCAACCCGAAAGCCGGGTACACTTATTGGTTACGCAGGTAGTGAGATATCCATCGGGCTCTTGTGCGGCGCGGATAAGATTGATAACACTATCGAGATAAGCATCCAGTTTCTTATCGTATTTCACTGCCAGCGAATAAGAAGCTCCTTCAATTATTTTATAAGGATCGGTATCGTCGAAAGAGAAATCACCCTTTTGTTCTCCCTTAATTAATCCACCGGCCAGTGCAAAATTATCAAACCGTCCATTCTTCTCACACTCTTTAAAAGCAGATGGAATAGATACGGTACGATTAGTCTCAATACGTGGAGCCCAAAAGTTATCCTTGAAATGGACATTGGTAAATGGCACTTGCTGGATTGGCTCCTGCACTTTGTTTGCCGACTGTCCGAAAAAAATCATTCCGGCGGCTAATCCTAGTAATAATGGTCGTAATAAAATCTTCATAAATTCGTAATGGTTAACTCATATTATCGAAATATTGATTTGCAAATGAATACATTTATTTCGACTCCGAATAAAAAAATACTCCATTTATCTGAAACAATAGTCTAACTATCGTTTTTTATGATAACTATATCTATCTTTTTACCAGTACTATAAGTTTGTTTGTAAAATAGTTTATATGATTATTTGCAAAAGCATCCAAAAAACATCAGTTAGCATTCCGTTGGGCAAATAGTAAAGGTGAATAAATACGGTTGAATAATGAATTCCACAATTTTTTACCAACAACAGGTTCATCCGGCCATACTAAACCAGATAGCGGTATATATAAGGGATAAATTACATTCATTTAAATGATTTGTTTTTACAATCACCTTATTATTATAGCTTTTAAATTGACTTTTATAGCTAGTTAACCGATTCCGGTAGTTATTCGACTAATAACTTGACTTATTCAACCAATAACTTAAGTTATTCAATGAAAACATGAACTTATTCAACCAATAGATGTACTTATTCAATGAAAAGATACACTTGTTCAATGAAAAGGTGAACTTATTCAACAAATACCTCCATTTTTTAGAAAAAAACAATTATTCTATACCCACATCAGACATATATAATCACATCAGTAGCACTTTAGTATAAAAACAGACCCAAATGCAAGACAAACTCTAAGTATTCTCTGATTTTGCAGGAACATGTTTACTTTTTCAACGACAGTCTCACCATAAGTACGCCGTGCGCCGGAATAGTGTACTTTGTACTTGAAGCTGTTGTACCTATGACTCTGTGGTTCCACAAATCACGGATCAGGTATTCTTTTGTATTCACATTCACTGCCGACACAAAATACATAATGTTCTTTTTCCAGTTATAATCCAAACTCCATGTTTTGTCGGTACGATTCAGAAAGCACACAGCCACTTTGCCATGGGATAAGGGCTTTGCCCAGATCTCATGATCGCCCATATCCATAAACCTACGAGCCTGCTGCCCCAGACTATCCTGATCGACCGCAATCACTTCCCGGTTAGTCAATATCTCTAAAGTTTCTTTATCCATCGACCGCACATCATTGCCCGCCATCAGCGGTGCTGCCAGCATCGACCACATGGAAAAATGAGTAATATACTCATCGCGGGTCATGCCACCGTTACCTATTTCCAGCATCTCAGCATCATTCCAATGCCCTGGTCCCGCATAGGGATACAGATCGGCAAGCACATCTATTATATCGAGCACCCCTACTCCTCCCCAATCGAATTTACACTGATAACAATCGCGGATATCGGCCGTGGTACGCCACAGATGCCCGATACCTTTCGCCCATTTCCAGGGCTGACTTTCGCCCCACTCGCAAATGCTGAATACAATAGGCCGACCGCAGGCCTTTAGCGCATCGCTCATGGTGCGGTAAGCCGCTTCGGCATTCTGCCCTTCGTTGGAGCACCAGTCATATTTCAGGTAATCAACTCCCCAACGGGCATATTGCCGGGCATCCTGAAACTGATAGCCCCTGCTGCCCGGTCGCCTCTGACAAGTCAACGATCCGGCGCAGGAATAAATACCCAACTTCAGTCCTTTGCCGTGAATATAATCGGCCAACGCTTTTATTCCGTTAGGAAAGCTTTTAGGATCGGCTACAATATTGCCGGCCGAATCACGCGACACCTGCCAGCAATCATCTATTACTATATAGTTGTAACCGGCATCCCGCATACCCGATGTGACTAGCTGATCTGCCACCTCGCAAAGTAACTTTTCACTGATATTGCACCCGAATTTGTTCCAACTGTTCCATCCCATTGGAGGAGTTGCTGCCAGGCTTTCAAAGATTGAATCCTGTTTGGTTTCTTTTACGCCAAACGAAACTTGTGCGTGGATAATTCCCACAAATAAACACAAGACCGGTAGCAAATATTTTCTTTTCATTAGATTTAGTTTTTCTTTTAAAGTTCTACGCTATTTTTCCGTTGATTAGGAGTTGCAAATAAACAGAATCTTTCAGATGTTGGATTGTAATATAATCCATTATGATAGCAAAATCATCTAACCACAGCGCAGAGTTTCATTTACTATATTTAGTACAAACAAGCGTTTTAGGCTTCATATTGTACTATTATTCCATGTTTTTGGATTATATTTTCCTTTATAAGGAATAAATGTAGTAATATTGTAATTCCTTTTTCACTACAATATAAATTCATATAATTGCATGAGAAAACAGTTTATATTCATCCTTATTCTATTTATATCGCTGATCCAGAATTCTCTTTTGTCTGCTAATTTTAACTTTCGACATTACAGAGCTGAAGACGGACTTATCTTTAATACAGTCCGGAATATCATTCAGGACCGGCGCGGATTTATCTGGCTGGGTACGGAAGATGGGCTAAATCGGTTTGATGGATATACATTCAAAGAATTCCGTAGTGCTAAAAACAAAGAAAACTCGTTAGGCAGTAATTACATCAGCAGCTTGCTCGAAGATAAACAAGGTAATATATGGATAGGAACCGACGAAGGAGCTTATATCTATAATCCTTTGACCGATCAGTTTACACATTTCCAGAACAAAGCGCATGGTGTGGCTATGTCGGCTACGGTAAATGGTATTGCAAAAGATACGTTCGGGAATCTATGGTTCGCCACCTACGGACAAGGCATATTCCAGTACAACTTATCTACCGGCATATTGAAACAACACCGATGGGTCAACAATTCGAGCTCATCAGCGAATTATGATTTTCTCAATTACATTTATGTTGATCGGAGTAATCGGGTATGGGCAGCAACCAAGATGCCCAACAATCCACTTATTCTGCTTGACAGGACAAAAAACTGTTTTCGTTTTTATGACCTGAAACAAAACGCACGCACGCACGCAGATTTCACCATTTATAAAATTTTTGAAGACTCACAACGAAATTTATGGTTTGGCACCTGGAATAAGGGAATCTGTAAACTGGACAAAGAAACAAGAAACCTAACGTACTATCTTTCGCCCGAAACACCGGGTGGTATCCTGCATGTTCATGAAATTAACGAATATAGCCGCGACTTGTTACTCATTGGATCAGACGACGGACTAAGCCTTTTCAACACCAAAACGCTTAATCATCGTTTGTTCACTTCCAGCGAAATTGACCCTTCCGCTCTTTCCGACAAATTTATTTATCCGATATTCAAAGATCATGAAGGCGGATTGTGGGTGGGTACTTATTTCGGAGGAGTGAATTATGTATCGCCAAACAGTGGGCTTTTCGAACGTTATACCCATTCTCGCTATGTAAACTCGGTGAACGGAAATATTATCGGACGTTTTACCGAAGATAAAAAAGGAAATATCTGGATTGCTTCGGACGACGGAGGATTAAATGAACTGAATCCGGAAACAGGACGGTTCTCGGCCTATATGCCTCACCCGAGGAAAAACGGAATCTCCTATCACAATGTACATGCACTGTGCTGGGACGATGATAAACTCTGGATCGGGACTTATTCGGGCGGTTTGAACGTGCTGAACACTAAAACGGGCCAATTTAAATTGTACAATTCGGTGGAAGGTGACCCGACAACACTTGATGGTGGAAGTATTTATGCCATATACAAAGACCGAAGCAACAAAATGTGGGTTACCAGCATGTCGGGAGTAAACCTTTATAATCGTCAGGCCGATAATTTCATCCGGGTAAAATACTTTAATGCCACCACCATAGCCATCACCGAAGATACCAAAGGAATATTATGGTTTGCCACTCAGGGGAAAGGGGTTTTCAGATTCGATCCGAAAGATAAGCGCTGGACCAATTATACAAGCAAACCAAACTCCAGCCAGTCACTTCCAAGCAATCAGCTGAATTGTCTGCTAGCCGATCACAAAGGACGTTTGTGGTTCGGAGCTTCCAGTGGTTTGTGCCGTTACGACTATTCTAACGACTGCTTTATTCCCATTACCCTCAATGCACCCAGCAATAGTATATGCAGCATTATCGAAGATCAGGATATGTTATGGATTACAACTGCCAAGGGACTGGTTCGGTACGACACACGCAACGGTTCTTGTCTGGTATTTACGCGAAGCGATGGCCTGCTGAGCGATCAGTTTATTGCCAACTCGGGCTTTAAAAGTTCTGCCGGAAAAATCTATATCGGTACTGCCAATGGTTTCAATGCATTCTGTCCGAAAAATCTTGTTGCTAACAAGTATGTGCCCAAGGTAGCCATCACCAACCTCGAAATTTTCAACAAAGAAGTAGAAGTCGGCCCTAAAAGTGCGTTAACCCAATCCATCGGATTTGTAAAACAAATTGATCTGTCCTACAAACAAAATGTTTTTAGTCTGAGCTACGTGGCACTAAGCTATACCACACCCGAAAAAAACATGTACGCCTATAAACTCGAAGGGTTTGACAAAGACTGGAACTACGTAAACCGTCAACACAAAGCTACCTACACCAACCTTCCGGCGGGAGAATATGTGTTCAGGGTCAAAGCATCCAACAACGACGGACTGTGGAACGAACAGGGTGCATCCATCAAAGTTGTTATCCACCCACCATTCTGGCTGACCATCTGGTTTAAGTTTATTTATGCCGGACTACTGATTGCCGGACTTATTTTTCTACAAAAGAATACACGCCGACGCGCCGAACATAGGCATAATGAAGAGATAAAAGAACTCAATCAGCAAAAAGAAAAAGAGGTATACGATGCCAAGATACAGTTTTTCACTATGATTGCGCACGAGATTCGAACTCCTGTTTCGCTTATCATTGGTCCGCTGGAGAAAATCATGGCTACTGTGTCTGCATTCCCCGATTATGTTCGTAACGACTTAAATATTATCAACCGCAATAGTCAGCGTTTGCTTCATCTGGTTAATCAGCTTCTCGACTTTAGAAAAGCCGAGCAGGGTGCGCTTGTGCTGAATTTCAGCAAGCAAAACATTTACCAACTGCTGAGCTATACCTACGAACGCTTTAGACCGATTATCGAACAGAACAATATAGAATTCACACTCGAGTGTCCTGATAAGACCTTTGAAGCAGTAATTGACCTGGAAGCAATTACCAAAGTGATAAGTAATCTACTGACCAATGCCATGAAATTTACCGACAATAAAATTACGTTGATGTACCGTACATATCCTGACAGAAACACCTTCGAGATACGGGTGATGGATAATGGTGATGGTATTTCAGATTCCGAAAAAGTAAAGATATTCACTCCATTTTATCAGATACCATCCGGAACCGTTCAGGGTACAGGCATCGGATTATCACTGGTAAAAAGCATTGTTGATGCACATCACGGGGTGGTAACCGTTACAGACACCCCGGTCAAAGGAGCTACGTTTAGTATCGTTCTACCATTTGACAACGAAGAGAATCTGAGTTGCCATGTTGATTCTAAACCTACGCCTTCGGTCTTTCCCTCGCCTATAGAACTATTACCCGAAATTCAGGAGCAACTACCCGATGCAAAAACAGACAAGCCCATCCTGCTCATAGTGGAAGACAATGCCGATATGCGTCGTTTTCTATGTGATAACTTTATCTCGGATTATCAGGTAGTCTCAGCTTCCGATGGATTGGAGGGACTGGAGCTTCTGAAGAAACACGAAGTCAACCTGATCATCAGCGACCTTATGATGCCCCGCATGGACGGACTGGGATTCTGCAAAGCGGTACGATCGAATATGCTTTTGAGTCATATCCCGTTCGTATTGCTCACTGCAAAGACCGATCTTGATGCGAAAATAGACGGGCTGAATCTGGGAGCTGATTCGTATATAGAAAAGCCATTCTCAATCAACCACCTGAAAGCACAAATCAGCAACCTGATTGAAACGCGTACGCTGCTACGAAAGAAATATTCCGAGATGCCTTTTGTCTCCATAACTACCATTGCCGGAAACTCTGCCGATGAGCTATTTCTGACTAAGGTAAATGAAATCATTGAGCGGAATATAGCTAACGAAGACTTTTCTATCGACCTGCTGGCCGAAGAGCTTTGCATTAGCCGTTCCGGCTTGTTTGCCAAAATTAAAACATTAGCCGATATTACTCCGAATGAATTGATTCAACTTATCCGGCTCAAAAAAGCAGCCGAATATATTATGCAGAAAGAACATCGGATTAATGAAATTGCCTATATGGTAGGCTTCAATAATCCATCCTATTTCAGTAAGTGTTTTCAAAAACAGTTTGGTGTTCGCCCCATGGATTTTGCAGGTAAAAACAATAATAACAATTGATGCGAATCTATAGTTTAAAAATAATCCGTAGGACTTACATATCCATAGAATAAAGAAAAATATATGTTTATTGTCCGTAGGACATTCATATTTTTTAAGGTTTATCTACGGGGAATTGGTTGTATCTGTTTTCATTTTCTATTGATATGTATTCCTTACGGGAAATAACTCATTATAAAAAAGAATGTGTGTGCCTGTAGCTTCTGATTCACATTAATAATTAAATGATATGCTTTTTGTATCTACATTCAGATAACCACTCTTGTAACTATTTATTTGTAACTACTTCATTGTTTAGTTCATATTTAACGTGCTGATAATCTCAGCACTATGGGGAAAGAATCCCCGCTTTTACTGGCCGAATTTGATTTCTGAACTTATAATACCTACATATCCAGACTTCTACCTTTTCAGGTTCTTTTGGTATATAGCTTGCCTATACTAATGCAGACACATATTTGTCTAAAACATTTAAAAACAAAAGAATCATGAAAAAAGTAATGTTATTTGCACTCGGTTTTCTGATGATGACTAGTGCGTCGGTTTTCGCTCAAAATGTTGTAAAATCAACTAAAGACAGTACAGTAACTTCAACGCCGATAGTTGATCCGGTTAAAACAGAAATTAAAACCTCTGAGCTACCACAACCCGTAAAAGATCTTATTGTTAGCTTCAAATCTCAGGGCTGGGATGCTGCCGAAACTTCATATGTTGCAAAAGATTCGACCAATCAGGTTATTTTTTACGTAGTATCTTTCAAAAATCCGACTTCAGGAGAAAGTAAGAGTATCAATATTGATAAAGACGGAAAAATCGTAAATCAATAAAGTAGGAATACTTAAGTTTATTTAAAAGAAACAGGAGCTGAAAAACATTCATCTCCTGTTTTTTTTAGTACTTTTGTGTTTCACTTATTAATACAAAAGATTCCTATGGCAAACATTCTCCTGGTTGAGGACGACAAAACTTTTATACAAATATTGCAGGGCTTTTTAGTCAAGCAAGGGTATGAAGTGGATGCCCGGGATTGTATTAAGGATGCAGTTACTGCCATTAGTAAAACTGAGTATCAACTCATTTTGTTGGATTACAGACTGCCGGATGGAATAGGGCTGGACCTGATCAAATTACTCCGATCGAAAAACATAAAAACTCCGGTTATCATTATTACCAGTTTTCTGGATATCCGAACGGCTGTAAATGCCCTTAAAATGGGGGCATTTGATTATATCACCAAGCCCATCATACCGGATGAATTGCTGATGATCATTAACGAAGCGATAAATAAAAAAGAACAGAAAGTTACCCAACCTACCGTTACCGGACAATTCGTTGAAGGCAACAGTGAGAAGTCTGCCCAACTTAGTGATTATGTAAAACTGGTGGCACCTACCGAAGTATCGGTCATCATACAAGGGGAAAGTGGAACAGGAAAAGAACATATTGCCCGCAGTATTCATGCACAAAGCAACCGTTCGAAAGAATCTTTTGTGGCTATTGATTGCGGAACACTTTCATCGGAACTGGCGGCCAGTGAATTGTTTGGTCATTCCAAAGGATCGTTTACCGGTGCTTTGCAAGATAAAAAAGGACAGTTCGAGATGGCCAACAAGGGAACATTTTTTCTGGATGAAGTAGGTAATCTGAGCTACGACGTTCAGGTAAAACTATTGCGCAGCCTGCAGGAAAAAGTGATTCAACCCATTGGTAGCAACCGAAACGTAAAGATAGACGTACGCATCATAGCCGCCACCAACGAAGACCTGCTACTGAAAGTCAAAAACGGAACTTTCCGCGAAGATTTATATCACCGGTTAAATGAGTTCAAGATTTTAGTTCCCGCCTTACGTCAACGAAAAGGAGATCTTCCTCAATTTATCCAACATTTCATCACCTTATCTAACAAAGAACTGGGACGAAATGTACAAAAAGTCTCGGATGAAGTGATGGAGCTATTCACTCACTACGAATGGCCGGGAAATTTGCGGGAAATGAAAAACTGTATCAAACGGGCTGTATTACTAACAAAAGGTGATACGATAGAAAAGCTGGTTTTACCTGAAGAAATGCTATTGGAAAATAGTTCTACAATCCACACTCCTCCGGCTGAGTTTGATTTAAAAGCATTGCAGGAAACCAATGAAAGGGAAATGATTATTAAAACCCTGCAGGAAGTGAAATACAACAAATCGAAAGCCGCGCGCCTCCTCAACATAGACCGAAAAACACTCTACCTTAAGCTGGCAAAGTATAATATTGAAGACTAATCAGTCGGCAGTATGTAGTCTGTAGTTAGAATACATTTGCCTTAAACTTTTAATTCGCAGAATTAGTGAATCTTTATGCTCATATTGCTAACACATTGTAATAAAAATGGAATAACCATTAAGGCATTTAGTTCATTTAGTATGCGAATCAGAAGTTGAAAAATAGTCCGTAGGACTTACAGGTACATACAATAAGCATATATCTATGTTTATTATCCGTAGGACATTCACACTTCTCATGTTTATCCACAGAAAATTGATTAGTAATCCTTTCATTGTCTATTGATGTATATTCCCTACGGGAAATAACTTATCAGAAGAAATATACTTGTATCCAACTCCTGATTCGCACCATTAACAATTAATCATTAGCCATTGATCATTAATATTACCGCTTCTATCAGCTTATCTATTTCCATCGTCACCCCTTTCAACTCACGGGTTACTTCTGCCAGATCGCAGGAACCTTTCAGCGTTTTTTCCAACTGCCGGAGCTTGAATGATAATTCACTATCACCCACCTGTCCTATTCTGCCGGCTAGTTTATGACATAATTCCATCATGGGTTGTTGGTCGGGCTGTTCAACAAGTTGCTGAAGTAATACCCTGTCCTGTCTGGTTTCATCCACAAACGAAGCCAGACTTTTTTGCAATAACTCTTCATCCTGCATACACATTGCACGCAGCGCAGTCAGGTCCAGTTTTTTCGCAGCACCTGAATGAGCATTTAAACAGGCTATAAGATCCTCCTCTTTAAACGGTTTTGTTATCAGCCCATCAAAGCCCTGCGCCAGAATAGCTGCCTGTTCTTCTTGCAAGGCATGTGCAGTCAGTGCTATGATTTTGACATCCTTTTTTATTCGGGTACGCAACAATTTGCAAAGCTCCAAACCATTTATCCCTGGCATCCGGATATCAGTATATATAAGACTTATATCATGATCCCATTCCTGATTAATCAACTCTTCTGACGACACCTGACAGGTATGCTCAACGCCATATTCATCGAGAATAATGGAGCAAAGCTTCAGGATAAAAGGATCATCGTCTATAATCAGGACTTTGCCGGTAAAGTTTAGTTTGTTCTCTTGTTTTTCTTTCGGTTCAGGAACCTCTGCTTTATCGGTTTGTTCGTAGCGCAGCATTACCGTAAATACCGAGCCCTGATGCAAAGTACTCTCAGCAGTAAGGGTCCCTCCCTGTTGTTCCACCAACCCTTTTACGATGTTTAATCCCAATCCGGTACCGGAACTGGCATGTTGTCCCGAAAAGTCGACCTGCTCAAATTCATTGAACACCCGCGTCAGGTCTTCTTCGGATATGCCCATGCCTGTATCCACAATGCGAAACGCAAACTCAGTCATATTATCGCTCACCGTTGATTCCACTTCAAGCCGGATGCCACCTTCGTTAGTAAACTTAATGGCATTGCCTATCAGATTGTACAATATCTGTTTCAACCGAAACGCATCGCCCAGATAAAGATTCGGGTAATTTACTTCCTTCGTATATTCAAGTTTCAGATTTTTTTCAATGGCCTGCGACTTCATGGTTGCAGCTACTTCGGCAAGTAACCGACCCATATCAAACGGTTTTTTGTCGAAGGTAAATTTGCCCGATACAATACGACTGTAATCCAGCACTTCATTCACTATTTGCAATAAATGTTCCGATGAATAATAAATGGCTTCAACAGCAGCTCTCGACGGTTTATCCTGCTGCATGATTTGCTCCGAGAAACCAATAATCGACTGCAAAGGTGTCCGTATCTCATGGCTCATGTTGGACAGGAACCGCTGTTTCACCGTACTTAAATACTCGGCTTCCTCTTTGGCTTCAAGCAGTTGTTTACGGAAAAGATTACTGCGTGATATATCGGCAAACACCAGATAAACCAACACCGAAGTTATGATAACAAACAGTATCATGATAATGATGATACGCGTCATGCTGCTTTGCACATTGGTTACCAACAGTGTATCGTTGGCTTTTACTTTTGCTATTTCGGCTGTTTCCATAGAGCGTAATACAGCACGTATGCGGTTGATGTAATTATTGGCATCGCGAATAAGACTCAACTCGCCATTAGCCAGTGTAACACTCCGCGTCCGATGATACTGATCGATATTTTTTACCGACTCGGCGATGGCCCGCTTCAGACTGTCCCGCTGCGATAACACCAAGGTATCAATCCGGATGCTATGTTCTTTTTGCACCACAGGTCGCACATCCGCTTTGCTCGATTTATCTCCTCCTCCAAAGAGTCCAAGAAAACGTTTTATAAGTGAAGCGCGCGATTTTGCTTTGGGCAACTGTTCTGGAGGAGCATAAGTGGTAGTGGTTATACCGTTCCGTACGGAAGTAATGATGCTGCTATCCATCTTGGCCGAATTGGCGGAAATAAGATCCGAAAGATTTTTAAACTTCCCGGTGAGAGACTGATTACTGAACAGATCGGCATATAGTTTCAGATAATTTGCCACCAGATCATCGTACTGATTGAGCAATCGGTTTATCGAATCGATCTGATGCAACTGCAACTTACTATCAGCGCAAAGTATGCGTAAGGTATCCAGCCGTTTTGTCAGCACTTCGGCTTCAGGCAGCAGAACAGGAGTTGTTTTTGTGGGGTTCTTCAATATTAGTTTGCGCTGATATTGCCCTATTTGTGTTACATCATTGGACAGTGTGTTCAGCAAAACCAATTTATCGTTAGGTTCCGACATCTCTTCGATGGTAGTCACTACCTGCCCAAAGGCAAGGTGCAAAATAAACCACGACAGCGCAATGGCAACTGCCGCAATAATAGAGATAGCGATAACCTTCCCTCTGATAGACTTTGAATCAAAATCAATTTTTACCATATCCTGTATTTCTTTTATTCCGTCAGCTTATCCATCCTCAAAAATCAATCCATATAAGATTGAGAAAAAGAGACACGACATTGCCGACAATACATCAGCGGCAACTTCGTACCTATACAACATTGCCAACCAACCACCAGCGGCAATTTCGTACCTATACGACATTGCCAACCAACTGCCAGCGGCAATTTCGTACCTATACGACATTGCCAACCAACTGCCAGCGGCAATTTCGTACCTATACGACATTGCCAACCAACTGCCAGCGGCAATTTCATACCTATAAGAAATTGCGACCAAACCTTCAGCAGCACATTTTAATACCAAAAACCGAAATAATAATGTACCGTTATCCAAATAGCAAACCGCACACTTACGTAGTTAGCCTGAGGATGCAATTAAAGTTAACCATTAGCGTTATTTTACCTATAAAACATCTATATTTGCAAGTCTCAACGAGCAAAGTCACATTGTTTATTTTTCGCTGCAGGAAACAAATATACATCTATTAATTAATATATCATGTTAAGAAAACTCCTTTTATCCCTTTTAGTCATTAGCGCTTTAGCACAAGCACAACAAACGTATAAACAGCCTTTAACTTCAGCCATCAAAGAAACTGATTTGAAAAGAGATTTGTATGCATTGGCAGATGATCATTTCCGAGGCCGTGAGGCCGGAACGTTGGATGAACTGAAAGCGGCAGTATGGCTTGCCGACGAAGCCAGAAAAACCGGCATGCAACCGGCAGGTGACGATGGCACCTTTTTTCAGTTTTTTCATCTGATCCGTCATCGCCCGTCGGACAGAAGTACAGTAGCCATTAATGGAAAAGGATTAGCATTATGGTCGGACGTACTCATTGCGCAAGCTAATGAAGCAATTGTGGATGCTCCCATTGTGTTTGTCGACAAAGGCAGAGAAGAAGACCTGGCTAAAGTAGACGTTAAGGGTAAGGCTGTGGCTATTATAGCTTCTGACGAAGACCTGAATCTCAACATGTCATTACCCGAAAGACGCTACCCTGTATTTGTACGGGCTAAATTCTATGATAAGCTCATGGCTAAAGGAGCAGTAGCAATCATTTTTATTGCAGATAAACTGGGTGAGGAATCCTGGCCGGCAGTAACTCCACAAATGACAAGAGGTCTTTATGACATTGCAGGAGGCATTAACGAGAAAATTGCTCCCAAAGCTCCGGTTATATGGGTTCATGCAAAAGAACTGGATGACCTGAAGAAAGCCGGTAGCACATTGACAACCCATATCACCACAGAAACTTTCGACTATCCATCAGTCAATGTCATTGGGAAAATTGTCGGGACTGACCCGCTGCTAAAGAAAGAATATGTGCTTATCAGCGGACATATTGATCATGACGGTATCAGACAAAAATACGGTGAAGATTCCATCTATAATGGAGCTGACGACAATGCGAGTGTCTGTGTTGCCATGCTTGCTATGGGGCGGGCTTACACCATTCAGCCGGGCAAACGCTCCATCTTGTTTGTATTTCATGGTTCCGAAGAGCGTGGTTTGTTAGGAGCCAAATACCATGTTGCTCACCCTGTTGTAAACAAATCCTCGATTGTTGCTGTGTTGAACGGAGATATGATCGGTCGAAATAATGTTAACGAAGCCACCATATTGGGAGCTAATAACCCGCACAAGAATTCGGATGATTTGGTAAAGATAACGTTGAGAGCAAATCAGGAAGGTCCAAAGTTCAGCCTTAATAAAGATTGGGATAAGCCTGAACATGTGGAATATTTTTATTTCCGAAGCGATCATTTGCCTTACGCAAAAGCAGGTATACCTGCTATCTTTTTTACCAGTATGCTTCATAGTCAATATCACACACCAATGGATAAGGCTGAGAATATCAACTACCTGAAATTAAAAAAAATGACCGACTGGATATATCGTACCAGCTGGATTCTGGCAAATGAAAAGGAAAGGCCTGCCTTACTTCAAAACTTCAAGTTAGAAAGATAAAAAGAATGCACTTTCATTGATTCAAGTCCGGGCTTTGCTTATACTTGAATCAATGTTAGCTTTGTTTCTCATAACGGATTAGATGGTGATAAGACATTACTGTTCACTAAAGTTATCATCTTCTCTTTCTTCCATCCAGTTATATTCAATCTCATATGCAACCTTTCGGGCAAATTCCAATCCATGCCGGTCGGTCAGAAAACCTAAAGCCATATCCATCCCGGCACTCACACCCGACGAAGTATAGTATTTACCGTCCACAACCCAGCGTGCATGTTTAATCCAGTTTACATTTTCACCATTAGTCATAACCCAGTCAAAAGCTCTTTTATTTGAAGTTGCGTTCCGACCATCCAATAGTCCCGTTTTAGCAAGCAATGCACTGCCTGTACAAATAGTCAACACATAGTTGCTGGAAACCGAAATTTCCCGAATAGCATCAATCAACAGGGTGTCATTCACTCCGGGCCGTGTTCCGGATCCGCCGGGTATAATAAATACCGCTGAATTATGATGTTCCGAATCAAGCTTCTCAGTTGATATAGAAATCCCATGACTATTCCCTATCAATCCTCCCGATAAGGAATAAAATCGAATGCTATAAAGATCTTTTAGCCGACCCAGAATCTCAACCGGTCCAAACACATCCAGTGTCTCAAAGTTTTCAAAAAGTAAAACGCCTACGTTCATCCTGTCTCTTATTTAAAATCCACATCTTCTACCTTCCACGTTGTGAGTATATCCTGTTCCGAGATGGGTGATCCGTCCGGTTTAGTATAACCTTCGAACAACAGTCGATACTGTTTGGCCAGTTGCGCATTGTACATCCATTGGCCCGGGATAAAATACAGCTTGTTGTCAGTACAGTATTTTTCGAGATAGTTGGTCTTATCATCCTTCTCGGGCATATTGTGGCAAAACACCATTTTACAACCACCAAGCAGAGTGGACAGCCCAGGTGCCTGCAGAAAATCAGGACTGGACGAGATGGGGGTTGCATCTACCACCAGGTCGTACGGCCCTTCAAAATCAGGTAGATGTCCAAGCCCCAGTTGCTTTTTCTTTTCCTGCACACGCTCTGGATTGCGACCTAGCATAGTCACTTTGATGCCCAGTTCCAGCAACACATGAAAAGCCACGCCCGACACACCACCGTTTCCGTAGATCACCGCAGTTTTTATAGTGAGTCCGGAAGCTTCAATACCTTTTTTCAGAGCAGTTTTAAGCCCTATGGCATCCGAATTGTAACCTATGAGTTTACCTCCGTTGTTTACGATAGTATTTACTGCCAGAGTTTTCTGTGCCAACGATTCTACTTCGTCCAGAAACGGAATGATGGTAGATTTCAACCCAGCTCTTCCGGTAACCGCTGCCCCCCGTGCAATGGGCGACCGCACCAAAGCGGCATATCCTTCGGGCGTAACACCGTCGGCAATGGTAAAATAGACCAGATTTAGTCCGAGTGCACGTATGGCGTCGTTGTGTTTCACGATGGAAGATGCGCTACCGGATGAAGAGAAAATGAATTTGGTCTGAACATTTAAGTTCACGCTATAATCGGTTTTTTGTATGGACATAATAAATGTATTGTTCCATTGTTACTACTTTTGGTTACCTCAATCAATGTCGTTTAGATAAGGATTCGCACACAGAATACACGGATTAGACGGAAAAAAGCAGAATAGAAATTCCATTTTTAATGCGTATTATTAAAATATAATAATCAAATCAACTTTACATGTCCTGTAAAATCTGTGTATTCTGTGTGCCTAACTAAACGACATTGTTTTTATAACTGTCATTATTTAACGTTACAAAGATAATTAATGAACGGCTATATAGATGTCAACCTCCGAATCCTCTCCGTTCTGTGATTTGTCTCCATAAACTTCAAAATCATAGCTGTACTTTCTATTCAATTCTTTATCTCTGTTCCAAACGTCCATCCAAACATCCACTATTGCTTTTGGCATAGAACCCTTGGCTACAAGTCTGATAAAGTTGTCGGAAGAAAATTGTCGCCCGATAAGTCCAGCCGGAATATCTTCCAAACTTGTTACCTGCATTCCAATAACTGTGGTATATTCATCTGTGAAGTCCGACTTATAGTCGGTATATATTGAATAGATGTCATTACTGACCTTATTAGGTATTTTATCAAGCAGCCCCTTTTCATAAAACTCACCCCACAGTTTAGCAAGGTCTTGCGCTGACTGATTATTTCTATTGCTTGTTCTTACCGAAATATCTATTATGTTGAAACCATCTATTTTTATCATATTGTATGTTTTTATTTTTTTTAGTTCTGCTTTTTTATGAAAGTCTATGTGTGGCACCCATTATATATTCCACTTACTTATTCGCATTTATCAGTAGATTGTGAATTGAGTTTTGCTTTTTTCAGCACCAAAGTTAATACATGTTTTTGATTCGGATTGATTCAGGTGAGATATATTTCTGAAAAAAGAGTTTACGCTGTTGGATAAGCGGAGTGCAAGCCGAGCCGCACAGCAACCGGATGGTCCTGACAAAGCAGAACAATGTGTTTTTTTTTGAGTATTTATACATCTAATTCAAAAAATCACTATATTTGTACGTGTAAATTTGTCATAGGCACACTTTTTTAATTATTGAACAAACATGGATAGCAGATCGATTCGGGAGAATGGATCTGCTTTTTTTGTTTTTATACAATGCTTATTGATCGGATGACTTAAAGTCATCCGATCAGAGCGACCTGTATGGAAAACACCCCTTTCACAACCATAAACGCACAAAAAAACGGACAATCCGTTTCCGAATTATCCGTTTTTTTAATGTTATTGTAAGCTTATCTTCTTTTGTACGATGAAGAACCACCTTTGTAGCTTGAACCTCCGCTGCTTCTGCGTTCGCCACCTTCCGAAGAAGATGAACGGCTGCTTCTGTCGCCAAGGTCGCGGTTGCGCCAAGGTTTTTCACCGCCTGCACCAGCCGATGAACGGGGAGCGCGATCGCCGCGATCACCACCACGGTATCCACCGCCACGTGATTCACCACCACCATAACTACCACGTGAACGGTATTCCGGTTTACGACTGCCACCACCTTCGAATGATTTGCTTCCTTTAGCTTCCGACACTTCCACTTCCGATTGACCTGCAAAGGCTGTTACCACTGCATCCAATTGATCGGCAAAAACATCAAAGAAAGTAAACTTGTTGGTAACTTCAATAGAACCAATATTGATAGATTTATCACCTGTTACATCGTTGATAATGCCCAACAAACGTTTAGGGTCAATGCCTTCGCGTTCGCCTACGTTCATTTTCAAACGCACACGTCCACCCGGTCTTACACTGCGCTCGCCACGTTCACCGCGTTCACCACGCTCGCTGCGTTCAGGCAAGTTCAGATCTTCGGCATTTTTATAGTAGCTCAGGAAGCGGTTAAACTCTAATGAAACGAAACGTTTCAACAGTTCTTCCTTGCTCAGATATTCCAATTGAGTCATAATCTGTGGCATGTAAGGCTCAATTTGTTCTTCGCTTACTTCCACATGTTCCATACGGTCGATCATAAAGAACAACTGTTTCTTACAAACATCCAATCCGTTAGGAATCTGTTCCTGAATAAAAGTCTTGCGGAGCATGCGCTCTATGTCTTTTATTTTGAAACGTTCTTTAGAATGGATAATTGATACGGCAATACCCTTTTTATTGGCACGGCCTGTACGTCCGCTACGGTGGGTATAAATTTCCACATCGTCGGGCAGGTTATAATTGATTACGTGTGTCAGGTCGCTCACGTCCAATCCACGTGCAGCTACATCGGTAGCCACCAGCAATTGAATATTACGGATACGGAATTTCTGCATCACGTTATCACGTTGTGCCTGCGACAAGTCACCATGTAATGCATCTGCATTGTAACCGTCGTGCATCAGTTTATCAGCAACTTCTTTGGTTTCCTGACGGGTACGACAGAATACAATACCGTAAATATCTGGATTCAAATCCACAATACGTTTCAATACCAGATAGCGTTGACGGGCTTGCGACACATAGTATATGTGTTCTACGTTTTCCGATCCGGCATTTTTTGTTCCTACGGTAATTTCTTCGTAGTTTTTCATGTACCTCTTGGCAATCATGGAAATCTCTTTCGGCATAGTAGCCGAGAAAAGCATTGTACGACGAGTATCGGGGGTCCGTTCCAAGATAGTTTCAATATCTTCTTTGAAACCCATGTTCAACATTTCGTCGGCTTCATCCAGTACCAGAAAGTCAATAGCTCCCAGTTCTACTTTGCCGCGTTCTATCAGGTCGATCAACCGACCAGGAGTAGCCACAATGATTTGTGGAGCCGTGTCCAACTGACGAAGTTGTGTGCGAATATCTTCGCCACCATATACCGCCACAATACGCATTCCACGTATGTTTTTGGCATAACCTTTCAGGTCGTTGGCAATCTGAATACACAATTCACGGGTTGGCGAAAGTACCAGAGCCTGCACTTGTTTGCGCGAAGCATCGATAAGGTGCAACACCGGCAGACCAAAGCCTGCTGTTTTACCCGTTCCAGTTTGTGCCAAAGCCACTAAATCAGCCGTTTGTTCCAGCATAAACGGAATGGTTTTTTCCTGTACGGGCATAGGATTTTCATAGCCCAGTTCTTCGATGGCCGATAAGATCTCGTCCTTCAAATTCAATTCTCTAAATGTCATGTTGTTTGTTTTAGTACACGTCTCGAGTAGTCATCCGGCGATATATTTATGAGTTCGAACAACAATAATCAGTTCGGTATCTCATAGAACCCTCATGTACATTTTATCTTTCAAAGTAAACGAAAGAATAAAAATTGGATTCGGGCTACATTCGTAATTACAAACGTGTACCCTCTTTAAGCAGACTGCTTTGGTTAAAACAGTATAAATCGGATATTTACTCACAACGTATAGTTGTTTATAAATCGGGTGCAAAGGTAGCAAAAATATTCGATGCGGCAACACCCCTTCCTAAAATGAATTTATATCTATGCAAACGAATTGCTTTCATTCGGACAATGGACGGCTTAAACCTGACAGTCGTGACACGCATTGCTCACAGAGCCACCAACAAATTATACACAAGCTAAAAAACAGAGAAATAAAAACAACCCACCATCATGGAAACATAGTCGCGCGAAACATACTTGTATTAAACCTGCGTTAAAGATCGGAATCTACACCCGACTTCTACTTTTTTGAGATATTCTAAACTGATTATTCCTTGTATTATTGAAATTTTTCATTAATTTTGCGGAAGAATTATTACAAAAACACAGCGTTGAATATCAAACTATTATAATATATTATCAAACATGAAATCAATGACTAAAAGTCCTTTGCAGATCGCGCGTGCGAGCTATCAACCTAAGTTGCCGGCTGCACTCAAAGGCAATGTAGTACTCAAAGAAGGTGCAGCTACCGAATCGGTTGCCGATCAGGCTGACATCAAGAACTTGTTTCCAAACACCTATGGCATGCCATTGGTAACATTTGAAACAGGTGCAAAAAAAGAATACCCAACACTTGCTGTAGGTGTTATCTTATCAGGTGGACAAGCCCCGGGCGGACACAATGTCATTGCCGGATTATACGACGGATTAAAAGCCTTGAATCTAAACAACAAATTGTATGGTTTTCTTGGTGGTCCGAGCGGATTAGTTGATCATGAATATGTTGAACTAACCAAAGAAATTGTTGACGAGTACCGCAACACCGGTGGTTTTGATATTATCGGCTCAGGACGTACAAAACTTGAAGAAGAATGGCAATACGAAAAAGGAGCCGAAATATGCAACAAATTAGGCATTAAAGCCATTGTGATTATCGGTGGTGACGATTCGAACACCAACGCTTGTGTACTTGCTGAGTATTACGCTCAGAAAAAAGCTGGCATTCAGGTAATCGGATGTCCTAAAACGATTGATGGGGACCTGAAAAACGGCATGATTGAGACATCATTTGGTTTCGATACTGCTTGCAAAGTATACTCCGAATTGATCGGTAACATCCAACGTGATGCCAACTCGGCTAAAAAATACTGGCACTTTATCCGCCTGATGGGTCGCTCTGCATCACACATCACGCTGGAATGTGCACTGCAAAGCCAACCGAACATCTGTATCGTATCGGAAGAGGTTGAAGCAAAAAATCAAACACTGAATGATGTAGTGGATGATATCATTAAGGTGATTGTAAATCGTGCCAGTCACGGGTTGAACTTCGGAACTATTCTGATTCCCGAAGGTCTGATCGAATTCATTCCTGCTATGAAATCACTGATTGCCGAACTAAACGATTTATTAGCTCATAATGATGACTTCAACGCGATGAATACGGACGAAGAAAAACGTCAATATGTAAAGGGCATGCTTTCACCTGTTAGTGCTGATGTATATCGCAGCCTACCAAAAGGTATCGCTAAACAATTAACCATGGATCGCGATCCACACGGAAATGTTCAGGTTTCATTAATCGAAACCGAAAAACTATTGATCGAAATGGTTGCCAAACGTTTGGCTCAACTGAAAGCTGAAGGATCTTACAAAGGAAAATTCTCTGCCATTAACCATTTCTTCGGTTACGAAGGACGTTGCGCTATTCCTTCTAACTTCGATGCTGACTATACTTATTCATTGGGATATACTGCTTCTATTCTTATTTCAGAAGGAAAGACCGGTTACATGTCATCGGTTCGTAACCTCACTGCTCCTGCCGCCGAATGGATTGCAGGCGGTGTGCCAATCACCATGATGATGAACATGGAAAAACGTCACGGTAAAATGAAACCGGTAATTCAAAAAGCATTGGTATTGTTGAATGGAGCACCATTCAAATACTTTGAAAAACACCGCGTAAGCTGGGCCGACGAAAAGTCAAGTTACATCTATCCGGGACCGGTTCAATATTACGGGCCAACTGAAGTTTGCGACCAACCGACTAAAACATTACAGTTGGAACAAGAATAATAAAGCTCAGTACTCCGAGATATATCAAAAACGGATTTGTCAAAAGACAAGTCCGTTTTTTTATTTATCAATCACAAATATGTATTTTTGCAGCATTATCAAACCAAACACAACATGCTTATACTCCTCTCGCCGGCCAAAATAATGAACTTCGAACATCAAACGAGGACAACATATTTCAGTAAGCCCGAATATATTCAAGAAGCAGAACAGCTCATTGAACTGTTGCGCGAACTATCCCCCTCGGACCTGAGCAAGCTACTCGACATCAATGCCGGACTCACTCAGCTCAACTTCGACAGGATATTCAACTGGCACCTTCCATTTTCACTCCAAAATGCCAAACAAGCCGTACTGACATTCGACGGTGAAGTATTCCGCGGACTCAATGCCAAAACCCTTTCGGATGAAGACCATCAGTATGCACAAATACACTTACGCCTTTTCTCGGGGTTATACGGTCTGTTGCGTCCGTTTGATCTGATCCAACCCTATCGGCTCGAAGTAAGCTCTAAACTTCAGAACTCCGAAGGTAATGATCTGTATGCTTTTTGGAGAGAAAAGGTAACCTTGTCAATGCTGAAGACACTCAAAGCAGCAGGTAAACCGGAGATTTTGATTAATCTGGCCTCAAGCGAATACTTCAAAACACTTAACCTGAAAGGAACAAAGACCAGAGTTATCCACATTGAGTTTTACCAACTAAAGGACGATAGACTCAAACAAATAGTAATCTACACCAAAAAGGCGCGAGGCTTAATGGCTCGTTACATAATTGAGAACAAGATTGAAGATTCCGAAGATCTGAAAGGATTTAGCAGCGAAGGATATTGGTTCAGTCCACAACATTCCACCGAGAACCTATTTGTTTTTACCCGATAAAAGATAGTTGCCTTTGGCGATATTTGCTCCCTTTGGTCGTGTTATTAGCCGCGCGATATTGGCCTTCGGTGTTATCTCCCTTCGGTCGTGTTATTAGCTATGTAACACAGCATTTGATGGAGATTAGCCTTAGGCGATGTTAATGACAATCCATAATTTTAAAACTGATTGATTACCGCTACTGTGTGACATGCCACCACGCCTGCAGTTTCGGTACGTAGTCTGCTATTGCCTAACGAAACCGGAACAAAACCAAGCGAAATGGCTTTCTGTACTTCTTCCTTACTAAAGTCGCCTTCAGGTCCTATCAGAATCAGCACATCCGACGACGGTTTAATCTCGTTCTGAAATAGTTTTTTATCTTCTTCGTAACAATGTGCAATGAATTTCTGCGATGCCTGATGATTCTTCATCAGCTCATCGAAAGTAGTCAGCGGATTTAATTTGGGGAAATATGCTTTTAGCGATTGCTTGGCTGCCGCCACAATAATTTTCTGCAGCCGCTCTTCCTTCACTACTTTGCGTTCCGAAAAACGACAAACAACCGGTGTAATCTCATCGACACCTATCTCCGTTGATTTTTCGAGAAACCATTCCAGTCGTTCTATATTCTTAGTAGGTGCTATAGCAATATGCAGTTTAGAATCATGCTTTCCAAAGCCACTCTTCACTTCTGTAATTTCAAATCCACAATGCTTCGGATGCGGATTAGTTATGCGTGCGGTGTAAAACCCTCCTACTCCATCTACCACCGCAATCTCTTCGCCGACCTGTAAGCGCAACACTTTCACGGCATGTAGCGATTCTTCCTCCGGAAGGGTTTGAACCGTAGGAACATTCTGACATTCGGGGAAAAAGAAAATAGTATCAGTCTTAGCCATACACTTTAAATATCTTATTTATAATTGAATCTGTTTCTGAGCCCGTCTTGTTATTATGTCTTTACCATATCGCATCAATGGTTTCTCAATAAACCTGTATGTTAGATAACTCAAAACCACCACCACCGGAACAACAGCAAAAATAACGAAACTATATTGAACAGCAGTAAAACCCTGCATAGTTTTTATTCCAATAAGGAAACGAAACGCGTAAAAGAGAATAATTCCATGCAACAAATAAGTACTGTAACTTATATCGCCCAGAAACCTCACGAACTGCAACCGCAACAAGCCGAACATCGAATTACCCAACGCCACCAGTGTAAATACAACTGTAGCTAAAAGAATGGTACAGATGGTTACATACCGATATTGCACAATAGCAATCAGGCAAACAATTATAACCAGAGAGACAATTAAACTAACTATTCTACCCTTCATTCTTTCCGCAAGATGCGTATACTGGAGCAATACGGCAGGAATGGCACCACCCACAAAACCGATCAAATATATATCACTCTCCATTGCTCCTCTCAGATAAAAGTAAAAGATGATAAAAGCAATACCCAAACCAATATAAACCGGTTTCTGATGTTTTCTAAACACAAACAATGACAGGACAGGCAGTACAAAATAGAAAAGCCACTCATACGACAGCGACCAGGTTACACCCGCATTAATCACAAAGGTTTTCTTAATATGGTTCAAATCGGGCATCGTATCGATATTAAAAAATATCCAGTGACTGAATTGTTCCCTAAAATCGCCCCAACTAACATACAAATTCCAGGAAGAAAGGATCATGACTGTAACAACAACCAACGCCAGAGAAAAATAATACATGGGAAACAACCGGAAGATACGGGAAACAAAGAAATGATTCCAGTTCATACCCGTCTGTCTTACCATAAATAACTTTGACACAAACAGAAAGCCGGTAATCATAAAGAAAAACAGCACACAGGTTCCACCCAAATGATTATAAAGATTAGACGGTGGAGTCGACCATCTGGCCGTTCGCAAAAAGCGAAACCAAATTGTAGCATGGTGCATAAACACCCCTAAAGCCAAAAAGCCTCTTAACCCGCCTATTGTTTCATAGCGGGAAGAAGCATTTTTGTCTTTATATCTTTGCTGAATTAAAAAGGCAGTAAGAAACGCAATTGCATACACTACAATTGCAAATAAAGGATGGTATGGAGACATTTAACCGAACCAAAAAACTATCGGTATATCTCCCCTTTTGCTGCTAACAATGTATTTTTCAGCAGAGAAACGATAGTCATCGGGCCCACACCACCGGGAACCGGAGTAATGAATGAACATTTAGGAGCCACTTCGTCAAATTTCACATCACCACTCAACCGGAATCCACTTTTGGTTTTATCCGACGCAACACGCGTTGTACCCACATCAATAACCGCAGCACCATTTTTCACCATATCGGCAGTAAGGAATTCGGGCATTCCCAATGCTGCAATAATGATATCGGCTTGCAAACAAATTTCTTTCAGATTTTTTGTACGACTATGGCAAACGGTTACTGTAGCATCACCCGGATATCCTTTTTGCATCATAAGCGATGCAACCGGCTTACCTACAATATTACTACGTCCTATCACCACACAGTTTTTACCGGTCGTCGGAATTTCATACCGTTTTAATAGCTCAATAATGCCGGAGGGAGTAGCTGACACGTAACAAGGTAAGCCAATAGACATGCGGCCAACATTCACCGGATGAAAACCATCCACATCCTTGCGATAGTCGATAGCCTCAATTACTTTTTGTTCCGAAATATGTTTTGGCAGAGGTAACTGTACAATAAACCCATCCAAGCCTTTATCCTTATTCAGATCGTCAATGCGGGCAAGCAGCTCAGTTTCGGTCACATCATCTTCAAAGGTAATTTTTGTTGATTTAAAACCAACCTGTTCACACGACTTTACTTTGTGTGCCACATAAGTTTCGCTTCCTCCATCATGACCTACAATAATCACTGCCAAATGCGGAGCTCGCTTACCTGAAGCCACCATTAGCTTTACTTCCTCTGCAATTTCTGCTTTTACTTTTTCCGAAATGGCTTTGCCATCGATTATTTGATAAGACATGAAGATTATTAGTTGAATTGTTGATTAGTTTATTTATTGGGAAGTTGATAAGTTGAATAAATTAGCTAACTATGAATTAGCAACTGATAACTGTCCACTGAACTAAATCTATCTGTGTTTTCCCATTTTAAGTTTTCCCTGACTCATAGTCGCCATCTTCATCATTTTGCCGGTCTGGTCAAACTGTTTCAGTAAGCGATTTATATCCACAATAGTTGTCCCGCTTCCTTTGGCAATACGTTGTTTACGGCTTCCATTAAGCAGAGACGGATTTTCGCGTTCGCGCGGAGTCATAGAATAAATAATGGATTCGATACCTTTAAATGCATCATCCCCTACTTCAATATCTTTCAATGCTTTTCCCATGCCGGGTATCATAGCAGCCAAATCCTTGATATTTCCCATTTTTTTGATTTGTTGAATCTGAGAAAGGAAGTCATTAAAGTCAAACTGATTTTTGGCAATACGTTTTTGCAAACGACGAGCATCTTCTTCGTCATATTGTTCCTGAGCGCGTTCCACCAACGAAACAATATCACCCATTCCCAAAATACGATCAGCCATACGTTCGGGATAAAACACATCCAGCGCATCCATCTTTTCACCGGTTCCTACAAACTTAATAGGTTTGTTGACTACCGAGCGAATAGACAGTGCAGCACCACCACGTGTATCACCATCAAGTTTTGTCAGAATCACTCCGTCAAAATTCAGCGTATCATTAAATTCTTTGGCGGTATTTACAGCATCTTGTCCCGTCATGGCATCTACCACAAACAGAATTTCCTGCGGTTGAATTGCCTTCTTAATAGCAGCAATTTCCTTCATCATGACTTCATCTACCGCTAAACGACCAGCAGTATCTATAATCACGACATCATTACCATGAAGTTTGGCATGTTTGATAGCCGCTTCGGCAATAGCCACCGGATTTTTATTATCCAGATCCGAATAAACCGGAACAGATAGTTGCTCTCCAAGTACTTTCAACTGTTCAATGGCTGCCGGACGATACACGTCGCAAGCTACCAACAAAGGATTCTTGCTTCGCTTTGTTTTTAATAAGTTAGCCAGTTTTCCTGAGAAAGTAGTTTTACCCGATCCCTGCAAACCTGACATAAGGATCACTGTAGGTGAGCCTTTCAGATTGATATCAACACTCTGACCGCCCATCAATGCTGCTAATTCATCGTGTACGATTTTCACCATCAACTGATTTGGTTTCAGCGATGTGAGTACATTTTGCCCTATAGCTTTTTCTTTTACCGTTTCGGTAAATGTCTTGGCAATTTTATAGTTTACATCGGCATCCAGCAAAGCTTTCCGTACATCTTTGAGCGTTTCCGCAACATTAATTTCGGAGATTTTACCTTCACCCTTCAGAATTTTAAACGACCGTTCCAGTCTTTCACTTAGAGATTCAAACATATGGTGGTAATAATAATTTATTTTTCAGAACACATAAATAGCTGATTAATTATGCATCAAACAGCATTTTTACGAGAGTGCAAAGGTAAGAAAAATGCACTAATTGCCAAAGTGAAAAACCAGACTTGTTGAACTTTAAACCAAACGGATATAAACAACTGATATGCAAGAAAAGAGGTCAGGGAATCCTGACCTCATTAGTTAATAAATACAAATTAGAAAATCGCAAACTATTTTATCACCCTAAAAACCTGTATTCGCTTATTTAAGTAATCAATAATAATTAATGATGTGTTTTTTATAGGCTATATTCCGATAAACAGTCTTGTAACTCGTAACTATCAATTTGTAACTACTTATCTTTTACCGGCACAAACACTCAATGGTTTCAGATTTGGAGAACCTCGCACAAACCGATCACCTCCATTATGATAGAGTTTAAATGCCAAACAAATATAAAGCCTATTTTCTTTACAAAGTTATCTGTAGGTAACATATACTCTCTCGTTAGTTACAAATTCGGGACAAATGCCTTTTCAATCAAACTTTACAACGACTAGGCATCAAAGTTTAAATTCGGATAGCATCATTCAAACAATTTCATATCAATGACTTCACCCATCTGTTTGTATCCGGCTTCGTTAGGATGAAGAAAATCACCACTCTGTAAATTAGGTAGCATGGCTTTACTGTTATTCGGATCGGTCATCACTTTATCAAAGTCAATGACCGCATCAAAGCGACGGCTTGTTCGTATCCATTTATTGACCGTATCTCTTACCGTTTGACGGAAATCTTTATCGTAGAATGATTTTGCAAAAGGAAGGATGGTAGCTCCATACACCTTAAGCCCTTTTGCATGTGCTTTATCAATCATACTACTATAAGCGTCAATCAAATCCTGAGCGACCTTTGGTGCTGCAATGCTGTCTCTGATTCCACCAATATCATTAATTCCTTCCGAAATAATCAACCATTTCACATTGTTTTGAGAAAGAATGTCACGATCGAAACGTATTACAGCAGGTTGACCCTGTCCGCCATGAACCACACAGTTACCTCCGATTCCTAAATTCAAAACGCCACGATGACTTGTTGCCGGATTCTTAAGCAGGCGTTCCGACAATACATCCGACCAACGGTTAAACTTATTTGTTCCCGATCCCCGTCCATCGGCGATTGAATTACCTAAAATGGCTATTACTGCTGTGGATTTTGGAGCTGTCACATCAATACCGCTTATAACAAACCAATGATCAGTAGTGATGGCATGGGTAAAATCTGCCGTTACTGATTGGTTCCCTGTCAAAAGATAGGATGTAGTACGAGATGCTGCATGTCCCCCGATTTCAGGTCCGGCTTCAGCAAAACAAATTGTTATAGCTAACTTCATTCCCGGTTCTAAGTGAAATGATACCGGGTCGGATACAGTATCCTTGTTGGCATCCATAGTTACTTCTTCTTTACCGTTGAATTTTAAAATTTTACTCGTTGCAGCATCAATGGAGCTACCGCCTTTGGAAACAGCAATTCCAACTGATTTTAGTGTTACTGCATTTTTGCAGAACAAATTGGTGAAATGAAACCGGAGAACATCTCCACCTATCGACACGCGGACAATCTGGCGAAAGCTATTATTCTTTAGGCCGGGAGCCGGGGCATTATTGTTTGCATCTACAAAATAGGGGGCCGTACTCCAGGTACCCACCCATTCTTTTGATGATTGAGATTTCTTTACTCCGAAAACATTGCTGGGAAACAGCAAAATGCTCAATACAAGTATAACTGAAAATGAATGTTTTGAAACTCCGAATCTTCCGAAGAAATCATTGAAAGGTCTTTTTAGTCTATAATTCATAATAAAAAAATTTAGAAGTTTATTAATTATATCACTATTTGAATTTGTTGAAGCTTTCAGGGGCTCCTAAATAACTTGGTTTTAAACCACCCGTATTTATCAGAATCTTTTCTACAATTACTCCCGGATCAATCATCCAAACCTTCAAGGTATGATAACCAGATTTTGGAATAGTAAGCAATGTTTGGCAATTCCGTGTCTGATTCAATACCGACTGTACCCAATCTGCATTGGAGTATTCGATTTTGTATTTATCCGGTACATTGGTAATATATTGGGGTTCATCGTCATCAAAAGAAACTGCGATTTTAATGTCTCGTCCGGGCATATAATTCAAAAGCGGCGATGTTATCAGGGTGATGCGAGCACTATCTTTTGAAAACAGATACAGCGGGTACTCCAGGCATGGAGCATCTTTTCCAATGGTTGCAGCCGGTGCGTTAGCTGGCGCTGTAGCTCTCATACCGGATAAGGTAAGTCCATAATCTTCCACTTTTATCCATTTCCTATCGCCTTGTTCTGTATTCTTAGAAAAATGTTCGGCTTCGATGGAGATGAAACCACCGCTTTCTACAAAACCATTCAGGTTATCGCGGGTAACTTCGGTTGGATTAAAAGCTTTTACTGCAACAAAAACTTCGCTGCCTGCCCCTGTAATTTTGACAACAGCATCAGTTTTGCCTTTAGGCAGGTTAGATTCATCCAGATTTACCAAAATACGTTTGTCCTTATTGAGTATAGTTCCTCTGCTTTCGCTAAAAGTAATCCAGGGAACATCAGCGCTTATAGTATATTCAAAAGCATTTTTTCCTCTGTTGAAAATTTCGATATAATGTTGACGACCATTAAAAGGATCAAACTCCGGCAATGTTGCTTTTTCAGTAGTACCGGGCCAACTTTGTTCGGCTCCTTCCAGACTTACTCCCAGCAGGGCAGAATCGGGTACTTGTATATCAGTCAGTTTAATGCCGTTCAAACTATTGACTCTTGGTGGCATCCAGCTGGTGTAACCCAGGTGAGTCTGATCCATAAAGTGATTCCATCTTCCGTCGGCATACACTTTATTGTAATGATTCATCAGAGCCGTATCGGCCTGAAACAAAGTTCTTGTTTGCACTGCCATATCGTTTGCACTTGCACGTTTTTGTTTTGCGTACAAACTATTTTTTGCAGCTGTTACATACAACTCGTTGACCAAAGCGCAGGCTTTGGTTGGAAATAAAACGATCTGATAAAAAGCATCCCGTTTTTCCTGAGGTAATTTCGTGTAAATGGCTTCGGCCTGAGCAGTAATCTTATTAAAATCGGCTACTACATTTTCAGCCTCGTTATAATTCACCAGACTGTATGTCTGAGGTGACAAGGATTCGGGTTTCCGTCGTCCATTATATTTCGTATATTTTGAAATAATGTCGGCAATTTCATTCGCGTATGTTGAGCCGAACTCCCGGATAACCCATAAGCGGGTATATTCATTGATATTGGAACCTGTCCATTTGTCGGTATCCCAGGCAAGGTTCATAAAGTACTCTGTAGAGAGTTCATACCCTTTGAAGTGCCCTACGTTTACAATCCAGATATTATCCGCTCCATATTGTTTGGCAAGCGACATCTGATCCCATATTTTTGCAATAGGATTGGTATTAATCCACTCATAACTACGCGGTCCTCCATGATAATCGAAATGATAATAAACACCGGATCCTCCGCTTCGTTTGCGTTCCTCCGCAGTAGGCAGCCTGCGGATATTTCCCCAGTTATCATCAGACCATAAAAGTGTGATGTTATCGGGTATATGCATGCCTTCATTGTAATAGTCCATGATTTCCTTGTATAAACACCATGATTGCGGAACTTTAGACAGATCCGGATTCATTTCTTCACTTAAGATCTTTTGCTGTTTATTAACAATGTTTTCCACCATAGCAATATTCGATTTCATATCGCCCGACATTTCCGAATCATTTGCTCCGCGAAGCCCCATAGTGACTATGTTTTCGTAGCCTTTATTTCGTTTCACCCCTTCACGCCAGAAGCTTTCCATAATATCAGGATGTTTAGTATAATCCCAATGTCCAATCGATTTAAAGTAGCGTCTGTCCCACTCTTGCTGCGAACGGGTCATAGGCTCCTGATGCGAAGTACCCATAACAATGCCATATTCGTCGGCAAGACGTGGGTTTTCAGGATCATCTTCATTAAAAGCATTGCCCCACATGGCCGGCCAGAGATAATTGGCTTTTATCCTGAGCATCAACTCAAAGATGTGTGAGTAAAACTCGTGACCGTAGTTTACCACTCCTTGACCAACAGGAGGATTTTGACTTGGTTTAGCAAACCCGTACTTTCCTTTAATCCAACCGCTAAGAGCGGGTGCTTCGTCATTAATAAAAATACCACGATACTTGACGCTCGGATGTTGCGTATAGGTACCGGGCATCACGTATAGCGCCTCTTTATGATCGACAGCAACATCGGCCCAAAAATACCAGGGAGACACCCCTATTTGTTCCGATAAATCGTAAATGCCAAAGATAGTTCCACGTTTGTCGCTACCCACAATGACCAAGGCTTTATCAATACCCGGAAATGGTTTTTCCACCGTTTGAATACTGAATGCTTCCCACTTGCCTTCAATTTCTTTGACATCAAGTTTCTTCTTTTTTACCAGCTGATCAATAACAGGATTTTTACCCAAAGTACCCACTATCACTATTTCTTTTTGACGAGGTAATTTATCAAATATAATATCCGGCTCATTGTTTGTTACTTTGGCAATATCGGATTTTAAATCTTTCAAAGCACGAATAGTTCCGGGGTAGTCTTTGGAACTAATAAACAATGACGTTGATTTTCCGGATGCAGATAGGGTAAACAACCCTTTTCCTCCGGTTGTGGTGATGTAGGTCGGTCCTCCGATAGCATGTGCAGTTGAGGGTATCGATAAAATCAGAACCAGATAAACGAAAAAACACAATTGGCGTTTCCGTAATTTATTTGTTTTTAATTTTATAATCATTAGTATAGTATTAGTTAGTTGATATGATTTATTTAATATTGATAACTATTGCCAAAACATCTATAGTTTCAGAAAATGGTTGTTCCGGCTCTTCGTGCTAAATCAGCTATGAATAATAATTACACACCACTATACGAGCTGAATCCTCCATCAATAGGCAATACTACTCCGGTAATGAAGCTAGCGGCCTGAGAACATAAGAACTGAACAGCTCCATTCAGTTCATTGATATCTCCGAATCGTTTCATGGGTGTATTGGCTATTACTTTCAGGCTACGATCGGTCAATGAGCCGTCGGGATTAATGAGAACCGCCCGGTTTTGATCGCCAATAAAAAAGCCCGGTGCTATGGCATTGACACGAATACCGTCACCATATTTCATGGCCATTTCCATAGCCAGCCATTGCGTGAAATTGCCAACTGCTGCCTTAGCTGCCGAATAACCCGGCACGCGCGTCATCGACTGCATGGCTGCCATAGAAGATATATTGATAATGCTTCCTGATTTTTGGTTGGCCATGACCCGGCCGAATACATAACAGGGATAAACCGTTCCGTTCATGTTCAGATCGGTAACTTTATTCCAGTCCTCAATTTTCATATCGAAAAAACTCTGATCGGGCATCAACGTTGCTCCCGGAATATTTCCGCCGGCAATGTTGAGGAGAATATCTATTTGTCCCCATTTTTCAACTACATCCTGAGCTATTGTTTCCATACTTGCCATATCAAGTACATTGCCCACATAACCTCGCACCTCACCACCAAGCTCAGCAAATTCGGCCAGTTTTTTGTCCAGTTTTTCACGATTGGTGCCTATGGCTACTATTTTTGCGCCTGCCTGTATAAAACTACGCGCAATACTACCGCCCAACACACCACACACGCCTGAAATTACGGCTACTTTTCCTTTAATACTAAATATTTCATTCATCTGTATTTTTTTTAATTTTTTATTTATAGTCTGCTAAAAAACGACTAACTCATTATATGTGACATTTAATATAATCACATTTAGCTTTTAAACATGCAAGGTTTTTTGCAACTATCCTCTTAATTTCTTTACATATAATATTACGGCGCGCTGCACCTTTGATATACTGATTTGCTATTCTCGCTACAAATATTGGGGTGCGCTGCACCCTAACAAAGCCACATCGTGGCAGAATCTTTGTAGAAATTTGATTTCATGGATAAGTTTAAGGTGCAGCTGGAACATTCCGGCTTGACGGAAGCACCGTAATATTATAAAAACTATCTGAGTTCTTCATCATATCCTATTTAATCATATCTTGCAACTAATTACGACTAAAAAACGTACCACTACTAACTACCCACTACTAACTACCGACTACTAACTTGTAACTATTTCTCCATCTCATCCCTTACCGTTGCCATGATGCCCGAAACCTGTGCCAATGCATACATGCGTCCAAGAAACGAATAACCCGGATTATAGGATTTATTTACATCGTCGAGCATGAGTTTGCCATGATCCACACGCATGGGCAGATTCGGATTCTCGCATTCGAAAATGCGAACCAGTTCAATTATATGTCCCCGACCTGCCAGGTGCGAAGCTTCCACAAAATTTCCATTTTTGCTTACATCGGTGCTTCGCAAGTGCACAAAGTGTGTACGCTTAGCAAAGCGCTGCGCCAGTTCCGGCACCTGATTATGCAAACCGGCACTCAGCGAGCCGGCGCAGAAAGTGAGTCCATTGTTTGGACTGTCCACCGCATTCAGAAACCAATCAATATCATCGGCATTGGTCACAATGCGTGGTAAACCGAGCATTGCAAAAGGAGGATCATCCGGATGAACGCAAAGGTTCACGCCATATTCTTCGGCCACAGGAATGACGCTCTCCAGAAAATACTTCATATTCTCACGCAACTGAGCTTTGTCTATGCCGTCGTATAAAGCTAGTAAGCGTTTGAATATTTCTACCGGTTGCTGATCGCCTTCTTTAATATTTCCATTGACAAAGCCCTGCGTTTTGACGATAATGGTTTGGATCAATTCCTCTTTTTCAGCCTCTGTTATGGTTTTATCCAGTTCGCGGGCTTGCTTCATTTCTTCGGCAGTATAGTCTTTTTCCGCAGCTTTACGTTTCAAAATAAAACAATCGAAATAGATAAACCTTATTTTATCAAAAAAAAGCGAATAAGTTCCATCTTCCGCCTTACGATGCAAATCGGTTCGAATCCAGTCAATCACCGGCATAAAGTTATAACATACCGTTTTTATTCCGGCTTTGCCCAGATTGGCTAAACTGATTTTATAATTTTCGAGCAAATGCTCGCGATCCGCACCACCATATTTTATACTTTCAGATACAGGCAGACTTTCGACCACCGACCAGCGTAAACCGGAAGCTTCAATATAGCTTTTCAAATCATGAATTGCCTCCAATGTCCAGACTTCTCCATTCGGAACATCATGCAAAGCGGTTACAATTCCTTCAACCCCTATTTGACGAAGCATATCGAGTGTGATCGTATCCTTCTTGCCAAACCATCGCCACGTTTTTTCCATTTAATACTGTTTTTTTTATTATGAAATCCGGTTATAAAACTAAAATAGAACCAGATATTATGTCATTTTCTAAGTACTTCTTTCATCTCTCTGACTAAGATTTTTGAATTTCAGGGTCATTTTTCCCAAATCTTAGCTACGTTTTCTCAAATCTTAGCTACGTTTTCCCAAATCTTAGCTACGTTTTCTCAAATCTTAGCTACGTTTTCTCAAATCTTAGCTACGTTTTCTCAAATCTTAGCTACGTTTTCTCAAATCTTAGCTAAGATTTCGTCTATGTTGGGTCATTTTTAGTCCATGTTACCCAACATTGGGTTCATGTTGGGTAATTTCTTCTCTATGTTACCCAACATTTCATCTCTGTTGGGTCATTTTTCCGCTATGTTACCCAACATTTGGAAAAAGTAACCCAAAATTCGATAATTATAAGCTGGCATAATCGTTGACCTGACACACAAAAACAGACTTTACCAACAACTTATATCATTTTAGACTGTTTAGGGGCCTAAACTAATCTCAATTGTGCTGGATTAAGTTGAGTTTTATGGCTTTTAAACTATCCAGATCGTGCACCGGACGTTCGATATCATACGGAATCGGACGTTTGGAAAATGTTTGGAAATAAAGCAGACAAGCATCCTTCCACCACACGGCATCCCGTGCCTGAATGCGTAGTTTCGATTGCACTTCGGTGAATCGTTGGTTGTCGATACCGGATTCCAACTGATCCCAGGCCTTTTGATATTCGCGCACCGCCCCTACTCCTCTATCGTAGCTATAGCATAATTCATCCCAAAGCGTTTTGCCGCTTTTCATGCGATAATCCCACGGAACATGATGAAACCAAAGCAGGTATTTTTCCGGACATTGATTCAAATCATTGAACTGTTCTTTCAGAGGCGAACAATACTGACTGACCGCATTCGTTCCCTGCGTGGTTCTATCGGCACCCAGTCCCGCCGAATCGGCCCGGTGGTAATATTTTGGCAACCAGTCGGGGCGTGCTCCGGCTATATCGCACCAGGGTTCCGGTCCGTAATGATGATTCCATGCAAAAATATGATGCAACCCAAGCGGCATCATATAATCAACAGCCGTTTGGTGCGAAGTCAGCATCATTTTTACAATAGACGACTCAGCCTGACTGAATGATGCTTTATTTTTGTCTGTTTCAAAGGTCTGAATAGCCCATTCGTCGGCTATTTGCCGGCAACTAAGTTGATTATTCCATGCCAAACGCCCGAAAGCATACCAGTTGGCCTGCGCAAAATGATGCCCGCACCAGTTGGTGTCTTCACCGATATTGGCCACTCCGGCAATAGCCGTAATTTTTTGAGGATAAACCTGCCCCGTAGTGAGTTTGGCTATAGTAGTTCCGGTACCTTCGGCATACGTATCCGCATCTAAAAACTCTTTCCACATCGAAGCCAGAAATACCAAATGATTGCCCTGACCGAGGTATTCTTGCGTAATTTGGAACTCAGGCATCAGAGCCGTTTTTTTCATAGCACCAAACAAGGGGCTAAAGGGTTCGCGCGGTTGAAAATCCACGGGACCATTCTTCACCTGAATAATCACATTGTCGCGAAACTGCCCGTCGAACTTATGAAATTCGTTGTAGGCCAACTTCACCCTGTCGTCGCCCGGCTCGTACACAAAAGCTCTCCACATAACAATGCCTCCGAAAGGTTTCAGGGCATCGGCCAACATATTGGCACCGTCCACATGTGTGCGACCATAATCCATCGGTCCGGGCAAACCTTCGGAATTTGCTTTCACCAGAAAGCCACCAAAGTCGGGAATCAGCCTGTATATGTCTTTCACTTTGTCCGCCCACCATTTCCGCACCTGTTTATCCAAAGGATCGGACGTGGACAAGCCACCTATTTCTTTTGGCGACGAAAAGTTGATCGAAAGGTATACGTTAACCCCATACGGACGCAACACTTCGGCAATAGCTTTTACTTTTTGTAAATATTCTGCGGATAATATGCCGGGTGAAGCATTCACATTATTGAGCACTGTAGCATTTATGCCTATCGAAGCATTGGCACGAGCATATTCCCGCCACAAAGTTCTGTCGGTGTCGGTTACGGTGGGATGTTCCTCGCCCGTACGCCAAAAGATGGAATGTCCGGCATAACCCCGTTCTACCGATCCGTCCTGATTATCCCAATGGTTGAGGATGCGAACGGAATAAGAAGGTTTTTCGGATATATTGAGCGAATGGGTAAATTCATTGGTTTGTATTAGTCTCAGCAAATGAAAAATGCCGTAGAGCAGTCCTTTATTACCTGCAGAAGCTACCACAGTAAAGGTTTTATTCTTTTGATGAACGGTTTTAATCACATAACCTTCGTTTCCCAGTTTTTTCAGATCGTTCTCTAACTTGAAAGAAGCGATCTTCTTATCGTTCAACGTACCTATCACCAGCGTATTATTATCCAGCTCCGGGACAGCAGGAAGCAATTTTCCCGTCATCGCATTCCAGTCCTGCTGAAACTCCCGAACTGCAAACCGATTTTCATTAGCATTTATTCCTGAAAAAACAGGAAGGTCTGCCTTCGTCTTATCAAACCGCAACCAAAGTTGATGTCCATCTTCGGCCTGTAACTGAAAAGCCGACAAAAGGAATAAAGCATATACTATTAATTTTCGATGCATGTGTTGCGTATCTCCATTTTTAATTAATAAATGGATACTTACCATTATATCCTATTTCATTTATTCATTTACAAAGAATGTACTTCCTGTAACGGCTACGGTTTGCTGTATCACCTGTTTCGATTCTATTGATTTAGTATCAGGCTGTTTACCTCCTATCGATAATTGAACAATTCCCGGCTCTATCACTGCTACATTATCATTATTCCGGGCTGCAAACTGGTTTGGTTTCAGTTCGAACTTCAACGATCTGGTTTCTCCCGCCTCCAGATGAATGCGTTTAAAACCTTGAAGCGAGCGGATTGCCTTTTTCAACTTACTGTCCGGTAAAGAGACATAAAGTTGTACCACTTCGTCTCCGGCCCGGGTTCCGGTATTTTTCACCTCTGTTTCTACAATAATATTTTCTCCTGCCTTAATGGTTTTCGGAGCATTTTTAATTGCATATTCAAAGGTAGTAAAACTTAAACCATATCCAAACTCATACAAAGGCGAACCATCGAAATAGCGATATGTTTTTCCTTTCATGTCATACACATCGAAAGCCGAAATCTGATTTATATTTTTATAAAAAGTAACCGGTAAACGTCCGGCAGGATTATAATCGCCAAAAAGAACATCAGCAATTGCAGTTCCACCTGCTTGCCCCGGGTACCAGCCCTCAACAATAGCCGGAATATTTTCAGCTTCCCAGTTAAATGCCAATGCACTTCCATTCAACAAAACCAAAACGGTTGGTTTTCCAAGCTTCTGAATTTCACGAATCAGTGCAGATTGCGATTCAGGCAGTTTTATATCCAGCCGGTCACCACCCGAAAATCCATCCACTTTCACGTTCATCTCTTCTCCTTCAAGCAGCGGGCTCAAACCCATACAAAGCACCACTATGTCTGAGTTTTGGGTCAGTTTAACCGCTTCATCTTTCAGGTTCTGATTGGGTACTTCCCAAAAGATATGAACATTTGAATATTCCGTATTATTCTGTATATATTCAACCCGTATTTGATAAGATTTACCAGCCTTCAACTGAACATATTTATAAGCGGTGCGCGAACTATGATCATTTTCTTTCCCAACTGTCAGCATTTTTCCATCCAGATAAAGCTTAAATCCATTCAGGGCCTCGCCTCCAATGGCATACTTTCCTGTTGTGGGAGGAACAAATACCCCATTCCAACGAACCGAAAAGTGTTCGTACTTCATGTCATCAAACGGAGCTGTTGTCCACCAGGTAAAGTCAATGTTTTTATCAATCCTTTTATGTTTTGCTTTCCCTTCTAAACTAATATTATCAAAATACTCAGCCACCAAACCATTTTTATTGAGCGTTTTATCGGTAAAGAAATATTTTTCGGGAATTACAGTCAGACAAGGTAACCCTTCGGCCAACGCACAACCCTGAGCATATTTTACCTCTGCATTGGGCAACTTTGAAATAATGCCGTTTAAAGGAGTAATTTCTTTGGAAGGATAACCGTTATAATTGCCAAGCAATATTTCACGATTGTCAGCATTGGGTCCAATGACCGCTACGCGCTTAATATCCTTACTGAATGGCAAAACATTGTTTGCATTTTTCAACAAAACCATTGATTTACGCGCCGACTCTAAAGCTAACAATCGATGTTGTTCACAATCAACTACAGAAAGTGGTATTTGAGCATATCTCACATTTTCTTCCGGATCGAATTGTCCCAGTTTCATGCGGGCAAGAATTAATCTCTTTACCGAAACATTGATTTCATCTTCCGTCAGTAAGCCTTTAGTTACTGCATTCAGTAAGGATGTTGCATAAGTGTCACCACAATTCAAATCAGTACCGGCTTTCACAGCCATGGCAGCTGCTTCCTCAGGTGTAGCTGTAACATGATGTGCCTTTACATCATAAAAATCGCGGATTGCCCAACAGTCGGAAACGATGTAACCTTTAAAATTCCATTTATTACGCAACACATCTTCCAGAAATTTATTTCCACAACAAGGTATACCTTTAAACCGCTGATAAGCGCACATTACCGAATACACACCCGCTTCGGTAACTGTTCTTTTAAAATGCGGTAAATATGTTTCAGCCAAATCATAATCATTCGGCCATACGTCAAAGGAGTGTCTTGTTGATTCCGGACCGCTATGCACAGCAAAGTGCTTGGCAGTTGCCACCAATTTCATGTACTTCGGATCGTCGCCCTGAAGTCCTTTGATAAATGGAATAGCAAGTTCGGCTGTCAGGTACGGATCTTCTCCGTAGGTCTCCATTCCTCTTCCCCAACGCGGATCACGGAAAATATTGATATTAGGAGTCCAGAAAGTCAGTCCCTGATAAATACCGCGCTTGTTCTTATGAACATAATCATTATTCTTAGCACGTGCTTCATCCGAAATAGCCACTGCGTTTTTATACATTTGATCCGTATCCCACATAGCTGCCATACCAATAGCTTGCGGAAAAACAGTAGCCAGACCCGAACGGGCCACGCCATGCAAACATTCGTTCCACCAATTGTATGCCGGAATATCCAGCCGTTTAATCTCCGGAGAATCGTAACGCATAAGCTGCACTTTTTCGGCAAGTGTCAGCCTTGAGACCAAATCATCCGCGCGCTTTTCAAAAGATAGGGTTGTGTCCAGATATGGATCAACAGGTTTGTTACTAATGAATAAACCTGTAAAAAGTATTAAGACAGGAACATATTTAAGGCTATTATGCTTCTTCATGCTGACTTAGGTAATAAATAATATTTAATAATCTATTTTCCGAGAGAAAAACACAGATAAACAGTATTGTAACTCGTAGCTATATACTTGTAACTACTTCAAAATTATTACCAGTTGATCCGATCGTTTTATCCGCAATGCTGACTGGATTCTTATTTCGCGTGATTATTGCTGTTCACCACCTCCATCGATGGTTTTTATTGTGCCATCTTCATTGTATTCCAACTCTGCCACTTTGATACTTCGTAACCAGGTTCGACCACCCGAAGGAACACTATCATGGTGGAAAAGGTACCACTTACCTTTAAATTCAACAATAGAATGGTGCGTTGTCCAGCCTACAACCGGAGTCAAAATTACACCTCCATAGGTAAAAGGACCATAAGGATTATCACCTATAGCATAACAAAGCTTGTGTGTATTACCTGTGGAATATGAAAAATAATATTTATTGTTGTATTTATGCATCCATGGGCCTTCAAAATAACGACGGTCGTGGTCGCCTGCTTTTAGTGGCTCGCCGTTTTCGTCCAATATCAAGACATCACGGGGTTCTTCGCCAAATTCCAACATATCATCACTGAGTTTAGCCACGCGAGCGCATAAAGCAGGATCTTCATCTGCGGGTTCCGCCGGATTTTCAATGGCTTTATTGCTCCGGTAACGTTGTAACTGACCACCCCACAATCCACCAAAATAAATGTAGAAGTCTTTTGAATTATCTTCCAAAACGGCAGGATCAATCGTAAAGCTACCTTTGATAGGATCGCTCTGAGGTACGAACGGACCTTCCGGTTTATCGCTCACAGCCACACCAATGCGAAAAATATCATTTTTATCTTTCAACGGAAAATAAAGGTAGTACTTTCCATCTTTGCAAGCTACATCGGGCGCCCACAACTGGCGACCTGCCCACGGTATATCTTTCACAGCCAATGCCACACCATGGTCGGTTACTTCACCATCCACACTATCCATCGAGAAGACATGATAATCCCGCATATCAAAGTGATCGCCATTATCATTTTCGGGAATGCCCGATTCAATATCATGCGAAGGATAAATGTAGATTTTACCATTAAAAACATGAGCCGAAGGATCGGCGGTATAAAGATCTTTGACCAGATATCGAGGAGTTTTCATATTTATTTATTAATTAACCCCTACCCCTAAAAGGGAGCTGAGTTAGTTTTGTATTTGTTTATTTATTAGTTATGCGAATCAGTAGTTGGAAAAAATAGTCCGTAGGACTTATATATCCATAGAATAAAAGCTTGCATATTTATTGTCCGTAGGACATTCACATTGTTCTATGTTTATCTTCTACGGGGAATCTGGTTATATCTGTTTCCATTTTCTATTGATATATTCCCTACGGGAAATAAGTCGTTATAAATTGGATGTGTATGCATGCAACTCCTAATTCACATTAGTTATGTATTTTCTGTTTCTTCAAGGTTTGGAGACTTTTTCTGCCATTTTTATAATCGCTTCAACAACCGGTTTGGGGTTATAGTTTCTATCAAACAACAAAGGATAATCCTTCCGACCAACTATCGGCCAGTCGTTTCGCCATGTTTGTCCGTCAGACACTCCCCACAAGGTTACACGGCTGATTTTATCATGATGTTTCAAGAACAACCTGAAAAAGTCAGTCATCCTGTTGTTCCATTTCGTAGCTACAGAGTCCGGCAGACCATCGGGATAAGGGTTCATCTCATTTTTGTATTTGTACGACATAGAAACATCGGCACCGCCATCTTGATTGGGAAACGGTATTACGGTTAAGTCTAATTCGGTAATCATCACTTTCACTCCCAACCCGGAAAAAGCAACAATACTTTTTTCCTCTTCTCCAATCGTCGGAAAATCCATCGTCAAATGTCCCTGCATACCAATTCCGTCAACTTTTATACCCAACTGTTGAAGCTTTTTTATCAGGCTCACAACTCCGGCTCTTTTACCCGGATGAGCCATTGAATAGTCGTTGTAATATAACTGGGCTTTAGGGTCAGCTTCATGAGCGAACTTAAAAGCCAATGAAATATAGTCTTCGCCTATTATTTTATAAAACTTACTCTCACGGAACGAACCGTCATCATTGATGGCTTCATTCACCACATCCCAGCCCTGTACGCGACCTTTGTAACGGCCTACAAGTGTAGTGATGTGTTTTCTCATGCGTTCTATCAGCACCTCACGCGAAACGTCTTTACCATCTTTACCTACAAATAACCATGCAGGAGCCTGAGAATGCCATATAAGCGTATGACCAATGATAAACAGATGATTCTTCTGACCAAAATCAACAAACTGATCGGATTTCGTAAAATCGAATTCACCTTCTTTTGGTTGAATTTCTTCACTCTTCATGCAGTTTTCGGCTACTACCGAGTTAAATTGGTGTTTGATAACCCGGAGAGCAGCTGAATCTTTTCCCGACACCTGATCGGTATTGATGGCAACTCCAATCAAGAACTTATTCTTTAAAGCATCTTTTAAAGAGGGTTGCAGTTTTGCAGTGGTTTTGCAACTAACAGATAAACTCACAAACAAGCATACGATAAGCCCCAATCCCTGCAATTTTCTATATTTCATCATTTGGCTCAAATTAAAATATCAAGAGCTTATTTCTCAGTCATTATTCTTACTTCTTCGTTCGGCCAATTCCCCTTGAAGTTTCTCGTTCAGGCTTTTTGTAATGGGGTAGAAAAACAAAGCTATAACACCGATAGAAAATGTTGCCGCCGGAATTACACTTGCTGTAAGCCGTATTCCTACAATAGCCGAAGTACTTTGAACTGCATTGGGAACAAAGCCAAATGAGTCAATAATACTACCGCAAATAGCACCACCTATGCCAAGTCCGGCTTTCAGAGCAAATACGATACCCGCAAAAACAAAACCTGTAGCACGACGATTATTAATCCACTCGGAATGATCGGCCACATCGCCCATCATCGCCCAAAGTAAAGGAATGGTAGGAGCATAAGCCAGACTTTTCAAGATATTAATGATGAATATCATTCCGATATTATCGGTTGGGACAATAAAGAACATAGCGGTGAACAAGGCGGTAAGAGCCAGACAAATGATAAAAACATTCCGTTTCCCGAATATTCCGGATAACCATCCCGACAAAAATATAACTCCAAGTAAAGTCACTAGTTGTCCAATCATATTAAACAAACTGAATCCTACAGCAAAAACCTGACTGTTATTCGAAGCAATTAATCCGAATGCATTCAGAAAACCGTGTAAGGCTCCATAGCTTTGACCGGCATCAGCCACCAGTCCAAAGTGACGCAGAAAGTTGAATAAAGCGTCTTTATCAACTACATAATTAAAATAATACGACATGCTGCTTCCCCACATAGCTAGTGTTACAAACAAAAATAAAGTAAGTGCAAACATAGCCTTCCAGGGACGATTACTGATAATATCTTTGAAATCCTGTTTAATAGGTGTTTTTTGATTAACAGGTGGTTTAATACGCTCTTTGGTGGTAAAAAATGTGATCACTAAAAGTACTACCACCACAGAGGCAAACAGCAAAATAGTGCCTTCCCATCCTTTCTTTGCATCGCCATGACCAAACTTTGTTACCAAAGGTAAAGTGAGTCCCTGAACTATAAAAGTAGCAATAGTAGCAGTAACAAACCGAATGGATGAAATACTTGTACGTTCTTTGATGTCGCTGGTCATTACTCCACCCAGCGAGGAATAAGGTGTATTATTAAACGAATAAATAGACATCAACATAATATAGGTAATACCAGCATACAGAATCTTTCCACGCTCGCTCAAATCGGGAGTTGAAAAGGCCAGTATAAAAAACAGGGCAAACGGAATTGCTGTCCATAATATCCACGGACGATACTTGCCCCAACGTGTGTTGGTTCTGTCTGATATTATTCCCACCATCGGATCTACAAAAGCATCGAACACCCGTGCAACCAATAAAATCATACCTGCTGCAGTAGCTTTTATTCCAAATACATCCGTATAGAAGAATAGTTGAAACATCATCATCATTTGGAACACCAAATTGGCTGATCCATCACCTAAACTGTATCCAATCTTTTCTCCCAAAGATACTTTCTGTGTTGTTGATTTCATTGATTGATTTATTTTTTGATTATTGAAAATTGCTTGTAACGAATTAAGACTACAAGTAACTGTAAACTGTTTGTATTTAATTTTTTATTTATATGTCAAATAAGTTGTTTTCGATAGTAAGTAAGAAAGGTCTGTCAAAAAAATATTTTGTAAACACAGTAACTCTAGAAAAAGCCTTTTTGAATAGAAAATAATTTTTATCATCTTAATTAGTCCCTGTTTTCAATGCAAAAGTATATTTGAATTTACTTTTCGACTTTAGAATTAAGATATTTGATTTTCAATTTTAGATATACAAAATAAATCGGCACAGAATGGAAAATAAAAAATAGAAGAATAGTCCAAAGCTTGTAATAGCTTAAAATAGTAAAAAATGTAAATATATAAGTGTATACATTTGCTAGAAAAACGTAAGTTCTTATGAAAATTAGCGTATTATAAATTAAACATCAATAGAAAATAGCACATTTTAATCAACATCAGATGAGAAATTTATACATTCATCCACCACTATGGAATTCAATTCCTGAAACAACATGCTTTATCGCCTTAAATCCACAATTAGAATATAAATTAATCGTTTTCAATCAGTTTTAGTGGATGTGCGCATGTAAAACTAATGTCATCTTTTATAAAAGTATGGCCGATTGGAATCATATTAGTTGATAAATTCCAATCAGCCATAACTTAATTATCAAATCAATAACCAGGGTTTTGATATGCAGCTTTTTCTGTTGCGGTCATATCCATACCATCAATTTGTCCTTGCGGAATAGGATCCAAATAATTTTTAGGTAAAATGGTACGCGTAACAGTTTGAATCGTACGATCTCCAAAGCTTTTCCCACAAATACGGTAAGTGCCGGCAACGTCAGCCCATGTTTGTGTACGTCTTAAATCGAAGATACGATACCCTTCTCCATAATATTCACGCGAACGTTCGGCCAAAATATAGTTTATATCTATAGTTGCAGGCGTAGCAGCCACCATTGCAGCACTGTTGTCCACAGTTACCACAGCGTTTTTGGCATTGCTATATTTCCACTTTCCTGCACGCGCACGAATAACATTGATCAATCCTCTGGCAGTTCCATCATTGGCATAGGTTCCAGTTATAGCTGTTGTAGTTGCACCCTTTACTGCTGCTTCAGCAGCTATAAAGAATAGTTCAGAGAATTTATCAATTGGGAAAGGACGTGTACTGCCGGCATTCTTACTTCCGACTCCACCATTATTATCTGTACGATAAGGTCCTAGTTTCCAAATCCCGGGATATATTATTCTACTTATAGCACTCGGTCCTACCACATAATCGGCTCTTCCAGAGATTGTCCCTGCACCTACATTGCTTATGCCTGCTGCTAAAGCAGCTGGATAAACGATAGTTGGATCATCTGTACTCAAGAAAGAGAGTATTGGATCACCCGGTACAACTGACATACCATTTGCATTAACCAGAGAAGTACTTTTATTGTCGCCTAAATTCCAGTTAGCATGATAAACAGTTGTAAAGGTTCCATCGTAACGGGAATCATTCGTTTTATCTGCAAAAGTATTTGTAAATACATCGATAGGAGGAGCCATACGTACCCATGGGCGTCCCAAATCTTGTGTTGCTGCGCGCAGAACGGAGCTTACACCATATGTAGTACCACCATCACCAGAACTTCTGATGTTTGGATAGTTCCATGTCAACATCCAACTGGCAAAGTTTTCAGGAGCACCTGCAGTACCATCAGTAGTACTAACTCCATTATATTGTGAACTTGATTGCGTATGATCAGCATAAAGCATTACTTCATTGTTGCGATCATTTGAGCCTACGTTAACATCGTAGTATGTAGCTTGTAAGCCATAAGTTCCAGGGTCAGCAATGGCAGCAGTTGCAAGATTGTATGCTTGTTGAAAATACCAAGTAGCATCTTTTCCGTTGGGATCAGTTCTGTCACATAGTGGATAAGTAGGAATGCTGTTTGGATTTTGCAGCCACCAAGCATAAGTCAGGTAAGCTTTAGCCAATATTAATTGGGCAACCTGCTTGGTTACAGTTCCTGTCAAACGTTGTGTCACCGGCAACTTACTTATGGCTGTCAACAAATCAGGGAATATACATTTGGTGTAAACCTCAGGTACTGTATTACGTACCGATGTTCTAACCGGAGCAGTGTTAAATTTCAGCTCGCCTGCACCCAAATCCAAAGGAACGCCCCCATACTTTTGTATCAGAAGAAAGTAGTCGAACGCACGCATAAAATTGGCTTCTGAAATCAGCGAACCCGGAATGGTATCCGAAGATCCTGCCTTGCTAGCATTCACTAATGAAGCATTTTCAATAATACCATTAGCCGTATTAATGTTAGAATAGACGGTACTCCACAGTATACTAATAGGGTAAGAACTGGCATCAAACGTTGCTGCACCGGAATAATCCATCGCCGTAAAGTTTCCATCAGCACTAGCCCCCCATGTAGCTTCATCAGTACCGGTTTCACATGCGTTATAATAATAAGCTTGTCCGTATAAATTACGGAGGTTATAGTACAATGCCGTTACTCCACCTTGAACACCTGCTTGTGTTTTGAAATAGTCGGGCGTAAAAATATTACGTGGATTCTCTTCCAAAAGATCAGACGAGCATCCCATCAAGAACATTGATATTAGGGCTGTTCCTATTAAAGTTTTTATATATTTACTTTTCATTGTTGTCTTTTTAAAATGTTATATTAATACCCATTAAGTAGTTATGAGTTGTAGGTGTGTTAAAACCTGTAGTCAGTATACGATGGTTATAAGAAGAGACTGCTGCATTTGAATCACCGTATGAGTTGGTTTCCGGATCCATACCTGATTGCTTGTGGTAGGGTGAGAACAAAATGAATGGATTCTGCACCGTGCCATAAAGACGAAGTTTCTGTATTCCTGCAAATTTCAACCATCTTTGTGTGAAGTTATATCCAAAAGTAATAGTACGTATTTTCACATACGATGCATCGAAGTAACCTAGTGTTGAACCATATTTTGGATTATCACCGCTTAATGGCCCGGCTGGATTTGGATAAGAGGCATTGGTATTTGTTGACGTCCAGTAATCTACCTTTATATTTCCTCTACGTCCGGTAAGCATATTAAGGTAGCTACCTGATCCGTAAAGGGTACTGATTAGCGTACCACCGCTTTGAAAGCTTCCGACAACGCTCAGATCAAATCCTTTGTAAGCAACCCTGGTGTTGAAGCCACCTTGAAAATCAGGATCAAGATTAATAATTTGCCTGTCATCTGAACCAATTGCTCTTGTTGGCGAACCATCAGCGTTGTAAGTTCCTGTATATTGCACCTTAATCATACCTGCCACTCCGCCTGGTTCTAATGTCTGTAGATATTTATAGTCAGCATCG
>WSSedL1CaDRAFT_10000150_pt1 | contig 47194 bp, 39 predicted proteins | sample WetSurSL1Cattail_FD_9464 | JGI IMG/M metagenome (IMG submission 9464)
TGGGATGCTACCTAATGAAAGCCAGCCAGTAATTTTCCAATTGATATTCTTTTTTTTGTTGTGTACAAATACACCAGCCATTTTGGTGTAAGCGGCATATAGTAAATCAGTTCCAACTGCAGTAGTTGGAGGTATTCCAAACCATAATAAGATTGGTGTCATTAGAGATCCTCCTCCTACACCTGTCAATCCTACTACAAATCCTACTACTAAACCAGCGATAACTAATCCTATTTGAAAATCCATAACATAATTTTTTTGGCAAAAATACAATAAATTTATAATAATCCTATAGGTCTAGTAGAATTTGTAAAAATAATAAAAATGTGATAATTTATTTTATTTCTGAGATAAAAAAAAGCTTCTTTAATTTCTCTATAATCTTGTGATAAATGGGTAAATTTGCAAACCATTAAAAATAGCGCTTGATGTATTTATAGACTACAAAAGTATTTTTTTGTTTTTAAATTGTTTTGATGTTGATTTTTAAAGATTTAGTTCTTTGGTTTTGATTTTATTAGGTGTGAAAAAAAATAAAATTTGTTTTGATATTTAGAAATAAGTATTACTTTTGCATAATAATCTATTAAACCGATAGGGTAATAAGTTTTAATAAAAGAAAAGGAAGAAATGAGTACAGCTATAGTTCAAGCATTATTAGAAAAAACAAAGGATTTCTCGATTGAGGAAACTTTTGCTTTCTTGGCTACTGAATATAAGGATAAAGTGGTTTTTTCAACTTCTTTTGGACAAGAAGATCAGGTGATTACTGATTTGATTGCAAAAATCGGTGCCGCAATAACCATTTTCACATTGGATACAGGGCGTTTGTTTCAAGAAACCTATGATGTTTTTCATAGAACACAAAAGAAATACAAATCTCCAATTAAAGTATATTTTCCAGAAGCGAAAGCTGTAGAGGAATTGTTAGAGAAAAAAGGGCCTAACAGCTTTTTTGAGTCTGTGGAAAATAGAAAAGAATGTTGTTTTATCCGTAAAGTAGTGCCTCTTAAAAAAGCGTTAGCTGGAAATGATGTTTGGATTACGGGTTTAAGAGCGGAACAGTCTGAAAACAGAAGCGATTTGCATTTGTTTGAATATGATGCTAATTTTCAAATGATCAAATTCAATCCTTTATTAAAATGGACATTAGAAGAAGTGCAACAATATATTGATACTAATAATGTTCCACAAAATAGTTTGCATAAAAAAGGTTTTGTAAGTATTGGTTGTGCACCTTGTACAAGAGCGATTGCAGAAGGAGAAGATATTAGAGCCGGAAGATGGTATTGGGAGCAAAGTCACAAAGAATGTGGTTTACACGGAAAATAAAAGTTTAATCGTTTGTGCGTTTAATCGTTAATCGAATAAACAAATAGACAAATTACCAAATAATAATGAGTTCAGTTTTAAAAACAAATGCTTTAGAAAGCGAAGCGATTTACATATTTAGAGAAGTTATTTCTCAATTTGATAAGCCTGTGTTGCTTTTTTCAGGTGGAAAAGATTCAATTACTTTAGTGAGATTAGCGCAAAAGGCTTTCTTCCCAGCTAAAATTCCTTTCCCATTGTTACACGTTGATACAGGACATAACTTTCCTGAAACTATTGCTTTTAGAGATAAGTTGGTTGAAGAATTAGGATTAGAGTTAATTGTTCGTAATGTACAAGATGCTATTGACGAAGGAAAAGTGGTAGAAGAAACGGGTAAATATTCTAGTAGAAATAGTTTGCAAACTACTACACTTTTAGATGCAATTGAAGAATTTAAATTTGATGCTTGTATTGGTGGAGCGCGTCGTGATGAAGAAAAAGCAAGAGCAAAAGAGCGTATTTTTTCTGTTCGTGATGATTTTGGTCAGTGGGATGAGAAAAACCAACGTCCTGAGTTATTTGATTTATTGAATGGTAAAATTGAAAATGGTCAAAACGTTCGTGTTTTCCCAATTTCAAACTGGACAGAATTAGATGTTTGGAGTTATATTGAGCAAGAGCAAATTGAAATTCCATCTATTTACTTTTCTCACAAACGTAAAGTGTTTATTAGAGACGGAATGATTTGGTCTCATTCTCCTTATGTTTATCAAGATGCAGATGAGGTAGTAGAGGAAAGAATTGTTCGTTTTAGAACAGTAGGTGATATGAGCTGTACAGCAGCAGTTGATTCTTATGCTGCTACAATTTCTGAAGTCGTAGGCGAAATTAGAGCATCAACCATTTCTGAAAGAGGAGCTAGAATTGATGACAAACGTTCTGAAGCTGCCATGGAGAAAAGAAAACAACAAGGATACTTTTAAAATATAAATTAAAAGATTTAAAGGATTTAAAAATTAAAAGAATAAGGGATTAAAGTTTATAATTTGAAGCCTTAAACTTGAAACAAAATATAAAATGGAAGTTTTAAAAATAGCAACGGCAGGAAGTGTAGATGACGGAAAGAGTACTTTAATTGGAAGATTATTATACGATACACAATCCTTAACTACAGATAAATTAGAAGCAATTGAAAAAAGTAGTAAACAAAAAGGATATGATTATTTAGACTTTTCATTGGCTACTGACGGATTAGTTGCCGAAAGAGAGCAAGGAATCACAATTGATGTGGCTCATATTTATTTTTCTACTGCAAAGAAAAGTTACATTATTGCCGATACTCCAGGTCACGTAGAATATACACGTAACATGGTAACAGGAGCTTCAACTTCACAAGTATCTATCATTTTGATTGATGCTCGTAAAGGGGTTATTGAGCAAACATACCGTCACTTTTTTATCAATAATTTATTGAGAGTAAAAGAAGTGATTGTAGCGGTTAACAAAATGGATTTAGTAGATTATTCAGAAGAAGTTTTTAATAATATCAAAGCTGATTTTGAAGCATTAAATGCTAAAAGTACTTTTAAAGAACAGGTAGTAAGCTATATTCCATTAAGTGCTTTAACAGGTGATAATGTGGTAGAAAAGACTCAAGCTATGCCTTGGTATAAAGGACAAACTATTTTGGAACACCTTGAAGCTTTAGAGCCAACGGATGTTTACGAAAAAGGTCAAGCACGTTTTCCAATTCAAACTGTAATTCGTCCTAAAACGGAAGAATACCATGATTTTAGAGGATACGCTGGGAAATTATACGGAAACAATATTAAAGTTGGAGATGCTGTAACTGTTCTTCCTTCTTTGACAGAATCTAAAGTAACTAACATTCATTTCTTCGATCAACAATTTGACGAAGCAGTTGCAGGTTCTTCTATTACAATTGAATTAGAAAATGATATCAATGTAACAAGAGGGGATATGATTGTAAAATCGAATGAATTACCTAAGGTTGAAAAAGATATTACAACAACAGTTTGTTGGATGGATAGCAAAAAATTAGTGGCAGGAACTAAATATTTAATTCAACACAATACAAACAGAGTGTTGGCAAAAATAGATAGTGTTAAGAATGTAATTGCAACTGATTATTCTGGAACAACTCCAGCGTCTCAATTGGCAATTAATGAAATTGGTGAAGTAACTATCAAATTAAGTAAGCCATTGTATTTCGATGCTTACAATGATAATAAATCAAATGGAGCTTTTATTTTGATTGATGCTTCAACAAATACAACGGCAGGAGTAGGATTTATAAAATATTAGTCCCCACCCCAGCCCTCCCCAAAGGAGAGGGAGAGATTGTAGATAAACTTTATAGTTCTAAAGTTTATTTGTTATGATATAAAAAATTAAAAAGTAGAATATAACACAATCAAGTTCCGCCTAGTCTCCCCTTCCTTCGGAGGGGGTCGGGGGGAGGAAAATAAGATATATGGAAAGTTTTAGAACAGAAATAGAAAATCCGATTGTCCAAAAAGAGATTATCGATTTAGAGAAAAAAATACACGCATTCCGTGGAGGAAAAATTGATGACGAACGTTTTCGTAGTCTTCGTTTAGCTCGTGGTATTTACGGTCAACGTCAAGAAGGCGTACAAATGATTCGTATTAAATTACCATACGGAAAAGTGACTAGCGAACAGTTGAGACGTATTACTGAAGTTTCAGATAAATATTCAACAGGTCGTTTGCATATTACAACTCGTCAAGATATTCAAATTCACTATGTGAGTTTAGATAGAACTCCAGAATTGTGGGCTGATTTAGCTAAAGATGATATTACTTTAAGAGAAGCTTGTGGTAATACTGTTCGTAATATTACAGGAAGTGAGTTAGCAGGAGTAGATGTAGAGGAGCCGTTTGATGTTTCACCTTATGCTCACGCTTTATTCCAATATTTATTGCGTAACCCAATTTGTCAGGAAATGGGACGTAAATTTAAAATCTCATTTTCTTCGTCAGATAAAGATACTGCCTTGAGTTATTTACACGATTTAGGATTCATTCCTAAAATTGTAGATGGAAAAAAAGGATTCAAAATCATGTTAGGTGGTGGATTAGGTTCGCAACCTGCACATGCAGAATTACTTTCTGAATTTGTTCCGGTTAACCAAATTATTCCAACTGCCGAAGGTGTAATTCGTGTGTTTGACCGTCATGGTGAAAGAGCAAAACGTTTAAAAGCACGTTTGAAATTCTTAATTAAAGATTTAGGTCGTGATGAATTCATGCGTCTGGTTGACGAAGAGAAAAAAGCACTGCCTTTCCATAGTTATGAAATTGACACTACTGCTTTTGAAGGATCAATTTCTGAGCCTTTGCTAGAAGTGCCAACAGTTACTATTGATGATGTTGAAGCTTTTGAAGCTTGGAAAAAATCAAATGTAATTGCACAAAAACAAGCAGGATATGTTGCTATTGGTGTAAAAGTTCTTTTAGGAGATTTTTATACTGATAAAGCGAGGTTATTAGCTGATTTGATTAAAAATTACGGAGCAAATGAATTGCGTTTTTCATTACGTCAAAACATTGTGATTCGTAATATTAAAGAAGAAAATTTACCATTTTTCTACCAGGAATTAGCCAAATTAGACATGGTTAATTTGGGTTATGATACTATTGGAGATATCACAGCTTGTCCTGGAACAGATACTTGTAATTTAGGTATTGCAAGTAGTACAGGTATTGCTGATGAATTAGAAAGAGTGTTAAAAGCTGAATATCCACAATTTGCAAACAACAAAGAAATCACAATTAAAATTAGTGGTTGTATGAATGCTTGTGGACAGCATAATATGGCTGAAATTGGTTTTCAAGGAATGTCAATCAATTCTGGAAAATTAGTTGCACCAGCTTTACAAGTGTTATTAGGTGGTGGAATTTTAGGAAACGGAAACGGTCGTTTTGCTGATAAAGTAATTAAAATCCCTAGCCGTCGTGGACCTGAAGCTTTGCGTCTGATCTTAAATGATTTTGAAGCAAATGCTAATGGAACTAAATTTTTAGATTATTATGATGCTAAAGGGGAGAAATATTTCTACGAATTCTTAAAACCATTAGCAGATGTTACTAATCTTACCGAAGCTGATTTTGTAGATTGGGGTAATGCTGATAACTACGTAAAAGCAGTTGGAGTAGGAGAATGTGCTGGTGTTGTTATTGACTTAGTAGCAACATTATTATACGAAGCAAAAGATAAATTAATCGTTGCAGAAGAATCTTTTGCAGAAGGCAAATGGTCGGATTCTATCTATCAAGCCTATGCTGGTTTTGTAAATGGAGCGAAAGCTTTATTATTAGCTGAAAAACAAAAAACAAACACTCATGCTGGAATCATTGATTCATTTGATACTGTTTTTGTTGAAGGAAACAAAATTGAATTAGGAACTTCTTTTAAAGAATTAGTGTACCAAATCAATAAAAATGAGCCTTCTGAAGTTTTTGCTAAAGAATATATTCAAGAAGCAATTACTTTTTTCGAAAAATTAGAAGCCTACAGAGCAGCAGATTTAGCTAAAGCATAATCAAAAATCATGAGCGAAAGTAAAGAGATTAACAATAATAGTGTGCAGCCCGAAGTGCAAGAACGCAATGAGCTGTATCCTATATTCTTAAAGTTACACAATCTTAGCGTACTAATTGTGGGTGGAGGAAATGTAGGTTTAGAAAAGTTATCTTTTTTACTTAAATCCAGTCCTAATGCAAAAGTCGAGGTTGTTGCTCCACAATTTTTACCTGAATTAGTTACACTTGCTGAGGTACATCCTACAGTGAAGTTGACGAAAAGAAGATTCAAGAAAAAAATGTTGAAAAAGCGCAACATGGTTATTGCTTGTACGGATGATTTAATGGTTAATAAACGCGTATACGAATTGTCTCGAAAAAGATATTTGATTTGCAATATTGCCGATACACCTGATTTATGTGATTATTATTTAGGTGGAATTGTAACCAAAGGAAACGTGAAAATTGCCATTTCTACCAATGGAAAATCACCAACAACAGCAAAACGCTTGCGAGAGTTTTTTGAAGAAGTAATTCCTGAGGACATCAACGAAATGGTGCAAAATCTAAACGATTATCGCAAAACCTTGAAAGGAGATTTTGAAGAAAAAGTTCAAAAAATGAACGAAATCACAGCCAGTTTAAAAAATAAAGAGTAAAAGTTAATTTCAAAGAAACGAATGATTAAAATCATGAAAAATAATTATTTTTTTTCGTTTCTTTGTGATTATTAAGAATGATTATAAATAAATACAAATGATTGAAACAGATATCCTTATAATAGGAGCCGGTCCAACTGGTTTATTTGCCGTTTTTGAAGCAGGATTATTGAAATTAAAATGTCATATCCTTGATGCGTTGCCACAACCTGGTGGTCAACTTTCAGAATTATATCCAAAAAAACCTATCTATGATATTCCAGGATTTCCAGAAGTATTAGCAGGTGATTTAGTAGATAATTTAATGGAACAAATTAAGCAGTTTGAACCAGGTTTTACTTTGGGAGAACGTGCTGAAACGATCGAAAAACAAGAAGACGGTACTTTTATCGTAACTTCTAACGAAGGAACTCAATTCCATGCTAAAGTAATTGCTATTGCTGGTGGTTTAGGAAGTTTTGAACCAAGAAAGCCATTGATTGACGGAATTAATTTCTATGAAAATAAAGGAATTAAATACTTTATCAAAGATCCAGAAGAATTCAGAAATAAGCGTGTAGTTATCGCTGGAGGAGGAGATTCTGCTTTAGACTGGAGTATTTTCTTAGCTGATGTAGCTTCTGAAGTGACTTTGGTTCACAGAAGAAACGAATTCCGTGGTGCTTTAGATTCTGTTGAAAAAGTACAAGAATTAAAAGACGCTGGAAAAATCCGTATGATTACTCCTGCTGAGGTAGTGGGCATCAACGGAGCAGAGCACGTAGAATCTATTGATTTAGACGAAAATGGAGCGCATCGTAAAATAGAAACTGATTATTTTATTCCACTTTTCGGATTAACGCCTAAATTGGGTCCTATTGGAAATTGGGGATTAGAAATCGAGAAAAACGCTATCGTTGTAAATAATGCTTTGGATTACCAAACGAATATTCCTGGAATTTTTGCTATTGGTGATATCAATACCTATCCAGGGAAATTGAAGTTGATTCTTTGTGGTTTCCACGAAGCAACTTTGATGTGTCAAGCAGCCTACCAAATTATCAATCCAGGAAAACGTTATGTGTTGAAATACACAACCGTATCAGGAGTTGACGGATTTGATGGAACTCGTAAAGAAGCACCAAAAGCAGTCGTAAAAGCGATAAATTAAAAAAAAGTTACTGAGATACTAAGATTTTAAGGCTCTAAGTTTTTGTACTTAGAGCCTTTTCTAATTAACGATTAATTTTGATTTTTAGCATCTTAGCAACTTTAAAAAACACTTGCAAGTGGTAAGGCTATTGCTTTACTTTGCATTTCCAAAATCCCCCTAGCCCCCAAAGGGGGAATTATAAAGTTTTAGATTAGTATTTAATTTACTAAATCCTTGGGGGTTAAAAAATAACAACTGATGACAAAAGATTTAAAAGACAATACAGGAGTTCCCCCTTCGGGGGCTAGGGGGAGCATTCAAGAAGAAATCAAAAAAAGAATACTCGTTCTCGATGGCGCAATGGGAACCATGTTGCAACGCTACAATTTTTCGGAAGAAGATTTTAGAGGCGAACGCTTTAAGGATTTTCCGCATTCTCTAAAAGGGAATAACGATTTATTGTCATTGACACAACCTGTTGCCATTGCAGAGGTTCATGCCGCTTATTTTGAAGCCGGAGCTGATATTGTGGAAACCAATACTTTCTCAGGAACAACAATTGGTATGGCTGATTATCACATGGAAGATTTGGTGTATGAGTTGAACTACGAGTCGGCTAAAATTGCCCGAAAAGTAGCCGATGAATTCACTGCTAAAAATCCAGAGAAACCTCGTTTTGTTGCAGGTTCAATTGGCCCAACAAACAGAACAGCAAGTATGTCTCCAGATGTAAACGATCCAGGATACAGAGCCGTAACTTTTGATGATTTGCGCATAGCTTACAAACAACAAGTAGAAGCTTTGATGGATGGTGGTTGCGATTTGTTGTTGGTTGAAACTATTTTTGATACGCTAAATGCAAAAGCAGCACTTTTTGCTATTGAAGAAGTAAAAGACGAACGCGGCATTGATATCCCAATCATGGTTTCAGGAACGATTACCGATGCTTCTGGAAGAACACTTTCAGGACAAACGGTAGAAGCATTTTTGATTTCAGTTTCGCATATTCCATTGTTGAGTGTTGGATTCAATTGTGCTTTAGGAGCTGATTTGTTGAAACCGTATTTACAAACATTGTCACATAATACCTCTTTCAATGTGTCTGCACACCCTAATGCGGGATTGCCAAACGCCTTTGGAGAATATGACGAAACACCAGCGCAAACACAGGCTTTTATTATAGAATATTTAGAAGATAATTTGGTTAATATAATTGGTGGTTGTTGTGGTACAACTCCAGATCATATTCGCATGATTGCCGAAGCAGCGGCAAAATACAAGCCGAGAGTTTCTGAAGCGAGGTTGTAGTGTAAATAGTTTTAATTTAGTTTGTATGGAACTTGAAGCAAATGAAAATGAGTTTGGTATTTACCCTCTTTATGAAGGGCTATATGTTGAATGTATATTATCCGCAACAGAATCTGCAATCAATAGTCTAGAAGAAATAAATTTGATTTTATCAGATTCTAAACTATTAAAAGATTTTGGATTAAAAATAATTGATTTATCAGAAAACATTGTTAATCAGGCTGGAATAATTTCAAAATATTTTAATCCACCAAGAAAACAAAATTTACATCAATTAAGAGCAAAAAAACTTCGCGAAAGCTACCAAATAGATGAATCTAATATTTTATTGAATAGAAAATTCAGAGACCATATAGAACATTTTGATGAAAAATTAGATAAGTTTTTAAAATGCCCTTTAATTGGAGATGTTTTTCCATCTAAAAGTATTTTTCAATCATCGATTGAATTAAACTCAATTACAAATGTTTTTAAAGCTTTTGTAATTGATGATTCTAAATTGATTTCTTTAAATGAAGAAATAGAAATAGTTCCATTAATGAAGGAAATTTATAGAATACACGATTTATGTATTGAATTTATTAAAAGTGGAAGATTGGGTCAAAACTTTTAGTGTAAAAATATATTTCAATAAATATAGCAACTATGAAAAAAATATTCTTTTTAAGCATTCTAATTTCTTTTTTATCTTGTAAAAAAGAAGAAGAAAAAATAGAACCCAAATACGAATATGTCAATAATGAAATCTACGAATCTCAATCTCCTGAAATTGATTTTTATAATTTTAAGCATCAAATAGATTCAGATTACTCATTTGATATCAAAATAACTAACATCAAAGTAATTGAGCATAAAAATATTTTTGAAGTTAAGAAAGATAAGTATGCAAAACCAGATAAGATTAGCGGAACTTCAGTCACTATAGAATTTGATATAAAGAATCCATATGACAGAATAATTCGAATTCCATTTCCTTACTATTATGAAATTGGAACAGAGAATTATGAGGAATTAGGTTCAGGTTTTGTGGGTATCAAGGAAGGTTTTTATATGACTAATCAGTGTATTGTAGAAAATGGTAAAGGTGTTTCTTTGTCTTCATTTTCAAGTGAGGAAGTTATAGAAAATTCAAAAGAGACCATCGTTGAATTTGAACCAAATGAATCGAAAAGTATAGTAGTTAAATTTACAAAACCTTTTCCTTCTACAATCAAACAAGCTTTGTTTGTCGGATTTAATAAATATAAGAAAAAGTATATTGAAGATTTATCAAATATGTCAGAAGAAGAAAAGAAAATATATTTTGAAGATAAATCATTGAATTATGGCTTAGTTATAGATTTAGAGAGTAAAAAAATTACAAATTTGGTAGGTTTGCCTATACGTTAGCAAAGGAATAAAAACAGAATTAAGTTTTAGTTTGTGTCATTCCGAGGAACGAAGGAATCACATAACGGATGTAACTTGATGAGATTCCTCCTTCGTCTGAATGACAAAAATGAGGCGGCAGATAGTGAGATTGCTTCGTACCTCGCAATGACTTGGACGAATAAAAAAATAAAGTTCCGTAGGAACGACCAATTTTGTAGCAACGGAATTTATTCTGTTGAATGAAAAAGAAATAGTTGTAGTAACAGCATTTATTTCGAAAAAATAAAAAATCTACAAGGTTTCAAACCTTGCAGCAAGTATAGAATTTAGCATAAATAACTTAGCGCCTAAGAAACTTAGGAACTTAGTAACTCAAAATAAAAAAATGGCAGCAGTAGAACCAAGAAGAAATTTAGTTTTATCGGGATTAGAACCTTTGATTATTACGCCCGACAGCGTTTTTGTAAATGTTGGAGAGCGTACAAATGTTACAGGTTCCAGAAAATTTCTTCGATTAATCAAAGAGGAGAAATACGATGAAGCACTCAGTATTGCTAAGGAGCAGGTAGAAGGAGGAGCACAAATCATCGATATTAATATGGATGAGGGGATGCTAGATGGAGAGTATGCAATGGTGAAATTCCTAAACTTGATTGCTGCCGAACCCGATATTGCCCGTGTGCCTATTATGATCGATAGTTCGAAATGGCATATTATCGAAGCTGGATTGAAAGTAGCACAAGGGAAATGTGTGGTAAACTCGATTTCGCTAAAAGAAGGCGAAGAGCAGTTTATTCATCATGCTAAATTAATCAAACGTTACGGAGCTGCGGCAATTATCATGGCTTTTGACGAAGTAGGTCAGGCCGATAATTTTGAACGTAGAGTTGAAATTTGCCAACGTTCGTATGATATTTTGGTAGATAAAGTTGGTTTTCCACCACAGGATATTATTTTCGATTTGAATATATTCCCTGTAGCTACAGGAATGGAAGAACACCGCCTGAACGCTTTGGATTTCTTTAGAGGAACCAAATGGGTTCGGGAAAATTTACCACACGCACATATTAGTGGTGGGGTGAGTAATGTTTCGTTTTCTTTCCGTGGAAATGATACGGTAAGAGAGGCAATGCACTCGGTTTTCTTATATCATGCTATCAAAAACGGAATGACAATGGGAATTGTAAACCCAGAGATGTTGACGATTTATGATGATATTCCGAAGGATTTATTGGAGCATGTAGAAGACGTGATTTTGAATCGCCGGGATGATGCTACTGAGCGTTTGTTGGATTTTGCTGAAAATGTAAAAGGAGGGCCAAAAGCAACGGAAAAAGAAGTACAAGAATGGCGTTTTGGAACGGTTCAAGAAAGAATTACGCATTCATTAGTAAAAGGAGTTGATGCTTTTATTGAAGAAGATGTGGAAGAAGCAAGATTAGCAGCAACCAAACCTATCGAAGTTATCGAAATCAACTTGATGACAGGAATGAATGTCGTTGGAGATTTATTTGGTTCAGGTAAAATGTTCTTGCCGCAGGTTGTAAAATCGGCACGTGTAATGAAAAAAGCGGTGGCGTATTTATTGCCTTTTATCGAAGCATCCAAACAAGCAGGAGACAAAGAAGGAAACGGAAAAATATTGATGGCAACCGTAAAAGGTGATGTACATGATATTGGAAAAAACATTGTTTCGGTAGTATTGGCTTGTAATAATTATGAAATCATTGACCTTGGTGTCATGGTTCCTCCAGAGAAAATTATTGCAGCAGCATTGGAACATGAAGTGGATATTATTGGATTGAGTGGTTTGATTACGCCTTCGCTGGACGAAATGGTGTTTTTAGCCAAAGAATTAGATAGAAGAAATCTAACTATTCCCGTAATGATTGGTGGAGCAACTACTTCGCGTGCGCATACCGCTGTGAAAATTGCACCTCAATATAGAGAAACGGTTATTCACGTAAACGATGCATCGAGAGCAGTGACGGTAGCAGGGAATTTATTAGATCAGAATAAGGAAGCTTATATGGCTGGTATTCGTGAAGAATATGATGCATTTAGAGAAACATTTTTAAATCGTTCAAGAGATAAAAATTTCTTAACGATTGAAGATGCCCGTAAGAATAAGTTGCAATTGGATTGGACGAATTATACACCAAAAAAACCAAATTTCATTGGGACAAAAAGTTTCGAAGTAGATTTGGATGTTTTGGTTCCTTATATTGACTGGACCCCATTTTTTAGAACTTGGGAATTGTTTGGGAAATACCCAGCGATTTTGACGGATGAAGTAGTAGGAGAACAAGCAACTTCGGTTTTTGCGGATGCTAAAGAAATGTTGGAAGTAATTTTGAAAGAAAAGAAATTTACTGCCAAAGGAATCTACGGAATCTTCCCTGCGAACCAGGTGAATGATGATGATATTCAGTTGTATGACGAAAACGGTAAAGAATTGGAAAAATTCCTGACTTTGCGTCAGCAGGCACAAAAAACGAAAGGAGCTCCAAATATCGCTTTGGCTGATTTTATTGCGCCAAAAGACAATGGAGTGACCGATTATATGGGCGCTTTTTGTGTAACGACAGGTTTTGGAGTAGATGAATGGGCAGATGAATATCGAGATAATTTAGACGATTACAACTCGATTATGGTGAAAGCTTTGGGAGATCGTCTAGCAGAAGCTTTTGCTGAATATTTACACGAACAAATCCGTAAAGAAATTTGGGGTTATGCTCCAGACGAAGCTTTAACGACTGAAGCAATGATTGAAGAGACTTATGCTGGAATTCGTCCTGCACCAGGTTATCCAGCTTGTCCGGATCACTTAGAGAAGCCAACGATTTGGAAACTGTTAAAAGTAGAAGAAGAAATTGGAGTAACTTTGACCGAAAGTATGGCAATGTGGCCAGCGGCAGCGGTTTCTGGATATTATTTTGCCAATCCAGATAGTAGATATTTTGGATTAGGAAAAATAAAAGAAGATCAAGTCATTGATTACGCAAAACGTAGAAGCATCTCGACTGACAAAGCAACAAGATGGTTGGGTCCTAATATAGCAGATTAATCCCCACCCAGCCTCCCCAAAGTGGAGGAGCGGATGAGAAAAAAATAATTGTTCAATTAAATAACAACACCCAGTCTCCCCTCCTTTGGAGGGGTTGGGGGAGGAAAAATGAAAGTAACACATCATATAGAAAACGCTAATGGGAAACCTTTGTTCTCATTTGAAATTGTACCACCTCAAAAAGGAAGTAATATTAAAGATTTATATCAAAATATAGATCCTTTAATGGAGTTTAAACCACCATTTATTGATGTAACTACATCAAGAGAAGAGTTTGTTTATATTGAAAAAGACGGGCTTTTTGATCGTCGTATTACTCGCATGCGCCCCGGAACAGTTGGGATTTGTGCTTCTATCCAACATAAATATGGTATAGATGCTATTCCTCACGTTTTATGTGGCGGATTTACCAAAGAAGAAACCGAATATTTGCTGGTGGATTGCCAGTATTTAGGAATTGATAATTTGGTTGCACTTCGTGGAGATCCTATGAAAGGAGAGAAATATTTTGAACCTACAAAAGGTGGAAATAATTATGCGGTTGATTTAGTAAAACAAATTAAAGCGATGAATGCAGGGAAGTTTTTGCATGGTGAATTACCTATTCAAAACGCACCCGATTTTTGTGTAGGAGTAGCTGGTTATCCTGAAAAGCATATCGAAGCACCAAGCCTAGAAGCTGATTTGAAACGCTTAAAAGAAAAAGTAGATGCAGGTGCCGATTATATTGTAACACAGATGTTTTTTGATAACCAACGTTATTTCAGATTTGTAGAAGCAGCTCGCGCTATTGGAATCACGGTGCCTATCATTCCTGGAATCAAGCCTGTTGCAGTGAAACGCCATTTGCAATTATTGCCACAAGTTTTTTGGTTAGACATGCCAGAATGCTTAATTACTTCGATTGAAAATGCTAAAGACAATACGGCTGTTCGTCAAATAGGAGTTGAGTTTGCTATCCAACAATCGAAAGAGTTGATTGAATTTGGTGTGCCTTGTGTGCATTATTATTCAATGGGGAAATCAGATAATATCCATCAAATAGCGAGTCAAGTTTTTTAGATTTTATCAAAAATAATAGGATGCGACCCGACTGATTATTGAAATCAGTCGGGTTTGTTTTTTTATAAAGTAAGTGAATTTATATATAAGTTGATTTTACCGCAACATTTCTTTGGTTAACCTCAAAAAACAAATAATTTCTTCTTAAAATAGTATGTTTACTAGGTTAATTTTGATGTTTTGGGTAAGAAATTTGTGTTGTTGGTACTTTTTATTTGTTTTTCATTTGTTGAAATGAAAGCACAATTGTGTACAGGAAGTTTGGGAGATCCTGTAGTGAAATTAGATTTTGGTTCAGGAACAGCCTCACACGGAACAGCTTTGGGTGCTGGTATTACCAGCTATACTTGGACTACTGCAGATTTTCCTAGCGATGGTTCTTATACAGTTGAGAAAACAACCAATTCACCTAATACTTGGTGGACAACAACTGATCATACTGGTGGAGGATATATGATGGTAGTTAATGCAAGCCTCTCGACAACTGATTATTTTTATAAAAATACTGTTACTGGATTGTGCCCAGGAACAACTTATGAGTTTGCTGCTTGGATTATGAATCTTTTGCGAAGCCAAGATAATAGTTTGCCTAATATTACTTTTACAATTGAGTCTACTTCGGGAACTATTTTAGGTACGTATAATACAGGAAATATTGCTTTGTCTTCGAGTGCTGTTTGGAAACAATATGGTTTTTATTTTACTACTCCATCAGGCGTTTCTACTGTTGTTATCCGAATGCGAAATAATAAAGCTGGTGCGGCACCTGGCAACGATATTGCATTAGATGATATTACGTTTAGGGCTTGTGGTCCTACAGTTACTTCTGCAATTCAAAATGAATCTACAACTAATTTAGAAGTTTGCGAAAATGAATCCAGACAAATTACATTGTCGGGTTCGGTATCTTCTTCTGCTTATACGACTATAGGGTATCAATGGCAAACGATTTTGGATGGTGGGACAACTTGGACAGATATTTCTGGAGCAAATTTGGCTAATTATAATTTTATTTCGGGTGCAGCGGGTACTTTTAAATATAGGTTGGCGACTGCGGATAGCTCTAATATTTCCTCTTCAAGTTGCCGAGTTTATTCGAATGAAATTACGATTGTTGTCAAATCGGGTTCTGTAGCGCCAACGGTAGTATTGACTCAGCCAAATTGTGATGTGCCTTCTGGAACAATTAGTATCACAGCTCCTTCTGGACTTTTGTATAGTATTGATGGAGTTAATTATCAATCTGGAATGGTCTTTTCTGGATTGTCTGGGGGAAATTATAATGTAACGGCTAAAAGTGGAAATTGTCTCTCGGCAGTTACAACAGCTTCTATAAATGCTGTTGCAATGTCTAATGGCGTGCCAACTGTTAGTGTTGTTCAGCCAATAATTTGTAATAATCCGTATGGAACGATTACTGTAACGAATTTAGATGCAGAATATAGTTTTGATAACGGAGCAACTTGGCAAAGTAGTAATGAGAAAACAGGATTGATTTCGGGAGATTTTTTAGTAAAAACTAGAAATAGTAATTTGTGCGAAACCACTAGCCTTTTAGTTACGATTACTATTCCGCCTGGATATCCGCCAACACCCACTGTTGAGGTTGTTCAGCCTGATTGTGTAACTGCTACGGGAACAATAACTATAACAGATAATGCTGTGGCTTATAGCTTTGATAACGGGGTAAGTTGGATTGCTTCGAATTCAAAAACCGATTTGATTCCTGGCACCTATCAGATTTTGATAAAAAATGATTTGGGATGTAGCTCTTTGGTGGCTAATGAAGTTATATTAAATTCGTATGTAAATAATGAGCCATTGCCTACGGCTGTTTCTCCTCAATTTTTTTGTGTTCAAGATAATAAAACGCTCAATGATGTTGTAATTAATGGTACTAACATAAAATGGTACGATGCGCCTAATTCTGGAAATTTGCTCGATGGAACAATATCTTTAGCGAATGGCAAAACGTATTATGCTTCGCAAATAATTTCTATTTGCGAAAGCGAAAGAATTCCTATTCTTATTACTATTCAAGCAACAGCTGCGCCAACAGGCAATTCGGTTCAGAGTTTTTGTTCTACGCAAAATGCTACAATTGGAGATTTAGAAGCAACTGGAACAGCTATAAATTGGTATGATTTGGCTGTCAATGGTGCTGTTTTGGCTGCTTCAACTCCATTAGTTAACGGGGTAGAATATTATGCTACGCAAACACTTAGTGGTTGTGAAAGTGTTAATCGGTATGCGGTAGATGTAATTATTACAAATCCAACGGTTGTTGTGAATGATGTTTCGGATTCATTTTGTGATGATTTGAATGATGGTGTTGAAATTGTGGATTTAACCTCTTATGATAGAGCGATTACTTTGGATACATCAACTCAAATTCGTTTTTATTCTTCTCTTACTGCTGCTCAAAATCAAAATAGTTCTGATGAAATAGTTTTGGCAAACAGCTATAATTTGCAAACAGGTGTAACAACTCTTTATGCTAGAGTTGATTCGAATGATAAATGTTATCAAGTTGTAAAAGTATTACTGACTTTGTTTTCAGAGCCTGTTATTTCAATAGGGGATGTAGTGGCTCTTTGCGAAAATTCAAATGTTATTGTAGATGCAGGTTTGGGTTTTGATAGTTATTTATGGTCGACTACTGAAACAACTCAAACAATCACGGTTTCTAATGTGGGTAATTATTCAGTAACGGTTACTAAAAATAATGGGAGTGTAATTTGTTCAACTATTAAGGATTTTGTAGTTGCGCTTTCTAATGTTGCTGTTATTAGTAGTGTGGCTATTGTAGATTGGACTGATAATCAAAATGCTATTACGGTAAATTTAGATGCAAGCAGTTTAGGAGACTATGAGTATTCTTTGGATGGAATTACCTATCAAAATGAAAATGTTTTTACGGGATTATTAAGCGGAACCTATACCGTTTACGTGCGCGATAAGAATGGCTGTGGAGAAGTGACCCAAACGGTATACATATTAAATTATCCCAAATTTTTTACGCCTAATGCAGATGGTTTTAATGATACTTGGGCGGTAAAACTTTCAGAAACGGAACCTAATTTAAAAACGAGAATTTTCGATAGATATGGAAAATTACTTAAGGAGTTTTCAAATGATTCTTCGTGGGATGGAACTTATAACGGTCATCAACTGCCGTCAGATGATTATTGGTTTGAGGTTTTTAGAGAGAATAATAAAATTTACAGAGGTCATTTTGCTATGAAGAGATAACAAAAAAGAGCATTGTTTCTAAATGGAAATGAGGCTCTTTTTTTGCTTAAAAACTATTTAGTTATCTCTCTAAAAATAGTTTCTAGGTTTTTATTTTTCTGATTAAGTTGTAATGTTTTTAAACCATTTTCGTTAGCAAAATCAAAAACAGCTGGACGCATGTCTTTGTCGGCTTTGAAAGTGAGTTCCCAAGTCATGTCGTGTGTGTTTTTGAAAGAAACTAGGTTTTCGATTTTAGAAATGGCTTGTTCTTCAATTTTATAATCAAATTCGACTTCGATGATTTGTTGTTTGTCTTCGGAGATTAGATGATCTAATTTTTTATCGGCAACAATTTTTCCTTTGTCAATAATAATGACACGGTCGCAAATGGCTTCTACTTCTTGCATAATATGTGTAGAAAGAAAAACTGTTTTGTCTTTTCCTGCATTTTTAATCACGTTGCGTATTTCTAGCAATTGGTTTGGATCCAATCCAGTTGTTGGTTCGTCTAAAATTAATACATCTGGATTGTGCAATAAAGCATTTGCTAATCCTACACGTTGTCGATACCCTTTTGAGAGTTGGCTTATTTTTTTATGACTTTCGGTAGTTAAACCAGTTAATTGAATTACTTCTTCGATTCGGGATTTGGCAACCTTATAAACATCAGCATTAAAAGCCAAATATTCTCGTACGTATAAATCTAAATATAACGGATTGTGTTCGGGTAAATAACCAATAGAAAGTTGAACTGTCTTAGGATTGGTATTAATATCTTGTTCGTTAACTAAAGCTGTTCCTTCGTCGGCGGCGAGGTAGGTGGTCAATATTTTCATTAAGGTTGATTTTCCAGCTCCATTTGGTCCTAAAAAACCAACAATTTCTCCTCTTTTTATAGCAAATGATATGTTGTCCAATGCTTTTTGATCACCGTAACTTTTGGAAATATTTTTTACTTCTATTGACATGTTTCTTTGATATTTAGGACAAAAATAAACAGAAAAAGCATTGCTTTGTTTTTTTTGTATAAAATGCAAAATATTTTTTGTGTAATTAAAAATATATTCTACATTTGCAAAGTAAAAAAAATATTTACAGATAATTCTATACCAAATGTCAAATAACCGTTTCTATTTTAGTACTTCTTTTTATTTCTTTAGCGAGAGATAAGGATTGTGCTATGGTAATTTGAAAATTTAGAAAACAAATAAAACTAATATACAATCCTGATGAAAATCAGGATTTTTTTTTGAGTTTATGGGAGCAAAAATTGCAATACAAGGGATAAAAGGTTCTTTTCATCATCAGGTGGTACGGGAGTACTATGATGAGGCAGTTGAAATTGACGAATGTTTGTCTTTTGAAGAACTGATTGATAGCTTGCTTTCAGGGAAGTCAGACCAAGCGGTAATGGCAATTGAAAACTCGATTGCTGGCCCTATTATTCCTAATTATGCTTTAATAGACAAGAATGGTTTGCATATTATTGGAGAACATTATTTGAGTATTCATCAAAATTTAATGGCTTTAAAAGGTCAAAAAATGGAAGATATTCTTGAGGTGCATTCACATCCTATGGCATTATTACAATGTATGGATTTTTTAAAAACCTATCCAAATATTAAAATTGTAGAAGATAAAGATACTGCTGAAACGGCTCGCAGAATTCAAGCGAATCAATTAAAAGGAATTGCAGCAATAGGAAGTAGAGTCGCTTCGGAAATGTATGATTTAGCCATTTTAGCTCCTGAAATACAAACGATAAAAAACAATATGACCCGTTTTGTGATTATTAATAGAGAAAATTCATTTGTTGCTGAAAATGAAATCAATAGAGCTTCATTGAAATTTGAATTGGATCATAAACGCGGAAGTTTAGCGGCAGTTTTGAATGTAATGAGCGATTGCAAAATGAATTTGACTAAAATTCAATCGTTGCCAAAAATTGAAACACCTTGGAAATATTCGTTTTTCGTAGATGTAACTTTCGAAAAATATGAAGATTATGCTAAAGCAAAATCGTTGTTGGCCATTATGGCAGAATATTTTAAAGTATTAGGAGAATATAAAAACACAAAACCGTTATCGGTTGAGAATTAATAGCATAGCTAAAAGAAATTAAAGTACCCATGATCACATTAGCAAATCGTCTGAATACTGTTGAAGAATATTATTTCTCTTCTAAATTGAGAGAAGTAAGGCAGCTAGCATCCGAAGGGAAACCAATCATCAATATGGGGATTGGAAGTCCTGATTTAGCTCCTTCACAAGCTGTTATTGATGCCGTTGTTTTAGGAATGCAGGATCCAAATGCACATGGATACCAAAGTTATCAAGGTTTGCCAGAATTGAGAAGTGGTATGGCTGATTTCTATAAGAATAATTTTGATGTCGAATTAAATCCCAATACGGAGATTTTGCCTTTGATGGGTTCGAAAGAAGGAATTATGCATATTTCGCTGGCTTTTTTGAATGAAGGAGATCAGGTTTTGATTCCTAATCCGGGTTATCCAACGTATACTTCGGTAACGAATTTAGTAGGAGCAGAAGCTGTTTATTATGATTTGGCAGAAGCTAATAATTGGGAGCCTGATTTTGAAGCTTTAGAAAAATTAGATTTATCGAAAGTGAAAATTATGTGGATTGGTTATCCACACATGCCAACAGGAGCAAGAGGAAGTTTAGCCTTGTTTGAAAAGTTAGTAGCTTTTGCTAAAAAAAATAATATACTGTTAGTAAATGACAATCCATATAGTTTTGTTTTGAACGACAATCCGATGAGTTTGTTACAGGTTGAAGGAGCTAAAGAAGTAGCTCTAGAGTTGAACTCATTGAGTAAGACTTATAACATGGCAGGATGGAGAGTAGGAATGGTTTCTGGAAATGCTGCTTTAATTGATGCGGTATTGAAAGTGAAAAGTAATATGGATAGCGGAATGTTTTTTGGAATCCAAAAAGGCGCTATCGAAGCATTAAAAAGTGATCAATCATGGTTTGATTCCATGAATGAAGTGTATACAAAACGCCGTGTTTTAACAGAGCAATTAGCTGAAAAACTAGGTTGTAAAGTATACAAAGAAGGAGTGGGTTTATTTGTTTGGGCTAAATTGCCAGAAGGAATACAATCGGCTGAGAAGTTTATTGATCAGATTTTGCATGAAAAATATATTTTTATTGCACCAGGAACTATTTTTGGTTCAAACGGAGAAGGATATATTCGATTTGCATTATGTGTAAAGGAAGAAAAAGTTCAAGAAGCAATTGACAGATTTTAATAAAATGAAAGTATTTGTAATAGGTATAGGATTAATAGGTGGTTCGATGGTTTTAGACATCAAAGCACTTTATCCAGAAGCTACTGTTTACGGAATAGATAATAACGAAAAACATTTGCAACAAGCATTAGAGTTAGGAGTTATTGATGTTGCCGCTAGAATGGAAGATTTGGCTCATGCTGATTTTGTAATTGTTTCGGTTCCTGTAAATGTTGCTATTAGTTTATTGCCTCAAGTATTGGATTTGGTTGGAGAAAATGCCATTGTTTTAGAAGTAGGTTCGACTAAGAATCCAATTTGTAAAGCGGTAGCGAATCATCCAAAAAGAAGAAACTTTATTGCTACCCATCCTATTGCAGGAACGGAATTTTCAGGTCCTTCGGCAGCATTAACAAATTTGTTTAGAGATAAAACAAATATCATTTGCGAAGTAGAAAAAACAGCTTTCAAATTGCAAGAAAAAGCATTGGAAGTTTTTAAAACCATGGGAATGCGTATTCGTTATATGGATCCAAAATCGCATGATAAACATATTGCTTATGTTTCGCATTTATCGCACATCAGTTCTTTTATGCTAGGAAAGACGGTCATTGAAAAAGAAAAGCACGAGCAAGATATTTTTGATATGGCCGGTTCTGGTTTTGAAAGTACCGTTCGTTTGGCTAAAAGTTCACCAGCTATGTGGACGCCAATTTTTGAGCAGAATAAAGCTCAGGTTTTGGAATCATTAGAAGAATATATTTCTAATCTAACACAATTTAGAGATTTATTAGCGCAGGATGATTACAAAGCGATGTATGATGAAATGGCTAGTGTAAATAAAATTAAAGAGATATTAAACGGTATAGGCGTTAAGAAATAAAGTAAAAAGAATAAAAAACAACACAAACAAAAAATAAATTATTTTAAAAGATGGAAAACAAGAAAGAAATGAGAAATTGGTTGGATGCATTCAATTTGTCTCACCCATTTGTGATAGCAGGACCTTGTAGTGCTGAAACAGAAGAGCAAGTATTGAAAATTGCTCACGAATTGAAAAATTCTGATGTAAGCGTTTTTAGAGCAGGAATTTGGAAACCAAGAACTCGTCCAGGAGGATTTGAAGGAATTGGAGAAATAGGATTAAAATGGTTGAAAAAAGCTAAAGAAGAAACAGGATTGTTGATGGGAACTGAGGTTGCTACAGCTGCTCACTGTAAATTAGCTTTAGAATATGATATCGATGTATTATGGGTTGGAGCTCGTACAACAGCTAATCCATTTGCAGTTCAGGAAATTGCTGATACATTGGCTGGAACTGATAAAATTGTATTGGTTAAAAACCCGGTAAATCCAGATATGGCTTTATGGTTAGGTGGTGTAGAGCGTTTACACATGGCTGGTATCAAGAATTTAGGAGTAATTCATAGAGGTTTCTCTACTTATGAGAAAACCAAATACAGAAACATTCCAGAATGGCAAATTGCTATCGAATTGCAAAATAAATTCCCTGATTTACCATTAATCATCGATCCATCTCACATTACAGGAAATCGTAATATGATTCTTGAAGTAACTCAGGAAGCTTTAGATTTGAACTATGATGGTATGATTATCGAAACGCATAATGATCCAGATAATGCTTGGTCTGATGCTGCTCAACAAGTTACTCCAGATGCATTGAAACAAATCTTGAAAGACTTAAAAATTAGAAAAGTAAGCGGAGATACTGCTGATTTCGAACAAAAAATGTCTAAATTAAGAGCTAATATCGATGTTTTAGATGCTAATTTATTAGAGCTTTTAGGAAAAAGAATGAAAGTAGCTGACGAAATTGGTCAAGTGAAAAAAGAAAATAATGTAGCTGTATTGCAAAACTCTCGTTGGAATGAAATCCAGGAGAAAATGGTTGCAGAAGGTTCTAAAAAAGGATTGTCTGAAGAATTTATTGTAAAATTATTCAAAGATATTCACCAGGAAAGTATTGAGCACCAAGAAAAAATTATCAACGGATAATTGATTTTTGATTATTATTTTATAAAAAACCTACAAGTGATTGTAGGTTTTTTTTATATATTGCATTTTCAAAATAATTAGAAAATAGCTATGAAAAAGATTTTACTGGTCTGTGCCTTAATTTTAGTTTTCAATTTTGCAAATGCTCAGAGTGACGTTATTACGAAGCATAATGGAGAAAGTATAAACGGAAAAGTTGTAAAACTTGAAGAATATACAATTATCTTTAAATATGAGGGAGAAGATGCAGAGAATACTTTAAGTAAATATGCAGTTGAAAAAATTGTTTATGGAAAAAGTGGTCGTGTTGAGAATATTACAGAAAAAATTGAAGTTAAAGGAGAGGATGATTGGGAGAAAGTAGTTATTTTAGAAGATAAAGGATATGCGGCTGGTCTTAAAAAAGGAGAAGAAGTTAGAGGTAAAACGGGTTTGATCAATTATCATACTGGGAATACAGCCGATAGAAAAGCAGAAATGAAACTAAAAAAAGCAGCTGCAATTGTAGGCTGTCCATTTATATTAATGACTGCTGATAAAACAACAGTTGGTTTTAGTTCTAATCAATTAGGTGGATCTCAAGCTATCAAAAAAGGTATTGGTTACAAATACTAATTACTGTATTTTTAATTTATAAAAGTAGAAATCCCTTTGACTTTATAAAAGTTGAAGGGATTTTTTATTTTTATCGAATGGTTAAAAACTTTAAACAATAAATTATCTTTGCAGCATGACAGGAATCGTTTATAAATCTACAGGGAGTTGGTACACCGTAAAATCAGAACAAGGAGATTTTATGGAATGCCGTATGAAAGGGAAATTTCGCATCAAAGGAATTAAAAGTACAAATCCAATTGCTGTTGGGGATGTTGTAGATTATGAATTGGATGAATCATCGGATGTTGTTACGGGAACTATTTATAATATTCACGAGAGGAAAAATTATATTGTTCGAAAATCAGTGAATTTATCGCATCAAATGCATATTATTGCTGCTAATATTGACTCGGTATTTTTGTTAATCACGGTAAATAACCCGCCAACTACTTTTAATTTTATTGACCGATTTTTAGTTACTGCTGAGGCATACGGTATTGAAACTATTTTAGTTTTTAATAAAATAGATACTTTTGATGAGACTATCCTTGATGAACAATTGTATATGCAATATGTATATGAGCAAATTGGGTATAAATGCCTTCGTGTTTCTTCGACCGAAAAGAAAGGTGTTGAGGAATTAAGGGCATTAATGATTGATAAGGTAAGTATGTTTTCTGGGCATTCTGGAGTAGGGAAATCTACTTTGGTGAATGCATTGGAACCAACCTTAGATTTGAAAACCAAACAGATTTCGGAAGCTAGTAAACAAGGACAGCATACCACTACTTTTGCCGAAATGTATGATTTGTCTTTCGGTGCTCGAATAATTGATACTCCAGGTATTAAAGGTTTTGGAATTGTAGATATGGAAAAAGAGGAGATTAGTAGTTATTTTCCAGAATTCTTTAAACTAAAAGACCAGTGTAAATTCAATAATTGTTTGCATAAAGAAGAACCAAAATGTGCTGTAAAAGCGGCTTTGGAAAACGATGAAATTGCTTGGTCTCGATACAATAGTTATTTAAAAATATTGGAAGGCGATGAGGAAAATTACCGCACCGATATTTATGATGAAGACCGAAAACAAAGTGATGAATTAAGAAATTAATGAGAGTTGTAATTCAAAGAGTTGCTCAGGCTTTTGTTACTATCGAAAATGAAATAGTAGCTTCAATAGAAAAAGGATTGTTAGTCCTTGTAGGTATAGAAGATGCCGATGCACAAGAAGATATTGATTGGTTAGTTGCTAAAATCGCTAAAATTCGTATTTTTGGTGATGAAAATGATGTCATGAATTTATCTGTTCAAGACATTGATGGCGACATTATTGTTGTAAGCCAGTTTACACTTCATGCTGCTACTAAAAAAGGGAATCGTCCTTCTTATATAAAGGCTTCTAAGCCTGAAATAGCTATTCCACTTTATGAAAATTTTGTTCAAAAATTAGAACAAGAAATGGGAAGGAAAGTCCAAACAGGTCAGTTTGGTGCTGATATGAAAGTAAGTTTACTCAATGATGGTCCTGTAACCATTATGATGGATAGTAAAAATAGAGAATAGTTTTTTTAGTCTGTTTTATTTTCTATTTTTGAGTATATTGATTCCTGTAAGTTTTAATAACTTAATACATCTCGAATTTTGGCAAAAATAAATCATAATAATTACTTAGATGTTGTCGATGCAGTTTGGAATTCTGCCAAAGAAAAAGGAATCATGCATATCAATTCCGAAGAGCAGAGTTTTAATGGGGGGAAATTCACAATTAAAAGTAGAGATTTAATCAATTTTGGTACCTGTGGTTATTTAGGATTAGAAATACATCCTGATTTAATTGCCAATTCAGTTGAATTAACAAAGAGATTTGGTACTCAATTATCCATGTCTAGAGCGTATATTCGCCCCACTTATATTCAAGAGTTAGAAGAGTTAATGTCTCAAATATTTGATGGTAATAAAGTGATCTGCTATACTTCCACTTCAAATGCACATATTTCGGTAATTGCTACAATAATTAAACCAGATGATTTAATTATACTCGATCAGCAAGTTCATTTTAGCGTTCAATTTCCATGTAAAAACACCAAATTACAAGGAACGGAAGTAAAAATGGTCAGACATTCTGATTATGAAATGTTAGAGGAAATGATACGTGATAACTACAATAAATTCAGCCGCATTTGGTATATGGCAGATGGGGTTTATTCGATGCATGGTGATTTGCCAGATACTAGCGTTTTAAAAAAGTTACTAGATAGATATTCAAAGCTACATTTGTATTTTGATGATGCACATGGAATGAGTTGGTATGGGAAAAATGGTGCGGGCTATATTTATAATAGATTAGGAGTTAGTAAACGGATTGTTTTGATTTCTACATTGGCTAAAGGTTTTGGCTGTGTTGGAGGAGCAGCTGTTTTTGGCGATGCTGAAATGTATCGAAAAACGGATATTTTTGGTGGACCCTTGAGTTATTCACATCCATTATCTCCAGCTAATGTTGGAGCTGCAATTGCTTCTGCAAAAATTCATTTGTCAAATGATATTTATACCTATCAATCGGAATTAAAAGAATTGATGGGGTACATGAATATGAGATTAAAAGAAGAAAATCTAACAAATATTTCATCGCCAGATTCTCCTATTTACTTTATTGGAAGCGGGCTGAATAAAGTAACGCGCAATTTTGTTCACCGTATTTTACAAGAAGGAATTTATGTAAACACGGCTACCTTTCCAGTGGTTCCAAACGATAAATCAGGTTTGCGATTTACATTGACTCGCCACAACACAAAATCGGATATAGATTTATTGACCGAAGCAATGGCGTATCATTTACCTAAAGCTATTGAAGAAGAGGGAGATAGTGTTGAAAGGGTTTACAGTGAGTTTGGATATCATTTTAAAAGAGTTGAAAATAATGTAACAATTGATTTAAAAAATAATTCAAATTTAGTTGTTGAAGAATATACCACAATACAGGATGTAAAAGCTGCTGATTGGGATTTGATGTTTAGGGATAGAGGAAATATCAGTCATTCGGCAATGCTATGTATGGAGGAAATTTTTTCTAATAATGATAAACCAGAAGAAAATTGGAGTTTTCATTATATTATAATTAAAGATGATAAAGGTGAATTAATATTGGCTACATTTTTTACTGGGGCAATTTATAAAGACGATATTGTAGCGCAGGAAAATGTATCAAAACAAATAGAGGAAGTTCGAAAGAATGATCCTTATTATTTATGTTCAAAAACATTAGCAATGGGATCTCTATTTTGTGAAGGAGATTTTATTTACCTTGACACTGAACATTCAGGATGGAGAAATTCAGTTAATCATTTATTTAATTTTGTTTCAAAGGTTAAAAAAGATATTAATGCAACAGTAGTGATTTTTAGGGATTTTGAAGAAGAGACTATTTTAAATCAAATTATAGAAGATGAAGGCTATGCTAAAATGCGGATGCCAAATACTAATATTGTAAGTCATCCAAAATGGAATACAAAAGAAGAATTGTTGTCGCTATTAGATTCTAAAAATAGTATAAGTAATATAAAACGTTATGTTTTTAAATATGAAAATCAATTTGATGTTACTACCAAAAAAAAATTAACAGATGAAGAGGTAGAAAAGCATTATCAATTGTTCCTTAACGTTAAGAAAGCCAATTATGCCTTTAATTTTTTTGCCTATCCAAAGAAAATTGCAAAAATTTTATCTAAATATCCCGATTGGGAGTTTATAGAATTTCGTCTTAAAGATTCCGATGTATTAATTGGTTGTATTTGGTTTTTTATTGGAGAAGATCATGCTTGTCCTCTTATTGTAGGATTAAATTATGATTATATTAAATCACATCATTTGTACAAGCAAGTTATGTATTATATGGTAAAAAGAGGAAATGACTTAGGGAAATCAAAAACGTATTTAGGTTTAACTTCTGATTATGAAAAACAAAAATATGGAGCAAAAACAGTATCAGTTTTTGGTTATATTAAAGTTGATAATATGTATAACTTAGATTTATTATCTTCGTTAGGTAATTAAAATAAGGTAGTAGAAAGATTGATAAAAAACCGACAAAGTATATAAAGAGTTTTTTCTAATAATCACAATTGTTTTTAAAAATAGATAAAGAATGGAGATAAAAGAATTAGAGAATGATTTTATGAAATTTTGGATTGAGGATGGTATTCTGCATTCACAATTTAAAAAATCAGTTATTATCAATATAGAAAAGATAAAGGCATTAATTGAATTGCGCACTCAAATATCAAATGGTGAGAAGCAATATTGGTGTTATAATTTTGATGGTATAAAATCATATGATAAAGAAGCTCGTGATTATGCCGAAGTAAATGGACAAGAAGATTTATATGCATGTGCGGCAGTATTCAATTCTCACGTTGCAAAATATACACTTAATACATTTATGTTATTGAAAAAAAATACAATTCCTTTAAAAGGTTTTACAAAAAAAAATGATGCTATTAATTGGTTGAATGAATTGAAAGAAAAGAAATAACTTTAATTGAAGTAGTCTTGTTTTTTTAGATGATAGTAGGAGTGGTTTCAATTTAAAAGTTTTTGGTAAATTAAATGATTATGAAAGAAAATTGCATTAAAAATAAATATATAGAGTTTTGGTTTGGAAATGGAATTTTATTTTCAAGATTTCAAGAGGGGGTTGAAGTTGATCTCGAAAAGATGAAAGTAGTTGTTACTATGAGAGAAGAGATGTCGGGAGGTGAAAAACAATATTGGTTGTATGATATTACTAATGTGAAAAACATCACTAAAGAGGCTCGGGATTATGCGGATAGTTATGGGCAAAATTATTTACACGCCGTGACAGTATTGGTAAATTCTCATATTACAAAGTTTATTTTTAATACTTACACTAAATTAAAAAAGCCTGTTATGCCTTTTCAAGTTTTTACCAATAAAGAAAAAGCCTTAGAGTGGTTGTTAGGGCTTAAAAAACAGAAGAACTGAGTCTGGAATACTATTTTTAAGATACAAATGTTAATAATACTTTTTTTAAAAGATATTTCTTATACTTATCTTGTGTAGGTAATAATTATTTTACATTTTTGTAGTGGAAAAAAAACGGTTCAATTGAACATAAAATGCCCCAAATGTCTAAACTTCAACAAATATTGACCTTAGTACGCTCCATAAACGAAGATGAGTTTCAGGAGCAAATTACTTTTGGAGATAGTCTAGATGATGTTTATGAAGAATTATTATTTTTAGCCGATAAAATTGCTTCTAAAAAAAGTAGAACAGCAATTATTGTCGAGCAAATTTCCAATTGTTTTGCTGGAGATTTTTTCAATTATTTGCCTATTTCAGATGCTCATGACGAATTGGATGTTTTTTGCATGGGGTTCAATACCTATATAGAAGAATTAAAATCAGCTATGGTTTCTAAAAAATTGATGGAAACTATTAATGGAAAATTAGTGGAAGAGAAAGTACGTTCAGAACAATTAGCATTGTCAAGAGATCAGTTCTTGTCTAATATGAGTCATGAAATACGAACTCCACTTAATGGTATTATAGGATTTACAGATTTACTTTTAAATAGTTCTTCTTTAGATCCTGAAGAAAAATATCAATTAGAATATATAAAAATGTCGGGAGATATTTTGCTGGTCATTATTAATGATATTTTAGACTTAGCAAAAATTGAATCAGGACAATTTATACTTTCTATTAAGCCTTTTAATTTAAATCAATTAACTCGATTGATTTATGATACTTTTTCAATAAAAACACAAGAAAAAGAAATTGATTTCCAAATTGCAATTGATAAAAAATTGCCAGCTGTTTTGTATGGCGATTCGGTTAGGATTTCTCAAATCTTATTTAATTTAATTAGTAATTCGGTCAAGTTTACTGCTGCAAAAGGAAAAATTAGCTTAAAAATTAAATTTCAAGATGAAGAAGATGACTTTTATATTGTCAAAATTATTGTAAAAGATTCTGGGATAGGTATTCCTTCGGATAAACTAGATAGTGTTTTTGATCCTTTTATTCAGCTTACTGATGATGAATCCAGGAAATATGGCGGTACTGGCTTAGGTTTGACCATTATCAAGAAAATTATCAATATAATGAATGGTGATATTCAAGTGAAAAGTAAAATTGATGTTGGAACTAAATTTATTGTAACACTTCCTTTTCCTAAGAATGACTATTACTTATCGGCTTCTAAATCATTTCTGGATAAGGAAAAACCGTCTACAGTTAAATTTGATGTAAATAGGAAAATCAAGGTTTTGTTAGTCGAGGATAACCGTATCAATCAAATTTTAGCACAAAAAGTCTTATCGAAATTTAATATTGATTGTGTGGCTGTAGCTAATGGAAAATTAGCTGTTGATGCTGTTGTTCAAGAAGATTTTGATTTGGTTTTAATGGATTTGATGATGCCGGTAATGAATGGCTACGAAGCTTCTTCTGCAATTCGTAGTTTAAGAAATCACACCAAGAAAAATATTCCAATAGTTGCATTGTCAGCAGTAGTAACGGCTTCGGTTACAGATGCATGTAAGGCAGTTGGGATTGATAGGTATATCTCAAAACCTTTTGATTCTGATGAACTTTATAATGTAATTATAGAGTTGCTTAAAAAACGATAATTTTTTTCAAACATAAGAATTTTACGTAGTCTATAACTTTCATTTAATTATTTGTCGTATATTGGGTATCTATTTTTAAACCTAATAATTATGTCAAATTTAACCAACAACCGTATCAATAGTACGGCTACAGCGACACAAGTTACCGCTGTAAAAACTGCATTACAAACCATAGCGACCAATTTGCCCTTCCTTATTGGTCTAACTGCCGAAGAGCGAATAGCACTGCCGGCTATTGATGTAAACAATAAGGCATTTACTGAGGATGCTATCAATGCAGGACTCAATAATGCAGCGCTAATTCCATCCTATGTATCAGTGCCCAACATGCAAAATGATATGGTTTTGTTCAATCAGCTAGAGGAAATTATAGCGGTGGTCAATCAATTGCTTGAAAAATTAGAAGATACTAAACTCTTAGCAGGGAGTGAAGCTTATGTTTCGGCACTGGCATTGTATAAGCTTTTTGGTGCAGCTTCAGATGCTGGTGTTCCAGGTTCTGATGCTATAGTGGCGCAACTCAAAACCCGTTTTGCAGGTCAGGGTGGAGCGGCTAAAGCTCCTATAAACCCTAATGTTTAACTAAAATAAAATTATCTTTTTAGCCCTATCAGGGTTTTGAACCCTGATAGGGTTGAAATATAAACGCTTTCATTCAATTGGAGGCGTTTTTTTATATTTCTGTTTTAAGTGTGTATAAAAACCTATTTACTTGGTTGTTTTAACCAATTAAATTAGTTTAAATAACTGTATTAGTTAGGTTTTTATACCAACTTTATTAGTTTTGATTAATAATTTATATAGTTAAAAAAGCTATTTAATAGTGTATATTAACTAGCAAACTTATGTTTTATACCTATCTAAGTTGGTTTTTATACCTAACTTATTTAGTTAAATTACTTACTAAATGAAAAATAAACTATATTTGTAGGACAAATAAAGGAAAGGATGAAAGATCGTTCGAAGAAATATTTACAAAAATCAGCAGATGATGCCCTTCATGTGGGGAACTTACTGGCTTGGATTATACAGGAAAAGCATGTCAAGAAAAAGACTGTTTCGCAATATCTCAATGTGTTGCCTACTACGCTTAATCAGTATTTCAAGCAGCCCTCTGTACAAGTAGCTATCTTGTGGCGATTGAGTAAGGCTTTAGATTATAATTTGTTGATGGATGTAGGCGAACGACTCCAGATTCCGTTTGAAACTAAGGTCGAAAAACAACTTAAAGAAGAGTTAGCTGCCAAGAATGCCGAGCTAGAGCATTTAAAAATAGAGCTGAATTTATTGAAGAGAATACATAAAATAGAGTAGGTTTTATCCCTATAAGGGTTTTAAACCCTGATAGGGTTCATAGGGTGTTAGATAGGAATTTAAAAGTAAATGAACTAAATTAAAGATATGGAAGTAAAAGAACCAATACTTCAGGGGAATTATTATCACATCTATAATAGAGGTAATAATGGAATTGATATATTTCTTGAAAATGAGAGTTACTATCATTTTCTTCGGTTGTATGCCAAGTATATTGAACCAGTTGCCGATACCTATGCTTGGTGTTTACTCAAAAATCATTTTCATATCTTGTTGCGAATCAAAGAAAAAGCTGAAATAAATCAAGATGAATTGACTTATTCTACCGTAGAAAAACCTACCGTAATTGATCCATCAAGGCAGTTTTCGCATTTGTTTAATGCTTATACGCAAGCAATAAATAAGCGTTATAATAGAACAGGGAGCTTGTTTGAAAATGTTTTTGAAAGGAAATTAGTGTCTTCAGAGCACTATTTTAAACAGTTAATTTTCTATATTCATAATAATCCTGTTCAACATGGTTTTGTTAGAAATATAAATTTGTATCCTTGGTCGTCTTATGAAACAATTATTTCGGATAAACCCACCCGATTGAAACGAGGGGAGGTAATTGGGCAATTTGGTGATATCGAAAATTTTATTGTCTATCATAATCAGCAGCACAATTTAAATGAAATTAATAATTTAATAATAGAGTAATAATTTTTTCACAGAACCCTATCAGGGTTTTAAACCCTGATAGGGTTAAAATAACAGATATACAATGAACCTAAAAAACGCCCAACTAGACGTAGATACCTGGATAAAAGAACACGGTGTTCGTTATTTTAATGAATTGACTAATATGGCTCAGCTTACTGAAGAAGTAGGAGAGGTAGCACGAATTATCGCTCGTCGTTACGGAGAGCAGTCGGAAAAAGAAAGTGATAAGAACAAAGATTTAGGCGAAGAGTTAGCCGATGTAGTTTTTGTGGTTTTGTGTTTGGCGAATCAAACCGGAATCAATTTGCAAGAAGCATTCGATAAAAAAATGGATTTAAAGTCCGTTCGGGATAAAGACCGTCATAAAAACAACGAAAAATTGAAATAAATATCAGTTGTGCATTATGAATTGTGAGTGAGGAGTGCTAAATTGCGCCCTCAAATTATTGAAGTTAAAGTTTAGGCAATAACTGATAATGCACAACTAATAATTTAAAAAATGAATTTACTTCTACAAGCAACTAATAACAACCTAAACGCTCAAATAGCAGTTACAGGATCTAAAAGCGAAACGAACAGATTATTATTATTGCAGGCTTTGTTTCCTAACATTACTTTGTCAAATACCTCTAATTCTGATGATAGCGAAGTAATGCAAATGGCATTGAGCGGAAATGAAGAAGTAGTAGATATTCATCATGCAGGAACAGCAATGCGTTTTCTTACCGCTTATTTTGCTGTAAAAGAGGGCCGCGAAGTGATTTTAACAGGGTCTAGCCGCATGCAAGAACGTCCCGTTAAAATTTTAGTAGAAGCTTTACGCCAATTAGGAGCTGAGATTTTTTTCTTGAAAGAAGAAGGCTATCCGCCAATAAAAATTAAAGGACAAAAAATCACTAATGCTAAAGTGACTATGGCTGCTAATGTAAGTAGCCAGTACATTTCGGCTTTGTTATTAGTAGCTCCAAAACTAGAAAATGGTATTGAGCTGACATTGGAAGGCGAAATTACTTCGATTCCTTATATCAAAATGACATTGGCTTTGCTGAATGATTTGGATATTAAAACTAGTTTTGAAGGAAATGTAATTAAAGTATATCCACAACAAGAGGTTGCACCAAAAGTAATGACAGTAGAGTCTGATTGGAGTTCGGCTTCCTACTTTTTTAGTTTAGCAGCATTGTCTGACGATGCCACTATTACCTTAACTAGTTACAAACAATCTAGTTTACAAGGAGATTCAGCTCTAGTTTCTATTTATAAAGAAATGGGAGTGGAGACGCAATTCAACGGAGATAGTATTACTTTGACAAAAACTAAAAAATTCAAATATAAAGATGTTACTTTCGATTTGAATCACACACCTGATATTGCTCAAACCATTGTGGTTACTTGTCTTGGTTTAGGAATTGGTTGCCATCTTACAGGTCTTCATACTTTAAAAATTAAAGAGACGGATAGATTGGAAGCCTTGAGAATTGAATTAACTAAATTAGGTGCTAACATTTCGGTGACTAATGATAGTTTAACCTTAGTAGCGACTTCTGAAATTAATTCGAATGTAAAAATCGGAACTTATAACGACCATAGAATGGCAATGGCTTTTGCTCCTTTAGCATTAAAAGTCCCAATTATTATCGAAAATGCCGACGTGGTTTCTAAATCTTATCCTGATTTTTGGGATGATATGGAGAAATTAGGCTATAAAGTATCTGATTTGGTAGGTTAATCAATTTTTAAAAATCCTTAAAACATTGACTATTTGAGGTTTTGTTGTTTTAATTTCAAATTAAACAGCAAAACACTTGACAACGCCTATCTCACAATCGTATATTTGCAGCCGAATGATTTTAAGTTTCTTATGAAGCTAAAATCTAAAAACTACAATTTAATAGCTACATATGAAATTATCACATTTTCAATTTGATTTACCTAAAGAACTTCTTGCAGAATTTCCTGCAGAGAATAGAGATGAAGCTCGTTTAATGGTTATTGATCGTAAAAAACAAACTATTGAACACAAAATGTTCAAAGACGTTATCGATTATTTTGACGATGGAGATGTAATGATTTTGAATAATACCAAAGTTTTTCCTGCTCGTTTATACGGTAACAAAGAAAAAACAGGAGCAAGAATTGAAGTGTTTTTGCTAAGAGAATTAAATGCTGAACAACGTCTTTGGGATGTACTTGTGGATCCAGCACGTAAAATTAGAATTGGAAACAAATTGTATTTTGGTGATGACGATTCATTAGTTGCTGAGGTAATTGATAATACTACTTCTCGTGGTAGAACTTTACGTTTCCTTTACGATGGTTCTTACGAAGAATTTAGAAACAAATTGACTGAACTTGGAGAAACTCCAATTCCTAAATACATCAACAGGGAGGTAACTCCTGAAGATGCTGATCGTTACCAAACAATTTATGCTAAAGAAGAAGGAGCTGTTGCAGCACCAACTGCAGGATTGCACTTCTCTAAGCAGTTGTTAAAAAGATTAGAAATTAAAGGAGTAAATTTTGCTGAAGTTACTCTTCATGTAGGTTTAGGAACTTTTAACCCAGTTGAGGTTGAAGATTTATCGAAACATAAAATGGATTCTGAAGAGTTGAAAATTACTCAAGAAGCTTGTGATATTGTAAACGAAGCTAAAGTTAAAAAGAAACGTATTTGTGCTGTAGGAACTACTTCAATGCGTGCAATTGAAAGCTCTGTTTCTTCTCATAATACTTTAAATCCTTTTGAAGGATGGACAAATAAATTCATTTTTCCTCCTCATGATTTTAGTGTTGCAACTTGTATGATTACTAATTTCCATACGCCAAAATCAACATTATTAATGATGATTTCAGCATTCTGCGGACACGATTTAATGAAAAAAGCGTACGAAGAAGCAATCAAAGAACAATATAAATTCTATTCTTACGGTGATGCGATGTTAATCATCTAATCACAATAAAGGTTAATTCATAAAAAACTCGTCAGTAATGGCGAGTTTTTTTATTTTTTGGCATGCCCTAAAGGTCGGGCTATCCGTTACAATCTTTATGTTTTTAAAGAAAAAACATAAAGGATTTATCTCATTTGAAATTTATTTTTTATAGGTATTCGATGATTTGCAATTACACTACTATCCCTCATGCAAAAAGAACAGCGTTGTAGAATATTTAACATCTTAATGAATCTAGAAACGAAATCCTTTTTTCTTTTTTAATTACTTTTACAAAACAAAATGCAACTACACTATGGTTTTCGAAAATACTAAAGCTTTTGCCCAACAACTTGACGCGCAAGACAGCTTAAATAAATACAGAAACGAATTTTATTTTCCAAAAGTGAATGACAAAGAAGTGATTTATTTTACGGGAAATTCATTAGGACTCCAACCTAAGAGAACCAAAGCTTATGTGGATGAAGTAATGAATGATTGGGCAAATCTTGCGGTTGAAGGACATTTCTATGCCGAAAAACCTTGGTGGGATTATCAAGAGCGTTTTGCAAATCCGTTGAGTAAAATTGTTGGTGCAAAACCCGTTGAAGTAACCGTGATGAACACACTTACGGTTAACTTACATTTATTGATGGTTTCTTTTTATAGGCCAACCAAAACGAGATTCAAAATTATTTGCGAAGAAAAAGCCTTTCCTTCGGATCAATATATGTTTCAAAGTCAAGTAAATTTTCATGGTTTTAAACCCGAAGATGCAATTGTAGAAATTAAACGTCGCGAGGGAGAACACAATATCCGAACGGAAGATGTTATCGATAAAATTAACGAAGTTGGAGAAGAATTAGCTTTAGTTCTAATTGGAGGAGTGAATTATTACACAGGACAGGTTTTTGATATGAAAACCATCACTGCTGCGGGACAATCAGTTGGCGCTTATGTGGGTTGGGATTTAGCTCATGCCGCTGGGAATATTAAATTAGAATTACACGATTGGAATGTGGATTTTGCCGCTTGGTGCAGTTATAAATACATGAATTCAGGACCTGGAAATGCTTCAGGTTGTTTTGTACATGAGAAACATCACAACAATCCAGATTTACCAAGATTTGCTGGCTGGTGGGGACATAATAAAGAACGTCGTTTTAAAATGGAACCTACTTTTAATCCTATTCAAGGCGCTGAAGGTTGGCAAATTAGTAATTTACCTGTTTTATCATTGGCTCCTTATCTAGCTTCCGTAGAAATGTTTGACGAAATTGGAATGGATGCATTAATTGAAAAAAGAGATAAAATTACGGCGTACTTGGAATTTATTCTTCACGAAATTGATAAGGAAGTAAGTAGTAGTTTTGAAATTATTACGCCTTCAAATCCATCAGAGAGAGCCAGTCAATTATCTGTTTTTCTTCATGGAGAAGGCCGTGGTTTGTTTGATTATCTAATGCAAAATGGTGTAATTACCGATTGGAGAGAGCCCAATGTAATTCGGCTAGCACCAGTTCCTTTGTATTGCTCTTTTGAAGATATGTACAACTTTGGACAGATATTGAAAAAAGGAATTTTAGAAAAATAAATAAAATTTTTAGCTACGAATTCACAAATTATTTTATTTATTCGTGAATTCGTGGCTATTTTTTTAAACTTAAATCATTTCTAATTTGGGGATTTCAATAGCTTTTAATTCATTTTTATAATATTCGAATTGATTGTTGATTTCATTTTTGATACTTTCAAAATTAGGAATGCCGGCAAATAAGGTTTGATAATAGGCTATTCCTTCTAAAAGATTATTTTTAAAAGATTCCAATTTCTTAGTTTTAGCATTGTTTATTTCGCTACTTATAGATTGAATATCATTTTTTAAATAGTCGATATACATTTTTAATTCCTTTACAAAAAAATTAGGACGATTGCTGTTTCTTAGCACCGATGCATTTCCATAAATATGTTGAATCATTTTAGAAAGCGAAACTTCTTGGTCAAAATAAGCCATATTGGGACCAGGACAGATAACAACTCCTTGATCTTGCCCTTTTATTTCAATATCATTTTCTAAGTAAGATGCATTGGCTAGACCAACACAAAGACAGGATTTTTCGGTAATGCCTTGTTTTACTTTTTCGTAGTTTTCTACCGAAATAGTATTTCTGCTTTCTTCTAATTCTTCCAGTTTGTAATCTTGGTATTTTTTTGAGGCGGTACAAATTCCTTTGCCTTGAGCATCTTTGTTTAAAGCCAAGAACTTTTTAGGACAAGAACTTCCTGCTTTGCTTTCTTGAATTCGTTTTTGTTTTAATTCCTCGTTTGTGGTTCCTCTTAAAGTATTAAAAGGAACTCCCAAAGGAGAAATATGACTTAAATACAAATCTTCTTCTTTTGCATTAATTAATAAGTTGCGAGTGTTTTGATCTACTGAAGTTGCTTCAGGAACCAGTAAAAAGGGTGTTCCCCAACCTACCGAATCTACCTTGTAATAATCCAAAAGAAACTCATGTTCTTCAGCAGTTCCAACTCCACCTTGAACTGTGATTTTTAAAGCTAATGGTTCGTTTGGAATTGTTTTTCCTTTTTGTTCCAAGGCTTTTATCATCAGTTCATGAGCCGATTGAACAAGCTGTTCTTTCTTTTGTTTGAATTCTTCCATAATTGGACCTAGCAAAAGACCTTCGGTAGCAAAGGCATGTCCGCCGCAATTTAGTCCTGATTCTATTCGGTATTCCGAAACCCAAAGTCCTTTTTTTGCTAAGAAATTTCCTTGTATCATGGCCGATCTGAAGTCACTTACTTTTAAAGTGATTTTCTTTTTTAGATTGTTATTAGCATCTGGGAAAAAGTCTTCAAAGTTTTCAAAATAGCTATACAATCTTGGATTCATTCCAGCAGAAAGTACAATAGATGAATTCACAGTACTATTAGCGAAACCCCGAAGTGCAGCATGAGCATCGTTAAATTCAATAGGTAATTGTTCGTTTTCGGCAAAATTATCTTTGTCTAATTTGGTCATAATATTGACATCAATTGCTCCAGTCGATAAATGTTGCTCAATATAGTTTTTGATGTTTTCTTTCCAAAGAAATCCTTCGTCAATAAAAGATTGAAGTCCTTTTTTGATTTCAGATTTATTAGGTAGTAACGCAATATAGTTTTCTACAGCTTCTTTGCTTTCAACTAATTCATTTTTGAAATTTTCAAATTTATCTTTTACAATTTTGTCAACTAAATTCAAATAAGAAGTGATGCGTTTGGCTCTATAGTCGGCTACTTTTTGAGATATTTCTTGGTAAGGAAGATTAAATTTTTGATGGTAAAAAGCATTCATCTTCTCTATTAGTTCGTCATCTGCAATCGAAATTACCGAAGAAATTCCATATTGTGCTACACGAATAGGACTGTCTATAGTGTAGGCTAGTCCCATGACTGGGATGTGGAAGCTATGAATGGGTTTAGAATTTTTTGTCATGTTCGTAGATTCTTTAATAGTTGGTGCAAAGTTTGTGAAAATCATTGGCTTAAAAACTGATAAATATCATGTGAGCTTTTAAGTTATTTTGTTATTTTTATTTTTTGCAGAATGGTATTTTCTGAAACAAATTTGCTATTCTTGAATACTAAGAATCCAGATGAAATAATAATTATGCAACAAAATAGATGTCTGTTAGGAGTAAAAACTGAGGTTTTAAACGTCGTTCAAATAATAAATCAGTAATTTTGCCTAACTTTTTATAAAACAACAATGCAAATTCCCAAAAGAATAGCGGTAGTAGGTTCCGGTTTAGTAGGTTCGTTATTGGCTATTTACTTAAAAAAAGCAGGACATACAGTTCATATTTATGATAGAAGTCCTGATATTAGAAAGATAGAATTTTCAGGACGCTCGATAAATTTAGCCATGTCAAATCGTGGTTGGAAAGCATTGGATGGAGTAGGAATTGGCGATGCTGTGCGGGAAATAGCTATTCCAATGGATAAACGTGCTATACATCTTGTGGATGATCTTAAGTTTCAAAATTACGGACAAGAGGGAGAATCTATTTATTCAATTTCCCGAGGAACTTTAAACAGGAAAATGATTGATCTTGCCGAAGCTGCTGGTGCCGAATTTTTCTTTGACCAAAAAATTTGGGATGTGACTTTGGCTACGGCTACTTTGCATATTGGAGAATCGGAACGAGGCGAGTGGGAAGAGGTGCAATATGATATGGTTTTTGGTGCTGATGGTGCATTTTCAAGAATCCGTCATCGCATGCAACGTCAGAGTATGTTTAATTATTCTCAAGAGTTTTTAAATATTGGATACAAGGAATTGAATATTCCAGCTAATGCAGATGGTTCTCATAAATTAGACAAAAACTCTTTTCATATTTGGCCACGCGGAGAATACATGTTGATTGCTTTGTCTAATTTGGACGGTAGTTTTACCTGTACTTTATTTATGCCTTTTGAAGGAGAAAATTCGTTTGCATCATTAACAGACAGAAAAGAAGTGGAAGCTTTCTTTGAGAAAAACTTTCCAGATTCGGTTGATGTAATTCCAAATTTAGCAGAAGATTTCTTCAAAAATCCTACTAGTACATTGGTAACAATGAAATGTTTTCCTTGGACTTATGAGGATAAGATTGCTTTAATTGGTGATGCATGTCATGCTATTGTTCCTTTTTATGGACAAGGAATGAATGCTGGTTTTGAAGATATAACGGTGCTTTATGAGATGATGTTAGAGCATGGCGAAGATTGGGAACAAGTTTTTTCTGAATATCAAAAATCCCGCAAACCAAATGCGGATGCTATTGCAGAACTTTCATATAGGAATTTCATGGAAATGAGTTCTAAAACTGCCGATGATAAATTTTTGTTGCAAAAAAAAATAGAGAAATGGTTTTCTGAAAAACATCCTGATAAATGGATTCCTTTATATAGTAGAGTAACTTTTAGCGATCGTCCTTATGTGGAAGCTTTAGCTATTGGTGATTTTCAAAATACTATTATGGAAGAAGTTTTAAAAATGGATAATATTGAAGAAATTTGGAATAGCGTAACAGTAGAAAACAAAATATTAGCATTGTTGTCTTAATTGAATAAAGTATAAAATTTAAAAAGCGTCTTGTTTTATTTGTAACAAGACGCTTTTTTTAGGCACTATTTTTTTTTCAGTATTTTGGATAGAATTCCAAAAGCTCCTCTTATAAAAGTGGCACTGGTAAGTACTTTTAAAACTGATTTTCCAACTACTTCTGTAGTACTAGGTGCTTGCCTAGTAGAAGTTCGGGTTTGTTTTGTCTCGTTTTGTACTGCTTCTTTTTTCGTGTTTTCAGCTTCTGTGTCGGCAATTTTTTTATTCAACATTTCATAGGCACTTTCCCGATCAATATTTTCGCTGTATTTTTTAACCAGTTTAGATTTGTTATTGATCTCTTGAATTTCACTTTCGGTAAGGACATCCATTCTACTCATTGGAGCTCTCATCATTGTGGCGGCTAATGGAGTTGGAATTCCTTTTTCATTTAAAGCAGTTACTAATGCTTCTCCAATTCCAAGACTTGTTAGGATTTCGCTTGTGTTGTAAAATTCAGAACTAGGATAATTATCAGCTGTTTGTTTTATGGCTTGTCTGTCTTTGGCTGTAAAAGCTCTTAAAGCATGTTGAATCTTGAGACCTAATTGAGCTAATATTCCGCTTGGAACATCCATTGGGTTTTGAGTAATAAAGTAAATTCCAATTCCTTTAGAGCGAATTAATTTTACAATAGTTTCAATTTGTTCTAAAAGTGCTTTGCTAGCTTCTTTGAATATTAAGTGAGCTTCATCAATAAAGATGACTAACTCCGGTTGGTCAGAATCTCCTTTTTCAGGCATTTGTTGGTATACTTCAGCCAGTAAACTAAGCATAAATGTGGAGAACAATTTAGGTTTGTCTTGGATGTCAGTTAAACGAAGAATATTTACATATCCTTTTCCGTTTTCGTCAATTCGCATTAAATCATCAATATCAAACGACATTTCTCCAAAAAATAGTTCGGCTCCTTGTTGTTCTAATTCAATAATTTTTCTAAGGATAATTCCTGTTGTCGAAGTAGATATTTTGCCATAGCTTTTAGTGATTTCTTCTTTGCCTTCTTCGGTGATATAATTGATTACTTTTTTAAAATCTTTAAGGTCTAGTAATGGCATTTGATTGTCATCACAATATTTAAATATTATAGCCACGACTCCAGCTTGGGTATCATTTAAATCTAATATTCGAGAGAATAAAACAGGTCCAAATTCAGACACTGTTGCTCTTAATCGAACACCACTTTGTTCGGATAAACTTAATAATTCGACTGGAAAGCTAGCTGTTTGGTATGGTATATTGATTTTGTTATGCCTCTCAGTTATGAATGATTTTTCTTCTCCTTCTTTGGCAATTCCACTAAAATCGCCTTTAATATCCATCATTAAAACAGGGATTCCAAAAGAAGATAATTGCTCAGATAAGACTTGAATGGTCTTTGTTTTTCCTGTTCCAGTAGCGCCTGCAATTAATCCATGTCTGTTTAAAGTCTTTAGAGGGATTTTTATAGGAGTATTATCTAAGGTTTCTCCTTCTAAAATTGCTCCCCCTAAAATAATGCTTTCGCCTTTAAATTGGTAGCCTTGGGTAAGGTGTTCTGTGAATTTTTCTATTTTTTTCATAAAAACTAGGGGTGTTTTTAGGTTTTACAATTATGTTGTTAATGTTTTTTGCAAATACTTATTTAGTATTTACTGTAATTTTAAGCCTTTTTTTTTGTTAAATATTTAAAAAAAGTGTTTTTTATTTTATAATTTAGGATGTTGAAATATTGCTGTAAAAAATCACAAATTAATAAATTATTTCATCAATATCTTTGATTTTTTACAACGTTATTGATAATAAAACAATGTTTATCCTTTTTAAACTTCAGTTTACGATTGATTAATTTGAATATAACGAAAAAAAATTTTTTTATTTGAACTAAACATATAAATTTGCGGGACTACAAGTTAATTATAACTATAATAAATTATTTAAAACTATTAAAATTTAAAAAAAAATGGCAAACGTTAAAAAAGAAAGCAGTTCAAAAGGAGGAGGAATGATTTCAGGAATCATCATTGTGTTATGTGTTTTGGTGGGAGTTATGATTTGGAAATTCATCATGGGGTCACCTACTAACTTTGAGGGAGGAAATCCAGAAACTGGACATCCGTTGAATGCTTTGGGACAAGTATATCACGGTGGTGCAATTGTACCAGTCTTGTTAGGAATGTTATTAATGGTTGTTGTGTTTTCTATTGAAAGATTCTTCGTTATTTCGAAAGCTGCAGGAAAAGGGAATTTAGATACTTTTATGACAAACATACAAGCAAGTATCAAAGGAGGACACATTGAAGAAGCTATTGCTGCTTGTGATAAACAACAAGGTTCAGTTGCAAATGCAATTAAATCTGCATTAATAAAATACCAAGATGTTAAGAAAGAAGGATTCAATAGTGAAGAAGCTTCTGAAACTATCCATAAAGAAATCGAAGAGGTAACTTCACTTGAAATGCCAATGTTACAAAAAAACATGACAATTATTTCATCATTAGTTTCTTTAGGAACCCTTATTGGATTGTTAGGAACTGTATCTGGTATGATTAAAGCGTTTGGTGCATTAGCTTCTGCTGGTACTCCTGATCAAGCAGCTCTTGCAAATGGTATTTCTGAAGCACTTATTAACACAGCAACTGGTATTGGAACATCTGCAGTAGCAATTATGTCTTACAACTTCTTTACTTCAAAAATTGATGATTTGACTTACTCAATTGATGAAGCAGGAACGACAATTGTAAATACTTACAGAAAATTCAGAGGAAGTTTGAAGCAGTAATTATTTTGATTTATTATCAAATAAAAAACAAAAAGAATGGCTAAAATTAAAATAAATAAAAGTGCGGGGTCTATAGATATGACCGCGATGTGTGATGTATCATTCCTTTTGCTTACTTTCTTTATAATGACTTCAACAGCCAAAATTCCTGAAGCATTGCCTGTGGATACACCCGCTTCAACTGTGCAAACAAAATTGCCTGAATCTGATTTGGCAACTTTAACAATTGGTAAGGATAAAGTTTTTTTCGATTTAAAAGGTAGAGATGTTCGTAAGAAAACACTTGACCTGATGGAAGAGAAATATGGTGTGAATTTTTCAGAAGAAGATAAAGAAAAATTTTCTTTAATGACTGATTTTGGTGTACCAATAGCAAGCCTTAAGCAGATTATTGATATGAAATCTGCTGATCGTGTAAAAGCGGATCAGCCAGGTATTCCAATGGATTCATTAGACAATCAATTGAAAGAATGGATTTATAATGCTCGTAAGGCGAATATTGAAGTGAATGATAAGGAGTTGCAGGTTGCAATAAAAGGTGATGCTAAAGAACAATATCCTATTATTAGAAAAGTAATGGATATTTTGCAAGATCAAAATGTTAATACTTTTAGCTTGGTAACTGGATTAAGAGGAAAAGATTTTTAATTAAAAAACACACACTAAAATGGCTGAATTAAATACCGGCGACGGTGGTGGTGAAAAAGGCGGCAAAGTAAGAAGTAAAAAGCAAAATTCAAAAGTAGATTTAACTGCTATGGTGGATTTGGCTTTCTTGCTAATTACCTTCTTTATGCTTACTACTTCGTTGTCAAAACCACAATCCATGAGTTTGGGGTTGCCAGATAAAGATCCTAAGGAAAAATCAAAGGACATCTTGGTTGATGAGAATCGTACCATGACTGTTATTCTAGGGGATAATAATGAGTTAACCTTTTATATGGGTTTGATTTATAATCCTATAGCAGGGCCTAAGAAAATAGATTACGGTAAAGATGGAATTCGTAAAGAATTGTTGAAAAGAAAAAAGGAAGTTTTAGCATATTCTACTGCAAAAGGGAAACCTGATCAAGGAATGATTGTAATTATTAAACCTAGTAAAAAGTCTAATTATAAAAATGTAGTTGATATTTTAGATGAAATGGCAATTACTGATATTCCAGTTTATACAATTGTGAATGATTTTTTACCTGAGGAACAAAAATTGTTAGACGGGAAATAAGAGCAATCTTATTTTCTTAATAACCTAATAATTAAGAAAAATGAAATTAGATATATTAAAAAATCAATGGGTAGAGATTGTTTTCGAAGGTCGTAATAAGCTTTATGGAGCTTATGATTTGAGAAAATCTAACCGTAAGACTTCAACTAAGGCGCTTATTATTGGTGCTTTGTTGTTTAGTTTGGCAGTTGCTGCTCCTCTCATTATCAGTTTGATTCCTAAATCGGAAGAAGAAGATACCTTGGACAAAGTAGTTGTTCTTACCAAAGTAAATTTACCTCCAAAGAAAGTGGAACCGCCTAAATTGAACGCACCACCACCTCCACCACCTCCACCTAAGGTGGATCAGGTGAAATTTGTTAAGCCAGTTGTGGCAAAAGCAGAAGAAGTAGTGGAAGAGCCGCCAAAAATTGTCGATTTGAAAGAAAAGAAAATTGGTGCTGAAACAATTAAAGGAGATCCAGATGCTGTTTTAACTGTTGCTCCAGCAGGAAAAGGTCCTAAAACTAGTCAAGTAGTTGAGGAATCTGATGATCAAGTTTATAATACTGCTGGTATTGAAGTAAAACCTGAATTTCCAGGTGGTATGGATAAGTTTTATTCTTTTGTGGGTAAAAATTATCGTACTCCAGAAGAAGAAGGTTTGAAAGGTAAAGTATATGTTACTTTTGTTGTAGAAAAAGATGGTTCATTAACAGATATCAAAGTATTAAGAGATATTGGTTACGGAACAGGAAAAGAAGCGATTAGAGTATTGCAAAGATCTCCTAGATGGAATCCAGGTATTCAAAATGGGAAGCCAGTTAGGGTACTGTATTCATTGCCGATTTCAATTCAAAGCGCAGACTAATGTTGAGGAAATTTATTACAAATATTCAGAAGAAATCGCTCACAGAGCGATTTCTTCTCGTTATAACCGTTTTGTTTTTTCTGGTTTACTTTGTTTTAGGTTTAATTGTTATATTTATGAAGAATTTTCCAATAAATATGTCGATGAATTACAGAATTGCTTTTGGAGTACTTTTGATCGTTTATGCTTTTATTCGCTGTTTTAGAATTATTAATGATAATAAAGAATAGTTATGAAAAAAATAATGTTATTCTCGTTTGTGTTTTTCTTTTTTATAGTTGGATTGTTTATCTCGTGTAAGCAATCAGATTCTAAAAAAGATAAAGAATCAATCATTAAAGGTAAGGTAACCTTATTAGTTGATGAAACGGTTAAGCCATTAATCGAAGATAATATAGCTGTTTTTGAAGGAACGTACAATGCGGAAATAACTCTTGATGCAAAATCAGAAAAAGAACTTATTCAATCTTTTCTTAAGGATACTACACGTATAGTTGTTTTGTCAAGGCCTTTAAATCCTGAAGAATCTGAGTTTTTTGAGCAGTTAAAGATAAAGCCCAAAACAACAAAATTTGCAACAGATGCGATTGCTCTAATCTCTAATAAGAAAAATACAGATACTTTAATTGCAATGAAAGAAGTCGTTGCTTTTTTAAATGGGAGTACAAAAACGAAGATTAAAGGTTTAGTATTTGATAATCCAAATTCGAGTACTGTTCGCTATTTAACTGATCTTGCAGGGATAAAAGAAGTTCCTAAGAATGGGGTTTATTCTTTTAAATCCAATGAAGAAGTTGTTAAGTTTGTTGCTGAAAATGACGGAATGATTGGTGTGATAGGAGTCAATTGGTTGATGCAGCCTACAGTAAAAATTAAAGATTATTTAACTAATATTAATGTATTAAATGTAGAAGGTTTAAATAAAAATTCTTATTTTGCGCCTACTCAAAACAATCTGGCAGAAGGAACTTATCCTTTGGCACGTGATTTGTTTATTGTTAATTGTCAAGGGTCTTCTGGATTAGGAATGGGATTTGCTTCATTTTTGGCAGGAGATATTGGACAAAGAATTGTTTTGAAATCAGGATTGTTGCCAGTTACTATGCCAGGTAGAAAGATTTTGATTAAAAGCAGATTAAAATAATTAACGAGTAAAGAAAATGAAAATGAATAAATTAAATAAAGTTAAAATGAACAAGTTTACAGTTTTAAGTGTTGCTTTTTTAGCTTCAGCTTCTGTGCTACAAGCGCAAGATATAAATGAAGTAAAAAAGCAAATAGATGCAGAACAATTTCAAAAAGCAAAAACATCTTTAAAATCAATTATAAAATCTGATCCTTCTGAGGGTAAAGCTTATTTCCTTTTAGGGAATATTTATTTGAATCAGAGTGTAATTGATTCGGCTAAGATTACTTATAATGAAGGTTTAAAAGCTAAAGATGACGCTTATTTTAATAATATTGGATTAGGTCAAATTGATTTAGAAAATAATAACGCTGCTGCTGCAAAAGCAAAATTCGATATTGTTAAAGGTGAAATGCGTAAAAAGGATTATGAAGAATATGTGTATATAGCTAAAGCTTATATGAATAATTCACATCCTGATTACAAAGCGGCTCTTGCTACTTTAGAATTAGCGAAAGAGAAAAATGCAAATGAGCCACAAGTTCTTTTAGCATTTGGAGACGCCTATTATGGAGATAAAAATCAAAACCAAGCATTCTCTAATTACCGTAATGCTTTTCAAGCTGATAACAGTTTGATCAGAGCAAAAGTGCAATTGGGTGTTTTGTTAAAAGGAGCAAAGGCTTATCAAGAAGCTGTAGCAGCTTATAATGAAGTAATTGCTTTGAGTCCAAATTATGCTCCTGTGTACAGAGAGTTAGCTGAAACTTATTACTACTGGGCATTAAATGTTCCTGGTCGTTATGACCAATACATCAAAGAAGCTTTGTCTTATTATGAAAAATACATGACACTAACAGATTACTCTTTAGCTTCTCGTATGCGTCATGCTGATTTCTTGATTTTGGCTAAAGATTATAAAGCTT
>WSSedL1CaDRAFT_10000151_pt1 | contig 47146 bp, 55 predicted proteins | sample WetSurSL1Cattail_FD_9464 | JGI IMG/M metagenome (IMG submission 9464)
AAAGGTGTTGACGGGTACGAAGCGTTGCAACTTGGTTTCGATGACAAAAACGAGAAACATTCCACAAAAGCGGCTGTAGGTCACTTTAAAAAAGCGGGAACTGTAGCTAAGAAAAAAGTCGTTGAATTCAAGGAATTTGCAGCAGATCAAAAATTAGGGGATATCATTGATGTTTCTATTTTTGCAGAAGGAGAATTTGTAGATGTACAAGGTGTGTCTAAAGGTAAAGGTTTTCAAGGGGTTGTTAAACGTCACGGATTTGGTGGTGTTGGTCAAGCAACTCATGGTCAACATAACCGTTTAAGAGCTCCAGGTTCTGTAGGAGCTTCATCTTATCCATCTAGAGTATTCAAAGGAATGCGTATGGCTGGAAGAATGGGAGGAGAAAATGTAAATGTTCAAAACCTTAGAGTTTTAAAAGTAGTTGCTGAAAAGAACCTACTTGTTATTAAAGGATGTGTTCCTGGTCATAACAACTCTTATGTAATCATTCACAAATAATGGAAGCAAAAGTATTAGATTTCAACGGAAAAGATACTGGAAGAAAAGTACAACTTTCTGATTCAGTATTTGGTATAGAACCAAACAATCACGCAGTATATCTTGATGTAAAGCAATATCTTGCTAATCAAAGACAAGGAACGCACAAGGCTAAAGAAAGAGCTGAAGTTGCGGGAAGTACTCGTAAGATTAAAAAACAAAAAGGAACTGGTACTGCTCGTGCGGGTAGTGCAAAAAACCCTTTGTTTAAAGGAGGAGGAACTGTTTTCGGACCAAGACCAAGAAGTTATTCATTTAAATTGAATAAAAACTTGAAACGTTTGGCTAGAAAATCTGCTTTCTCAATAAAAGCAAAAGAATCAAATATTATCGTTCTTGAAGACTTTAATTTTGAAACTCCAAACACTAAAAATTTCATTAACGTTTTGAAAGCTTTAGAGTTAGAAAATAAAAAATCATTATTTGTCTTGGGTAATGCCAATAAAAATGTATATTTGTCGTCACGCAATTTAAAAGCATCTAGTGTTGTAAGTAGTTTAGAATTAAGCACTTATGCCATTTTAAATGCTAATAACTTAGTGCTTTTGGAGAGTTCTTTGGAGGTAATTGAAGAAAATTTAAGTAAATAATAGGATATGAGCATCATAATTAAACCTATAGTAACGGAAAAAGTAACCAAAGAAAGTGAAGTTTTAAACCGCTTCGGATTTGTTGTTGACAAAAAAGCAAACAAAGTTGAGATTAAGAAAGCTGTTGAAGCTGCTTATGGAGTAACTGTTTTGAGTGTTAACACCATTAACGTAAGACCGGATAGAACTACAAAATACACTAAAAGTGGTTTAATCAGTGGAAAGACAAATGCTATTAAAAAAGCAATTGTACAAGTACAAAAAGGAGAAACAATTGATTTTTACAACAATATCTAAGATATAACAATGTCAGTAAGAAAATTAAAACCTATTACCGCAGGTCAGCGATTTAGAGTTGTGAATGGTTATGACGCCATTACAACTGATAAGCCGGAACGCTCTTTGATAGCGCCGATAAAAAACTCTGGAGGTAGAAATAGTCAAGGAAAGATGACCATGCGTTATACGGGTGGTGGTCACAAGCAGAGATATCGTATTATTGATTTCAAAAGAACTAAAGATGGAATTCCAGCTACAGTGAAATCAATTGAGTACGATCCAAACAGAACTGCATTTATTGCTTTATTAGCTTATGCTGATGGAGAGAAAACTTATGTAATTGCTCAAAACGGATTGAAAGTAGGTCAGAAATTAGTTTCTGGTGCTGAAGCTCAACCAGAAATTGGTAATACATTACCTTTAAGTAAAGTTCCACTAGGAACTGTTATTTCTTGTATTGAATTGAGACCTGGTCAAGGAGCTGTAATTGCTCGTTCAGCAGGAACATTTGCTCAATTAATGGCAAGAGATGGAAAATATGCTACAATTAAAATGCCTTCTGGAGAAACAAGATTAATCTTGTTGACATGTTCGGCTACAATTGGAGCGGTTTCTAATTCAGACCACCAATTAGTAGTATCAGGAAAAGCTGGTAGAACTAGATGGTTAGGAAGAAGACCTAGAACAAGACCTGTTGCAATGAACCCTGTCGATCACCCAATGGGTGGTGGTGAAGGACGTTCTTCTGGTGGACATCCACGTTCAAGAAATGGAATACCAGCAAAAGGTTATAGAACTCGTTCTAAGAAAAACCCGAGTAACAAGTATATCGTAGAACGTAGAAAGAAATAATAAGATATGGCACGTTCATTAAAAAAAGGACCTTTCGTTCATTATAAGTTAGAAAAGAAAGTTGAAGAAAACATTGCAGGTGGAAATAAAGGAGTAGTAAAGACTTGGTCTAGAGCTTCTATGATTACTCCTGACTTTGTTGGACAAACTATCGCAGTTCATAACGGTCGTCAATTTGTACCAGTTTACGTAACTGAAAACATGGTAGGTCACAAATTAGGAGAATTTTCACCAACTAGATCTTTTAGAGGTCATGCTGGAGCAAAAAATAAAGGTAAAAAATAAGAAGCAATGGGAGTTCGTAAAAGAGAAACAGCAGATGCGAGAAAAGAGGCTAATAAGTCTATTGCTTTCGCAAAATTGAATAACTGCCCTACTTCACCTAGAAAAATGCGCTTAGTAGCGGACTTGGTAAGAGGTCAGAAGGTAGAAAGAGCACTTAACATTTTAAGATTCAGTTCTAAAGAAGCATCTAGAAAATTAGAAAAACTATTATTATCTGCAATCAATAACTGGGAGCAAAAAAATAGTGAAGGTAATTTAGAAGAAGCTGGATTATTTGTTAAAGAGATCAGAGTAGATGGTGGAATGATGTTGAAAAGACTTCGTCCAGCTCCACAAGGTCGCGCACATAGAATTAGAAAACGTTCTAACCACGTAACAATCGTGTTAGGAGCTATTAATAACACACAAGCAAATAATTAAGATGGGACAAAAGACAAATCCAATTGGAAATAGACTTGGTATCATCAGAGGATGGGACTCTAACTGGTATGGTGGAAATGATTACGGCGATAAATTAGCTGAAGATCACAAAATCAGAAAGTATATCCATGCTCGTTTATCAAAAGCTAGTGTATCAAAAGTAATCATCGAGAGAACTTTGAAACTTGTAACCGTTACTATCACTACTGCTAGACCTGGTATTATTATCGGAAAAGGTGGTCAAGAGGTAGACAAGTTGAAAGAAGAACTTAAGAAAATTACAGACAAAGAGGTTCAAATCAACATCTTTGAAATTAAAAGACCTGAGTTAGATGCTTATTTAGTTGCAACAAGCATCTGTCGTCAAATCGAAAGTCGTATTTCTTACAGACGTGCAATCAAAATGGCTATTGCTGCTTCTATGCGTATGAACGCTGAAGGTATCAAAGTTTTGATTTCTGGTCGTTTGAATGGTGCTGAGATGGCGCGTTCAGAAGGTTTCAAAGAAGGAAGAATTCCTTTGTCAACTTTCAGAGCCGATATTGATTATGCACTTGCTGAAGCACATACTACTTATGGTAGAATGGGTATTAAAGTGTGGATCATGAAAGGTGAAGTTTACGGAAAGAGAGATCTTTCTCCGCTTGCTGGAATGGACAAAAAACAATCTGGCGGAAAAGGCGGAGATGCCCCTCGTGGTAAATCTAACTTTAATAAAGGTGGAAAACCAGACGCTCGTAAAAGAAAGTAATTTTTAAATTAAAGAAAAATGTTACAGCCTAAAAGAACAAAATACCGTAAGGTACAAAAAGGTAGAATGAAAGGGAACTCTCAAAGAGGGCATGAACTTTCTAATGGAATGTTTGGTATTAAATCTGTTCATGAAGATGGAATGTTCTTAACTTCACGTCAAATCGAAGCTGCGCGTATTGCTGCAACTCGTTTTATGAAAAGAGAAGGACAATTATGGATCAAAATATTTCCAGACAAACCAATCACTAAGAAACCTCTTGAGGTACGTATGGGTAAAGGTAAGGGTGCCGTTGAATATTGGGCTGCCGTTGTTAAACCTGGAAGAATTATGTTTGAAGTTGGTGGAGTTCCATTGTCAGTTGCAAAAGAGGCGTTACGTCTTGCAGCTCAAAAACTTCCAGTAAAAACTAAATTCGTCGTTGCTAGAGATTTCGAAGCATAATCTATATTATTATGAAACAATCAGAAATAAAGGATCTTTCTGCAGCACAGTTGCAAGAAAATCTTAGCCAAGCTAAGAAAACATATGCTGACCTAAAAATGGCTCACGCAATATCTCCAATTGAAAATCCACTTCAAATTAGAAGTTTAAGAAGAACAGTTGCGAGATTGGCTACAGAGCTTACTAAAAGAGAGGTGCAATAATTGTAATCTGCGAAAGATGGAAGAAAAAAGAAATTTAAGAAAAGAAAGAATTGGTGTTGTAACTTCTAACAAAATGGACAAGTCTATTGTTGTTGCACAAGTAACTAAAGTAAAACACCCATTATACGGTAAATTCGTATTGAAAACAAAGAAATTTGTTGCACATGACGAAACAAACGACTGTAACATTGGAGATACTGTAAGAATTAGCGAAACGCGTCCTTTAAGTAAATCAAAATGTTGGAGATTAGTTGAAATCCTAGAAAGAGCTAAATAATTATGGTACAACAAGAATCAAGACTAAAAGTAGCAGATAACACTGGAGCTAAAGAAGTTTTAACTATCCGTGTTTTAGGAGGTACCAAAAGAAGGTATGCCTCTGTTGGTGACAAGATTGTAGTTTCTATCAAAGATACATCTCCAAACGGAAACGTGAAAAAAGGAGCTGTTTCAACTGCAGTTGTTGTACGTACCAAAAAAGAAGTGAGAAGAGCTGATGGTTCTTATATCCGTTTCGATGACAATGCATGTGTTCTTTTGAACGCTGCAGGAGAAATGAGAGGAACTCGTGTTTTTGGTCCGGTAGCAAGAGAACTTCGTGAAAAACAATTCATGAAAATTGTATCATTAGCACCTGAAGTGCTTTAATTCGCTATAAGATGATAAAGCTAAAAATAAAAACAGGAGACATTGTAAGAGTTATTGCTGGAGACCATAAAGGTTCTGAAGGTAAAGTATTGCGTGTTGACCGTGAGAAAAACAAAGCGATTGTTGAAGGTGTAAACATGGTTTCGAAACATACAAAACCAAGTGCTAAAAACCCTCAAGGAGGAATCGTTAAGAAGGAAGCTCCAATTCAAATTTCTAATATCTCTTTAATTGATCCTAAAACTAAGGAAACAACTAGAGTAGGTGTAAGAGTTGAAGGAGATAAGAAAGTAAGATTTTCAAAAAAATCTAATCAAGTACTATAGTAATGGCATATATACCTAGATTAAAAGAGGAATATAAGAGTAGAGTAATCTCTGCTCTTAAAGAAGAGTTCGGATATAAAAACGTAATGGAAGTTCCTAAATTGGAAAAAATCGTTTTAAGCCGTGGAGTTGGTGCAGCTGTATCTGATAAAAAATTAATTGACTATGCAGTTGATGAATTAACTAAGATCACTGGACAAAAAGCAGTTTCTACAATCTCTAAGAAAGACGTTGCGTCATTCAAATTGAGAAAAGGAATGCCAATTGGAGCAAAAGTTACTTTACGTGGAGAAAGAATGTATGAGTTTTTAGATAGACTTATTACTTCAGCTTTACCACGTGTAAGAGATTTTAGCGGTATCAAAGCTACTGGATTCGATGGAAGAGGTAATTATAACCTTGGAGTTTTAGAGCAAATCATTTTTCCAGAAATTGATATTGATAAAGTTAACAAAATTTCAGGAATGGATATTACTTTTGTTACTAGTGCTCAAACAGACAAAGAAGCAAAGTCATTATTGGCTGAATTAGGTTTACCTTTTAAAAAGAATTAAGATATGGCTAAAGAATCAATGAAAGCCCGTGAGGTTAAGAGAGAAAAAACGGTAGCTAAGTATGCTGAGAAAAGAAAAGCTTTGTTAGAAGCTGGAGATTTCGTAGGTTTGCAAAAATTACCGAAAAATGCTTCGCCAGTTCGTTTACACAATCGTTGTAAATTAACAGGTAGACCAAGAGGTTACATGCGTCAATTCGGTATTTCACGTGTTACTTTCCGTGAAATGGCTAATAATGGATTGATACCAGGAGTTAAAAAAGCCAGCTGGTAAAAAACGAATTTTAATTGGTTAAAGGTTCAATGAGAAAGACTTAAAGAAAACCATAACCGCAAATTAATAAATATGAATACAGATCCTATTGCGGATTATTTAACGCGAGTAAGAAACGCTGTGGCTGCAAACCACAAAGTTGTTGAAATTCCTGCGTCTAATCTAAAAAAAGAAATAACTAAGATCTTATTTGATCAAGGTTATATCTTGAGTTACAAATTTGAGGAAAACACTGTTCAGGGTTCTATCAAAATTGCTTTGAAGTATGATAAAGATACTAAAGAAGCAGTTATTAAAGATATCCAAAGAATTAGTAAACCAGGTTTACGTAAATATTCAAGTTCTTCAAACATTCCTAGAATCCTTAACGGATTGGGTATTGCTATTGTTTCTACTTCAAAAGGTTTAATGACTGGAAAGAAAGCTAAGCAATTAAATGTAGGTGGTGAAGTAATTTGCTACGTATACTAATTTAAAAAGACTTATAACATGTCAAGAATAGGAAAAAGCCCGGTTGTAATCCCTGCTGGAGTAACTGTTGAAGTTAAAGACGGTATCATTACAGTAAAAGGAAAAAATGGTCAACTAACACAGGAGTTTTCGGATGTAACTGTAACAGTTGAAGGTGATCAAGTTCAAGTTGAAAGATCATCTGATCACAAAGATCAAAGAGCAAAACACGGTTTATATAGATCATTAATCAATAATATGATTATTGGTGTAACTGAAGGTTTTACAAAATCTTTAGAGTTGGTAGGAGTAGGTTATAGAGCTTCTAATCAAGGACAAAAATTAGATTTAGCACTTGGATTTTCTCACAATATTGTTTTAGAAGTTGCTCCAGAAGTAATTGTTGAAACTATATCTGAAAAAGGTAAGAACCCAATTGTAAAATTAACATCATTTGACAAACAACTTTTAGGAGCTGTCGCTGCGAAAATCAGAGGTTTCCGTAAGCCAGAGCCGTACAAAGGAAAAGGTGTTAAATTTGTAGGTGAAGTATTAAGAAGAAAAGCAGGTAAATCAGCTTAAAAAATAAGATTATGTCATTAACAAAACCTGAAAGAAGACAGAGAATCAGATTCAGAATCAGAAAAACGATAAGTGGTACTGCTGCTAATCCAAGATTATCTGTATTTAGAAGTAACAAAGAAATTTACGCTCAACTTATTGATGACGTAAACGGAGTTACATTGTTGTCTGCTTCTTCAAGAGAAAAAGAAATAGGAAAAGGTACTAACGTAGAAATTGCAATAGCAGTTGGTAAACTTGTTGCAGAAAAAGCGTTAAAAGCTGGGGTTGAAACAGTAAAATTCGATAGAGGAGGATACTTATACCACGGTCGTATTAAATCATTAGCAGAAGGCGCGAGAGCGGCTGGACTTAAATTCTAATATAGTATGTCTAATAGTAAATACAAGAATGTAGAGTTAGTAAAACCAAGTGGTCTTGAATTAAAAGATCGTTTGGTGAGTGTTAATCGTGTTACTAAAGTTACAAAAGGTGGTAGAGCATTTGGTTTTTCTGCGATTGTAGTTGTAGGTGATGAAAACGGAGTAGTTGGTCACGGATTAGGAAAATCTAAAGACGTTTCTGAAGCAATTGCGAAAGCAGTAGAAGATGCTAAGAAAAATTTAGTAAAAATTCCTTTGAATGGTCAATCAGTTCCTCACGAACAAAAAGGTAAATTTGGTGGTGCACGTGTATTTTTAATTCCTGCCTCTCATGGTACAGGAGTTATTGCTGGTGGAGCTGTTCGTTCAGTTCTTGAATCAGTAGGTATTCACGATGTATTGTCTAAATCTCAAGGATCATCAAATCCTCACAACGTAGTAAAAGCAACTTTTGATGCTTTATTACAAATGAGAAGTGCTCACACTGTTGCAAAACAAAGAGGAGTATCTTTAGAAAAAGTTTTTAAAGGTTAATTCAAGGAAATTATGGCTAAATTATTAGTAAAACAAGTTAGAAGTAAAATCAACTGTCCACTTGATCAAAAAAGAGGATTAGAGGCTTTAGGTCTACGTAAAATGAATCAAGTTGTAGAGCATGATTCAAACCCTGCAATCCTTGGGATGATAAACAAAGTTAAACACTTAGTTTCTGTTGAAGAAGCTAAATAACAAATACTGTTATGAATTTAAGTAACTTACAACCAGCTGAAGGGTCAACACACAATCAAAATAAAAGATTAGGTAGAGGAGAAGGTTCTGGAAAAGGTGGTACCGCTGCACGTGGACACAAAGGAGCAAAATCTCGTTCTGGATATTCTAAAAAGATTGGTTTTGAAGGTGGGCAAATGCCACTTCAAAGACGTGTACCTAAGTTTGGTTTCACAAACATCAATCGTAAAGAATACGAAGGTGTTAATCTTGATACACTTCAATTATTGGTAGATAATGGTGTGATTACAGATACTGTTGATATGACAGTTTATGTTTCAAATCGTTTGGCTACTAAGAATGAAATTGTAAAGATTTTAGGAAGAGGAGAATTGAAAGCTAAATTAAAAGTAACTGCTCACAAATTTACTGCTACTGCAAAAGCTGCTATTGAAGCTGCTGGTGGAGAAGCTGTAACAATATAATTTTTCAATTAATATGAAGAAATTTATTGAATCAATAAGTAATGTTTGGAAAATCGAGGAACTAAAAAACAGAATCCTAATCACTTTAGGACTGCTTTTAGTTTATCGTTTTGGAGCTCACGTTACGCTACCAGGAATTGACGCTACACAATTAAACGGTTTAGCTGGCCAAACCAAAAATGGTATTGGATCTATCTTAGATATGTTTACTGGAGGAGCTTTTTCTAAAGCGTCAGTTTTTGCTTTAGGAATTATGCCTTATATTTCTGCATCTATCGTTGTACAGCTTATGGGAATTGCTATTCCTTATTTGCAAAAATTACAAAGTGATGGAGAAAGTGGTAGAAAAAAGATTAATCAAATTACACGTTGGTTGACTATTGTGATTACTTTAGTTCAAGGACCTACGTACATTTATAATCTTTACAGAACTTTACCAAATAGTGCATTTTTATTAGGTTTTAATTCTTTTGAATTCTTATTTTCTTCAGTAATTATCTTAGTTACAGGTACAATCTTTGCCATGTGGTTAGGGGAAAAAATAACTGATAAAGGAATTGGTAATGGTATTTCACTATTAATTATGGTGGGTATCCTTGCAAGATTTCCTCAAGCATTTATTCAAGAATTTACAACTAGAGTTACTAATAACAATGGAGGTCCAATGTTGTTAGTGATTGAAATAATTATTTGGCTTTTAGTTATCATTGCATGTGTATTGTTAACTATGGCTATTCGAAAAATACCAGTTCAGTATGCTCGTCGTACTGCTTCTGGTGATTTTGAACAAGATATGTTAGGAGGAAATAGACAATGGATTCCTTTGAAGCTTAATGCTTCTGGGGTTATGCCAATCATTTTTGCGCAAGCAATTATGTTTATACCTGCTGCAGTAGCAGGATTGTCAAAGTCCGACGCTTCACAATCTATTGTAGGTGCTTTTAGTAATATGTTCGGTTTTTGGTATAACTTTGTTTTTGCAACATTAATTGTTGTATTTACATTCTTTTATACCGCAATTACGGTTCCTACTAATAAAATGTCAGATGATCTTAAAAGAAGTGGTGGTTTTATTCCTGGGGTTAGACCTGGAGCTGAAACTTCTGATTTTCTTGATAAAGTGATGTCTTTGATAACTTTTCCAGGTTCTTTATTTCTTGCTCTAATAGCTGTGTTCCCAGCGATAGTTGTAAGTCTTATGGATGTTCAACAATCTTGGGCAATGTTTTTTGGAGGTACCTCGTTAATTATTATGGTAGGTGTTGCAATTGACACAATTCAACAAATCAATTCATACTTGTTAAACAAACACTATGACGGTTTAATGAAAAGCGGAAAAAATAGAAAAGCAGTAGCTTAATTTTATGGCAAAACAATCAGCAATAGAACAAGACGGATCAATCATCGAAGCATTATCAAATGCTATGTTCCGTGTAGAATTAGAGAACGGACACGTTGTAATTGCTCATATTTCTGGAAAAATGCGTATGCATTACATCAAATTATTACCTGGTGATAAAGTGAAATTAGAAATGAGCCCTTACGATTTGTCTAAAGCAAGAATTACTTATAGATATTAAAGATATTCACAATGAAAGTAAGAGCATCAGTAAAAAAGAGAAGTGCCGAGTGCATTATCGTACGTAGAAAAGGAAGATTATACGTAATAAACAAAAAGAATCCTAGATTTAAACAAAGACAAGGATAATTATGGCAAGAATAGCAGGGGTAGATATCCCAAAAAACAAGAGAGGTGTTATTGCACTTACCTACATCTTCGGATTAGGAAAAAGTAGAGCTATAGAGATTTTAGAGAAAGCTCAAGTTAGCCAAGACAAAAAAGTTCAAGATTGGAATGATGACGAAATAGGAGCTATTCGTGAGGCAGTTTCAGCTTTCAAAATTGAAGGTGAATTGCGTTCAGAAGTTTCTTTGAACATCAAACGTTTAATGGATATTGGATGTTATAGAGGAATTCGTCATAGAACTGGTCTTCCATTAAGAGGACAAAGAACTAAAAACAACTCTAGAACTAGAAAAGGTAAAAGAAAAACTGTTGCTAACAAGAAAAAAGCAACTAAATAATAAGTAATATGGCTAAAGCAACTGCAAAAAAACGTAAAGTTATCGTTGAATCAACGGGAGAAGCTCATATTTCTGCTACCTTCAATAACATCATCATTTCTTTGACTAACAAAAAAGGTGAAGTTATTTCATGGTCTTCAGCTGGTAAAATGGGTTTTAGAGGTTCTAAAAAGAACACTCCATACGCGGCTCAAATGGCAGCAGAAGATTGTAGTAAAGTAGCTCTTGAAGCTGGATTGAAAAAAGTTAAGGTTTATGTAAAAGGACCAGGAAACGGACGTGAGTCTGCTATCCGTTCTTTGCATAACGGTGGAATTGAAGTAACTGAAATTATCGACGTTACTCCAATGCCTCACAACGGATGTCGTCCTCCAAAGAGACGTAGAGTTTAATAAATAAAATTTAAGTATAACTAGGTAGAAAAACGATTATCGAAGGATATGACCTGAATTCATAATCTCTACCTTAATTAATTCATTGAAATGGCAAGATATACTGGTCCTAAAACTAGAATTGCTCGTAAATTTGGCGAAGCAATCTTCGGAGATGATAAATCTTTCGAAAAAAGAAATTACCCTCCTGGACAACACGGGATGGCTAAAAAAAGAGGTAAAAAATCTGAATATGCTATCCAGTTAATGGAAAAGCAAAAAGCTAAATATTCTTATGGAATTTTAGAAAAACAATTCAGAGGTTTATTCAAAAAAGCATCAGCTACTAAAGGTGTTACTGGTGAAGTTCTTTTACAATTATGTGAAGCAAGATTGGATAACGTAGTTTTTAGAATGGGTGTTGCTCCATCTAGAAGAGGTGCTAGACAATTAGTTTCTCACAGACACATCACTGTTAACGGTGAAGTTGTAAATATTCCTTCTTACCACCTTAAACCTGGTGATAAAGTTGCTGTTCGTGAAAAATCTAAATCTTTAGAAGCAATCGAACGTTCTTTATCTAATTCAAGTCAAGTTTATGAATGGATTACTTGGAACAATGACGTTAAAGAAGGTACTTTCGTAGCTGTACCTGCTAGACTTCAAATTCCAGAAAACATTAAAGAACAATTAATCGTAGAGTTGTACAACAAATAATAATTGACTTAGTCGAAATTTATGGCAATATTTAATTTTCAAAAGCCCGATAAAGTTATCATGATCGATTCAACCGATTTTGAAGGTAAATTCGAATTTAGACCTTTAGAACCTGGTTATGGATTGACTGTTGGTAATGCACTTAGAAGAGTTTTGCTTTCAGCATTGGAAGGTTATGCAATTACATCTGTCCGCATAGAAGGTGTAGATCATGAGTTTTCTACTATTTCAGGAGTTGTTGAAGATGTTACCGAAATTATCCTTAATCTAAAACAAGTACGTTTCAAACGTCAAATTGAAGATATCGATAATGAAGCAGTTACTATTTCTGTTTCTGGTAAAGATCAATTAACAGCTGGTGATTTTCAAAAATTTATTTCAGGTTTCCAAGTTTTGAATCCAGAACTAGTTATCTGTAATTTAGATCCAAAAATCAAATTGAATCTTGATTTAACAATCGAGAAAGGTAGAGGATATGTTCCTGCAGAAGAGAACAAAAAACAGAATGCCGCAATTGGAACCATTTTTACAGATTCAATTTTTACACCAGTAAAAAATGTAAAATATGCTATTGAAAACTTCCGTGTAGAGCAAAAAACAGATTATGAAAAATTAGTTTTCGAAATTAAAACTGATGGTTCTATTAATCCTAAAGATGCACTAACTGAAGCTGCTAAAGTTCTAATTCACCATTTCATGTTGTTCTCTGACGAAAGAATTACACTTGAGGCTGATGAAATTGCACAAACAGAATCATATGACGAAGAGTCATTACATATGAGACAATTGCTTAAAACTAAGCTTGTTGATATGGATTTGTCTGTGAGAGCCTTAAATTGTTTGAAAGCGGCTGAAGTTGATACACTTGGTGATTTAGTATCGTTCAATAAAAATGACCTAATGAAATTCCGTAATTTTGGTAAAAAATCTTTAACAGAACTTGATGAACTTGTTGCTGTTAAGAATTTAACTTTCGGAATGGATTTAGCGAAATACAAACTAGATAAAGAATAATTTACTTCATATTTTGCTCTCCATAGTGGATTGAAGCAAGATGAAGTTAAAATAAATTGGTCATGAGACACGGAAAAAAATTCAATCACTTAAGCAGACAGACAGCACATAGAAAATCTATGTTAGCTAATATGGCTTGTTCTCTTATTGAGCACAAACGTATTAATACTACTGTTGCTAAAGCAAAAGCACTTAAACAATTTGTTGAGCCGCTTATAACAAAATCTAAAAATGATACGACTCATAACCGTCGTATTGTTTTTGCTAACTTACGTAGTAAATATGCTGTAACTGATTTATTCAGAGATGTAGCTGCTAAAGTTGGTGACCGTCCAGGTGGATACACTCGTATCATTAAAGTTGGAAATCGTTTAGGAGATAATGCTGATATGGCAATGATCGAATTAGTAGATTTCAATGAACTTTACAACGGAGGTAAAAAAGAAGTTAAAAAAGCAAAAAGCCGTCGTGGTGGTAAAGCTAAGAAAACAGAAGAAGCTCCAGTTGATGAAGCTCCTGCTGCTGAAACTGAAACTACAGACGAAACTGCTGCTGAGTAATTATGAAAATAATCATTCAATAAAATCAAGGATAAACTATTTTTTTAGTTTATCCTTTTTTTTTGATTTTTTATTACCAAAGCTAGAGTGAGTTCACAATTTTGAGGACTATACACTATTTTAATTTTTTTTTTAAAATTGTTGCTTTCACTGCTTTAATGAATTAAATTTGCACCATATTTAACAACAAATGAAATACACAACACGAAAAAGCGCCATCCTTTTATTAAGTGACGGAACTATATTCCACGGAAAATCTATCGGAATCAGCGGAACCACTTTTGGTGAAGTATGTTTTAATACTGGAATGACTGGTTATCAAGAAATTTTTACTGACCCATCTTATTTTGGACAAATTATGGTGGCAACTAACGCGCATATTGGAAACTATGGCGTTAATGAAAAAGAAGTAGAGTCAAACGGAATTAAAATTTCAGGTTTGGTTTGTAAAAATTTCAGTTTTAACTATTCTAGAGAAGATGCTTCAGGAAGTTTAGAAGATTATTTTACAAAACAAAATTTAATCTGTATCTCTGATGTTGATACTCGTGCTTTAGTAAGTTATATTAGAGAAAATGGAGCAATGAATTCTGTGATTTGTACAGATGATACTCCTATAGAAGAATTAAAAGCAGCTTTAGCTAGTGTTCCAGATATGAAAGGTTTGGAATTAGCATCTAAAGTTTCAACAACTGAGCCATATTTTTATGGTGATGAAAATGCTACTTATAAAGTTTCGGCTTTAGATTTAGGTGTTAAAACCAATATCCTTAGAAATTTGGCTAAAAGAGATTGTTACATTAAAGTTTATCCTTATAATGCTTCTTATGCTGATTTAGCTTCGTTTAATCCAGATGGTTTCTTCTTGTCAAATGGACCTGGAGATCCAGAACCTTTAGATAGTGCCATTCAAGTGGCTAAAGAAATTTTGGTAAATGATAAACCTTTATTTGGTATTTGTTTAGGGCATCAAGTAATTGGTTTAGCGAATGGAATTTCTACTTATAAAATGTTTAACGGACACCGCGGAATTAATCATCCTGTTAGTAATTTAATTACTGGCAAAGGTGAAATTACTTCTCAAAATCATGGTTTTGCTGTTAATAGAGAAGAATTAGAAGCTAATGCTGAGATGGAAATTACTCACCTTCACCTTAACGATGGAACGGTAGCGGGAATGAGAATGAAAAATAAAAATTGTTTTTCAGTTCAATACCATCCTGAGGCAAGTCCTGGTCCGCATGACTCCTCTTACTTGTTCGATCAATTTGTCGAAAATTTGAAAAAGTAATTTTTTAAAAGATAATATATAAATAGGCTAAGCATTTTTGTTTAGCCTATTTTTTTGGTTAATGTATTGGTTCTGTTTATAATTTGTAAATTTTAATTTAAATTATGTTTAATAAATAGATTTATAACGTTTTCGTTGATAAGATTAAAAAAATAAATATGCTGTTTGGAAAACTTAGAATATATTTGTATTTTAAAATTTAAAAACTAAGTAATATGAGTATTATTATCAAAATTCACGCAAGACAAATTTTCGATTCAAGAGGTAATCCTACAGTAGAGGTGGATGTAATTACAGAAAACGGTGTTTTAGGAAGAGCAGCAGTTCCATCTGGAGCTTCAACTGGAGAACACGAAGCTGTTGAATTACGTGATGGTGGAAAAGCTTTTTTAGGAAAAGGAGTTTTAAATGCAGTGAACAATGTTAATACTGTTATTGCTGAAGAGTTAGTAGGAACTTCTGTTTTTGAGCAAAATCTTATCGATCAAATGATGATTGATTTAGATGGAACTCCAAACAAATCTAAATTAGGAGCTAATGCTATTTTAGGAGTTTCTTTGGCTGTGGCTAAGGCTGCTGCTGCTGAATTAGGAATGCCTTTATACAGATATGTAGGTGGAGTTTCTGCAAATACTTTACCAGTTCCAATGATGAACATCATCAATGGTGGATCTCACTCTGATGCTCCAATTGCATTCCAAGAGTTTATGATTTTCCCAGTAAAAGCAACTTCTTTCTCTCATTCTATGCAAATGGGAACTGAGATTTTTCACAGTTTGAAAAAAGTATTACACGATAGAGGTCTTTCTACAGCTGTAGGTGATGAAGGTGGTTTTGCACCAAACTTAGCTGGTGGTACTGAAGATGCTTTAGATACTATCAAATTAGCAGTAGAAAAAGCGGGTTATACTTTTGGTGACGAAATTATGATTGCTTTAGATTGTGCTTCTGCTGAATTCTATGTTGACGGAAAATACGATTACTCTAAATTTGAAGGCGAAACTGGAAAAGTAAGAACTTCTGCTGAGCAAGCTGATTATTTAGCTGATTTAACAACTAAATACCCAATTATCTCTATTGAAGATGGTATGGACGAAAATGACTGGGAAGGTTGGAAATTATTAACTGAAAAAATTGGAGATAAAGTTCAATTAGTGGGTGATGATTTGTTCGTTACTAACGTAGAGCGTTTGTCAACTGGAATCGAAAAAGGAATTGCTAACTCAATCCTTATTAAAGTAAACCAAATTGGTACACTGACAGAAACTATCGCAGCAGTTAATATGGCTAAAAATGCAGGTTATACTTCAGTAATGTCTCACCGTTCAGGAGAAACAGAAGATAATACAATTGCTGACTTAGCAGTAGCATTAAACTGTGGTCAAATTAAAACAGGATCTGCATCTCGTTCCGATCGTATGGCTAAATACAACCAATTGATTAGAATTGAAGAAGAATTAGGGAATACAGCTTATTTTCCAGGAAAAAAAGCATTTAAAATAAAATAACTGTAACATTTTGTTATTTTTCTAAAGCCACTCTTATTAAAAGAGTGGCTTTTTTTATCAAATTTAACAATATCACTAGTTTTTTCTCTTTTTAATTAGTGTTATTATCCTTAGATTTGGTAAATTATTAAGTGTAAAGATTTATTTCAAATTATTATGTCAAAAACAGCTATATTAGAGATTGATGGTAAGAAGTACGAGTTTCCTGTTATTAAAGGAAGTGAGAACGAAGAAGCGATCAATATTAACAAATTAAGAGATTTAACCGGGGTAATTACTATTGATCCAGGTTTTAAAAATTCTGGTTCTTGTACTAGTGCAATTACTTTCTTAGATGGAGAATTGGGAATTTTACGTTATAGAGGATATGCTATCGAAGATTTGGCGGATCAAGCTAACTTCTTAGAAGTTTCTTATCTTTTAATTTTTGGTGAATTGCCAACGGCTGCTCAATTAGAACAATTTGAAACAGATATTAGAAAACATACCTTAGTAAATGAGGAAATGAAAGGAATTATCGATGGTTTTCCTAGAACAGCGCATCCAATGGGTGTTTTAGCTGCTTTAACAAGCGCATTGACTGCTTTCAATCCAAAGTCTGTTAACGTTGAAAATGAAAAAGAATTGTACCAAGCAGTTTGTAAAACTATGGGTAAATTCTTGGTTATAGCAACTTGGACTTATAGAAAAAGCATGGGGTATCCTTTGAATTATTATGATAATACAAAAGGATACGTAGAAAACTTTATGAGATTAATGTTTGAGTTACCAACTGAGCCTTATAAAGTAAGTCCTATTGTAACTGAAGCTTTAGATAAATTATTTATTTTACACGCTGATCATGAGCAAAACTGTTCTACTTCTACAGTAAGAATGGTTGGTTCATCTCATGCAGGTTTGTTTGCTTCAATTTCTGCTGGAGTTTCTGCTTTATGGGGTCCTTTACACGGAGGTGCGAACCAAGCAGTTTTAGAAATGCTTGAAGAAATTCATAAAAATGGTGGTGATACTGACAAGTATTTAGCTAAGGCAAAAGATAAAAACGATCCATTTAGATTAATGGGATTTGGACATAGAGTTTATAAAAACTTTGATCCACGTGCTAAGATTATCAAAAAAGCAGCAAAAGAAGTATTAGAAACTCTAGGTGTTGAAGATCCAATTTTAGAAATTGCTAAAAAATTAGAGGCAGCAGCTTTAGAAGATGAATATTTCAAATCTAGAAATTTATATCCAAACGTAGATTTTTATTCAGGAATCATCTACAGAGCTTTAGGAATTCCTACCGATATGTTTACAGTTATGTTTGCAATTGGAAGATTACCAGGTTGGATTGCACAATGGAAAGAAATGCGTGAAAACAAAGAGCCAATTGGAAGACCAAGACAAATTTACACTGGATCTGCTTTAAGAGAGTTTAAAAAACCAGTTTAATTAGATTATATCAAAGTTAAAGCTTCACTGAAAAGTGAGGCTTTTTTTTATCTTTGGCGTAAGCAATAAATAATAGTTTTGAATAAAATGAAACAAATAACAAATTCAGTTTTGATGATTCGTCCAGTAGCTTTTCGAATGAATGAGCAAACGATAGAAAATAATCATTTTCAAAAAGAATTAAGCGGAATGCTTCCTGCTGCAATTAATGCTAAAGCGCAACAAGAATTTGATGCTTTGGTATTGCTATTAAAAGAGGTTGGAGTTAATGTTGTGGTTATAGAAGATACTTTAGAAACAAATACGCCAGATAGTATTTTTCCAAACAATTGGGTTTCTTTCCATGAAAATGCCGATGTGGTTTTGTATCCTATGTTTGCCAAAAATCGTAGAGACGAACGTCGAGAAGATATTTTTGATGTTTTAGAAGAAAAAGGTTTTGTAATAGAGAATACAATCGATTTTACTTCGGCAGAAGAAGATGGTCTTTTTCTGGAAGGAACGGGTAGTTTAGTTTTGGATAGAGCAAATTCAAAGGCTTACTGTGCTTTGTCTCCAAGAGCTGATGAGGAGCTTTTTATCGAATTCTGTGAAGATTTTGATTGTGCACCAGTACTATTTGAAGCTTTTCATACAATTAATGGTCAGAAAGAATTGGTGTATCATACCAATGTCATGATGAGTATTGGAGAGCGTTTTGCGGTAATTTGCGCTGATATGATTGAAGATAAAAAAGAACGCAAAATGGTTTTAGAAAATCTTAAGGCTGATGGGAAAGAGCTTATTCTAATCAACGAGAAACAAGCGGCGAATTTTGCTGGGAATATTTTAGAGCTTTCTGGTGCAGATGATAAAAGATTTATTGTAATGAGCACAACAGCTTTAGAATCTTTACACCCAAGCCAAAAAATACAATTAGAAAAATATGCTAGTATTTTGAGTGCTAATTTGGAAACTATTGAAACTTGTGGAGGTGGAAGTGCAAGATGCATGATGGCTGAAATTTTCTTGCCTAGAAATTAAATCCCCTAATAAGTTAGTTTGTTTTTAATAGAATGATGCTAGCTGTATTTTTACTACTTTTGTAAAAAATAATACGAAATGAAAAATAAAAAGACTTTAGTCTTAGGAGCAACTACTAAACCAGATAGATATGCTTTTAAAGCGATAAATATGCTTGTAGAAAAAGGGCATTCTGTTTTAGCGATTGGTCAAAATGCAGGTGAAGTGGCAGGAGTTAAAATTAGAACTAAAGCAATTCCTTTGAAAAATGTTGATACAATTACTTTGTATTTGAATGCCAAAAATCAACGTGATTATTATAATTATATAGTTGAAGCGAAACCTAAACGAGTTGTTTTTAATCCAGGAACTGAAAATCCTGAATTATACCAACTTTTAGAATTGAATAATATAAAAGTTGATGTGGCTTGTACCTTAGTTTTGTTGGCTACAAATCAATATTAATCATTCCATTTTTAGATGCATTAAAGCCTTTTTCATAAAGAAAATGGCTTTTTTTATTTTAAAGATTTTTAAATCAAAAGATTTCGAAGTTTAAAAGGCATTTTAGAATAATCAATTATTTCAATAAACAAATTGTTACATTTGCAATTATGGAATTTTCGTCAAAATTATTAGAAAAAGCAGTAAATGAAATTTCGCAATTGCCAGGAATAGGTAAAAGAACGGCTTTGCGACTGGTTTTGCATTTGTTAAAACAGCCTAAGGAACAAACGGGTTTTTTAACTCAGGCGCTTGTAGCTATGCGTGAGGAGATTAAGTTTTGCGAAAGCTGTCATAATATTTCGGATACTGCCATTTGTGAAATATGCAGTAATAAGAATAGAAATCATCAATTGGTATGTGTGGTTGAGGACATTCGTGATGTAATGGCAATTGAAAATACAGGACAATTTAAGGGTGTGTATCATGTTTTGGGTGGTAAAATTTCGCCAATTGATGGAGTAGGTCCAAGTCAACTGAAGATTTCAACTTTAGTAGAAAAAGTAAAATCTGGAAAGTTGACCGAAGTTATTTTTGCTTTGAGTTCAACAATGGAAGGAGATACCACCAATTTTTATATTTACAAACAAATTTCCGATTCGGATGTTTTGATATCTACTATTGCAAGAGGAATAGCCGTGGGTGATGAATTGGAATATGCTGATGAAGTGACTTTGGGAAGAAGTATTTTGCAACGTTTGCCTTTTGAAAAGGCCATAAAGAATAATTAATGAGTTAATAATAACGAGGCTTTTTATATCATAAATGAAAAGCTATATTTGTTATCTAAAAGAATAAAATGGGTAAGTATCTATTTGGTTTATTGCTAAGTATTAGCGTGTTGTTTTCCTCCTGCATCTCAACACGTGATTTGGTTTATTTGCAAAATAAAAATGAAACAAATGTCGAAACTTCTATTTCGGCAGTGATGTCTAAGCCCTATCGATTGCAAACTAATGATGTTTTAAGTATTAGTATTAAAGCAAATGATCCTAAACTAGTTGAAATTTTTAGTACTACTAATCAAGGAGAAACGGGAAGATCAGAAGCAGCTTTGTATTTTAGTGGATTTACGGTTGATGATCACGGAAATATAAGAATGCCGGTTTTAGGAGAGTTAAATGTGATAGGTTATACGCTTGATGAAGTAAGACAGCGTGTCGAAAAACAATTGTTGGCCGAATATTTTAAGAAAGAAGCTAATATTTTTGTGATAGTAAAATTAGCTGGATTTCGTTATACAATTAATGGTGAAATAGGAAGTACAGGAACTAAAACTTTGTTTCAAGAGCATGTAAATATTATGGAAGCTATTGCTAATGCTGGTGATATTACGCTTTTAGGAAATAGAAAAGCTGTAACGATTATTAGAAAAACTCCAACAGGGAATGAGATGCATGACATAGACTTGACAGATATGAACGTGGTAAATTCGCCTTATTATTATTTACAGCCTAATGATTATATTTATGTAAAACCTTTGAAACAAAAAACTTGGGGTACGGGTAAAACAGGGATAGAATCATTAGGTACCATACTAACATTAATATCGTTAGCAACAACTGTTTTTTTAATATTAAAAATATAAAATACATTTCGAAAAAATGTTAGATATAAAAGACTTTTCTGTTTTTGAAAACCAAGTTAGTTTTGACTTTAAAGGCTTACTTATAAAAATATTAAGTTATTGGAAATGGTTTTTGATAAGTTTGATCATTACTTTTACTATAGCTTATCAAGTTAATATCCGCAAAGAGAAAATCTACGAAATGGGGACTTTAATTTCGGTTAAAGAAGAAAATAATCCATTGTTTACTTCTAATACGAGTTTGACGTTCAATTGGGGCGGTGTTTCTGATCAAATGCAAACTATTTCTACAACCTTACAATCCCGTTCTCATAATGAATTAGTAGTGGATAAATTGCAGTTCTATATTGATTATTTGGAACAACAAAAGTATAATATGGTAGATGCTTACGGTGCTGTTCCTTTTTATGTAGATATCGATAAAAATAAAGGGCAGCTTGCAGGAGGATTGATTAGTATTACATTTTTAAGTGAATCAGAATATCAAATTAAAATTCCGTTTCAGTCTAATTCTACCTCCCTGATTACCTACTCAGATGACTCGTATAGTTCTACTGCCGTTGAAATTGGTGATTTTATTAAAAAATATAAAGTTGGAGAGCAAGTTTCGTTACCTTTTTTGCATTGGAAATTACAAATAAAAGACAATGTAGGTTTTTATAAAGGCAAAGAATATTTTGTTCGGTTTAATAATTTTAATGGGACTGTAGAGCGTTATAGAGGAATTAATGTGATTCCAGATGAAAAAGGAGCTTCTATATTAACGTTAAGATTACAGGGAACCAATAAAGCAAGAATGGTAGAATATCTTAATTCTACTGTAAAAATGCTTATCACAAGACAATTAGAAAGCAAAAATAAATTTGCAACCAATACGATTGCTTTTATTGATAGTACCTTAGTTGCTATGGAGTCTCAATTGAAATCGACAGGAGAGGAATTAAAAACGTTCAAGAAAGGTAAAGATGTTTTTAATTTAGAAGATGGAGGAGCTCGTTTTTCGGATAAAATTCTTCAATATGATGTTGAAAAAGATGCAATTGCCCGAAAAATATCATACTATAATTCACTTAAAGCCTATTTGAAAAATAGTGTCGATTATTCAAAACTTCCAGCGCCATCAGTAGCTGGTATTGATGATCCTAATGTTGTGGCTAATATTTCTAAGTTAATATCGCTTTCTACTCAACGTTCGGAAATGGCTTATGCGGTAAAAAGTGATAAAATTTTCAGGGATTTTGATAACCAAATGGAAGCGATTAAAAGTGTTTTGTTAGAAAATATTGCTACTGCAAAATCGTCATTACAGTTTGATTTAGGTTTAGTTAATAGTAAAATTAATCAAGCCGAAGGGAATATAAAACAATTACCAGACGACCAACAAGAACTAATTAAAATCAAAAGAAAATACGATTTAAGCGATAATATTTACAGCACATTTTTACAAAAAAGAAGCGAAGCTGATATTGTAAAAGCAGCAAATTTATCCGATATTCATTTTATCGATCCTGCCAAAGATGTTGGAGGTGGTTTGATAGGACCTAAAACATCGGTGAATTATGTATTGGCTGCTTTTCTAGGATTTACTATTCCGTTGGTATTTATATTTATTATCTTTTTTATTAATAATTCGATTCAAAATGCTGATGATGTACGTAAGCAAACTCAAATTCCTTTATTAGGAGTTGTTGGCGTATATAAAGAAAAAGGAGAATTAGCAGTTTTTGATAAACCTAAATCAGCTTTGTCAGAATCTTTTAGAGCAATTCGTTCGTCTTTGCAGTTTTTGTATAAAAAGCAACATGTTGAAGGCGGGAAAACCTTGATGATTACTTCTTCTATTAGTGGAGAAGGAAAGACTTTTTGTTCTATCAATATAGCAACTGTTTTTGCTTTAAGTGAAAAGAAAACGGTTATTGTTGGTTTGGATTTAAGAAAACCAAAATTAGCTCAGGAATTTAATTTGTCAAATGAAGTTGGTGTGGTTAACTATTTGATTAAGCAAAAAAGTCTTAAAGAAATCATCAATACAACCAAAATTCCTTTCCTAGATGTTATTCTTTCGGGGCCAATTCCACCGAATCCTTCAGAATTAATTATTAGCGAAGTAATGGCTGATTTAATTGGTGAATTAAAAAAAGAATACGATTATATTATTTTGGATACACCTCCAGTTGGTTTGGTTTCTGATTCCTTAGAATTGGGTCAATATGCCGATGTTACTTTGTATATAGTAAGGCAGAATATCACCAAAAAAGAAATGATTCCGTTGTTGAATAATAGAGTCAAACGTGGAGAAATGACTAATGTGAGTATTATTCTGAATGGTTTTGAAAATAAGGCTAAATATGGATATGGTTATGGATACGGTTATGGCGAATATTCTAATGGCTATCATGAAGAAGAAAAGCCAACAGGAATTGTACAAAAAATATTGAAAAAGTTTAGAAAAGTCTAATTATCAAATAAGGAAATGAGAGCAATAACAAAATTCCCTATTTTAATAACGGGAGGAGCTGGTTTTATTGGCTCTAATTTATGTGAATATTTTTTAGCAAAAGGCAATAAAGTTATTTGTTTGGATAATTTTTCTACAGGACACCTTCATAATTTAGATGAGTGTATGGGTAATCCAAATTTTACTTTAATTGAAGCGGATATTCGGAATTTGGAGGATTGTAAAAAAGCAGTTGAAGGTGTTGATTATGTATTACATCAAGCGGCTTTGGGTTCAGTTCCACGTTCTATAAATGATCCTATTACAACCAATGATGTTAATGTTTCAGGATTTTTGAATATGCTTCAAGCAGCAACAGAAGCTAAAATAAAACGTTTTGTTTACGCTGCTAGTTCGTCTACTTATGGAGACTCAGTTGGATTGCCAAAAGTAGAAGAAGTTATTGGGAAACCGCTTTCACCTTATGCAATTACCAAATATGTAAACGAATTGTATGCTGAAATATTTAGCAATACCTATGGAATTGAAACAATTGGTTTGCGTTATTTTAATGTTTTTGGAAGAAAACAAGATCCCAATGGAGCTTATGCTGCGGTAATTCCAAAATTTGTAATGCAATTGATGAATCACGAAAGTGTGACCATTAATGGTGATGGAAATTATTCACGTGATTTTACCTATATCGATAATGTAATTCAAATGAACGAATTGGCTATTGCAACTGATAACATAAGTGCTATAAATACTGTTTATAATACTGCTTGTGGTGATAGAAATACCTTGAATGACTTGGTAGCCTATTTAAAAGAATATTTGAGTAATTTTGATGCTGAAATTGCTAATATAGAGGTTATTCATGGTGTTAATAGAGCTGGAGATATTCCGCATTCGTTAGCAAGTATTGATAAGGCAAAAGAAATGTTAGGCTACAATCCGAAGTATTCTTTGCAAGAAGGACTTAAAATAGCGGTAGATTGGTATTGGAATAATTTGAAGTAAAAGTTTAGTTTAAGAGTTAGGGGGTTAAGTGCTTGCTTTATATGCAACGCATAGCTATAATGCATTAACTAGTAATATCATTAATTAACACATAATAAAAACAGATGAAAATCACAAAAATTTGTTGCATTGGAGCAGGCTATGTCGGGGGGCCTACAATGGCAATTATAGCACAAAAATGCCCAGAGATTCAGGTTACGGTCGTGGATTTGAATGTAGAAAGAATCGCTGCTTGGAATGATCAAGATGTAAATAATATTCCTATTTATGAGCCAGGACTTTCGGATATCGTGAAAGAAGCTAGAGGAAGAAATTTGTTTTTTTCTACCGAAGTTGATAAAGCAATAGAAGAAGCAGAAATGATTTTTATTTCGGTAAATACGCCAACTAAAACCTATGGTAAAGGAAAGGGTATGGCAGCTGATTTAAAATTTATTGAGTTGTGTGCTAGGCAAATAGCAAAAGTGTCTAATACGGATAAAATAGTAGTGGAAAAATCTACTTTGCCGGTACGAACTGCTGAAGCTTTAAAAAGTATTTTAGATAATACAGGTAATGGAGTGAAATTCCAAATCCTTTCCAATCCTGAGTTTTTAGCTGAAGGAACCGCAGTTCAAGATTTGTTACATCCAGACCGAATTTTAATAGGTGGTGATACTACAGCAGAAGGACAAAAAGCAATTCAGGCTTTAGTCGATGTTTATGCCAATTGGGTTCCAGTAGATAAAATCTTAACAACGAATGTTTGGTCTTCTGAATTGTCTAAATTGACAGCGAATGCTTTTTTAGCACAAAGAATATCTTCTATCAATGCCATGTCTGAACTTTGTGAAAAAACAGGTGCCAATGTGAATGAGGTAGCTAGAGCTATTGGGATGGATAGTAGAATTGGGGCTAAGTTTCTTAAAGCTTCTGTAGGCTTTGGAGGTTCTTGTTTTCAAAAAGACATTCTGAATTTGGTGTATATTGCTAAGTCCTATGGTCTGAATCAAGTAGCTGATTATTGGGAGCAGGTGATTATTATGAATGACCATCAAAAAAGACGTTTTTCAGATAATATTGTAAAAACATTATACAATACCGTTTCTGGTAAAAAGATAGCTTTTTTGGGTTGGGCTTTCAAGAAAGATACAAATGATACGAGAGAATCTGCTGCCATTTATGTTGCAGATGATTTAATTAGTGAAAATGCTACCATAGCGATATATGATCCCAAAGTGTCAAGAAAAAAAGTTTTGGCTGATTTAGATTATTTGGAAACTAGAACAGCTGAAACTAATGCAAATAGTATTTTATCTTTCGATAATCCTTATGAAGCAGTAAAAGATGCCCATGCTATTGCAATTCTTACCGAATGGGATGAGTTTGTTGTTTACGATTGGCAAAAAATATTTGACTCAATGCAAAAACCAGCTTTTGTATTTGATGGTAGAAATATATTAAATGGTTCTGATTTAGAAAAAATAGGATTCGTATATCAAGCAATTGGTTCTTAAAGTAAAAGCCATTAATTGCCCGATATATGTTATAATAGTTTTGGATTAACACAGTTTTATTATCTTTTAAGAAGTAATAAAACTGTGTTTTTTCTTTAAGAAATACGCTGTTTTTAAGTAGTGATTTCTGTTGTTTATTACAAAGTTTTAAATTTTTTAATAAAAAAATACAAAGATGAATTGGTATGTTGTCTATACAAAACCGAAGTGGGAGAAAAAAGTAGCAGAACAATTAGAGCAAAGAGGGATAGAGTGTTATTGTCCTTTGGTGACTCAAGTGCGCCAATGGTCTGATAGAAAGAAAAAGGTTGAACTCCCGTTATTTAATTCTTATATTTTTGTTCGTTTAACAGAAGCTGAAAGGAATTTAGTTTTTCAATCCTCTGGCGTAGTACGTTATCTTTTTTGGTTAGGAAAACCAGCGATTGTTCGTGATGAAGAGATTGCTACAATTAAAAAATGGCTCAGTCATCCAGATAAATGTGAAATTTTAGTTTCTTCTTTACAAATAGGGGATAAGGTTATTTTAGAATCTGGACCTTTTAAATCTCAGCAAGCTATTGTTCGGGAGGTAGGTAAAACAAGTTATGTCCTTGTTTTGGAGTCCTTGGGTTGTGTTTTAAAAATGAAAATGATATAAGTAGTGAATACAAGAGAATGTTATGTTTAAAATTGTGCTCTTTTAAGGTAGAGTCATTCTTTTCTACTTTTGTATCTTTTGACTTACTTAAAGTCTCTTCTAAAACCTTTTTTCGATTAAGATATACTATAAATAAAATTTTCCGTTTAATCTTGTTGAAAATAGTGTGTAATCGAACTATTTGAAAGCTAGTTGAGTTTTTATGCTGTTGGTTTTTCTGATTTTAAGTTTGTGATTTTAAAATTTTATTTCTTTAGTAACTTTATAAGATTATCATTCTTTCAATTTAAAAAGTATTGATAGGAATTAATCTTTTAGTCTTTTATATTTGCGAACAAAAAAAAAACTGGATTGCAACCCATTTTATGTGAGTTGCAACCGCGAAGCGTTGCTGGAAACGCAACATAAATTGGAAAAACAATAGTAAATTATGGATTCTAATTCTAAAATAGCAGTTATTGGTCTTGGATATGTGGGCTTACCATTAGCCAGATTATTTGCTACAAAATATGCTGTTGTTGGATTTGATATTAATCAAAAGCGAATTGAAGAATTAGGAATTGGAATTGATAATACCTTTGAAGTTGAAGAGCTGGTTTTAAAATCAGTTTTAATTTCTAAAGAGAAAGTGCAAATAGGCAATGGACTTTATTGTACTAGTGAATTAGAAGATATAGCGCATTGTAATTACTATATCGTTACTGTTCCTACACCGGTGGATAAGAATAATCGTCCTGACTTGACTCCTTTGTATAAAGCCAGTGAAACTGTGGGAAGGGTTTTGAAAAAAGGAGATATTGTAATCTATGAATCGACTGTATATCCAGGAGTAACTGAAGAAGAATGTGTGCCAGTTTTAGAACGCGTATCAGGATTAAAATTTAATATTGATTTTTTCGCAGGTTATTCTCCCGAAAGAATTAATCCAGGGGACAAAGAGCATACTGTAGATAAAATATTGAAAGTAACTGCTGGTTCTACTCCAGAAATTGGACAAAAAGTAAATACGCTATACCAATCAGTAATTACAGCAGGAACTTATTTAGCACCTTCTATAAAAGTAGCTGAGGCTGCGAAAGTAATTGAGAATTCACAACGTGATATTAATATTGCTTTTGTAAACGAATTGGCAAAAATATTCAATTTGATGGATATTGATACCCAAGCAGTTTTAGAAGCAGCCGGAACTAAATGGAATTTTTTGCCTTTTAAACCAGGATTAGTTGGTGGTCATTGCATTGGGGTTGATCCTTATTATTTAGCGCAAAAAGCACAAGAATTAGGCTATCATCCTGAAATTATTTTGGCTGGACGACGTTTGAATGACAGTATGGGAGACTATGTAGCTGCCCAAGTAGTGAAATTAATGATCAAAAAAGGGATTTCAGTTAATGGCGCTCAGTTGTTAATGCTAGGGATTACGTTTAAAGAAAACTGTCCCGATGTTCGAAATACTAAGATAGTAGATGTTATCAAAGCATTAAAAGATTACGGAATTACAGTTACAATATACGATCCACTTGCTAGTTCAGAAGAGGTGCTCAAAGAATATGGATTAATTTGCTATCCTGAGCTAGTTGAAGGGCAAAAATTTGATGCCATCGTATTGGGAGTAGCTCACGCTAATTTCTTAACAATGGATTTAACAAAACTTCAGAAAGCGACGAGTATTGTTTATGATGTAAAAGGAGTTTTAGAAAATAGAGATGGTCGATTATAGTTTGCTATTATTAACCGATAACACACAACACACAACACATAACTGATAACAGTTACTATGGATAAAAAAAATACAATTATACACGTTATCCTTACAGGAGGAGTAGGAAGTAGGTTGTGGCCTTTATCACGAAAAAGCCAACCCAAACAATATTTAGAAATTTTTGACGGAAAATCATTGTTTGAATTGACAGTAGAACGCAATAAGGATGTAACAGATAAAGTGATTGTAGTAGGAAATGTAGATAATTGTCATCTCAGTCAAAAAGTGATGGATAAATTCCAGACTCCTTATGTTAATATTGTAGAATCTACTCCAAGGAATACCGCAGCAGCAATCACTTTTGCAGCATTTTCAGCTCAACCAGATGATATTTTAATTGTTACGCCATCGGATCATATTATTGATGATGCCGAAAAATATGAGGAAGCCATTCAGCAAGCAATTGAGAAAGCCTCTAATGATTTTATTGTGACTTTCGGAATTGTTCCTACTAAACCTGAAACAGGATTTGGATATATAGAGCACAAAGGAGAGAATGTACTTTCTTTTAGGGAAAAACCCAATTTAGTTACAGCTAAAAGTTTTATTGCCAAAAAGAATTTTCTATGGAATAGTGGGATGTTCTGTTTTAAAGCCAGTGTATTGCTAGAAGAATTAAAAGCATTTGAGCCTAAGGTTTATAAAAGATCTAAGAAAGCATGGGAGACTAATGTTGATGGAGTATTAGATTTAGATTTGTCTCTTGATATTCCATCTATTAGTGTGGATTACGCAGTGATGGAAAGAAGCAAAAAAATAAAAGTTGTTCCTTCACAATTTTTATGGTCTGATTTAGGTTCTTTTGAATCGGTTTATGATTTTTTAGTTGCTAAAGGACATGAAGTAGATAATAATGGAAACATGACTATTGGAACTCAAAATTATACCGCATTTATAGGATTAAAAAACACCATTTTGATTGCCACCGAGAATGCTAATCTCGTTTTACAAAAAGAATATTCACAGGATGTAAAGGATTTGTACAATGAATTAGAAATAGAAAATCCAGAATTACTTAAGTAAAATAGAATAATGAAAAAGGATACTAAAATATATATAGCAGGTCATAGAGGGATGGTAGGAAGTGCTATTTGGAGAACATTATCTCAAAAAGGCTATACAAATTTAATTGGTGCTTCTAGCTCTGAATTAGATTTAAGAAATCAACAGGCAGTAAAAGATTTTATAGCTACCGAAGAACCAGAAGTGATTATTGATGCAGCAGCTAAAGTGGGAGGTATTTTAGCCAATAATAATTTTCCATATCAATTTATTATGGAAAATATGCTGATTCAAAATAATTTAATTGATGGGGCCATGCAGGCTGGAATTGAAAAATTTATATTTCTTGGAAGTTCTTGTATTTATCCAAAATTGGCGCCACAACCTTTAAAAGAAGAATATTTACTTACGGATACTTTAGAACCTACAAATGAATGGTATGCTATTGCTAAAATTACAGGAGTAAAAGCATGTGAAGCCATTAGAAAACAATTCAATAAAGATTATGTGAGTTTGATGCCTACTAATTTGTATGGGACACATGATAATTTTGATTTGAATTCATCACATGTTTTGCCAGCTATGATACGTAAGTTTCATGAAGCAAAAATGAACAACAATGCCCCAGTTACATTATGGGGAAGCGGAACACCTATGCGTGAATTTCTTTTTGTAGATGACATGGCTCAATCGGTAGTATTTGCTTTAGAAAATAAATTACCAGACTATCTATACAATGTTGGGACAGGTATAGATTTAACCATTAAAGAATTAGCAGAAACCATACAAAGAATTATTGGACATCAAGGAGAAATTGTCTGGGATGATACAAAACCAGATGGAACCCCAAGAAAATTAATGGATGTTTCTAAAATGCATGATTTAGGATGGAAGCATCAGGTAGATTTAGAAGAAGGTATCCAAAAAACTTACGATTGGTTTTTAGAAAATATAGATAAGTTCAAAGAAGTAAAGATGTAGTTTTAGATTTGGGTCACTCGTATTGATTCATTGAAATCCATTTTGAGATTTAGCTATTTTTTAAAAATAGACTTTTAAAATGGAATAGTTTTTTCAATAAATACTTGATAACTCGCAACACATAACTCACAACACATAACTCAAACCCATGAGCACACAAAAAACAGCCCTGATAACAGGTATTACAGGTCAAGATGGATCTTATTTAGCAGAATTATTATTAGAAAAAGGATATATGGTTCATGGTGTTAAACGCCGTGCCTCCTCTTTTAATACCCAACGTATAGATCATATCTATCAAGATCAACATGAAATTCATGTGAATTTTAAATTGCATTATGGCGATTTGACTGATTCAACAAATATTATAAGAATCATTCAGGAAGTACAACCAGATGAAATTTATAATTTAGGAGCCATGTCTCATGTAAAAGTATCTTTTGATTCTCCTGAATATGTGGCTAATGTAGATGGTATTGGTACTTTAAGAATATTAGAAGCCGTTAGAATTCTTGGATTGGAAAAGAAAACGAGAATCTATCAAGCTTCTACTTCTGAATTGTATGGAGGCTTAGCAGAAAACAAAAATGCAGCAGGTTTTTATGATGAAAATTCACCATTTTATCCACGTTCTCCTTATGGTGTAGCTAAGATTTATGGTTTCTGGATTACGAAAAACTACCGTGAAGCTTATGATATTTACGCTTGTAATGGAATCTTATTCAACCATGAATCCCCAAGAAGAGGAGAAACCTTTGTTACTCGTAAAATTACGATGGCTACGGCAGCTATTGCTTTAGGTAAACAAGATTGCCTGTATTTAGGGAATTTGAATTCACAAAGAGACTGGGGGCATGCTAAAGATTATGTAGAAGCCATGTGGAGAATTTTGCAACAAGAGGTAGCAGAAGACTATGTTATTGCAACGGGAGTTACCACTTATATCCGCGATTTTGTACGTTATTCTTTTGCTGAAGTAGGAGTTGAATTAGCCTTTGAAGGGGAGAATGAAAATGAAACTGCTAAAGTTATAGCGTGTAATCATCCAGATTACCAATTAGAAATAGGCAAAGTAGTGGTAAGAGTTGATCCGCAATACTACCGACCTACCGAAGTTGATTTGTTGATTGGAGATCCAAGCAAATCTAAAAAATTGGGTTGGAAACCACAATATGACCTTGCTGGATTAGTACAGGAAATGGTAGCTTGTGATTTGGAAATAGCCAAAAGAATGAGTTAAGAACCATGTTTTTTTTTAATGATTTTAGTGGATTATTAGTCGTATAAAAACAGTTTGAGAAGTTAATAGAATAATTAAATATAAAGTAAAAGATTAGTTTTTGAAGGATAATGGACATGCTATTTTGAATTATTTTGAAAACCTTCTTTAATAAACATAAAGCAATAGATGAATATAATAATTAGAACAATACATTTTATAAAGGATATATTGCCTCAAAAATATAAAGTAAGGGCAGTAGTAATAAGTATATTATTATTCATTAATTCTGGTTTAGAATTAATTGGTTTAGGAGCTATTTTACCTTTGTTTGTTGTTTTGTTGGAGGATAGTGTTGTTGCAAAATATAAATGGGCTGCTTGGTTGTATAAGCTTTTTCATTTGACAGATGAGCGTCAATTAATTGTAATTTTGGCGATAGTATTTTTTATAATTATTGGAATTAAAAATATACTTGGATTATGGATAACTAAAATTCAAAGTGAATTTTCCTATTCTTTATTTAAATTGCTTACTCTTGAATTACATGAGCTTTATTATAAAAAAGGTTACCCCTTTTTTAAGGGAATTAATTCTAATGTAATTGTTCGAGATGTTCGTTTGGGAGCTGAACGTTTTGCTCAAGCCTTAGTTTTAGGTATTCTGACATTTTTAAATGAAATAATTGTATTAATTGCAATAATTATTGGTATTACTGCTTATAATTTTAAAATTTTCTTATTATTAATTATTACTGTTTTACCGCCTTTTTTACTGTTTTATGGCTGGGTTAGAAAACGCTCTATTGTACTGGGTGAAATAAAGAATAGAATAGAACCTATTATAGGTAAAAATTTATTTCAGAGTATTTTTGGTTTTGTAGATATTAAGATTTCTGGTGCTGAAACTGTGTTTAGAAAGCGAATTGAAGATAATTTAGATGAGTTGGTCGACGTAAATATTAAAACGAATATTTATAATTTAGCTCCTACTAGAGTGATCGAAACTTCTTTAATGTTTGCCATCGCTGTTATTATTTCCTTTGGGATTTATTATTTACCCTCAAAAACAGATTTAGTTAAAATTTTGGGATTATTTGTCTTAGCGGGTTATCGTATTATGCCTTCTGTAAACAGAATGATGCTTGCAATTAATAATTTGAATCAAAATATTTGGGTATTTGATGTGCTATCTCCTTTAATTGGTATAAAAAAACAAAAATTGGCTTTAGTTAAAGAATTATATTTTGAAGATACTTTAAAATTAGAATCGATTAGTTTCTCTTATCCTAATAGTGAAGAAAATGTTTTAGAAAATTATTCAATAGAAATTAGAAAAGGAGAAGTTGTTGGCTTGATAGGTCCGTCTGGAGCAGGAAAGACTACGGTGATGAATATTTTATTAGGCTTTCTTAAACCTACAAAAGGACATTATAAAATTGATGGAGTAACTCTTTCGGAGGAATATGAAGATTCTTTTTATAAAAAAATTGGTTATGTTCAACAGCAGGTGTATTTAATTGATGCCAGTTTAGCAGAGAATATTGCTTTTGGATGCAATACTTACGAATTAAACGAGGATAAAATTAATCAAGTTTTGAAGCAAGCTAGTTTATGGGATTTGGTTCAAACATTACCAGAAGGAATTCATACCATGATTGGGGAGAATGGTGCTAAATTATCGGGTGGACAACGTCAAAGGGTAGGTATAGCTCGTGCTTTGTATTTTGATGCCGAAATTTTATTTTTTGATGAAGCCACATCATCATTAGATAATCAAACTGAGAAAGAAATTTCAGAATCAATAAATAAACTGTCTGATGGAAAATTGACAATGATAATTATTGCACATCGGATGAGTACTTTAGAAGGTTGTGATAGAATTATTGAAATTAATTCAAAATAAGTACTTTACTAACATTATTATATGAACAATTCTTCAAGAATATATTTCCCTTCTCTTAATGGTATTAGAGCAATTGCTGCATTTTTAGTTATCTGGTTTCATATTGAAAAAGAAAAGAGTTATATAGATGTTTTTAATTTAGCAGAATTTCCATTTGTTGAAAAGCTAGGGGCGACAGGTGTAACACTTTTTTTGTGTTAAGTGGTTTTTTAATTACTTATTTACTTTTTGCTGAGCAAAAGGTTAGTAAAATAATAAGTATTAAATCTTTTTATATTAGAAGAATTTTAAGAATTTGGCCCTTATATATTCTTATTATCCCCATAACTTTATTATACGATTTATATTTACATAATTGGCAGTATATTCATGGCTTTTTTGTAATAAAAGCATTGTTGTTTTTTACTTTTTTACCAAATATTTCCTTGATTATTTTTTCTTCTTCGGGTTTTCCGACTCAATTATGGTCAGTAAGTTCAGAAGAACAATTTTACCTTATTTGGCCACATTTAGTAAAGAGAAAAATAATTAACTCACTTAAAAGAATAATCTTTTTAGTAGCTTTTTTTAGTATACTGAGATTTTTTTTCAAATTGCTTGATGATGCTCATTATTCTGCTGTTTTTGGAGGTGTCAATCTATATAATCTCATTTGGCGATTTTTATATTTTTTTAGAATTGATTGTATGGGAATCGGTGCTGCAATAGCATTTTTATATTTTAATAAAGAAAAATACAAACATATTTTAAGGTTTTTATATCGTCCATTAATTCAAATTTTAAATTTTTGCTTGATTATTTTGATTTTGTATTTAGAACCTTTTTTAGGAGTTTTTCAAGATACGGTATTTGCATGTTTGTTTGCTACACTTATTCTTAATGTTGCAACTAATGATAAAAGTATCTTGAATTTAGAATTTTTTGTTTTTAATTTTTTAGGTAAAATATCGTACGGAATGTATGTCTATCATCCCATAATATTAATTATTATGATAAGATTTTTTACAAAATACAAATTGTTTGAAAATAATTTTTATCATTTATGCTTCTATTTATTTGCTTTAATTTTGACTATTACCGTATCATCTTTCTCTTATAATTATTTTGAAAAACCTTTTTTGAAAATAAAATCAAGATATTCCAAAATTATTAGCGGTGTAGAAGCCAAAATGGGATGAGTTATAGGTTGTTTACGTTTTTAAATGAGGTTAAATAAATATACGTTTTTTTGTTAAACTTTTAATTTTACTAGTTTTTTGTTAAATATTTTATGAATACTATGCGCATAGAACAATTAACTTTTACAAGATTTATTGCAGCAATATCTATCGTAATTTATCATTACGGATTGAATGTTTTTCCTTTTAATATAAGTTTTATCGAACAATTGTTTTCGCACGCAAATTTAGCTGTAAGTTATTTTTTTGTATTGTCTGGTTTTGTATTAACTATAGTTTATGGGGATAAAAATAAAATTAATTTTGCAAGTTTTATTAGAAATAGATTTGCTAGAATATTTCCATTATACCTTTTAGGTATAATTTTATCTATTTTTTTTGGTATTGTAAGATTAGATTTAAATATTGAAGATTTAATTTTGAATTTATTGTTCTTACAAAATTGGATCCCTGATAAGTTTTATGCAATTAATTATCCCGCTTGGTCTTTGTGTGCTGAATTTTTCTTTTACTTGAGTTTTCCTTTATTGTTTAATTACTTATATTCTAAATATAAATTAAGCTATTTGTTATTAATAGTTTTGTTTTTTATGATTGTTAGTGTATTATTTTTTAATTTATTTCCAACTGATTATTTTAGGTATTTACCAATATTACATTTAAGCCAATTCATGTTAGGTAATATTGGAGGGCTTATTTTTTTAGAGTATAATAAGAAAACGAGTAGTAGTTTTAATCTCATTTTAATTAGTGTAGTATTATTTTTATTGATTATACATCCTTTCTTTAGTTTAGAATACGAGAATGGAATGATTGCTATTTTCTTTACATTTTTTATATATAAACTATCAGAGAATTCAGGGATTATTTCTGGTATTTTTAAAAATAAGTCTCTTGTTTACTTAGGTGAAATTAGTTTTGGAGTATATATACTTCAAGCTCCTGTTTGGTTATGGTCTAGAATTATTTTTAAAAATATTTACAAAATAACTGGAATAATGGAGTTGTCTTATGTAAGTATTTTTTGGATTAATATTACTTTTTTAATGTTTTTCGCTTCTTTTTGTTATAAATATATTGAAATACCTTTTAAAAATAAGATTAATGGTTTTAAGTTTGTTACTAAACCATTGAACTTTCAAAAAATTCATAAATGAAAATACTATTTATAAGTCATGATGCTAGTAGAAGTGGTGGTCCCATTTTACTGAGAAATTTTATACGATGGATTTCTAAAAATACAAATCATGAATTTCAATTGTTGTACAGGGTTGGAGGACTATTGGAACCCGATTTTCAAAAATTAACTATCACGGAGTTATTTTATCCTAAGTATTATAATAATTATAATACAGTAATGCAGAAAGTTCTTAATAGATTGGGTTTTTATAAATTTAAATTAAAAAGACATCATCAAAATATAGTAAAGAAATATAGAATAGAAAAATTTGATGTAATTTATTCCAATACTGTCGTTAATTTGGATGTATTAGAAGTTTTGAAGGAATTAAAAATTCCAATAATTACACATGTGAGGGAATTAGAATCTACTATAGAACATTTTGGGGGAGATCGATTAATAAAAGGATTAAATGAGTTAAATAAATATTTTATTGCAGATAGTTATGCTGTTAAAGAAAATTTAATAAGTAAACATGCTATAAAAGAGAATAAAATTGAAGTAGTTCATGAATATGTGGAATTACCAAATGAATTGCCCAATAATTTGGTTAGTAGTTGTTTAAGAAAAGAATTAGGAATTCCAGAAAATGCCTTTATAGTGGGAGCATCTGGAGGAGGATTATGGCGTAAAGGATATGATTTGTTTATACAAACTGCCATTGCATCTTGCAAAAAAGTAGGAAATGAAAATGTTTATTTTATTTGGGTAGGTGGATTTAAATCGGAAATACAGTCTGATATAGATTTTGATCTTGATAAATCAGGATTAAAAGACAAAATATTATTTGTTGGTGCTCAAAAAAAGCCATTGGATTATTTTTCTTTATTTGATGTGTTTGTTTTAGCATCAAGAGAAGAACCCTTTGGTATTGTAGGAATGGAGTCAGCTTTATTTGAAACTCCAGTTTTATGTTTTGAAAACTCAGGTGGAATGCCGGAATTTATAACTGAAGAATGTGGTATAGCAGTTCCTTATTTGGATATTCCAAAATTGGTAGATGCCATACAGTTTTTTAAGGATAATGAAGAAAGAAGAAAACAATATGGTTTAAATGCTAGAAATAAAGTATTGGGTTCACATACTTTAGAGATTAAATCAAGAGAGTTGTTGAAAATTATGGAAGAGCAATTATGATTAGTATCGTCGTTTGTCATCGGGATGAAACATTATTAGATCAATTTCAATTAAATGTTACGAATACTATTGGAGTTCCTTTTGAGTTCGTAATAATAGATAATAAGAAAAATGATTATACTATATTTCAAGCTTATAATTTAGGAGTAGAGCGAAGTCAATTTGATATTATTTGCTTTGCACACGAAGATTTATTGTTTCATACTGTAAATTGGGGAAAAAATGTCATTAATCATTTCAAAGAAGTTACCACGGGGATGATTGGAGTGATTGGGGGGAATGCATTTCCTAAATGTCCTGCACCATGGTGGAATAATTCTCTGTTAAATGACCATTTAGTTCACAATATTCAACATTGGAATGAAGGATTTATTCCTATAAACGATTTCAATAAAAAGCCATATTTAAACAAAGAGAATGTAACAATAGATTGTCAAAATCCTACTGGAGAAGATAGAATTAAAGCAGTAACTCTAGATGGCTTATGGATGTGTGCACACAAACGTGTTTTTAAACAATGTAAGTTTGATGAAGATACTTTTAAAGGATTTCATTGTTATGATACAGATATTTGTTTGCAAGTGAACCAGTATTATGATGTATATGTAGTATATGATATTTTAATCGAGCATTTGTCAATGGGTACTGTGGCAAAAACATGGGCCGAAGCGGCAGAAGTTTTGGCAGATAAATGGATTGATAAATTACCATTATTTAAGAAAGAAGTTGATCCTTCATTAATTTCATCATACAATTCAAAATGTTTGTTGACCTATTGCTATTGGATTCAAAGTATGGGTTTTTCAGATTCCAAAATTAGGATGACTATTAAAAAATATTTGAATTGTGAAGACTCTTTTTGGTCGAGTCGTGAATATTTGTTATTAAAATTATGGTCAAAATTTGGTTTCGCAACTGCAAGAATAAGTTATCGTGTTTTTAAATCATTAATAAAAAGCAATGTATAGTCCAGTAATTTCTGTTTGTATTGCTGTTTATAATCGGCAAAAATTTATTCAAGCAGCTATTGAAAGTGTTTTAAATCAAACCTATCAAAATTTTGAGGTTATTATAATTGATGATGGTTCTAAAGATGGCACTGTTTCCGTTATTGAATCTATTGCTGATTCTAGAATTAAGTTGTTTAAAAATGAATCCAATAAAGGAGTAGTTTACACTAGAAATAGGTATTTAGAATTAGCCAGTGGAGAGTTTATTGCAATTTTAGATTCGGATGATTTATGGTTTCCTGAAAAATTAGAAAAACAACTTCATTTTTTTGCTTCACATCAAGATTATGGAATATGCGGAACTACAGCTAGAAAAGAATATGAAAACGGAAAAATTGATATTTGGAAATATCCAAGCTCAGATTCTGATATTAGATCTAGATTACTATGGGGTTCAGCAATGGTACATTCGTCGGTTATGTTGAGAAAAAAGATAATTGATCTGAAAAATTTTAAATATGATTGTACTATAAAACAGGCAGAAGATTATGATTTTATTAGGCAGTTTGTTTCTGTAACTAAAGCTTATAATATTGAGACGGTGTTAACTCGATATGCTGTTCATAACAATCAGTTTACAACAGAAGCTAAAGATGAACAAGTAAATGAATCTATAAAAGTGGCTTATAGATATTTTTTTGATATAGGCATAATTTTATCAGAAATTGAAAAAAGAGCGTTTTATAAATTATATACTTATACTTATCAGTTTAACATAGAGGAACTAATTATAGTAGAAAAATTGTTTCATAAAATAATTGATTTGAAACCTGATTTTATAAAAAGTATTAAAAAACAGTGGTTTTTAGCCTGCTACAATAGTAGTCAAAACGGAATAAAAACATTTGTAACATATCATAAGAAGGGGCCTTGTTTTAGAGAATCTTTATTTTCAGTCAATCAATTCAAATTTTTTATACGATGCATAATAAGAAAAAAATAAAAGTACTAATGTTCTCTAATATTTTTGGAGGGAAAAATACTTTTATTCATAATGAAATTATAAATCTTAAAGAAGAATTTGAGATTAAATATCTTGCATTAGAAGAAATTGAAAATTTAAGTTTAAAACAGGAATTTGATAATTTCAAAATTATACCATTAAAAGAAAATAGTTTTTTAAGAAAAATAAAATGGTTGTTATGGAAAAGAGACTTATATCTGTCATTTAAGAATTTTTCGTTTACTAGAGAATTAAAAAAAGAGGTTTCTCTTTTTAAACCTGATGTAATTCATTTACAATTTGGATATGAAGCTTTAAAATTTTTAGATAATTATTACAATCCCAACATCCCTTATATAATTCATTTTCATGGATATGATGCGTCCGCTATGTTTCGAAAAAAAGCATATGTAAAAAAGTTAAAATATTATTTAGCCTTAAAAAATATTTATCAAATACATGTTTCCAGTTTTATCAAATCTAGATTTATGGATCATAATTTAGATATTTCAAGGGCTGAAATTATAAGGTGCGGTATTGATTTGTCAAAATTTACACAGAAAGTAAATCAAAATAAAAGTCGAAATTCTAAATGGGTTTTTACTCAGGTATCCTCACAAGTTGAAAAAAAAGGAATTCCTTATGCGATAATGGGATATAGTAATTTTGTAAAAAAGAATAGAGATTTAGAGTCAGAGTTTTACATAACAGGTTCGCCAACTAAAGAAAATGAGTCATTGGTTAAAAAATTAAATCTTGATAATAAAATTATTTTCACAGGACTATTAACACATCAAGAAGTTCAAGTGCTTTTGGATAAGACAGATGTCTTTATTCATTGCAGTGTGACTTCAATAGGAGGTGATGAAGAAGGAATTCCAACTGCAATTATGGAAGCTATGGCTATGCGTATTCCTGTTTTAAGTACATTTCATTCAGGAATTCCAGAATTAGTAGAAAATCATGTAAATGGAATTCTTGTAGAAGAAAAAAATTCTATTCAGATAGGTGAAGCATTAAGTCAATTAATTACTATGGATCCAATAAAAATAGATATGCATCAATATCTAAGGGAAAAGAAATATGATTTGAATTCACATTTAAATGAAATAAGTAGCTTATATATTAAATTAAGCCAATTATGAAAATATATTTTTATTGTCATCCTCAAGGAGATAATCGATATCCAGCTTTTCAACATCAGCTTATTAATTTAGCATTTGGACTTAAGGAATTAGGGATAGAATATTATTCTAATAAAACTTACTGGAAAATTGGCGAAGATGAATTTCTTTTTAATAAGTCAGATATAAAAGTTGATGATTGTGACGTATTAGTTAGTTCTCATGGAGAATTTGAGTATAATTGGAAACTTCCTGCAGAATTTTTCACTGAAAAGAGAAAATATTTAACTGTTTATATCGATACTGCAGATGGTCTTTTTACGAGGAGTTACAGTAAAGAGTTTGAAAATATAGATTTGATTTTAAAACAGAAGACAAAAGGAATGTGGTATCCCAAAAACTGTAAATATTCCTGGGCTTTTGGATTGTCACCTTATATGAAATTAGAACAAGATAAAATGTATGATTTTCAAGAAAGAGAAAAAGATATATTAGCAAATTATAGGCATGTCCATACGTTTAGAAAGCAAGGAGAAAAAATAATTGCTAGTTTAAATAAGTTACAAATTAATAAAAAATCAGAGCCATTAGATTATACGGAAAAAAGAAATGAAATTCAAAATGAAAGTGATTTTTATAAATTAGGTCATTTACAATCAGGAGGGAGATTCCATCCTGATTATTTGCAAAGGCTTAGACAGTCATACAGTTGCTCTTGTTTTGGAGGAAATTTACTCCCATCTTCTTTTTTTGTTCAAAATCAAAAAATATTTAAAATTGGAAATTATTTTTATGATAACACTAATCAAGGTAGAATTGTAAATTTATTTAGGAAATTGAACTTACAAATCAAGCATCGGTATGGGGTTTTTCAATGGGATAGTTGGAGATTATGGGAGACTTTTTCGGCAAAAACAGTAGTCATTAATGTTGATTTTAATAAATATGGCATTGAATTACCCGTCATGCCAGAAAACTTCAAGCATTATATTGGTATTGATTTATTGAATCCTAAAGAAAGTATCATTAAAATTAATTCTCTTAGTTATCAAGAATTAGAGCAGATTGCCAATGAAGGAGCAAAATGGGCAGATGAAAATTATTCTCCCAAAGCTGTTGCATTGCGGTTTATTGAGATATTGAAATTAGAAATATGATTAGTATTATAATTCCAAGTTTTAATAAAGCCGCTTTTATATCTGAAACGATAGAATCTGTCCAATCACAAAGTTATTCAAATTGGGAACTTATTATTGTTGATGATGGCTCTACAGATAATTCAATAAGTATTATTGAAGAATTTTGTAGTAATGACCGAAGGATAAAATTATATAGAAGGGAAACTTTACCCAAAGGAGGTTCAGCATGTAGAAATATAGGTTTAAAAAATGCCAAAGGGAAATATGTTGTTTTTTTGGATGCAGATGATGTTTTATTAAACTTTTGTTTAGAAACACGTTTGTATGAGATAGAAAAATATTCTGATAATAATTTTTGGGTTTTTCCTATAGGTACTTTTTATAAAGTTATTGGAGATAGTACTTCAGTCTGGATACCAAAAGGAGATAATTTTTTATTAGGTTTTTTAAAACATGATTTACCATGGCATACTATGTCTGTAGTTTGGAATAAGGAATTTATAGATGGATTGAATGGGTTTGATACGGATTATCCCAGATTACAAGATGTAGAGTTACATACTCGGGCCTTGTTGAAAAAGAATGTATCCCTAAAAACTTTTCCAAACAATATTGTAGATGCTTATTATCGGATAGATACTAATAGGACAGTTCAAAATCTGGAGCAACAGTTAAACAAACAAAAAGAAGGTGTTTTTCTATATTTAAAAAAACACACTTCATTGTTGCAAACAAATAATCAACGAAGAGCAATTTATGGAACCTTTTTTTCCTTTGTAACTACATTGAATTATACTTGCTTAGTCGTTAATAATGAGATTGATTTGCACAGGAAAATAAGTAAGGAGATTTTTAAATATATTGACAATAGCGAAAATCATTTATTTTGGAGATCCATATATATACGTTTTTATATCAAACTCTATAAGAACGGATTTTGGAAAATGAGAGGGTTTAATTTTTTTATGAAATATTTATTTTGCTCATGAAAATAATACTACTAACAAATGGTATTTATCCCTTTGTGATAGGTGGTATGCAAAAGCATTCCTATTATTTAGCGAAACATATAGCAAAACAAGGTGTAATTGTAGATGTTTACCATCCAGGAATAGTTATAAATGAGGCTATCCATATTGAAGATTACTTTGATACAAAAGAACTAGAATATATTAACTTTATAGTTGTTCCTTTTCCTAAAGTAGTTAATTTTCCTGGGCACTATATTTATGCATCCTATCTGTATTCTAAAGCATTATTTAAAAAAGTAGGGATCTTAAACGAACAAAGTTTTATTTATGCACAAGGTTTTACTTCTTGGTACTTTTTAAAAAAAGCCCCTTTTCAAAGTAATTTAATCTCGAATTTGCATGGATTAGAGATGTTTCAATATACCATTAATTTCAGAAATAGATTAGAACAGTTTTTACTAAAAATACCTGCTAGAACTATTATTAAAAAATCGAATAAGCAGGTTTCATTGGGAGGGAAATTGACTGGTATTTTATATGCTAATGGAGCAAAATCTATGTCGGTAATAGAAATTCCAAACGGAATAGATAGTTCTTGGATTGTTGATAGGTGGCAAGAAAATAATCCGAAGGATAAAATGAAATTTATTTTCATTGGTAGATACGAACGTCGAAAAGGAATTCAAGAATTTCAGCAGGTTATTCTTGAAACTATTGATACTTTAGATTATGAAGTCTTATTTATAGGTCCAATACCAAAAGAGAAACAAATTAGGCATCCGAATGTGAAGTATCTTGGTGTTATAAAAGATGTTGAAGTTATTAAAAGGCAATTGTTGGCAGTTGATGTATTAGTATGTCCAAGTTATTCAGAAGGAATGCCAACTGTTATATTAGAAGCTATGGCATGTGGTTGTGCTATAATTGCAACCGATGTTGGTGCAGTAAAAACAATGGTTGATGATTCAAATGGTTGGTTGATTGAGGGGGATATTGTTTCTGGTTTAAGAGAAAGTATCAATATAGGAATGAAAACTAGCTATGAAGAATTCCTGATGAAAAAGAATAATTCTATAGATAAAGTGAAAAATGATTTTACATGGGAAATAGTGATTGCCCAAACTATTAAAGAAATGAAGTTTTGAAAAAATTATATAATAGATTTTTTACCAATAAAAATATTTTTTCACCATTACTAATCATCCTTTTAGGTGGAATTATAGGAACATGGATATTGGCTACAGCTTTATTGTTGTTAGCTTTGATGTTTATGCCTAATAAGACTAAAACAGATTTTTTGTTTGTTTTATTGTTATTGGTTTTTTTTCTTGGGGATGCTTTTAATGGGCCACTAAGTTTTGCTCAAAACTTTAGGTTTGTTGTTTTGGGATTAGCTCTACTTTATTTATTTCGTTATCGTTTGATAATTAATAATGCAGGGAATTACATGTTGCCATTTACCTTGGTTGCACTTATTATAAGCCTTTTGTTTTCTCCTGTGGGGGTTATGTCTGTTTTAAGAGCTATTGCTTTTTGGTTGGTTGCGGCAGTTGTTTTTAAGCTGTATACATTAGCTTATAAAGCAAATTCGCAAAGAACTTTAGACTTGATTGTATTAGTGATTACTTTATATTTTGGAATGACTCTTTTATTTGTTTTTTTACCTGGTTTTTCCATTTTTCAAATGGGAAGACTCAAGGGATTTATGGGAAATCCCAATGGGATGGGAATGCTAGCTATGTTTTGTTATGCAGTACTGTCTTTGATAAATGGAAAGAATGAAACTACTTTTAAAAACAGTTTTTTTTTAAAATTAAAGGGACTATTATTGGTGTTTATTATTTTGTCGGGTTCTAGAACGGCTTTGTTTAGTGTATTAGTATTTGAGATTATTGTACGATTAATGCACAATAAGCCCTTACTCATTTTGTCGCTTTTAACAACCGTTTATATTTATTTGTTAATTAATAGCTTTGGCTTTGAGTCTGTTATAGACTTTTTTGGGCTTTCGGATTATTTGAGAGTAGATAGCTTGCAAAATGCAAGTGGACGAACGGATGTTTGGCCGGTAGCTTGGGAAGAAATAAAAAGTAATCCTTGGGTTGGTAAAGGAATACTGTATGACGATTATTTTATTAAAGATTATGTTGTTAAGAATTTTGGAGAGTCTCCAGCTAGACAATGGGGAGGTATCTGGAGTTCTTATTTGAGTTTGTTATTGGATGTTGGTATAATTGGAATGCTAGTTTATGTATTTTTTTATTTAAAAATGTACATAAAAGCTGTTGATAAAAAAATGGCATTAGGTTTTATACTTTTGTGCGCTTTTTCGGGAATAACGGAATCTTGGATGGCATCTTCTATGAATGCTTTTACTCCCTTAATGTTTTTATTTTGGGCTATTGAACTACAACCAAATTTGGAATTAAAAAAACAGATATGAGAATTTTAGTATTATATACTCGATTGACGGGCTATTGGATGGCCGGTATGAAGCACGATCATCAAAAAAATAAAAATAAATATTTAGTTGTTAGAAAAACACCAAGTAGTGAAGCTCCTTTTCAAATAGTTAGCGAAGAGGGTATTGAAATTATTGATGGGGATAAATTATCGGTGAGTGAATTACAATCTTTAGCGGTTAATTTTAATCCAGAGGTATTGTATGTTTCTGGTTGGGCAGATAAACGCTATTTAAAATTAGCCATAGTTTTTAAAAAACAAAATATCCCTGTGATTACGGGAATGGATAATCAGTGGTTGGGAACAATGCGTCAATATTTTGCTACTGTATTCAGTAAATATTTAGTGTTGAAATATTTTACACACATATGGGTCCCAGGGAAACCACAGTATTTTTTTGCCCGTAAATTGGGTTTTTTACCCAAAAATATTTTAACGGGCTTATATTGTGCTGATGAAAAAATATTTGAAAAAATTACTCAAACAAAATTAAAAAAACAATTGATATTTGTTGGTCGCTTAGTGGAGCATAAAGGATTAAAAATATTATTTAGTGCACTTAATGATTTAATTGCTGAAAATAAATTAGATGTAACAATACAATTTGTAGGTAGCGGACCATTAGAGAGTGAAATTCCTAAACATAAAAATATTAGCCATCTTTCTTTTGTAAATCCAGAAGAATTACCAAAAGTGCTTGAAAATGCAGGTTATTTTGTTCTTCCAAGTTTGTATGAAGCTTGGGGAGTAGTGGTACATGAAGCCGTGTTAGCGGGCTTACCTATAATTACTACTTATGAATGTGGAGCAGCATCAGATTTAGTACTTCATCAATTTAATGGATTTTTATATGAAGCTAACGATAAAGATGAGTTGAAACGAATCATTCAAAATTTATCAAAAATTGAAGAAGATCAGTATTTTAAAATGTCAACCAATAGTAAGTTAATTGCATCAAAAATTAATTTGACAGAGTGGTCAGCTGCTTTAAATTCAGTAAATATTTAGTAATTTGAAAAGCAAGATACTAATATTTATCGATTGGTTTTTACCTGCTTATAAAGCTGGAGGACCTATCCAGTCTATTGCCAATTTTGTAAATCATTTTGGAGCTGAATTAGATATTTCAATTGTTACTTCTAATAAAGATTTGGGAGATTCAGAACCTTTTAAGAATATTGAATTTAATGTTTGGGTTGTTAAAAAAAATTATCGTGTGATTTATTTAGATAGAGTGAATCAAAACAGGAAGCGATATGAATTGTTTTTGAAAGAACAGCAATATGATTTCGTTTATTTTAATTCTTTATTCTCCATTTATTTTACTCTAATTCCACTTTGGGTTGCCATTCAAAATAAGATGAAAATTGTGCTAGCTCCCAGAGGAATGCTTGGTGCTGGCGCTTTGAAATTAAAAAAAAGAAAGAAACAAATAATGTTGGGAATTTTGAAACTTTCTGGAATTTCACAAAAGTTACTTTGGCAAGCTACGGCATTGTCTGAAATGAATGAAATAAAGAAATGTTTTGGAGATGAAACCCGGGTTCATTTAGCTCCAAATCTTTCAGCAAAAATGCCAATCCATTCTATTAAAAAAAATAAGATAGCGGGAGAATTGAATTTGTTTTTTTTATCACGTATTGCTGAAAAGAAGAATCTGAGTGCTGCTTTGCAATATTTAAGAGAAGTAAATACAAAATATAAGGTTCGCTTTACAATAATAGGTCCCGTTGATGAAGTACATTATTGGCAGCGATGTCAAGAAATTATTAAAGAAATGCCCAATCATATCAATGTGAGGTTGTTAGGAGCGATTCCTAATTATGAATTACCAGTAGTTTTAAAGGAAGAGCATTTTATGCTATTGCCTACTTTTCATGAGAATTTTGGGCATGTGATTATGGAGGCCTTTCAAAGTGCTTGTCCCGTAATATTGTCCGATCAAACCCCATGGGATGAATTAGAAAATAAAAAATTAGGTTGGGATATCCCTTTAAACAAGCCTGCTGATTTTATATTGGCTATCGAAAATGCTGCAGCTATGGATAATTTAACTTATAATGAATGGTCTTTAAAATCATTTGCTTTTGCAAAAGAGTTTAGTAATAACAACGATATAATTACTGCTAACAGAGCATTATTTAATTAAATAATAGAATAATATAAATAAATTAAATTAAGATGAAAAGAATATTAGTAACTGGTGGAGCTGGTTTTATAGGCTCTCATTTATGTGAAAGATTACTCAATGAAGGAAATGAGGTAATTTGCTTAGATAATTATTTTACAGGGAGTAAAGAAAATATAATTCATTTATTAGATAATCCCTATTTTGAATTAGTGCGTCATGATGTGACTGAACCTTATATGGCAGAGGTGGATGAAATATACAATTTAGCTTGTCCAGCATCTCCAGTACATTACCAATACAATCCCATTAAGACTATTAAAACCAATGTAATGGGAGCTATTAATACTTTGGGATTAGCCAAAAGAGTAAATGCTAAAATTTTACAAGCTTCAACAAGTGAGGTGTATGGAGATCCAGCAGTTCATCCGCAACCAGAAAGCTATTGGGGGAATGTTAATCCAATAGGGCAACGTTCTTGTTATGATGAAGGAAAGCGTTGTGCAGAAACTTTGTTTATGGACTATCATTTACAAAATGGAGTAAAAATAAAGATTATCAGAATTTTTAATACTTATGGTCCTA
>WSSedL1CaDRAFT_10000152_pt1 | contig 47139 bp, 46 predicted proteins | sample WetSurSL1Cattail_FD_9464 | JGI IMG/M metagenome (IMG submission 9464)
TACAAAGCGACTCAAGCGGCAGGAACACCTGTAGCTGCCGCAGATTCAACACAGACAAGCCTGATAAACCAGAATTTCCTGGAAGCCTCAAACGTCAAGACAGTCGAGGAAATGGTCAAGCTGATCGTTGCGCAACGGGCATACGAATTAAATTCCAAGGCAATACAGTCCTCTGATGAAATGCTAAGTATTGCAAATAACCTTAGTAAATTATAAAATATATGAGGGATACTATGGATATTGGTAAAATAAGCGGCAGCTCTGCGGGCAACCTCACGAATGAAGCCACACAATCTGCAGCACAGGCTTCGGATGACAGCTTTGCTAAAAAGCTTGAAGCTGCGGCAAACGGCAATGATGACAAGGAATTGAAGAAGGCCTGCCAGGAGTTTGAGAGTATCATGCTGAGTATGATGTACAAATCCATGAAAGCGAGCATTACCAAATCCGACCTCATTGAGGAGGATGCAGGTACAGAAATTTTTGAATCCATGCAGGATGACAATCTCATGGAACAAGCCTCAAAGACGGGCAGCCTGGGCTTGGCGGAGTCGCTTTACAAACAGCTGTCTAAAAACTCGGGTACCGGTGCGAAAAATGTCAATAAAGACACTGTACAGCAAAGTGAACCTGTTTCTGAAAAAAGCGGAGAATAAAAAATTGCGGTATGTGATTTTAATATCGTTAGGTATTGTAATGTCCTTCATTTTATTATTTGTGGGGCATTTTTTATTTTCTCTGAACAGGGATCAGATGCAAAAGGACCATAATGCCTCACTACCCGGGACACAAGCCGGTCAGACGATACCGGCAACTACCGCAAAGGCTGGGGCCAACGCTGTCCGATATATTCACAGAAGTGATGAAATCAACGGATTGAAGCAGGAAATCAATATACTTGAGATAGATCCGGGAGTACCGGGAATACGGATACAACCTGTGCTTTCACATGACCTCATTTATGGCTTTGAAATTTTGTCAGAAATGGCAGCCAGAAAGAATGCGTATGCAGCAGTTACAGGCGGATTCTTCAGTAAATACGGGTTGCCGTCTGGAATGGTTGTCATTGATGGGGAACTGGTTTCTGCTTCGACTGGCAGGTATCCTGTTTTTGCAGTAGCGAATGGAAGGGCTGAACTGAAGGAATTTAAAAGTGCAATTACGATAAGATATAACAGGAAGAGTACGGATATCGACAGTACAACAGGGAGCTCTATGGCCAGTTCTGCAGGTATCACCTCAGATAACGGCAGTATGGCAGGCAGTATCTCCGGCAGCATCACGGCCGACTGTATCAATGCTGCTGCAAGCCCGAAGACAATCGCTGTCTATATGCCCTATTACGGGCAAACCAACCGGGCGGACAAACTCAATGTCACAGCGACCATTGCAAGCGGAGTCGTCACAAAGGTGGCATTTTACGAAAATGAGGCAGAAATACCGAAAGACGGCATGCTTATTTCATTTTTCAATATGAAACAATACTCAGTTGAGAACTTGCCTCTTCAGGTAGGAGATTCTGTTACGTTGGTGCACCAGCCTGAACTGGATCCGGGAACGGATGCCTATGAATGCGGCAGTTGGCTTGTCCGGGGCGGTAAGGCTGTAGTGCTGCTGAAGGATGCATGGATCGGTGTATTGACCAACCGTGATCCAAGAACGGCTATCGGAATCAAGGAAAACGGTACGGTCATCCTGATGACGGTTGACGGCAGGCAGCCCGGTTACAGCGCAGGCTTTACAGGCCAGGAGCTGGCGGAATACCTCATAGGCTGTGGCGTTAAGGACGCTGCAATGCTTGATGGCGGCGCCTCTGCGGAGATGATCCTCCAAGGGAAGCTTGTCAGCAAACCTTCCTATAAGGGGGAAGAAAGGACTTTGGGCGGCGGAATCCTTGTGTTAACCGGGGAATATCCTTAGGAGTCCGCCTGGAAACTTCTAAAAATAGAAAAACATTTGCTCCAGTGCATTTTCCAGATTGAAATCGAAATCCGTCAGCAGTAGTTTTTCATAGGAGTCCGCTTTCAGAAATGGATTGTGTGCAATGTCGCCCTCACTGATCCATCCCAGCAGGTAATAGGCGTGCCAGGTACCCTGGCGGATAATCATCTCCTGGAGATAGGAAAGCTTCTCACCCATATTGCACAAATAAAGCCCGCAGCTGTAGGGACGAATCTCATATCTGGAACACAGGCTGTCTTGAAGGAAGCAGCATTCACCGCCGTTTTGCCTGGCGAGGATGATCGGTTCGGCATTATTGTATTCATACATCAGCGTGGCTTCCAGGGGTGTAATGGAGGCTGAAGCCGACATTTCCCTGATAGACTTGCGCCTTATGTCCATATCCGGTTTTTCAGGTAACGAAAGAATACTTCCGGCAGCTTGCTCGAAGCTGATGCCGAGTCCTTTTTGCAGCACCTGCAGGTCAAGCCCCAGAACGGGTATGCTATCACTGCAGCATTCACCGCAGCCCTTGCACTCCAGGGTCTTCAGCCGGCAGGTCAGCCTATGCCTCTCCAGTTCCTCAGACAACTCTTTTAAAGTAGTTTCGGGGTCATAGTATTTTAATTCTATTTCTTCATTTTCTGAAACAAATTCAACCATTTTTCAACGCTTCCTTTATATTTATGATATGCTATTTTTGTATAGTTAACATATTAATCGCTAATAACACACTTGTCCATGCTTTTGCCTGGAACTTAAATACGGATTGTGAGTCTAAAAGGATGTATTGCCAAGAAGACAATACAAAACTATGACCAGGGGTGATATATTTGAAAAGAAAGATCGCAATCATTTTATCTTTTGTATTCATTTTAACGCTAGCTATTCCGACAGGCGGATTTGCTGCTAATATGGATAAGGCGCTGGAAAATGCAATAAAAATCGCAAAGACGAAATTCACAGTTCCGCAAGACTACAAATTCAGTTCCAGTATCAGTACAGAGAATAAAAAGAATATGTTTAATTTGAATTGGAATAGCGCGGATACGACAGAACAGGGCAGCATTAATGTCAGGATTGACGAAAACGGTACTATTATCAACTATAATAAGTATTTGCAATCTGACTACATACAAACAAAAAAACTGCCGAAGTTCAGCATGCAGGAGGCTAAAACCAAAGCAGATGCGTATATCAAAGGGATTGATTCCACTCTTCCCGATAAGATAAAATATGAAGAAAGTACCCAGAACAATATAATGGATACCAGCTACTACCTAACCTATTACAGGGTAGTTAACGGAGTTCCGTTCTACAATGACAGTGTTACAGTTAATATCAACCGTGAAACGGGCGCATTGCAGGGTTATTACCGTCAATGGACAGATAACCTGACCTTCCCGGCAGTTACCGGTACCTTATCCGTGAAAAAGGCCCAGGAAGCTTACAGTAAAAACCTTGGGCTCAAGCTGATATACAAATATTCAAATACGGATGACGTATTGAAGGCCTTTGCCGTCTATACACCGATCTATGATAACGGGAATTATGGAGTAAATGCTTTGACGGGTGAACTGCAGAGGACTTCCAACAATTATTATGCCATGAATGACAGTGCGATGACTACAGCCCAAAGTAAAAATATACAGGGCGCAGCAGGAGTCGTACAACTGAATCCTGATGAACTGAAGGCTGTTCAAAACGCATCAAAACTAATGTCTTATGATGAGGCTGAGAAGACCGCGAGAAGTTCAAAGTTCCTCAACCTTGCGGCAGATAGTAAATTGGAAAGTTATTACCTTAACAACAATTGGCCGTCGAAGGAAGACTATGTATGGTCGCTCCAATTTAAAAAACCGGCCGGGGACAAGACAAAGTACGATGATTACACAAGTGTGACAGTCAATGCCAAGACAGGCGAAATTACAAGCTTTTACAGGGGAGTACCTGTAGCGGACAGTACAACAGCGAAGCCCAATGGGGATTTAGTAACGGCAAAAGCTGCAGTGGATGCGTTTCTGCAGGAATATTATCCACAGTATAACAGGCAGGTACAATATGACAAGCTGGCAAGCGAAAGCAATGTCAACGTCAGCACTGATACAACTTACAATTTCATTTATAGCAGGATTGTAAACGGGATCGCTTTCCCTGATAATGGACTTAATGTGACGTATGACAATGTCAGCGGAACGATTACCGGCTTTAACCTTACATGGTTCAACATTGCCTTCCCGTCGGTTGACAAGGCAATCGGAATTGCAACTGCAGGTGAGAAGCTTTTCGGAAATGTAAATCTGGTTCTGAATTACAAATCCGAATTTAATAATAATAATATCGAAGCAATTAAAATAGTCAACCCTGCTGAGATTTCAAAGGTAGCACTGGTTTATACCTTGGATCCGAACAAGCCGCTGTTTCTGGAGGCGAATACCGGCAGCCTGCTGAATCAGGATGGGAGCACTTATAAAGAGACTGTCAAGGTGAACTATAGCGATATCAAAGGAAATGCGGCAGAAAAACAGATCATGGTGCTTGCAGATAACGGTGTTTATCTGGAAGGTGCACAATTTATGCCCAATTCTGCGATAACACAGAAGGATTTCCTTACCCTGCTTTCAAAGACCTTGAGTTATTATGGCCCGGTGATCTCTGCAAAGAGTACTGGGAAAGATATTGATGAGCTGTATGCATTCCTGCAAAGGGAAGGTATAGTCAAGACTGGTGAAAAAGCGCCGGACAGCGCTGTGACAAGGGAAGATGCAGTGAAGTTCCTTATAAGGGCGTTAAAATATGACAAGGTTGCAGACATACAGGGAATTTTCAATATCAGTTTCAAGGATAAGGCAAGTATTAGTCCGGGTCTCTCGGGGTATGTGGCAATAGCTTCAGGTTTTGGGATTGTTGATGCGAAGAGTGCTAAATTTAATCCGAAGGCGAAAATGACCAGGGGCGAAAGTGCGATAATGATCTATAATTATTTGCAGTCGTGATAATCGCTTATGACCGCCCCAAAGCAACGGAAAGGCACTGCTCAGGCGACGCAGGATCTGTCGGGGCATTGTTTGAAAAAATACGGTAATGCACTAGTGAAAAAAGACATCAAGTGAGGGAAACCACCTTGCTTGATGTCTTTTTTTAAAGAACATTTACATGTGCCTTTTCAAACATTTATAAGGAGGTACGCAGGTGGCGGGGCAAACGGGTTGCGAGTGCCGAGGGTATCGGGCTGCAGGTGGCAGGGCAGACGGGTCGCGAGTGCCGGGGCAAACGGGTTACGAGCGACAGGGCAAAGCATATCAGGGTATCGCGAACAGTGGCAGGAATTAGGGCTGCGCTTGGGCGGTCGTTGAATATGTCAACTGCCCGCCTATGCATCCGAGGTCCAGGTGCCGGTAAGTTCGAAATGTTCGGCGGTCTTGCGGGCGGCTTTTACTGTGAGGTCAGGGTAGCCCATGATTTCCAGCAGCTTTATGGCGTTGCGCGTTTTGGACTTTCCAGGGTAGAGTTTGTAGTCAAAGACGATGTTGCTGTCATGGAAGCTCTCCTGGAAGTGATAATTGTCGAAAAGGCTTTCCAATATGGAAACCAACTCGATATCATGCGTGGCTGTCATGCAGATGCAGTTTTTTCCGGCCAGATATCTCATGACCTCGGAGGATGCTGCAATCCTTTCAATCGTATTTGTACCTCTGAGCACTTCGTCAATCACGCAAAACAGGGGTATCTGATCATTGAGGCTATCCAATATCCTTTTGAGCGATTTTATCTCTGCAATATAGTAACTTTCGCTGCTTTGGAGGTCATCCCTCAGAGCCATCGAGGTGAAAATTAAAAATATGCTTGACTTATATTCTTTTGCAAAACAGGTGCTGATGGTTTGCGCGAACACTGCATTAATGGCCACTGTTTTAAGGAATGTCGACTTTCCGGAAGCATTGGAGCCGGTAACAAGAACAGGCCTGTTTATCTCAGCAGAGTTTGTGATCGGTTCATCAATCAGCGGGTGGTATATTTCTGTAAATGAAATGCCGGGTCTTATACGTGAATCGGCCTTGTAAAGCTCCGGTACAGTATAAAAGGGAACGCTCTCCCTGAGTGAAGCAACGGATATCAGGCTGTCAAGCAGTCCTACGGTTTCAAAAAGGACTCTTAATTCGCTCCGGTGCTTAGTAATTTTTTTGTTAATACTTTCAAATGAAATCAATTCAACAAGAAAAAGTATTTTTATATATTCAAAAAACGGATCTTGTGTATTGTAGAAGATTTGATAAAAGGATTTGATACTTGTACCCTTCATCATTGAAGCTGTTTTTTTCAGCCTTTCGGAATAATCCTTCATTTCGGGGATATCGCAGTCTGAAATTTTTTTTGAATAGGATATGAGGTTCACCATATAGCTCATGCTGTCCAGATAACCGGCCAGTTCATTTTTCGTCTTATAATATGTAGTCATGTTATAGAAAAAGATGGCGATAAGAATAATGACACCTGTTGGCAGGTCGAATACCATGATGACCGGAGACAACAGCAGGACAGCCAGCTGCAGCAGGTATTTATTCCGCCGGAAGGGTTTATATTCAGCCGTGCTGAAGAAATAGTTCGATACGCCGGCATATCTTTTTTTACCCAATCCTGCCAACAAGGACTGCAAACGGATCCGCTGTTCCGGATTGTTTTGGAAGAACTCCACGAGCCTGTTCCGCTCATTTAGCCGGGCCGGGTCCGTAATGGGCTCTCTGATGAGAGAGTATAAATATTCCTCACCTACAGTAGACTGTGTGCTGTTCACACGTTTGAAAATATTGTCCAGGTCAAGGTCGTTCCATGTGATATCATCCAAAAATGTCTTTTCTGTCTCAGCCTCCCGGAGATTGTCAAAATAACCCTTCAAGGCTTCCATGTCTTCTTCGCGGTATTTTTCGACCGGCATCCTGCCCCAGCGAGCTTTTATTTCCTGTCCCAGCTTTTTGGCAGTACTCCGCTTTTTAAACATAATATAGGCAACGAACGCTGCAATTGCCAGGATAGCCAGTAAAACATAATTTAATAATTCCATTGAAATTTACCTCATTCGTCCATGGTAAAATATATTGTAAAAAATAATTATAGCATATTTATAGATACGGGAGGATGAAGTAAGTTCCTTGATTTTCATTTATATTCCTGAAAATAAATGATTTATATAACTTTTATAGTACCGGCATATGTGTTTTTTTCATGCAGTAAAGTGACCGCTGCATCCCGGAAACAGCCCAAACCTATTATTATAGCAGGTTGTATCCGGTTCAGATGGATTTCTCTTGCTACTTTTTCAGGATCAAATGATTTAAGTACAAAATAATCTACACAATAATATTTCGCGGCATAGCCAATGGAAAGTGACAGCAACTCAAGCTGATGCTGGCTGAATTTGACGAGATTCTCACAGCCGGCAGCATTCTCATTGATCTGCTCTTGTTCACAGATAATAAGGGATATTGCACATTTGAGCATCCTGCGGTCATTTAAAGCATTACAGAGTCTTTGCAGCATAACGGGCGATTTAACGGCGGTGATGTCCCAGCTTTTATTACAGTAGGGGACCAGACTTGCATAGGTGAGGTTTATAATCTTTTCCAGGAGGCCTTCCTCCAAGCCTGCATTTTCATAAAAAGCCATGGAACTATGCATTTCGTACTTTTGCCGCATTTCCTGCTTCAAGCTTGTCATAGCTCTCCTTCCATTGATGAAAGTATTTCCGTTTATTTTTCCCTCAATAAAATCATATATGCATGAAATTTATGTATATCCAAGGCGTTTTAGAGGCGAGCGAGCAGGATTTTTTTAATAAACGGCGAATATTATTATGTGAGGTGGGAAAAATGCTGATAGATACTAGTGTCACCATCGCTTATAAATGTACTTCGTGCGGGAGTTTTGAATTCTTAAATATCTCGCTGTTTGCTTTATTATATAAAAAGGATTGCAGCTTGCCATGCCGCTGCAAAAAGTCATGCGTAAATATTAAACAGGAGTGTGAAGGCAGTTTCTTAATCAGTATTCCATGCATTGGATGTGGAAATGATCATACTTATCTTCTTTCCAAGAAGAATATACTAACGGGCGAGCTGATCATATTCAACTGCCCCGAAACCGACCTGCAGATATTCTTCATCGGGAGGGATGAAGCGGTTCGCAGGAAAGTAGACAGCCTTGAAGAAGAATTTGACGAAATGATTGATATGTATGGTTATGAAAGCTATTTCGACAACACACAGGTTATGTTTGATACATTAAACAGGATACATGATATTGCTCTCAGGGGAAACCTCTCCTGCGAGTGCGGGAGTGTTAACATAGAATTGGTGCTGCTTTCAGGCTGTGTGCTGCTAAGATGCGGCAAATGCGGATGCAGTAAAAGGATACCTGCTTCAAAAAACAAGGATCTGAAGGACATATTGACGAAGAGTCAGATAACGATTACTGAAGAGTTCTTTGATTATAATCATAAAAACGGCAAAGAAATTTTACCAAGGAAATTAAGTGATAAATTCGGGAAATAGCCAGTATGCCAGAATACTTCAAATTAAAGCGCCAGTAAAGCGGTAAGTAGTACACAGGAGATTGACAATCACTGTTTCAGATGCTATAATATTTTCGGTAGTATTCGAGAATCATTCTATTTGTTTTAATTTCCTAATTAGAGAGAGTTTCATATGTTTAATGTAGTGACAGGTCTGAAATCTGTTGTATAGCCGACACGTTCCTGCAAATAAAATCTTGAAGCTTTGTAAAGCATAGATGTCCGAAAGAATTTCTGCTTAGTGCTCAAATATACATATATTTTACAAGGTGGTGGATTATGGAAGAAATAAATCTATCTGTCAAATCAATTGAGGATTTACGGTACATAGCAAAAATGATGGGAATTAAGAGTGTTTCCAGGATCGACAAGGAAGAATTAATTGAAAAAATTCATAAGGTAGGGCAAAAAAACGAGGATAATGCTGTGCATGGAGAGGATAATGGAATGCCCAATAGTAAAATGGAAGAAACTTCTGATAAGATAAAAAGAGGTAAAAAACCTCAGAAGATAGAAGAAAAATTACAGGCAACGGTTGAACCAACACCGGTGCAGGGTGGCGTCGAAACAAAAAAGAGGGGCAGAAAAGCCCAGGTACTGCAGGAAGTCAAGTCAGATGGGGCCAATACGATCCCTGAAGCCGGAAACGGAACTGAATTACCGGCATCAGTGGGAGTGAATGCACCTGCAGAAGTTCCACTGATTAATGAAGTTCATCAGGAAGAAACAGTAATATTGCGAAAATCGAAAAGAGGCAGACCCAGCAAGTCTGCAAAGGAAATAGAGGCAGAAGGTAAAAAAACAGCAAGCGTTGAACAGCCTGCAAAGCATCATATAAGTGATGAGGAGCAGAAACCATCCATTCAACCCACCAATGATAGCGTACAAGTGGAAAAAATAGTTGCAGCCGATGTGTTGCCTGAAAAGACAGCAAGTGCAGAAGAACCTGCAAAAGTGCCTCCTGGAATAATTCCGGAGGTAAAGGCGGAGTCTGTACAGGAAGCAGGGACACACTCAAGATTGCCGCATATGTATGAGGTGAAGCAGGAGCTCAAGCCTGAAGAAAAAGCAGATCAGGTTCAAGCCAATCCTGCTGAGAAAGCAGATCAGGTTCAAGCTAATTCCCCTGAGAAAGCAGATCAGGTTCAAGCCAATCCCCCTGAAAAAGCAGATACTCAAACTGTACAGGATGCTGGTCTACCTCATCACAGGAGACATATTTCCGGTGTCGACAAGGAACAAAACACATACAAACCGAGGTATAGCAAACCTTTCGAGCCAAGGCAGTACGGTGACCGTCAGAACAATTCCGTCGGAGAGCCGAGGCAACAGGAGAACAGATATCGCCCTTCAGAACCACAGGGACAGACCCAGAACAGATTTGAAGCGGAGGATGCTGTACGAGTTGAAAGTCCAAGAGTTGAAACTGTAAGGCCTGATGAGTCCATTACAGAGGAGAAGCCTGCATACAGACCAATTGATCAGCAGAAACGGGAGAATTGGACTTCGCAGCCGCAGGAAGGCCGCCAGCAATTCCAGCAGAATGGCGGAGAAAAAATTGAAAGTGATGATCCGGTCGAGGGTGTTCTGGAAGTTCTGCCCGATGGTTATGGATTCCTCAGAAGCGACAATTTCCTGTCCGGCACAAAGGATGTCTATGTATCGCCATCACAAATCAGGCGGTTTAGTTTAAAAACCGGCGACAAGGTCAAGGGTAAAGGCAGGATCCCGAAGGAAGGCGAAAAGTTTCAGGCACTGCTCTATGTTCAAACAGTCAATGGAGATACCCCTGATATAGCTTCAAAAAGGATCGCATTTGAAAATCTTGTGCCTATATTTCCCGAGCAGCGCATCACATTGGAGACAACACCAAGAGAGCTTTCCACAAGGCTGATAGACCTTATAGCCCCGGTCGGAAGAGGACAGAGGGGTATGATCGTTTCTCCTCCGAAAGCCGGTAAAACAATTCTTCTGAAGAAAATTGCTAACGCCATAACCACTAATTTCCCGGATATCCACCTTATCGTCTTACTTATAGATGAGCGTCCTGAGGAAGTTACCGATATGCAGCGCTCGATCAAAGGGGATATTATTTATTCGACCTTCGACAAAGTACCGGAACACCATATCAAAGTGGCTGAGATGGTGCTTGAGAGGGCTCAGAGGCTTGTTGAGCATAAAAAGGACGTAGTAATACTACTTGATAGCATTACAAGACTTGCGAGGGCGTATAACCTTACGATCCCTCCTACAGGCAGGACATTATCAGGTGGTCTCGATCCGGGTGCTTTACATGCTCCGAAGAGATTTTTCGGCTCCGCTCGAAACATTGAATTCGGCGGCAGTCTCACAATCATTGCGACAGCGCTGATTGAAACAGGCAGCCGAATGGATGACGTCATCTTCGAAGAGTTCAAGGGAACAGGCAACATGGAAATACACCTTGACAGGAAGATGTCCGAGAAACGTGTCTTCCCGGCCATAGACATCAACAAGTCAGGCACCAGGAGAGAGGATCTTCTGCTCACCCAGAAGGAGATGGACAGCATCTGGGCGATCAGGAAAGCCATGAGCAGTCTCGGCACCTCCGACGTAACCGAAATGATACTGAGCAAGCTCACGCAGACTAAGACAAACGATGATTTTGTAAACAGCATTAATAAATCATTTATTGATAAATAGCATCGGCCACATATATTGATATTATAGGAATGACGCCACTTCTCCCTTGTTTTGCATGAGAAATGACGTCATTCTTTTATTCTTCAAATAATTATTCCAAAGCGGCCATTATATAGGCTATAATTCTTCAACCCTTCCAGCTGACGATATAGACAAGCTCACCAGCTTCAAGGTTTGGATTTTCTGCAAGCCATGAGCCTTCAAGCCCAAGTTCTCGTGCAGCAAGCTCAAAATGGCACATTGCTATACCCATGTCAATGTTTTGAATCTTTATGTCCTTAAAGACATTGTTGTAAGCTTTGTTCTCATCCATATAAAAATGATAAACATTTTTATCGCTATCCTTGATGATCCTCCAAGGCTGTTTGTTGGAAGCAGAAGGTGCCAGTCTGACAGCCTCAAGCACTTCGTAATAATTGCTGCAGACTGATTTATCAAGTGGGGCGGAGAGATTTGAGAGGTAGAAAAGCTTGCCGAATTCTTTTCTATTATCGCCTCCAGATACTTTTCGGACGACTTTATCCATTATCGATCTTTTATCGGCTGCATAACCCAGAGGTGAAATTGCAGGAATCACCTCATCCTTTGAAGCATTCATTCCCAATGCAATATTGCTTCTGTTCAGAGAACCTGCCAACCAGACCGTACCCAGCCCCATTGAGGTGGCCATCAATACATTCTTCTCCATGCTGTATCCGAAATCTTCCATAGATTTTTCACCTGTTTTAACAGTACCAGCTATGAAAATGGCGGCGCCTTTAATGTTACCGTACGAGACAACCTTTTTTAGCTCGTTTTCTGTACTCTCGGATGCATGGATTATTTTAAACCTGATTGCACTTCCGAAGGGGCCTTTCGTATTTTCCTCCATAATGTCGCTTAGTGCCTTAAGTTTACTGCTTTCTACCTTCTTTGCATCATATGTCCTTACAGAACGCCTCGTTTTTATTAAATCCAAAACCTTATCCATAAGTAACCTCCCTATAAATATTGAAATAATATGTGTCTATTTGGGTATTTCATACGCTCAGAGATATACTTCATTATTTTTTCCTTGCAGCCAGGAATTTTGTCCGCCTCTTTAAAAACTGCAGTCAGAAAAGTATCTGCTTCATTAAAAATAATCTCTGTATAAATACTTTCCTTATTTTTGAAATAATAGTACAGTAAATATTGTTTATTACCATCTTCCTTTGATGCCGTATATCCATATTATAGACAATAAAAGATAAACATGTTATATTTATTCAAATTGGATTAACAAAATTGACTAATTGGTGCCTTGTCCATTCTTATATTACTGTTTAAAGGAGATTCTCAGAGAAGGAATTGAAAAAGGTGTACATGAAAGCATACGCATTCCATAGCTTTTTATACCTATCACAGGAGGAATCAGTATGGCAAAAGAGAAAAAGACAACAATTATTTTCTTAGTGGCGACATTCCTTATAAGCGGCATCTGTTACTGGGTTTATTTTTCCGTGGGAGAGAAAGCTTCTCCAATAGCAGTTATACTGATGGGTTGTCCGAGTCTTGTTGCTATTATTCTTAAAATAATTTATTACAGAAAAGAAAGCATCCTGGGTTTTAAATTATGCAGTTTTAAATTCATTCTTATGGGAATATTCATACCGGCGGTATACTTGGGAGTATCTTACGGTATCTACTGGATCAGCAATCCGGCGTCTTTTACCGGACAGATGGATCTAAATTCCATCATACCTCTCATCCTTGACTTTCTCTTTGGGATCTTACTTGTAATGGGTGAAGAAGTCGGATGGAGGGGCTTTCTACTTACAAGAATGGACCTCTTTTGCGACCGCACGTGGGCAATCATTCTAAATGGCTTCATTTGGGCGTTATGGCATTATCCCGCTATCATAGCAGGACTTTACTACAACGGCACACCGCTATGGTATCACCTTCCAATATTTACTGCTGAGGCAGTATTGGTAACAGCCGTCATGTCATTCCTAAGATTTAAATCCAAAAGTCTGTGGCCTGTAATATTGCTACATGCAAGCCATAATTACATCAGTCAAATGCTAACCCCTCTGAGTAGCTCAGCTATCAGCGGGTATTTCGTGGGAGAGACCGGATTTATTACGATGTTATGTATCACGGGGATTGTCTTTATCCTGTTCAAGAAGACCCGAAAGGCCTAAATATTGACTCTTCGTGTCTTTTAATGTGATTAGGTACGATTTAGACAAAAATATGAACATTCAAAACATGAACGTTCCGGAAAGTGAATCAGAAGCTCACCATTTCAATCACGATGTAATTCACTTTCTAATGTCAAATAGCATTCAATTGATATGCAGAACAGAGATCGAAAAGGTGGTATAATAAAATAGGACTTGATAACAGTCTCAGGATATGTTAAAATATTTTTTGCCTTATTGCGTGAGCAAAATGGCACAATCTATTTTGCAAAAAGGCGAAGGAAGGTGAATTACGATGAAGGAAAAAATCCATCCAAAATACGAAGAAGCAGTAGTAAAGTGCGCTTGCGGTGAGACCTTCACAACAGGTTCCACCAAAAAGAACCTGCACGTTGAAATATGCTCCAAGTGTCATCCATTCTTTACAGGTAAGCAGAAGCTTGTCGATACCGGAGGACGCGTGGAAAAATTCAAGAAGAAATTCGGCATCGTGGATGACCGCGGTTAAATATTTACAGGCAACGAATACAATTTGAAAAAAGTGTATAAAGGTGTTACACTAAAGGCTGAAGATTCACTCAGCCTTTATTTTTTTATTGGTATAATCAGGATACAGGGGGAAATTATGAAAAAAACGTCGATAGGCGGACAGGCACTGCTGGAAGGTCTCCTGATGATGGGGCCTGAAAACATTGCAATAGCAGTTAGGAAACCTGATGGTGAAATCGTTCTGGACAAAAAGCCTTTGCCTGTTAAATCAAAATGGGCCAAGATACCTTTTATTCGTGGATGCGTGAACTTATTCAGGCAGATGATCGTCGGAGTGAAAGCACTTATGTATTCAGCTGATTTTGTTGAGCTTGAAGATGAGGCAGATCAGAAACCTTCCAAATTTGATGAGTTCATTGAAAAGCTTTTTAAAGACAAGGGCAAGGATGCAGTGATTTACGTATCCGTGATTTTATCGCTTGCACTGAGCGTAGGCCTTTTCATCCTGCTGCCGAACCTCCTTGCCGGCTTTTTGCATTTTAGCAAAAATGGCGCAGGTGTTGTTTACTATAACCTTTTTGAGGGTCTTATCAGGATAGCAATATTTGTAATATACATTTATCTTGCGACATTGCTGAATGATATAAAAAGGGTATGGCAGTATCACGGAGCAGAACATAAGTCTATTCACTGCTATGAACACGGGGAGGAACTGACGGTTGAAAATATTAGAAAATACTCCACAAAGCATCCTCGCTGCGGTACCTCGTTTCTTTTCCTGGTTATGATCATAAGTATTATCATGTTCTCATTCCTGGGATGGCATAACGCGATCATTAATGCTTTATTGAGATTGTTGCTGATACCGCTGGTTGCGGGTGTAGCGTATGAGATATTGAAGTTTGCGGGCAGACACACGGACTGGCCGGTGATGAAGGTCATCAATGCACCTGGTATGATGTTCCAGCTTTTGACCACCAGGGAACCTGACGATTCTCAGATAGAAGTGGCGATAGTAGCGTTGGAAAATGTAATTGTGAAAGATGAATCGGATAAGTGGTAGGATAGGAGCCACGCTGAGGTTTAGTGAAGATGACTGTAAACGAAGTGTATAAAAAGGGGACAGCAATATTGAAAAATGCAGGTAATGAGGCCCCGGCAAATGATGCCGGGGCACTGCTTTGCTTTATCGCAGATCGCGACCGTACATTCTTGTATGCTCACAATACCGATATCCTCGATGACACTCTCCTTATAAGCTATCTTGCATTACTGGAACGCCGTGCTTCGGGGGAACCCCTTCAGTATCTTACGGGCCTGCAGGAATTCATGTCGCTTCCTTTCAGGGTTGGGCCGGGTGTGCTGGTTCCCAGACAGGATACGGAAGTGCTGGTTGAAACCGTAATCAATTTTTGCAGGGACCGAACAGGAACGATTGATATACTTGACATCGGAACAGGTTCAGGCTGTATTGCCGTAAGCCTTGCTCATTATATACATGGCTGTAAAGTCGTAGCGATTGACAGAATGTCAGACGCACTGGCCATTGCAGAGAAGAATGCACTCGAAAACGGGGCCGCCGGCAGGATCGAGTTTATTAGAAGCGATTTGTTTGAGGCAATTGCAGGCAGGCAATTTGATGTGATTGTTTCGAACCCGCCATATATCAGGACGGGGGATATATGCAGCCTGCAGAAGGAAGTCCGGTGCCATGAGCCAGCAGCGGCTCTGGATGGAGGTGCCAATGGTCTGGAGTTTTACAGGGAAATCGTAAAATGTGCTCCGGGATTTCTGCGGGAGAGGGGCTCACTTGTATTCGAAACCGGTTATGACCAGGCCGCGGAGGTTACTGTACTGATGGCTGATAAGTTTGAACAAGTACGGATTTATAAGGATTTGGCAGGTGTTGAGAGAGTGGTTTCCGGCATTTGCAGGTAAAAATTCATTGTGTGTATACAAAATCCAACACAAATCCTTGAATACCGCAGGTTTAAAGAGTTTGACGAATATGATAATACATTTTTAGCGAAATTAAATAGTTGAATTTGTAGCTAAAATATTGTAATATTATAACGCATTAATAAACGTGAGGAATTATTATATACTTTATTTACGTTAAATTAATTGAAAGGGGCACAATTGTGGAAACATATCTGTTACTGGCCATAGCCATACTATTACCTGTGTTTTGCGCCGGACTCTGTTTTGTCTTCAAGGGTAAAACCAGCCGCAGCGTAATAGTAGTGACTGCCGCTCTGATTTTGGCTACTAATGCTGCGATGCTTGTCAGCAAGCTCTTGGCGGCCGGAGGGAAATTGACATTGGGGCTTGAGTCTCCAATTATTGACGTAAACCTGATTGTAGAACTACTGGATCTGGCACTGCTTATATATATCATTTATATAGGTTTTTCGCTTAGGAAGCCATTGATATCTACACTAGCGGTACTTCAGCTTATTCCTGTAGTACTGTTTGAAATGTTCGGCTCGGTAAAAGAACCTGCCAGTGCATTTGTAATTGACTACCTGTCACTGGTGATGATTTTGCTGATATCGATCATAGGTCCTATTATCATGGTATATGCAATAGGCTACATGCATGAGCATGAAGAGCACCTGCATCTTAAGAAATCGAAACAGCCCAGGTTTTTCATCATCATATTCATATTCCTGGGTGCCATGAACGGACTGGTTATTACAAACAACCTGATGTGGATGTACTTCTTTTGGGAGGTCACTACACTTTGTTCGTTCCTTCTCATATCGCATGACAAGACCGAGGAAGCAATCAAAAACGGTGTTAGAGCCTTATGGATCAACATGCTTGGCGGTGTTGCATTTGCCGTCGGAATCATTATGATATATAACGCGACAGGTACGATCGCGATTAACGAACTTGTCAGTATGAANCCCGCTGCCGCATTTGCAGGCTTACTGCCGATCGGACTCGGGTTACTGTGTTTTGCGGGATTTACGAAGTCGGCACAGTTCCCGTTCCAAAGCTGGCTGCTGGGTGCGATGGTCGCTCCGACACCAGTTTCAGGTCTTCTTCATTCAAGTACAATGGTTAAAGCCGGCGTTTATCTGGTCGTGCGTTTTGCACCGGCATTCGCAGGTACGATCCTTGGTACGATAGTGGCAGTAGTAGGCGGCTTTACTTTCCTGGCAGGATCGGCGCTTGCGGTCAGTCAGCGTAATGCCAAGCGTGTTCTGGCATATTCGACGATAGCAAACCTTGGACTTATCATATGCTGCGCAGGAATCGGCACGAATGTTGCACTGGGCGCTGCGATACTGCTCATTATATTCCACGCTGTTTCAAAAGGTTTGTTGTTCCTTTGTGTAGGTACGATAGAGCATGGGATTGGCAGCAGAGACATCGAAGATATGCAGGGCCTGATGAAAAAAATGCCTTTTACCACTGTTATTACAGTACTTGGCATGGTTTCGATGCTGCTCCCGCCCTTTGGTGTTCTGATAACCAAGTGGCTGGCTATTGAGGCTGCTGTCCATATGCCGCTGGTATTGCTCTTTATCATCATGGGCAGTGCATTTACAGTGTTCTTCTGGGCGAAATGGATCGGTATCATATTGACGATGTCGTATAAGACCAAATACCCACGTGAGAAGCTGAGAGCATCGATAAAGGTTTCATTGACAATTCTGATTGTCATTGTGATGGCGGCCAGTATACTGATCGTTCCTTTATTCAACACCTTCGTTGCGCCGCAGCTTGCAGCCAGCGGACTGGGAGATGCAAATACGCTGACCACCAGTACGAGCGGTCTTTGGTTGAGTAACGGCGGCAGTACATTCATGGGTGGTTTTGCGTCGATCGGATTCTTTATCATATTATTCGCTGTAGTTATGACAATACCGTTCTACTTAATCAGAACGAAGCCCGAAAGAATTAAACCGCCATACATGGGCGGGGAGCATGTACGTGACGACATCAGGGGCATAGAGTTTATCGGACCTGGTGACAAGAGAGAAAGCGTTGTAGTGCACAATTATTACTTTAAAAATATACTCGGGGAAGAGAACCTCACGCTGTGGGTTAATCTCGCAGCTGCGGCCATAATACTTGTAATGTTTGGGGTGGTGATATAATGAGCTTACTGAATAATATTTTGATTGTTATAGTAACATTGATTGCCGCTCCTATTGTTGGAGGTATTCTCAGCGGGCTGGACAGGAAGATTACCGCCCGTATGCAAAATAGAATGGGTCCTCCGGTTCTGCAGCCGTTTTATGATTTCTTTAAGCTCTTTGGTAAAGAGAGAATTACAGTTAATCAGACACAGATGGTGTATGTGCTGGGTTACCTGCTTTTTGCAGCAACCTCGCTCGTTATGCTGGTATTAAAGCAGGATCTGCTGATGCTGGTATTTGTTCTGACGTTTTCAAACCTGTCGCTGGTAATCGGAGCGATGAGCGTCAGGTCACCGTATAGTAAGATCGGTGCGCAGAGAGAAATCATTCAGATGCTGGCGTATGAACCTGTTCTGCTGCTGATGACTGTTGGTATATATCTTCTGACAAAGAGCTTCATGATCGAGAGCATTTTCGTATATGATCAGCCGCTGCTGTTCAAGCTGCCGCTGGTATTTCTCGCGTTCCTGTATGTGCTGACGATCAAGCTGAGAAAGTCACCGTTTGATTTTTCAACATCGCACCATGGGCATCAGGAGCTTGTCAAGGGTTTAACTACTGAATTTTCAGGACCTCAGCTGGCAATAATAGAAATGACTCACTGGATTGATCTTGTTCTTCTGCTCGGGATGGTTTCGCTGTTTTTCGCACAGCCTTTATGGGTAGGTATACTTATAGCATTGGCAGCGTATTTCTTGGAGCTTGTTATTGATAATATCAGTGCGAGGGTCACCTGGAGATGGATGATCAAAGTAACCTGGCTGATCGGTATAGGAGCAGCATTGACGAATATCGTATGGCTCTATGCCAGGATGAAATAACGAGGCAAAAAGCCTCGTTGAAACGCAGCAGCAGTAAGAAAATATTTTTTTACAACCGAAATATTTTCTTTGAACCGATGCGTTCAAATACTGATTAATTGAAAGAGTGTTAAAGACGTTTATGGAGGTAGGTGTAAGATAAATGGGAATAATGAGTAAATCAAGAAAAAAATCGCCATGGATAGTGCATTTCGACTGTAACAGCTGCAATGGATGCGATATAGAAACATTGGCATGCCTGACGCCCATGTATGATGTTGAGCGCTTCGGCATTGTCAATGTCGGTAACCCGAAACATGCCGACGTACTTGTGGTGACCGGTTCTGTCAACAACAGGAATGTACGTGTACTGCAGAATATATATGATCAGATCCCTGAACCGAAGGCAGTTGTAGCTGTTGGCGCATGTGCCTGCAGCGGTGGTATTTTCAAGGAATGCTACAACGTGTTGGGCGGTATTGACAAGGTCATTCCTGTAGATGTTTATGTGCCAGGCTGCTGCCCGCGTCCTGAGGCTATCATTGACGGTATTGTCATGGCAGTCGGCAAGATGGATGAAAAGGCAGATCAATTTAAAAAGAACAGCCGTAAGAAGACAGCAGTTGGAGTGAATTCTGGCGCCGGCGTGCCGGATGGAGGAAGCAAATGATAGAAAACGTAAAACAAATAAACGTGCAGGAATTGCTGCACGAAGTACAGTCCATGCAGTATGACGGCTGCAGGCTGATAACGGCAACATGTATTGACAATAATGATGATACGATCGATTTGTATTATCATTTTGACAAGGATTATGAAATAAGAAATTTAAAGCTCACAGTGCCAAAGGGCAGCGCGGTCCCAAGTATATCAAGAATCTATTTGTGCGCACTGCTTGTTGAGAATGAAATGAAAGAGCTTTTTGGACTTAACGTTGAAAATATTGCCATAGATTACGGCGGGCACATGCTGTTGTCTGACGGAGCACCGGAAAATCCGATGCTCAGACAGCAGATCACGATTGTGAAGAAGGGGGAAGAAAATAATGCCTAAAACAGTAATACCATTTGGCCCGCAGCATCCTGTGCTGCCTGAACCCCTTCATCTGAAGCTTGTCATGCAGGACGAGAAAATTATTGAGGCGATTCCTGCTATAGGTTATGTTCACAGAGGACTTGAGAAACTGACCGAATTGAAGGAATTCACACAGAATGTATATGTTGTGGAGCGTATCTGCGGCATCTGCAGCTGTATGCATGCCATGGCTTACTGTCAGGGCATTGAGACCCTGATGAACCTGCAGATACCTGACAGGGCGCGTTTCCTCAGGGTGATCTGGGCGGAATTGCACAGAATTCACAGCCATCTGTTGTGGATGGGACTTCTGGCGGATTCCTTCGGTTTTGAAAGCTTGTTTATGCAGATTTGGAGAAACAGGGAAAAGGTCATGGACATCATGGAAGAAACTGCAGGCAGCCGTGTCATTATTTCTGTAAACACAATCGGTGGGACAAGACGTGACATTTCCAAGGAATTGCTGTTAAAGACAAAGGTTATTTTGGAAGAGATCAGGGAAGACATGAAGAGGATCGAACCTGTTTTTCTGAATGATTATACGGTAAAGCACAGACTGGTCGGAATTGGAACACTGACGAAAGAGGATGCCCAAAGGCATTGCGCAGTTGGCCCGATGGCAAGAGCCAGTGGCATTGCAATGGACTTCAGAACTACCGGGTATTCTGCATACGGCGAGTTGGAATTTGAGCCGATAGTACGTACAGACGGTGATTGCTATGCCAGGACTGACGTCAGGATGCAGGAGATATACCAGTCCATTAATCTGATAGAAGAGGCTATTGGTAAACTTCCTGCGGGAGAGATTGCAGTTCCCTTTAAAGGAAACCCGACCGGTGAGGTAATATCAAGAGTTGAGCAGCCAAGGGGTGAAGTGCTTTACTACCTAAGGGCAAATGGAACGAAAAATCTGGAGAGGATGAGGGTCAGAACGCCTACCTTTGCCAACATTCCAACCTTGCTTCAGATGCTCCCCGGAAGCGAACTGGCTGACGTACCGGTGCTGATACTGACCATAGACCCATGCATCAGCTGCACGGAACGTTGATTATATATAGGAGGTTCAATAATGTTTGACATGATCGGCAACATCTTTAAGAATCTGGCTTCGAAGCCTGCGACAAGGCAGTATCCCACGGTAAGGCGTGCTTCTTTCAAGGATACGAGGGGCCATATTGGAATAGATATAGATAACTGCATATTTTGCGGCATCTGCAGCAAAAAATGCCCTTCAAATGCATTAACTGTAGACAGAAATGCAAAAAGCTGGGAGATCGACCCCTTCAAATGCATTATCTGTAACGTTTGTGAAGAGGCTTGCCCGAAGAAATGCATTATCAATTATGAGGACTATAACACTTCTGCGTTAATAAAGGAAAAAAGGAAATCCGTACAACAGCCCAAACCGCCGAAGGAAGAAGAACAAAGCGGCGCAGCGGTTGCTGGCAAAAAAGCGGAGTAAGGCTTCAGCAGTCATAGACAGCAATAACGATATTTATACCGTATTGAGGGGACTGCCTGCAAAGGCGGTCTTTTTGTTTAAAGGCATTCCATTAAAGTGTAATACGCCTGAAAGTGAGCAGGGCCCTATGCCTCCGAGCTTTTCATTAAAGGCATTCCGTTAAAGAGGAATCCGCCTGAAAGTAAGCGTGGTTCGATGACCCCGAGCTTTTCATAATGGAGCGTCCGTTTTATTGAGAAAGGAACAGATGCCATGCATGAATATGCTGTAACACAGAATATGGTGGAGATAGCTGTAAGAGAAGCTGTGGCGGCCGGGAGCAAAAAAATACTTGAGATCAGGCTTGTCATAGGTGATCTGTCTTCCATCATAGATGAATCCGTCAGTATGTATTTTGACTTTTTCAGCGAGGGAACGGCTGCTCAGGGCGCAAAACTGATTTTCAGGAGAATGCCGGCAAAATTGAGTTGCATAGCCTGTGGCCAGGAATATGAGAAACCACGAAGTGGTTTTGACTGCCCGTCTTGCGGCGGTGAAGGCAGGCTTACGGATGCGGGCAGGGAATTTTACATAGAGAGTATGGAGGTTGAATGACGATGGAAATCAAGGTAATGAAAAACATCATGGATGTCAATAACAAAGTCGCTGATTTGAACAGGGATTATTTCACCGAACATGGAATTACTGTTGCGAATGTGATGGCTTCGCCTGGAGCAGGAAAAACCAGTATTATCATGAAACTGATGGAGCTGTCGAAACGCCGGTTCAGCGTGATAGAAGGGGATATCGCTTCGAGCATTGACGCACAGAAGATAGACGGGATGGGTGTACATGTTGTACAAATCAATACCAACGGGGGCTGTCATCTGGACGCCAACATGATCCATACCGTGGTTGAAGGAGATGCGGGGTTTGATAACTCGATCCTATTCATTGAAAATGTCGGCAACCTGGTATGCCCATCGTCATTTGACCTCGGTGAAGGGCTGAAGCTGGTTATTGCAAGTGTTCCCGAAGGTCATGACAAGCCGTTCAAGTATACGTCGATGTTCGAGGCTGCAGATGTTATTATCCTGAATAAGACTGATCTGCTGCCGTATATCGATTTCGACAGGGATGCATTTTATAAGGGGATCCGTACTGTGAATCCGGAAGCGAAGGTGTTTGAAGTATCCTGCAGGAACGGAGAGGGACTGGATGAATTGGTGAAATGGATTGGTGGGGTGTAAGCGGCGACTGTGCTGTATCAGAGGAGAAAACTTTATAAAGCATAAATCACTAAGCGTTGTCGCAGATTAATCGATTAGCTGAAGATAGCAAAGTATATCTGGACATACTTAAAAAAGCGATATATAACGAATGAAGTACTTTATTTAATCACCAGCAATGCCATGGTAACGTCGTCCTGCAGTTGATTGGCCGAATGAACCCCGGCAAACTGGAATGCTGCTTTTTTTATATTCAAAAGCAGCTGCTTTGGCTTGAGGTTGTCATTGAGAATGATGTCAAGCAGCCTTTCCTCACCGTACTGTTCGTTATCCTTATTTCTCATTTCGAGTATTCCGTCCGAATAAAGGAAGAGCTTGTCGCCGGAGTTCAGCTTTAGCATGCCATTGACATATTCCGGATTTTCAGTCCAGTTGCTTATGGGGATGCCGGGCAGCCTCAACAGTTCAAAACGGCTCGTGCTGTATACCAGAGGGCTTACACTGAGGCCTGCATTCGAGTACAGCATTTCTTTGCTTTCCAAATCAATGATTGCATAAAAGATCGTGATGTATAATTCTTCATCCAGCTTGCTTTGATTGAACTCATAATAAAGGTCCTCAAGTGCTTTTGCCGGAGACAGCTGCTTTTTGTCCAGTGCAGAACGAAGAAAGACTGTCAGAAATGATGCCGGAACGCCATGACCTGAGACATCTGCGAGGTATAATCCGATATGGGAGTCATCTATCTTGAAAATATCCAGAAAGTCACCGCCCAATGATTCACATGGCATGTAAATAAAAGAGAAGTTCAACCGATGATCTGTGATCGGACCTGGCAAGAGGCTTGCCTGAAGCTTTCTGGCCATTTCCAGTTCAGCCTTGAATTTATTATTCTGTTCCTGGGTTTCATGATATAGCTGTTTCAACTGGGTTGTTTCCCGAAGGACTTCTACAGTTGCGATAATCTGGTTCTCTGCATTTTTTATAGGGGAGCTCATGACGGAGAATATCCTGCTGTTGATGATCTCCTCTTTCTCATGGCATGCGCCGTCAAAGGCCGATTTCCTGGAAATGCAGTTGGTGCATGGCTCGGATCGGCCAAGGACGGTATAGCACTTAGAGCCGATCAGGTTTTTGCCAAGACTGTCGGTCATTGCCTTGTTCATGTAAATAACATTATCATTCGTGTCAAGCACCCGTACCCAGTCATACATGCCATCGACGATATCTTCAATAAAGGGTCTGCTCTGTTTAAAAGATTCCGTAAACCTCACCTCTCCTATAAACATAATAGCAATGATTCATTATTAAGTAAATTCAATTCGCCCCAATGTAACTCATATAATAACGATAAACTTTTAGGGCAATAATTAAAATATGTAATAAATGAGGTACCAAAGGAAATAATATATTTTAAAACGTTACTTGGAGTAAATGATGTTTCCGAAAGCGGCAGAAAGTCAGCAATACATTAATGTTAACAGCATATCGGCGTTCAAATGCTTTACTGATGAGCTCTATAGCCATATTGTGAAAGCTTTGGGCAATGGATGCAGATCATTGGTCTTTGTATGCATTGGTACCGACAGGTCAACAGGGGATAGCCTCGGCCCCCTTATTGGTTATAAGATCGCAAATCTGAAGCATAAAGGTGTCCATGTCTATGGCAATCTCGAAAATCCCGTCCATGCAAAAAATCTTGAAGAAATAATGCACTGTGTATCAACAGACTGCCGTGAACCGTTTGTTATAGCAATAGATGCGTGCCTGGGCAGGATGGACCATGTGGGTTATATCAGTATTGGTAAAGGCTCTATCAAGCCAGGTTCAGGTGTAAACAAGGAACTCACGCCGGTGGGGGATATGTATGTGACTGGCATTGTCAACTTCGGCGGTTTTATGGACTTTCTTGTCCTTCAAAATACAAGGCTGCAAATCGTAATGAAGATAGCGGATCTGATTGCGGCTGGAATCCGTTATGTATTATGGAGACTGGAAAAAGAGGGCGAATACCCGGCATATGACAATTCCGCTGAATATGTAAAAGTGTAAACAAAAGGGACCTCTCAAATATATCAGACATTTTGGTCAATAAACGTTATAATATTATAGATGAACAAGTACGCTGTCATGACAGTGTACGAACGACGCTTAATGAATTATTTGGGAGGTTTCTAACATGAACAGGACAGGTAAAGTGCTTGGAAGCATTTTCATCATCCTTGGCGCTTTGTTTCTATTAAGGAATTTAAATATTATTGGGCCGATCTGGCAATATGTCAATATAGGTCGTATTATTGGGACATTCTGGCCATCTTTATTTCTGATATTGCCGGGACTGTTATTCCATCTGGGCTATCTCTCAGGCAGGAAAAAGGATCCGGGGGTACTGGTGCCTGGAGGAATATTGCTGGTGCTGGGTGCTGCATTCCAGGTAAACATGCTCTTTGGCGGATGGGAAATCACATGGCCTATATATATATTCTCGGTAGCTTTTGGACTTTTTGAATTATATGTTTTTGGCAACAGGGACAGAGGTCTGCTGATACCTATTGGCATTCTGACCGGGCTGTCGGCAATATTTTTCTTTGTATTTTCAGTCAAGACATTGCTGGGCATTAACACACAATCCTTTATCGTGCCAGCGGTGCTAATTGGTATAGGTCTGATCGTACTGTTCGGAGGCAAGGGAAACGGCGGAAGACAAAAATTTTAAATTTTTGTTTATGAATGTACCGTAGGGGGAATATAGATTAAAGTGATAAAAATGAACAGATTCAACACTGATTGAATGGAGATGAATGAATGGAGAAATATGTATGTACGGCATGCGGTTATGTTTATGATCCTGCAATTGGGGATCCGGAGGCTGGCATTGCACCCGGCACATCCTTCGACGATATTCCGGAGGATTGGGTTTGCCCGATATGCGGTGTTGGCAAGGATATGTTCGAGAAGGAATAACATCGGCGATTATAAAGAAAAAATGGTTGTTGCATAAATGTATAAATGTGTTATAATCAATACATTATTAAGTGCTTTTATTTAGATGTCAGGAACAACGACGTTCTCAGGCTGGTTAAACATACCTTGCCTGAGTCGTTTTTTTATGTCCGGGAGATATGTGTTGAAAAAAATTCGTAAAAGGAATGATTCTTTTTCAACAAACGATTATTGCTTCAGCAAATAATCTTCATTTATTTGCTGCGCAGCAATTAATTGGAACCAAATGTAATACAAGTGAAAAACTGATGATCCCAATTCTTTTTTTCATTATATCAACGGGAAAATTTATTTTAAGGAGTGTTGCATATGCCAAAGTATACCAAGGAAGATGTAATCAGGTTGGTGAAGGAGCAGGATGTAAAATTCATACGTCTGCAGTTCACTGATATATTCGGAACATTGAAGAATCTAGCTATTACTGCTGATCAACTCGAAAAAGCACTTGATAATAAATGCATGTTTGATGGTTCATCAATAGAAGGTTTTGTCAGAATTGAAGAATCCGACATGTATTTAAGGCCTGATACCAACACTTTCGTCGTATTCCCCTGGAGACCCCAGAACGGCAAAGTGGCACGCCTGATCTGCGACGTATACAATCCTGATGGCACTCCATTTGAAGGGGATCCCAGGTATGTACTCAGAAAGACAATCGAAAAAGCTTCGAAAATGGGATATGATACTTATAATGTCGGACCGGAGTGCGAATTCTTCCTATTCCTCACTGACAGTGAAGGAAACCCGACAACGATCACACATGATAATGCAGGATATTTCGACCTTGGGCCTGTCGATCTGGGCGAAAACGCAAGACGTGACATGTGCCTTGCACTCGAAGAGATGGGCTTTGAAATTGAAGCATCACATCATGAAGTAGCACCTGGTCAGCATGAAATCGATTTTAAATATAATGATGCATTGACGGCTGCGGATGCAATTCTTACATTCAAGCTGGTTGTCAAGACAATAGCACAAAGGCACGGACTGCATGCGACCTTCATGCCCAAACCCGTTTTCGGCATTTCAGGCTCTGGTATGCATGTCAATACTTCCTTATATAAAAACGGAAAGAACATATTCTTCGATGAAAAGGATTCCCTGCAGCTTAGTCAGGAAGCATACTGGTTCATAGGCGGATTGATGAAGAACATGCGCTCCATTGCAGCTCTGACCAACCCGCTGGTTAACTCTTACAAGAGGCTTGTACCTGGTTATGAAGCTCCAGTATATGTCGCCTGGTCGGCAAGGAACAGAAGTCCATTGATAAGAATACCTGCAGCTCGTGGAACAGCTACAAGGCTTGAATTAAGATGCCCCGATCCGAGCTGTAACCCATATCTTGCACTGGCAGCCATTCTCGCAGCAGGACTCGATGGTATCGAGAATAAAATTCAACCGCCTGCACCGTCCAACAAGAACCTCTTTGAGATGACTACGGAAGAAAGGCGTGCGGAGGGCATCGGAGAACTGCCGGGAAGCCTTGATGAAGCAATTGCCGAGATGAGCAAAAGCGACTTTGTCAAGGATATACTTGGTAACCATGTTTATTACAAATATATTGAAGCCAAGCAGGAAGAATGCAATGAGTACAGGACTAAAGTAAGCAAATGGGAGATCGACTCATACCTGATGAAGTATTGAGGAAAGGGGACACATCTCCAGCAGGAAGAATGCGTAAAGGGCCGGGAAATGTCCCCTTCTGACGCTAAAGCTAACAGAACACTCTCAATACATTTGATTACTGCAATGATGCAGTCGTACCTTTGGGTTCGGCTGCATTTTATATTAATAAAACCTTTTATATGGGGTGTTGGTATGGATTCGACTAGAATAATGATAGCAATGAGTAGTGATGCTCTGGTTTTAAAACTGAAAACCATATTGGTTGAGGCCGGATTCATGATTATAGAGCAGTCGAATGAAGGTCAGGACTGTCTGCGTAAAATGAGGGCGCTCAAGCCTGATATCATCATACTTGAGTATAACCTGCCGCATATGAATGGACTCGAGATCTCCAGAGTCGCGCTTGAAGACGGGATTTGCGATGCGATGCTTTTTGTATCTGCCGATCAGGATAGTATGGTCGACGACATCAGACAGGAATCCGGGTTTGTCAGTCTGGTAAAGCCTGTTAACAGGATGCTTCTGATCGGTTCCCTCGAACTTATGATCAAAGACAGAAGAAAGATAAAACAGCTGGAGAAGGAGATTGAAGGTCTAAAATTGAGTCTTGATACAAGGAAAGAGGTGGAAAAGGCGAAAGGGCTTCTGATGGCGAATCTCGGGCTTACGGAGAGTGCAGCATTCAAAAGGATCCAGAAGCAGAGCATGGATCGTGGAATCCCAATGAAGGAAATAGCTAAAGCCATTATACTGGCATATGATATATAAGGTAAGGGGACACATCTCCACAGGGAGAATGCGTAAAGGGCCGAGAAATGTCCCCTTTTGACGCTAAAGCAATATGGGACACATCTCCCAGGGAGAATGCGTAAAGGGCCGAGAAATGTCCCCTTTTGACGCTAAAGCAATATGGGACACATCTCCACAGGGAGAATGCGTAAAGGGCCGAGAAATGTCCCCTTTTGATTTAAGGGATGCTAAGGTAATGACGGAGGGTTTATATGAGGAAGAGGCCTGTTATTGGGTTAACCCCTGGATATATGCCGGATAACAATAAACTGTCATTGGGACAGGGGTATGTCAATGGTGTAATAAAGGCTGGCGGACTTGCCGTTATACTGCCTCTTTGCGCTGAGGACAGCATAATTGAAAGCATTCTGGAAACTGTCGACGGTATTTTGTTTTCTGGTGGTGCGGATATAGACGCGAGACACTTCGGAGAAGAAAACATGAAATACGGCGGAAAAATTTCTCCCGAAAGAGATCGCTTTGAATTATTGCTGGTGAAGAAGGCAATTGCACGAAAGATGCCCATTCTGGGGATATGCAGGGGATTACAACTTATTAATATAGCACTCGGCGGTACATTGCACCAGGATATTCATACTGGTCCTGCTCATGGGGATACTCTGAAACACTGGCAGGAGGCACCGGACTGGTACCCGGTCCACGATATCCGCATCAAGGCAGGTTCCAGGCTGTACGAAATTTACGCTACTGAGACTCTGGGTGTCAATTCGTTCCACCATCAGGCGGTAAAGGATGCCGGAAATGGACTTTCTATAGTTGCAGGTTCATCTGATGGCATTACGGAAGCAATCGAGGGCACAGGCAGTAATTTTATTGTCGCAGTCCAGTGGCATCCCGAGGATATGTGGCAGGAGAATCCGGCCCATCTGAGAATCTTCGAAGCATTCATAGAGGCTGCAGCTACTTTTTCTGTATAACCTGGTAAGTGTGCTATAATGGGTACAATAATAATTAATGGGGTATCACCATGGCCGATAAATATTGTCTCGGGGACATCGTCGAATTTAGAAAAGAACATCCTTGCGGAAGCAAACAATGGGAAGTCATGCGGACAGGCGCCGATTTCAGAGTGAAATGCCTTGGCTGTGCCCATCAGGTTATGCTTCCCAGACCCAAATTCGAAAAAAGTGTAAAAAAGATCATCAAATCCAATCTTCAATCAGACACCTCCAATACATAATGCTTCACCTCATCTGCATTCTTTCAGATTAAATTGCAATACTAAATATGTTGCAAAAAAGATTTGTATTAAGGAATAATTATTTTTTGCACAGAATGTTGTAGGTAGATAAGTGTAAAAAAGCGGATACCAAAAATCTTTTTACATTATCTTTAAAAGAACGCAATCTGAAAATGAGGATGATTTTAATGTTTGAAAAAAAGGAAAACCGAGGTTTTTTTATAAAAATGCTGTTTGGCTCTGTAATAACATCACTAACAGTAAGTTTGCTTGTGTTTGCGGTTTTTTCGGGATATTTTACAAGAAATGGGCAGAATGTCAACAAGAGCCCGATCAACAGTGCGCTCCAGATGTCACAGACGGGTAGTCAGGCAGCAGCGACAGGTAATCAGTTGGCAGCAACGGGGGATTTGCCGAGTGATTCGGTTCAACAGGGAAAAAATATTTCGGTGCAGACTGTGGAGCAGTCTTCAGTGGTGCCTGCTGCTCAAACCGTGGCAAAGAATGCTACACCGGGAGTTGTGGGGATTACTGTTGAGCGGGTGAAGCAAGCGGGCCTCTTTCAAAAGAATGGTGACACTGAGGTAGGTGTTGGATCTGGCGTCGTAGTCAGCTCTGACGGATATATTCTTACCAACAATCATGTTGCAGGCGGCAAGAGTAAAAGAATCGTTGTCTCTTTTGCAGATGGCAGAAATGTTGACGGTGTGGTTGTGTGGGCAGATCCGGTGCTTGATCTTGCTGCTGTGAAGGTTAATCTAACAGATCTGACCCCATTAATGCTTGGGGATGCTTCAAAACTGCAGGTAGGTGAGTTGGCAATTGCCATTGGCAATCCGCTTGGTCTTGAATTTCAAAGGACGGTAACCTCAGGTATTATAAGCGCACTTAACAGGACGATCAGAATTGAAACAGATACCGGACCCAACTATATGGAGGATTTGATACAGACGGATGCAAGCATTAACCCCGGCAACAGCGGAGGGCCTTTGCTCAATGCAAAGGGCGAGGTGGTGGGTATAAATACAATAAAGGTTGAAAGTGCGGAAGCAATGGGTTTTGCAATTCCTATCAATATTTCAAAACCGATTATGCAGAAGCTTGTAAGTACCGGTTCATTCAATGAGCCTTATTTGGGGCTGTTTGCATATGATAACAGTGTTTTGCCTTATATGGGAGATGGGGTCGCCAAGGAGAGCGGCATATATGTTGCACATGTGGATACGACCGGTCCGGCCTTTAAGTCAGGGATAAGGGAAGGCTGTATCATCAGACAGGTAGACGACCAGGATATCAGCACAATGCTCCAGTTGAGGACTTATATCTATACAAAGTCGCCCGGTGATACAATTATGGTAACCCACCTTATGCAGGGTAGTAATGAATGGGTTACGACAAACATAGTACTTGAACAAAAAACGAAAGATGGGATGATCACGAGGTAGAATTACAAATAAAAAAGACTTGATGTATAACAAACTATATTTTTTGGCAAGACTTCCAATGTATTATTGCAGATATAGGGAGGGTGCTGCCATGGCAAATGTTATTAGAAATAGTGCTGAGTTTGAAAAGACGATAAAATCATACCTGAAACAGGGCAGGGAAAAGTTGAATGGTGATCTTGCAGGTACCAGGGAAGCTATAAAGCTTATTGCGGCAGACAAGGCAAAGGACTTTATCGAAACGATGGACAGGGGACTTGACAAACAGGAGAGGGAATTCCTGAAGGCCTTGATTATTACCAGTATGCACCAATCCTTTTGCTATGGCTATGGTATTGGAAAAATCGAGGGAAATACGAAAGACAGAATCTTTCTATAAGCCTTTTCCATTGTATATGGCAAGAAAGAATAAAAAAGCAAATAAATAAAAGCAATATAAGTGTAATATTTTATTGACACCGCCAACTATTACTGGTAAACTATTATACAATTAATTTAAAACGGCTGTGCAATGAAGGAAAAAAGACAGGTCTGGGTGTTTAAGAGAGTCGGCGGGTGGTGTGAGCCGATATACAGGATTTGTGTATAACTCGCTCCGGAGCTTCATCATTGAGGTCAAGTGGAAAATATTCATTCATAATCTTTTCACTGGATTCAGATGATGGCGTTGACTACGTTATAGTCAAGTACATCAGTACTTGCCGAGGATAGGCGGAAACGCCCGTCAAATCAGGGTGGTACCACGTTGGATTATTCCCTTCGTCCCTGCATATATGCAGTTGACGAGGGGTTTTTTATATCTAAAAGGAGGGGTGATTATGAAAATGACAGGTGCTCAGGCTATCATCAAGGCACTCGAGCTGGAAAAAGTCGATACAATATTCGGTTACCCCGGAGCTGCAATCTCTCCGTTTTATGATGCTCTTCTGGATAGTTCCATCAGGCATGTTCTGACCAGACACGAACAGGGCGCTGCTCATGCTGCTAACGGCTATGCACGAGTAACCGGTAAAGCGGGTGTTTGTGTTGCGACTTCCGGACCGGGGGCAACGAATCTGATCACCGGGATAGCAAATGCCAATATGGACAGTATTCCAATCGTGGCAATCACAGGCCAGGTCGCATGTGCGATGATCGGCACGGATGCTTTTCAGGAAGCGGATATCACTGGTGCAACAGCACCTTTTTGTAAACATAATTATCTGGTTAAGAAAGCAGAAGAGCTTCCAAGGATTATTAAAGAAGCCTTCCATATTGCTGCAACAGGGCGCCCGGGGCCTGTCGTCATTGATATTCCGGTGGATGTGCAGAACAGCACGATTGATTTCATCTATCCTCAAGCAGTTGACATAAAGGGTTACAAACCCACCTATAAAGGGCACCCGATGCAGATAAAAAATGCAGTTGCGGCGCTTGAATCAGCAAAGGCTCCTGTCATTTGCGCAGGCGGCGGTGTCATTTTGGCAAATGCTTCGGAAGAAGTACGAGAACTTGCCGAGAGATTCAATATCCCCGTGACGACCACGCTAATGGGCATCGGAGCTATTGCATCCACTCATCCGCTGCATTACGGGATGGTTGGTACACATGGTACGCAGACTGCGAATTATGCGCTGCATCATGCTGATCTTGTACTCTTTCTCGGAGCAAGAGTGGGGGACAGGGCGATCGGCGCGGCAAGCATGCTTGCAAAGAAGGCAAAAATCATCCATATAGACATAGACCCGGCAGAGATAGGGAAAAACATAGATACGTCAATTCCCGTGGTTGGCGATGTCAAATTGATTCTGAAGGATATGCTGATGCTTGCGAAAACCGGCGGCAGCGACGATTGGGCGGAGACGGTTGCAATGCAAAAGCAGCAGCGGGCGGTTGAACTTGTCAAGGATGACAGAACCGGTTTCGTAAACCCCAAATACCTGCTTTCCCTCCTGTCGGAATACTTCCCGGCAGAGGCTGTTATCGCGACTGAAGTTGGACAGAACCAGATATGGACTGCCAACAATTATAATATGCGCCAGCCAAAAACATTCATCACCTCGGGAGGCCTTGGTACAATGGGTTATGGCCTTCCGGCCGGAATAGGTGCGAAGGTCGGAAAGCCCGAAACGCCTGTCGTAGTAATAAGTGGTGACGGCAGCTTCCAGATGTCCATGCAGGAACTTGGTACAATGAAGCAGTACGGGATAGAAGTTAAAATGATCCTCTTCAACAACTGCAGGCTCGGCATGGTTCGTGAACTGCAGCTTAACAAGCATGGAGGACGCTATTCGCAGGTCTGTCTGGATCAGAACCCGGACTTCATCATGTTGGCCGCTGCATATGGCTTCAAGGGCGAAAGGATCACAAGAAATTCCGAGATCAGAGCAGCGCTGGAACGGATGACTGCCGAAAATGGATCCTACCTGCTGGAGTGCTCGGTAGATCCGATGGAGTCTACATTGTAGTATTAACATTATTTACATATGGAGATTAAGCCAGGGATAAGAAAGGCTAGGAACAAAACGAATTTTCTTGAAAGGAGAATACCATTATGGCAAAGCATACGTTATCGGTTCTGGTGGAAAATCATGCAGGCGTACTTTCCAGGGTTGCCGGTCTTTTCAGCAGAAGGGGATTCAATATCGACAGCCTGGCAGTAGGGGTAACGGAGAATCCGGATGTATCGAGGATGACGATCGTAGTGGATGGGGATGAGTATACGGTCGAGCAGGTCAGCAAACAGCTCAACAAGCTGATTGACGTCATAAAGCTCAAAGAACTCGAAAAAACAGAGTCGATCAGCCGGGAACTTGCGCTGATCAAAGTAGCGGCAAGCACCACCACAAGATCGGAAATCATTCAGATTGTGGAAATTTTCAGAGCAAAAATTGTCGATGTTTCAAAAACTACCCTGACCATTGAAATATCCGGCGGCTCGGATAAGGTGGCGGCACTTGAGGATATGCTCAATCAGTTTGGAATCAAGGAAATAGTGAGAACGGGTACCATTGCTATCGAGAGAGGCAATCGAATTATAAAGGCTACCAATAATGAGGAGGAGTAAAATATATGACAAAAATGTATTATGACAGTGATTGCAGCCTGGGCCTGCTTAAAGGCAAAACCGTTGCGATAATAGGCTATGGGAGCCAGGGACATGCACATGCACAGAATTTGAGGGATAGTGGGATTAACGTGGTCGTAGGCCTTACACCAACTTCCGAGAGAAGGAAGCAGGTTGAGGCGGATGGCCTGAAGGTACTTGATACAGCAGAAGCAGCAAAGGCTGCAGATATGATCATGATGCTTACCCCGGACCAAACACAGGCAGATGTGTACTACGAAAGCATCGCACCGAATTTGAAGGAGGGCGATATTCTTGCATTCGCTCATGGCTTCAACATTCATTTCAATCAGATCAAGCCCCCGAAGTCGGTTGACGTGGTTATGATTGCACCAAAGGGCCCTGGACATACTGTCAGGAGTCAGTATAAGGAAGGCAGGGGCGTTCCGTCACTCATTGCCATTCACCAGGATGCATCAGGCAAGGCGAAGGAATTTGCACTTGCATATGCTTCCGGTATCGGTGCAGGCAGGGCAGGCATACTTGAAACAACGTTCAGGGAAGAAACTGAAACGGATCTTTTCGGCGAGCAGGCTGTTCTTTGCGGCGGCGTGACCGAATTGATGAAGGCAGGCTTCGAAACACTGGTAAACGCAGGTTATCAGCCTGAAAGTGCGTACTTTGAATGTGTCCATGAGATGAAGCTCATTGTTGATCTGATCAATCAAGGCGGTTTTGCATACATGAGATATTCCATCAGTGACACAGCTGAGTATGGAGATTACATGGTTGGTAAGAGGATCATCACCGATGAGACCAGAAAAGAAATGAAGAAAGTGCTTACCGAGATACAAGACGGTACCTTTGCATCCAGATGGATCATGGAAAACAAAGCCGGCGGCAGGGCTGAATTCCTTGCAACAAGGCAGCGCCAGTCCGAACACCAACTGGAGAAGGTCGGAGCAGAGCTCAGGAAAATGATGAGCTGGCTTAAGAAGTAAAGAGGATACGGATGGATGGGGAAAGTATTGCATGAAGCAGATGGAAATTTGCCTTCCACATGACTTCCCCCATTCGAGTAAAGTAAAAATACAGATATAGAGAAAAGGCGGGCAGTGCCGGGCGAAAAACCTGAAAGGGAGCCTGGCACAAGATACTGCCGGATATTTATGAATATGAGATTATCATGGTATTGCAGGAGGTATTTGACATGGCAACAAGAATTAAGATTTTTGATACTACTTTAAGAGACGGAGAACAGACTCCGGGAGCAAGTCTTAATATACAGGAAAAGCTGGAGATAGCAAGACAGCTTGTAAAGCTTGGTGTGGATGTGATCGAGGCAGGGTTTGCCATATCTTCACCCGGAGATTTCATGGCTGTCAAGACAATAGCTGAGAACGTCAAAGGTACAATCATTGCGAGCCTCAGTCGTGCGCTTGAGAAAGACATTGACAGGGCATGGGAAGCGGTATGCAACGCTGAGAACCCACGAATTCACACATTTCTTGCCACCTCGGACATCCATATGAAATATAAGCTGAAAATGTCGGAGGAGGAAGTGCTTGCAAGAGCTATTGCAATGGTAAAGTATGCGAAAAAGTACTGTTCCGATGTCGAGTTTTCTGCGGAGGATGCCAGCAGGACAAGAGTCGATTTCCTGTATAAAGTTGTTGAAGAGGTCATTAAAGCCGGAGCAACGGTCGTAAACATTCCGGACACGGTCGGATATTCATCACCTGAAGAATTCGGACAGCTGATAAGAGGTATTAGGGATAATGTTTCCGGTATCGATAAAGTAGATATCAGTGTTCACTGCCACAATGACCTCGGACTTGCAGTTGCAAATTCACTTGCAGCGCTCAGGAATGGTGCGACACAGCTGGAATGCACTGTAAACGGCCTTGGGGAACGTGCTGGCAATGCTTCTATTGAAGAGATCATCATGGGTATTAATACGAGGAAAGATTATTACGGCGATATCATTCACAATATAGATACGAAACAGATTTACAGAACCAGCAAACTGGTCAGCAGTCTCACCGGTGTCAGTGTTCAGTTGAACAAGGCAATCGTCGGCGCTAATGCTTTTGCTCATGAAGCGGGTATTCACCAGCATGGCGTAATGGCGGAAAAGACCACATATGAGATCATGACGCCTGAATCCATAGGCCTTTCGCAGAACAGGATGGTACTTGGCAAGCTGTCCGGAAAACATGCTTTTGAAGAACGACTGAAGGAAATGGGCTATAACCTTGCAGCCGATGAAATTGCAAAGGCTTTTGAGCAGTTCAAGGAACTGGCGGATAAGAAAAAGGAGGTCCTGGACCGCGATATAGAAGCCCTTGTGGTTGAAAAAGTTTCCGAAGTGGAAGAAGTGTACAAGTTGGACAGCTTCCAGATCAACAGCGGAAACAAGGTTATTGCTACAGCTACGGTAAGTTTGATTAAGAATGGCCAGCCAATTTTAGAGGCAGCAACTGGTGACGGCCCTATCAATGCGGCCTTCAAGGCAATCGAGAGAACGGTCGGCTTTGAGCTTGAGCTGCAGGATTACAGTCTGAAAGGTGTGACAGAAGGTGCAGATGCACTTGGAGAAGCAACGGTGCGAGTTGCAAAGAACGACAGAATCTATATAGGCAGAGGAGTCAGCACCGATATTATAGAGGCCAGTGTAAAGGCATACATCAACGCGATCAACAGAGTTGTCAGCGAACAGGATAAAGGAGCCGCCAACGGGAAGGAGACCGTATGAAAAAGGTAATTGCACTGGATTCCACATTAAGGGATGGAGCTCAGGCACAGGGAATTTCATATACAGTCGAAGACAAGCTCAAAATCGTGAAAAAGCTTGATTCACTGGGAGTCGCCTATATTGAAGCAGGAAATCCGGGGTCCAATCCAAAGGATCTCGAGTTCTTCGAGAGAGCCGGGAGGATGAAGCTGGAGAATGCGAAGCTTATCGCTTTTGGAAGTACCAGAAGGGTTGGGATTCCCGTAGAAGAGGACGCGAATGTCAAGTCGCTGCTGTTGGCGGGAACGTCTGCGGTGGTCATCTTTGGCAAGTCGTGGGACTTTCAGGTGACCGACATTCTTAAGACGACAGTTGAAGAAAATATTAAGATGATTTATGATACAGTTAAATTTTTCAAAGACTACGGCAAGGAAGTCGTCTATGATGCGGAGCATTTCTTTGACGGCTGCAAGGCAAACTCCGAATATGCAATGAGCACGCTGCAGGCTGCAGCAGATGCAGGCGCGGACAGTCTGTGCCTCTGCGACACCAAGGGCAGCTTCCTTCCGATGGACATATTCGAAATTACGAAGCTGGTAATCAACCGTTTCAAGATTCCAATCGGAATCCACTGCCATAACGATAACGGCATGGCTGTCGCGGGCACAATTGTGGCTGTGCAGGCGGGCGCTACCCAGGTACAGGGCACGATTAACGGTCTCGGAGAGAGATGCGGCAATGCAAATCTGTGCACGATCATACCAAATCTGCAGCTCATGATGGGGTACAACTGTATCCCTGACGAGAACATGTCAGAAATGACAGCGGTCGCAAGAGCGATCAGCGAAATTGCCAATGTTATTCATGATGAGAGGTCGCCATATGTCGGCAGGACGGCTTTTGCCCATAAGGCGGGCATGCATGCCGATGCGGTGGTTAAAAACACCATGGCATATGAAATGATAGACCCTGAAACCGTTGGAAATGAGAGAATCTTTCTCATGTCGGAGGTAGCCGGTAGAAGCGCAGTGCTGAATCTGGTAAAAAAGGTGGATCCTTCGATCAGCAAGGACTCTCCTGAAACCCGAAAGGTGCTCGAAAAATTAAAGGAAATGGAGCATGAGGGATATCAGTATGAAGGCGCTGAAAGCTCCTTCGAACTGATTGTCAGAAAGGTGCTTGGAAAATATCATCCGTCCTTCGAACTGAAGGATTTCAAGGTGATCGTGAATGAGCCTGCTGCCGCTGATGATCGCAATTCTTCCGCGATGATCAAGGTCAAGGTCGGAGATCAGGAGGAAATCACAGCAGCGGAGGGAGACGGTCCGGTCAATGCGCTGGATAATGCAGTCAGGAAGGCTTTGATCCGATTTTACCCAAGCATTTCGGAAATAAAACTCACGGACTTCAAGGTAAGAGTATTAGACTCGACCTCTGCAACGGCCGCGAAAGTCAGAGTTCTGATCGAATCCACGGATGGAAATGAAATATGGACCACCATAGGTGTTTCCACCGACATCATTGATGCAAGCTGGAAGGCGCTTGTCGATTCCATAGAATATAAACTTGGGCGATAGAAGTACGTTACTCGGCAATTTATAGCTCTAAGGAAATATAAGTGCAATATAAGGACAAAAAGCTTGCTGCCATAAATACCTTTTGCATTGTAGATGGTTGATGATATAATAGTTGCAAAACTATCGCTGCAGATCTTTATATGATTTGCAGGTACTTGGTAGATCCAGGCACAGAGAAATTATTACCGATTATTTAGGGGAAGGTAACACTTTGAAGCTTATTGGTAAAATCATCATAGAAAACAGATTGGTAAGAGAAGCGGCTGTCGAAGATAATGATGAGAGGCACAACTTCAGGGATAAGCTTGAGATGTGCCTGATCGACCTTTGCAAGGAACTTGATATACCCGTTCCTCTCTGGCTTAAAAAAAATACCAGGGAGCTTGCCATATTCAGAAGGACCTTGTTTTCCCCAGAACAATTCATGGAGAAGGTATGGTTCGACAAGTTTGAAATCCGGCTTGGATAAATCCGCAAGGTTCGCAATTTATGAACCTTGCGGATTTTTTATTCATTGCATGCGGGACAGAAAATCAGGAGGCAGTTACTTGTATTGTAAATGTTGCAGTTTTAGTGACAGTGCCTTCCGTATAGCTTACCGTTACGGTTACAGCACCTTCTGTACTCAGTATACTGCCGCCTTCAGGTGAAGTTGTGTAGCTGGTTACGGCGGCATTCGTATTGTTGCTGTAGTTCGCAGTAATAACCAGGCCGATTAAATCAAGTGCCTCACCCACAATATACGTTTTCTTCGTTGGCTCGCTCGTGATGGCAATCGAATCAAGAATTACCGACACGTCCTCAAATTCAGCAGTAATGATGACATCCTTTTCAGGCATTGTAAAGGTGGTTCCCGTAATATCAGTTTCGTTGTATTTTAAGGTGCCGGCCTTTAACTGTTTACCGGTATCGGGTGTGACAGTCAATGTGATTGTGGTGCCGGCGCGGGCTGTGGCCGGTTCGGCTGTGATTGTACCGCCCACAAGTGCTCCTACTGTTACGGTATAAGCTGGTGATGATATATTATATATCAGTTTGCATACCTCGGCTCGTGTTACAAGATCACCAGGTTTGAAATCTGTTCCGTCGTATAGACCTTCAAATACTTTTCCGTTTATACAGGCGGATATACCGTCCTGAGCCCAATCGGAAACTGAAGCGAAGTCGGTATATTGCTTATAAGCATCTTTATCTGCTACACCCAGTTTATAAGCGCGCATTGTAAGTGATGCGAGTTGCTCACGTGTGAGAAATTCATTCGGTGAAAATTTCGTCGTACTTGTTCCGTTTAAAATGCCAAGACTTTGTAGTACGATAGCAGGACTGTCATAGTAATTCTTTAGTTTGGTGATATCCGTAAAGCCGGGGTTCTCTTCTTTTAAACTCAAAGAACGGCACCAGAGCGTAGCGAACTGTGCACGCGTTAACTTTGCATCTGGTAAAAAGGTATCGGCACCGATGCCTTTAACGATCCCCTTGGCTGCGCAAAAATCAATTGCAGTCTTGTACGGGTGGCTGTCAGGCACATCTGTAAAAGCCGCAGCAAATGCTGTTGTTGTAAATGACATAGTAATTGCAGCAGCTAGTATGGCAGAAAAAATTTTTTTTGTTTTCATAACTTCTCCTCTCTTTTGAACGCCGATTTTATGTTTGCACTTTAAAACTATGATAAAAGCATAGTTAAAGATTGCGACATTATTTTTTACAGAAGATATTAGCATATACCAAGCATATAATTGAACTGGTGTCAACATAATCAATATATGCAGGATATATTGAATAAATATCTTTCATTTCCAATGGGAAGGTTTTTTGGTGCGTTTAATGAGTATCGCTATATAGGCTGAGAATGTAAAAAATAAAGTATTGACCGTAATAAATGAAGCAATATCGGGTATATTATTGTTGCGACATGAATTAGATGAACTACATAAATCATAATGGTGAAGTGGGTGTTAGTTTTGGAGGATACGGATAAAAACGGGGAGTTTAAGAAAACACACATAGAAAAAAAGGTCGATTACACGGCTGTTGCTATCGCTTTTATCAGGTATGCAGCTTATATCATTATTTTCTTCGGGTTTTTGTGGTTCGTAGTAAAATATATTCTGCCATTTTTCAGATGAGATACTATTATTGAATAAGTACAATTACAGTATTGGACAGAATACCCCTGCATATAAATAAATCGAGCGGGGGTGTTTTTGTTGAACAGAGCTAAGCTTTCTGCTGCATTTTTTCTAATTATGCTTTTTGCGTTGTCCATTACGCAGATACTGGTTGATGCGCATTCCGACCATATATCCGCAAATAATGGAACCGCAAAAGATACAAGTCTAAAAAAAAATTATAGTATTTTTATTGAAATAGAAGACAAGACCTTATACCTGCTGGAGGATGGAAAATGTATTAAGGAATACACAATAGCCTCTGGCAAATCCGGTTCGCCTTCACCGATCGGATGCTGGAAAATCGTCGAAAAGGGTGACTGGGGCGAGGGCTTCGGCGGCCGCTGGATGGGGTTGGATGTCCCCTGGGGGACGTAATAGTTTGGAATACACTTTTATTCAGATCAATTAATTCGTACGGTTTAATAAATCAGGCAGGAAGTACAATTACTCCCTACCTGACAGTTACACTTAATCCATGATATATTTTGGTACTCCCATATCCAGTTCAGGCTTAATTCTCTCAAAAAAGCAATCAAGTGTCATAAAACCTAAATTACCTTCTTTTCTGGATCTTATCGATATGCCCTCCTTTTCAACTTCCTGATCTCCTATAACAAAAATTACAGGCGTTTTTTCCAGTTCCATCTTACGAACTTTTGTTCTCATTTTATCATTGCTTAAGTCAAGGTTCACTCTGAGGCCTATTGTTTTAAGCCTCTTTAGCAATGCTTTACAATACTCGAAATGATTGTCGCTAATAGGAACGATACCAATCTGTACTGGAGCATACCATAGCGGGAAATCTCCGTTATAGTGCTCAATGAGCATTGCAAAGAACCTCTCCAAACTCCCGAACAGTGCTCTGTGTACCATCATTGGAGTATGCTTTGTTCCATCTGCTCCAATATAATTCATCTTGAATCTTTCCGGAAGATTGAAGTCATACTGAATTGTACTGCATTGCCATTCCCTTCCCAGAGCATCCCGAAGCTTTAAATCAATTTTCGGCCCATAGAAAGCTCCAACGCCTATATCAATATCATATTCCAGTCCGGCTTCAATAACTGCGTTCTTTAGGGACTCAATTGCAGTATTCCAGTCATTATCATCTCCTATTGACTTTTTTTCCGGCTTTGTTGCAACGTACGCCTTAAAATCACTAAGACCAAATGATTTCAGAATATACAATGAGAACTTTAAAGCATTGACGATCTCATCATAAACCTGCTCTGATGTACAAATGATGTGTGCATCATCCTGTGTAAAGCCCCTGACCCTGGTAAGTCCCTGAAGTGCCCCTGAAAGCTCATATCTGTATACTGTTGCATATTCAGCATACCGAGCGGGTAAATCTCTGTAAGACCGCAATGAGCTATTGTATATCATAACATGAAAAGGACAACTCATTGGCTTCAGGTAGTATTCCTCATTGTCAATCTCAATGGCACTGTACATGGACTCTTTATAGAATTGAAGATGGCCTGATGTTTTCCATAATTCTGCACGCCCTATATGAGGCGTATACACCCAGTCATATCCGTTCAGAATATGTGCTGTTTGACTGAATTTCTCCAGAAGATACCTTATCATTGCACCTTTCGGATGCCACAGAACAAGTCCCTGCCCAATCTCCTGAGATGAACTGAAAAGGTCGAGTTGTGTTCCAAGTACTCTATGGTCGCGCTTGCCTGCTTCCTCAATCCTGCCAATATAGGCTTTCAACTCATCTTGATTTTCCCATGCTGTTCCATAAATTCGCTGAAGCATTGGATTATCAGCATCACCCTTCCAATATGCACCTGAAAAACGCATCAATTTGAAGGCTTTTGAATTCAATTCCTTCAGTGAAGTCACATGTGGTCCCTTACATAAATCAAAAAAGTCTCCGATTTTGTAAATGCTTACACTGGAATTTTCGGGGTTTTGAGCTAATTCATTGATTAATTGGAGTTTATATGGCTGATTGATGAACAAATGGCGGGCTTCGTCAAAACTCACAGATTCATTAAATACCTGATAACCATCGCTAATGATTGATTTCATTTTTTCTTCTATCCGACTCAGATCTTCCGGAACTAAGGGTTCTGGCAATTCGAAATCATAATAGAACCTGTCTTCAATAACAGTTCCAATTCCAAACCTGGCTTCGCTAAATATCTGTTTGACAGCATAAGCCAGCACATGTGCCATTGTATGCCTTGCTTTGCCTAACTTATCATATTCATTATTATTCATATGTCATCCCTACCTTATCATTATTTTTGTTTTATGATAGAGTAGCGACGGGTTATACTTCCAGAGCAATCTGAGATACAAATGATATTATCATCATACGTAAGACCTACAGAAACAAATAACATTTTTCTCATAGCCATTTTTCACCACCTTCCGAGCAAAAATAAAACTCCCATCCTCAAAAGGGATGAGAGTTAAGCTCGCACGGTTCCACCCAAATTACAGCAAGAATAAAAGACTCTGCTGTCACTCATGATGATTATAACGGAATCACCGGTTACACTTACTATGAATTCAGGTAACTGTTCAAAGGGGGTTTTCGATTTTCCATACAGAGAAGCGCTCTCAGCCGCTGACACTTCATCTCTTATAAGCTGGGCAAAACCTACTCGTCCTTTTCATTACATTTATCGTATTTTTCTTAGTATTATAGCAAACATATCTTGTATATGTAAAGAAGAATATTCCAATTATAATATTTTTTTAGCGCAACCATTATAGGGCTTTCAACTTGTTATACTGCGGCAAAAAGCAAATATTACACTTCCTGCCAACTTGCATCGGTTCAATCCTTCTTAGCATGTCAACCCCTTCGTTGCGCTTTGAATATGAATACACACGTTCTTGCTCATCTAATCCGACTAAAGAAAAAGTATCCTGTATTTCTGAACTGATTTTAGATTCACAGCCGCCATTGACAAAAGCTCCGCCGTATAATTCCAAATTGTTATCCCAGTATTCCTTAATTATATCTTTCTTCAGCCTTTCCTGTACCTTATATGCCACACTCTGGGGATACTGTTTCGCAAAGCTGTTATTCCAATCTGCCAATAACCATGATTCTACTTCCGGTGATGCGAATAATACATAAAAGGCAACTTGCTTTTCAAGAATTTTTTGAACATTATCAGAGTGAGTCTCGATAAACAGATCTATGCCTGCAGCTAGATTACTATGGTATCTGCAATCCAAGTCATCTATTAAGAGAAACCCATCAAAATCACTGTGCTTATAATATTTTGAAAGTCTATCATACATCATTTCTGTTAAGTCAGAACCTGTTATTCCGCTATAACTTGCAATGGGTGTAGAATTCATTCTGCCTATAGCCAGACGTGGTTTATCGGCTGTAGGAAAGCACCTTTCCCAATAAATATTTGGATTAATCTTTTCAAGGAAGGAATTAATTGCCCCAATCTCAGTGTAGCCCCCTGTACAAAAATAACCAATCTTTGTCACCACGGCCAACCTCCCAGTAGAGGTTCTCCAACTCTGTACAAATCACCAAGCTTCCAGCCTTCATGCAAAAACTCTACAAGTGTATTAGGAGTTACATGTTTTATTTTTTTTACATCCTTTAGGTTAAAGGCATACAAGTTAGCTTGCTTATTGCTGAACACTTCTGTAAACCCATCTAGTAAGTCCGGAGAATGCGTGCTGATAAAAATCTGACTGGTTGATTGTGTATTTAACAACCATTTGGAAATTATTTTTAGCCATGCAGGATGTAGGTTCAACTCAGGTTCATCAAATGCAATAGCGGTCATTTTCTCCGGTGTAGAAAGTAATAATGCTAGAATCATTATCTTTATTGTACCGTCTGACATTTCAGACATCTTATACCAGTCATCTTTTATCTGCAGTTTTAAATCAATCTTTGACTCAGTCGGGTGTGATATTTTAAGCTTTGCTAAATCGGGAATCGCTTCTTGTAATATATTGGTATATTTTTCAAGAAATTCATACTTCTCATCCAGATAGTATAATACATTAACATAATTATTTGCCGTTCGACTCAGATACTTTGAATCGAGATTAATCTTAACAGGTTCTTTGATTGCTTTGATGTCAAATGCAGTACTAGAGAAGCTATAAAAACCTTCAAAAAAAGATTTAACCGATTGTACGACTTCTTTGAAATTCGGATAAATATCGATCCTGAACCTTTCAGAATCCAGGAGGCTTTGAAGTTGGCGGAACACTGTATCATATACGTCAACTTCAAGTTTTGTATTTTTGTTCTTGCCACTATTATCCTTCACTGAGAAAAAACCATAACCGGGATTAGGACCATGGCATTCAAAGAACCGAAAAGGCTTTTCCTTCAATTGCGATGGTTCCTTATATCCAAGTTTTTCTTCAGTAATATAGAAACCTCTGGGTATTTGGTCAGCAGTGTCAACCTTGAAAGCCAACTCATAAGTAAGGTCAGGATATTTCTTATTAGTGTTTATTGCCCATTTCATGCTGATTGTATCCGGTTTCTCTTTTTTACGATTGAGAATATCATCCCATCCGTGCCTATCAATCTGCTCCACGAAGGCACTGTTCTTTCCCTCACTTAAAATAATGTCAGCAAGAAAACTGATAGCTGTAATGAGATTGGTCTTGCCTGAATTATTTGGCCCAACCAAAAGATTTATTTTTTGAAAGGTTAGGTTTTCGTTTTCGAAGTTCCTATAGTTCATTGTTGAAAAAGACTTAAGCATATCTTCACTTCCATTCTTATTTAATCAACCAGCTTATTTATAGCAATTCTTATGGCCTCTGCCTTATCTTTAATATTATTCCTATCGCAGTATTCCTCTAGCCTAGCTATTTGATCATCGTCCAAGCGTATAGTGATCCTATTTTTTTTACACTGAACCGACGATGGTCGGCCAACAGTTTTCTTCCTCGAAAAACTATTTGATTCAGCATTAAATATAACATCAAGATATCCATGTTTATTGTAAAACATGGATTCACTTCTTAATATGCGTTTCCATAATTCGTGTGCAAAATCATTCTTGGATTTGTACTTTAGAGGATTATAACCAGATTGGTTCTCTATTACAAACTCCACAAAATCCGACTCGCAAGTACACCTTCTTTCAATAGACATTGAATCACTCCCTTAATAATGTCTGCCATAAATATTATATCAGATTGCGATTGGTTGTAAACAATTTCCGGCAGACAAAAAATACAAAACAGATGCAATGGGTGAAAAGACTGATATTAATGGCAGACCAAAACTCATTATACCAATGTTTACGAAATCAGTGGCTTTAAGAATAAGATGATATCCTTGCTCTTATTTGGCTAGATATTGATTGTTTCAACGAGCTAGAGCTTCTATGATCAATGGCCTTACATTATCCAAACTGTCAATGTTCCAATCATCACGAATACTGACCGGATTTATTCCCATATTACGCAATCTGTTCAGGTTGTTTCTGAAGACCCGGTCACTTCCTCCGATTACTCTGTCATCGATAATAGCGCCTTCAGGACATGTGAACTGCAATCTGGCTGATTGAAGATCATCGGAGGCAGCAATAAGCCTGTAGATGTCATAAATATTGGGGTACCGTTCAATATCACTGTTTCTCCATATTATCTCAAGTCCATTTTCTAGTGTAAAGTAGTCACCGCGACCTACTGCTGCATCATAAAACCGGAGAAGTGTCCATTCAGCAACTATGGGGGACAGGTAATGATGTATCTGCGTGATGTTGAACTCAGGATGACTCGCTCGGTGATGGTCCCGGATCGTGTATAGTTCTCTTTGATAGCATTGTATTTCAACCCGAAGCATGTTTCTTGCCTCCTCGTATATATATCCCGGTAGATCATGCCCGTATCTGTTCTGAAGCTGGTTAAGCTTGTTGTAGAAGTTAATGGTGGCTGATTGAGTGCTGATATAATAACTTCCTTCACGGTTGTCGAAGTATCCCCTTGGAGTCCCTGTTCTGCGGAACAATTCGACATAATGGGCTACATGGGGGGTAAATACATCTGCGCAATAATCAATCCTGTGGCAGGACCAATCATTGAATGGTGGTAATCGCTCAGATACTTCTTCTTCAAATATGATGTCAATCGCATCGCTGAATGCTGTTTGTATACTGTCAATATCGTTCCTCGCTATGGAACGGATTGTGTTTCTTCCCGTAACGAGCACACAGGGATTCAGTACGATTTCCAGAAACCGACGCATACCGATACCTGTAGCTTCAGATATGATGTTTATTTCCCGGAAACCAAGTTGACTGTAGGCAGTTGTGGATGGATATCCCATGGAAGCATCAAACTCCATGGCTCTTATGATATTGCCATACAGTCTCCTATCAATCAGAGCTCTTATGCACATTGTATGTATCATTTGTGTAATCCTCCGCACCATTTCATGCTCTAATAATAAACCAGATCAATGTGCCAGTAAAGAGGAATGGAGAGAGCACTGGAATGGAAATAACATATACATTTGTCCAAAATGTATACCGGAATGTAGCGATATATTTAATTTAAATACCGCCTTCCCGTAGCATATACACTAATCTTAATAATTTTTTTTGCAGGGTCTTATTACCTTGGTGATACGATCCAATACACACCTGTTCTGGTGTCTTGCTCTCAACAATAATCGCAACACAGCCATACAAGGCTAAAGCACTTGAATATTGTTGCCTTCAGATTTGGGTTCTTATGAGAAATTCAACAAATGCCGGCGTTTTGTCCGTTTTCGTATTTTGGCAGTACTTCTTGCGGATCAACCTGCTTCAGAGAGGAATTTTCCCTATACAGGTTTGCAGTTATATAAAATTTTCCGGCCCCTTCATAGTCTTTGGAAAGGAGGTGGTGGGTCAGAATAGTCAGGTCCGGGCATGTCATCTTACCACATTATAAATTAGGTAATTGCATAACGATTTTAAAAACGTAAACAAATGTTTTGCAAATAAGAGCAGGAAAATCAGAACAAGCCACAACGGGGTTGCGGCATGAACATT
>WSSedL1CaDRAFT_10000153_pt1 | contig 47121 bp, 35 predicted proteins | sample WetSurSL1Cattail_FD_9464 | JGI IMG/M metagenome (IMG submission 9464)
TTCGACGAATCCGATCCCTTCCCCCGCCAGGGAAGCCTTCACTCTTTCAAGAAGCCCCGAACGCACAGCCGAGCCTCCGCCGTAGTGAATCAAAACTTTACTTCCACCGAAACGCCTCACATATTTTCCGGTTTCGTTTTCCTCGTCCTTTCCAAAGACAAAATAAGTAGGGCTGTAAAACGTAAAATTCTCCATATGTTTTCCTCATTTCTTATTCCTCTGATATTATTTACCCACAAATTTTTATATTCATCATGAAAACAGTTTCAAAATAAAAGTAATATATCATTTATTTTTCTTTCGTAAAACACTTTAATATATGAGCATACCTGCATGTTCGTATGTCGCTCTCCCAATTTTGTTCATTTTCTACTCCATCACTGCAATCCCCTTGATTACTTCTCCGTTCCTTACCTGTTCGAATGCATCCTGCAGCTTGTCAAATCCCCACCTGTGAGTCATGAATATATCACTGAGACCACTCTCCTTCATTAAGAGTTCACATACAACCTCATAAGCCATTTCTTCCTTTGGAGTTAATTGCATTCTTTTATAGTTTGCCGGAGATTTCTCTGCATTGATTATATACGGTTTTTCCGGAGTACCATAAATGGCAAGGGTCCCACCGGATTTCAGCAGAGGGATCCCGTCCTGAAACACATCATATTTCCCTGTAGCTTCGAAAACGAAATCCACCTCAATGACCTCAGCTGCAGCTTTCCTTATTCCATTTCCTCCATCCGGATAAACCTGATCAGCACCCAGCCGTTTGGCAAGCTCCAGCCGTTCCATTCTTCTTCCGCTGCACAGGACATTCCTCGCACCAAACTTTTTGGCAAAGTAGACCAGTGATAATCCGGCAGCCCCAGTACCTGTAACCAGCACGTCCTTGTCTTTCAGGGATTCAAACTGCATAAGGCAGCTTGCAGTTTCACTCAGAGGGATTAAAAGTCCTGCTTTTTCCAGGGGCAAATCGCCCAAGCCTTTAACTGGCGGTTTATCTTTGACAATGCCATATTCCGAAAACCCACCCCATGCAGAGTAATATTCCCCATTAAACCCTGTTGGGATCGCATTTGCTCTTGTTACCCGGTCTCCTATTTTAAGATGTTTTACCTGGCTGCCTGTCTTCACTACCCTTCCTATCGATTCATGGCCGACAAGAACAGGAAAATCAGGAGCGCCGAAATGGGAATGAATTACCATCCAATCCGTTGTATTGCATATGACACATCCCTCTATCCTTACAAGGGCTTCATCGGCTTTCGGCTCAGGAACCGGAATATCCACAAAGCAGGTCTTGCCTGCTTCCATAGCTGCAAATACTTTCATAAGTATATCCCATCCTTTCAAAATTGTATGGTACCCATGGGTGTAATTTCATAAACTTTCCCGGATTCGAATAAAAACTCTGCGACATAGTTTTCTGCTGCTTTACTACCCACTTCCCGGTTTTCTAGAAAACGCAAACTGATCTGTTCAAGCATCTTTCGGTCGTTTGGACATCGTACGTTCCACAGCTTCTTTCCATCCCTTGTAGAGAGAACTCCTTTGTTCCTGCATCATTGCCGGAACAAATACTCTCCCCGGCTCCCTTAGCTTTTCGATCTCCTCCCGATTTTTCCATATTCCTGCAGCCAGTCCAGCCATCATACAGGAACCAAGCGCTGAGAGTTCTTCAATTTTTGAACAGGCTACTGCCGTATCAAGCATGTCAGCCTGGAACTGCATCAAAAAGCCATCGCGGGTAGGCCCGCCGTCAACCCTGAGTTCCTGCAGTTCAATGCCTGCCTCTGCAATCATAAGTTCCAATACGTCTTTAATCTGATAAGCTATGGATTCCTCGGCTGCTCTGACAATGTTCGCTTTTTTTGCGCTTCTGGTAATTCCCGTAATACTCGCTTTTGCATCACTATCCCAGTACGGTGCTCCAAGCCCTACAAAAGCCGGAACAAGATAAACCCCTTCATTGCTTGAAACGGAAAACGCGAGATATTCCGCCTCCTTTGGATTTTTAATGAGTTCCATGTCGTCTGCCAGCCATTTTATGGTAGCCCCTGTACAATTGATATTCCCTTCAAACACAAACTCAACAGTTCCATTCATTCCCCATGCGACGGAAGTAACCAATCCATTCCTGGAATCAAGCGGAGTTCCTCCAAGATTCATCATGATGGAAGAGCCGGTACCGTAGGTCGCTTTCGCCATACCTTTTCCAAAACAATTCTGCCCGAAAAGCGCTGCATGGGAATCTCCCAGGATACCCGAAATCGGTATTTCCCTGTCAAGCCCCTGTTCTGCCGAAGTGTAACCGAAAATTTCGTCGGAATACTTGACATCTGGAAGCATGGAGGCAGGAATTGTGAAAATGTTCAAAAGCTCCTCGTCCCATTTTAGCTCCTTTATGTTAAAAAGCTGAGTCCTGCTTGCATTAGAATAATCGGTAGCATGAACTTTCCTTCCTGTAAGGTTCCAGATCAGCCAGCTGTCGATCGTCCCCATCAACAGCTCTCTGTTGTCAGCCTTTTCTCTGGCTCCTTCTACATGATCCAATATCCATTTTACTTTTGCCGCTGAAAAATAGGGAGATAAAACCAATCCGGTCTTTTCTTTCACAACGCTTCCGAACCCCTTGGCGGCAATAGTCCTGCAAATTTCCCCCGCCCTCTGGCACTGCCACACAAGTGCATTATAGACTGGTTTACCGGTATTCTTATCCCATACCACAACGGTTTCCCGCTGGTTTGTGACAGCCAGGACCTTGATTTCATGCTGGTCCACCCCACTATCCCGTATGACTTCGCCAATGACCCGGACCGTGTTTTCATAGATTACCACGGGATCATGCTCCACCCAGCCGGGCTGCGGGTAATACTGCCCGTGTTCCGCATTGCAGCGGTGCACGAGCCCGCCTTTACTGTCAAACAAAATGGCTTTTGTTGCAGATGTACTTTGATCAATTGAAAGAATGTACTGTTCCATGAAAATCTCCAATCTACTCAACTCGCCTGTGGCTGTCCCTGATCACCAGTTCCGTACCAACCTCTATTTTTTGTATTGTATTATCATTCCCGCTGATTTTTTGCATCAGTCTCTTCACAGCAATACTTCCAATTTCCTGTTTATATACTTTAATTGTTGTCAGCCTCGGGCTCGTCATCTCGCAGAAGGGCATATCATCAAAGCCTATGATGGAAACATCCCCGGGAATTGCAATTCCTTTCTCAGCAATCGCTTTCATCGCTCCGAAAGCAATAATATCATTATCTGAGAAGAATGCTGAAGGCAGCTTCAATGTGCCGCTGTCAAGCAGCTTCTTCATGTCCCTGTATGCGCCTTCCATGGTTGGTTCCAGACACAGTTCATACCGGGGGTCGGCTGTCAGGCCATGCTCCTGTATTGCGTTCAGATATCCCTGCCTTCTGAATTTGAAGTTGTTGATATAAACCGAACTGTGAAGATATCCTATTCTTTTATGACCGTTTTCGAACAAAAAGCTGGTTGCTTTATAAGCTGCATCGATATTATTGATCAACACACAGTCATAAATGTTCTCACGAAAAGAACTATCCAGCAGCACGACCGGGATTCTGATATTTCTGAACAGCTCCAGATCCTCCGGAAGCATCTCCGTAGCCAGAATGATTATGCCGGAAGAATTATCGTTGTTTATACTATTTACCAAATCTATATAATCCTCATCCCTGATATTGATATGGGAGATCAGCAGCTCATAACCAAGAGCTCTGCTCTGCCTTTCTATCCCCTCGATCAGAGACGAAAAGAATGGCGTGTCCGAAACCACGTAACCGTGCCTTTTAAAAATCACAAACCGGAATATCTTTCTTTCCACAATGGGTTCTTTCGAGTATCCCATCTCTTTTGCCACTTTGAAAACCAGTTGTTTTATATCTTCGCTGACACCCTTCCGATTGTTGAGCGCATTGGAAACAGTTGCCGGCGATACGTTTGCCGCCGCCGCGATATCCTTCACCGTAGGCTTCATTCGAAATACCTCTTTTCAATAAATCCTATTGTTTCGTCTTAAGGATGTTCAATGCTACTCTATAAATATTCGAAGCACTCAGCCCGTAGTGTTCCAACACTTCCCTTGACGTGCCGGGAATGGCCGGTTCATCGGGTATCCCCAGTATTTTCATCGGAACAGGACAGTTTTGGACCACAACCTCGGAAACAGCTCCGCCAAGACCGCCATGGATACTGTGTTCTTCCACCGTAATAATAAGACCTGTATCCCTGGCTGCTCTTACGATTGCCTCTTCATCCAGCGGTTTGAGCGTATGCATGTTCAACACCCTGCATCCGATCCCTTCAAGGTGCAGCAATGCTGCTGTGTCGACAGCGATCTTTACCATTTCTCCCGTCGCAATGATCGTCAGGTCCTTTCCTTCGACAAGCGTTACCGCTTTCCCGATTTCGAAAGGATAATCCCCGGAGTCATAAACATCCGGCACAGCATTGCGCCCAATCCTGACGTAAGCAGGTTCACTGCTCTTTACCAAAGCTTTGATCATTTTCTCTGTCTCTATCCTGTCCGCCGGCAGAAGGATCTGAATTCCGGGTATGGCTCTCATTACTGCAATATCCTGCAGAGAGTGATGTGACATGCCAAGAGCTCCGTAGCTCACCCCTCCGCTGATACCAATCAGCTTTACATTGGTTTTTGAATAGGCAATATCCACTTTGACCTGTTCAATACTTCTCATGCTGAGAAAACATGCAGGTGATGCAACAAAGGGCTTCATTCCTGATGCGGCAAGACCGGCTGCAATACCGACGATGTTTTGTTCTGCAATTCCGACCTCAACAAACTGTCCTGGCAACTGCTGTGCAAACCTGGTCATGGATGCAGATCCCCTGGAGTCACTCGTCAATACAACGATCTCTTTATCTTTTTCAGCTAACTCCATCAGCGTGTCACATATCACCTGTCTGTTCGGTATATTATTCAAGGCAGACACCTCCCGCTTTAACGGACAATTCCCTCAGCGCCTGTTCCATTTGCTCCCGGTCAGGTGCTCCATGGTGCCAGTGAGCAACATTCTCCATAAAGGATACGTCCTTTCCTTTGGTTGTATATGCCATTACAAGGGTTGGCTTCCCCTGAACCTTTGGTATATCTCCGAGTGCATTGAGCAACTGGTGAAAATCATGTCCGTCAACCGCAACAACTTCCCAGCCAAAGCTCCTCCATTTATCTTCCAGACTTTCCAGAGCCATTACATCTTCGGTACAGCCTGAAATTTGCAGCTTGTTTCGATCCACGATTGCGACAAGATTATCCAGCCTGTAATGAGCTCCGGACATTGCAGCCTCCCAGACGGAGCCTTCCGCCTGCTCACCGTCGCCCATCAGGGTAAATACCCGGTATCCCTTTCCTTTCATTCTTGCGGCAAGCGCCATACCGACCGAAATGGAAAGGCCATGTCCCAGTGCTCCGGTGTTCATCTCCACGCCCGGCACCTTGTTGTTCGGGTGACCAATCAGGTTGGAGCCGAATTTTGAAAAGGTTTTCAACTCTTCCTTTGGGAAAAATCCCAGGTCACCAAGAATGCTATAGTATCCTTCCACCGAGTGGCCTTTACTCAAAATAAACCGGTCCCGATCTTCCCATTTCGGATTGGCCGGGTCCACTTTCATTACGCCATAGAACAAAGCAACCAGGATATCCGTACAGGAAAGCGCCCCTCCCGTATGCCCCGTTTTCGCTTCGTAGATCATCTGCAGCAAGTCCATCCTGATTTGTGCCGCCTTCTTTTTCAAAGATTCCACATTCGTCATAAAGTTCAGCTCCATATTCAATAATTGCCACCCCTGAGCCAGGATTGTATCTGGGCTCCGGTCGGATCAACAGGATCGGGGTTCAAGCCCGGTATATAATTGCATGCCTCATACAATGCGGGTATGACATCTCCGTGTATTCCTACGCAGTGGTGAACATATGGGCCTTTCACCAGCTTTTCCTCCCAAAGGGGCCAGTCATTGACCTCCACCCATACATAAGTTCCTCTTGTATATGCTCCCTTGACACCCTTTGCTTTTCCCAGGAACAGCAAGTACTCTCCATGATCTCCGTCAAATCTTGCAATGGAGATTTCTCCACCCTTGATCTCACTCTCGAAGGTGCCGGGTGCATGTGAATCAAAAAGAAAGTGTCTGCGGAATTTCGGCGTGCAACCGGGTGCAGTCAGCGATATGGGGAAATTGCCGCAGTGGAAAAGCAGTTCCGCATTCTCATTTGAAGCATGCCTTACCGTCAGGTCTGCAAAGAAAGGCGCGCTGCTTCCCATGGCTGCCGCCTGTGCCATAATGGAGGTGATTGCTCCATGAATATCCGTCTCACATGCTACGGGAATTCCTTCGTCAGTCAACAATGAATTTGCCAGACAGGGCATGATCCCGATGCTGTCCTGCAAAGCCGTCCAGCATTGGATCGCAACAGCTGAACAGCCGTGCTCCTTTACACATTGATATATTGCCGCTTTCAGCGCCGCAACTCTTGTCACTGCAGCCTCGTCCACTTCACTGGTATCAAGTTTTGATTTAATGTAATCGACTACTTCCTTCAACTCCGTGCCTGCTTCATTTTCTATTTTAAGTGCAGCATTCTGAATATCGATTAAAGTGACAGGATATATCTCAATCCCAAATTTCTCAAGCAATTCCCCTTCATTGCACATCATTGTCCAAAAGCCCGCAGGTCTCGGAGCGATTTGCAGCACCCTGAGCTTTCTGAATGCCTTTACTACGTTGGAGGCGGCAATAAAGTTTTGAAAACCGCGTCCAAATACTGTGCTGTCCAAAGTACTGTTAACGATATAAGTGAACGGGACATTGAATCTTCTCAGAACTTTTCCTGTTGCGAACAGGCCGCATTGTGTGTCACGCAGACGGAATCCGTCCTCAAGCGGATCCTCATCTCTGGGACCCCAGAGAAGAACAGGCTTCCCTAACGCTTTTGCTACCCTTGAAACCGTATCTTCCGTTCCGAAATTACAATGCGGGAAAAACACCGCATCTACTTCTTCCTCTTGAAAGCGTCTGATAATTTTGTCCGCATCCTGGTCATTATCATAGAGGAGTCCCTCTTCGTTAATCCCTTCCAGATCAACAATCTGAACCCCAAAGTCCTTTATCTTTTCTTTTGTCAGGTTTTTGAATTTAAAAGCATCTTCCTTGCTGAATACAAACCTTCTGGTAGGCGCAAACCCCAGTTTTAATCCATTATTATTCATGTAATTCCTCCTTTATCGCAATATACAAGTTCTCGGAAAGTAAAGCTCAATTCGTATGATCTCTCATTTTGGATCAAGCTATTCCCCAAAACAGTAGCTTATATTAATATATTTTAGCAGTAGGAGCTAAATTATTCAATAATACTTACAAAATATTTTTGTTATATCCGGTAAATTATTTACATTTGTCCAGATGAAATTAGTATTTATTAAGCAAGGGGCTTCAATCCAAGTCATAATATCCTGGTCAAGGAACTACAACCACAACTCTGACTGCAGAAGTCAGACTCCTGGAACTTGGTTATAGGTATAATTAGATTGAATATCAAGATGCCCCTAAAGACAATATAAACATGCTACACCTTCACGAACTTAGATTCCGTCACATCAAATAAACCCTGGTCTGTTACACGGATTTCCGGGATGACCGGAAGTGCAAGGAAGGAAAGGGTAATTAAAGGGTCTATGCCGGGATTGATGCCCATATTATATGCTTCTGAGAGTATTTCCCCCAATCCGGCTTCAACATATTCCATGGGTTTGTCGCTCATAAGGCCTGCAATAGGCAGTTCGAGGGTATTTACAACCTTGCCGGACCGGACAATTGTGAAACCGCCGTTTACACGTTTTATTTCATTTACTGCAAGGAGCATATCCTCATCGTTATCTCCAATGACAATCAGGTTATGGGAGTCATGGGCAACAGTACCTGCGATTGCACCATTCTTAATATTGAAATTGCTTATGATGCCAAGTCCAATATGGTTTAAGGCTTTATGCCTTTCAATAACCGCTGCCTTGGAGTATTCTCCATCAGCAACAAACCTGCCGTTTTCCACTTTTACCTTCTTCCGCTCTTTCCCTGTTACAAGCTCACCCGGCTGGACCCGGATCACAGTAGCCATATCGCCTTCCAGCGCAATAGCAAGTTTATCCGGTGTAAGTTCTGGAATCCTGACAGTATTGGAGACATTTTTATCAATCGCCGGAATGGGAATATCAATCAGCTGTTTTGCTTCTGCAACAATTTGACCCCGGTACAACACTTTGTCAATATCAAAGCTATTTAGGTCATTGAGCAGGATCAGGTCCGCCGAATAACCGGGGGCAATTGCTCCAAGCCTTTTTAATCTGTAGCACTGTGCCGCATTGATTGTCGCCATACAGATTGCCTCCATCGGTTCCAAGCCGCAGGCAATGGCCTTCCTAATATTATGGCTGATATGGCCTTCCTTCCTGATGTCTTCAAGGTGCTTGTCATCCGTGCAGAAGATGCATCTGCTAAAACCTATCCCATGCTGCAATAAGCCCTTCACAATAGATTCCAGGTTTTTAGCCGCAGATCCTTCTCTTATCTGCACATACATTCCAAGCCTGAGCCTCTCAAGCGCTGCTTCAAAGGTAGAGCATTCGTGGTCTGTGGAAACCCCGATTGCCCTGTAGGCATTCAGCTCCTTACCGGTCAGGGAGGGTGAATGCCCATCGATAATGGCATAATCAAACAGATCGATTTTCCTGAGCATGTTTTCATTCCCGTCCAGTATTGACTTGAAATCCATGACTTCGCCCAACCCCAGTATCCTGCTGATGCTCTTCAATGGTTCCATAACCTCCGGGCCCAGGGAAGCGCCATTACTTTCGAAGGGAGTGGCCGGGACACAGGACGGTATCATGAAATAAACATTCAAGGGCAGATCCTTTGTCTGGCTGAGCATGAAATGGATGCCGTTTATACCACAGACGTTCACAATCTCATGCGGGTCCGCAATGATCGTAGTAGTGCCGAATGGAAGAATTGCCTTTGCAAATTCTGCAGGAGCAACCATGGAGGATTCTATATGTACATGACTGTCAATCAATCCCGGACATACGTATTTTCCTTCAGCCTCGATCTCCTTCAGGCCAGTGTATTTTCCAATGCCTACGATAAGGTCCTTATAAATTGCAATGTCTCCTTTTATAATTTCCTTCGTAAAAACATTAATGATGTTTGCATTTTTTATAACCAGATCGGCTGTTTCATGACCTAACGCAACATTGATCCTTGACCGTTTCAGTTCAACGCTCATACATATTCCTCCATATCCGGAGATTACATATAGTAAATCATACTGCAATCCAATCTTCTGCATCTCCTATATAAAATAGTATACTTTTTATGACCATTCAACATTGTCCTGGGGTTAATAAAATTAATTAGTCCGATAAAGAAAAACAATTCAAGTATACAGTAGCCCAATACAGTAATAATGACGGGTGTCCCCAATCCCTATCAGCTCCTTGAATACTTATTGGAACTATTATACAGTAAATTTTAATGAAATGCACGATAAGCCCGCCCGATTTTGCATAATATCGAGCATCCCTGAAATACAAGAATGCCAGCAAGAACGGCACCAAAGTCAGTACAATACTTATTGCATATTGCAGGTTCCTGAATGCGATGGAATCAACCAGGGAAGCCATCACAGTCTATATCCCTTATGGTGATATGGATGGATCTGCCTCTCTCATTCAGCCTGAACAACGCACATCTTATGCCACGTTATAACCGCGCAGGAAAGCTATCGGCCTGAGAAGTAAGCGTCTATCCCCCGTTTGACCGCTTCTGCCACCCTGTCCTGGAATGCCGGATCGGCAAGGAGCTTCTCCTCCTCGTTATTGTCGATGAAAGCGGTTTCGATCAGAATGGCAGGAGCGTTGGTTTTTCGGCACACGGACAGGTCCTGTTCTTTAATGCCTCTGTCTTTCAGGCCCAATGCCTCAGCAAGTTCCTTTTGGGCAAGTGCGGCCAGGGTTCTGCTGTTTTCCTGATTCTCATATAGAGGATTCAACCGGTCGGGTTCCGTGAGTATTTCCGTTCCGTATCCCGTATGGTTCTCACTGGAATTGCAATGAATGCTGACAAAAATGTCGGCTTTTGCATTATTGGCTGCTGCGGATCGCTCATCGAGGGAAACGTAAGTGTCATCCTTACGCGTCAATAATATGGAGTATCCGGCATCTTTCAAAAGACTGGAAAGCTTCAGGGAAATTGACAGCGTGACGTCTTTCTCCTTCGTCCCTGAAAGGCCGGCAGCCCCATCGTCATATCCTCCATGGCCCGCATCAATAACAATCAGCCTGCCGGTCGCAGAACCTTTGTCTTCTGATGAGGGGTCTCCTGCAGGAACGGAATGATCCGTATCCGTTTCGTCCGCCTGCATTGCAGAACCCGTATCGCTTTCCGTACCGTTTTCTCCTGCGGCGCTATCAACGTCGGAACCACTTTCACCGCCTGTTCCGGTTTCCATATCATTTCCGCGTTCGATATCCCCGCCTCTATCCGTAGTTCCGCCTTCCTCCGCCATAGTGGCTGCAGACACGTAACTCCCTGCTATCCAGCCGGTTACCCCGCCTATGGTAACTTTATACCAGTCATTTTCAGAATGCAAAATTGCAGTAAGCATTTCCTCCTTGTATACCTTTGCCAGAATACTATAAGCGGTGTCCGGACCGGAGCGTATATTGACAGTGGATCCTGTTACCGCCAGTACAACACGTTCCCTCACACTGCCCGTATATGTTTTTGCCCTGTTGATGATTGCCACCGCTTCGCCCCTTGTAAGATCGCCTTCCGGTCTGAAATATCCCTTTGGATCTCCATTCATGATATCAGCGGCGGCTACGGCACTTACCTGCCGTTTAGCCCATTCGGCTATCAGGTTCCCGTCTGAGAAGCCCGCATCTTCGTTTTTCATTTCCAGCCCGGTCAGATTTGCCGTCAAGGCCGCCGCTTCCTGCCTGGACAAGGGCTGGTTCGGATGCAGCAGGCCGTCTGCATAAATATTCATGTATCCCGCTTTCACTGCGGACCATATACTTTGCGCAAACCAATCGCCGTTTTTAACATCCGTGAAACCGGAGCCTGTCCCATCCATGGGCACTGCGAACGCCGTATTCAGCATGGAAATGAATTCTGCGCGGGTGGTCTTAACATCCGGTCTGAACGTCGCATCCGGAAATCCTTTTATATATCCGGCTTCAACCGCCTTTTTGATGTCGGCCTGCGCCCAGTGTCCCTGTATATCCTTAAATTCTATAGCTGCCGCCAGAGAACCGGTTCCGTTCACAAAAGCCGTCAGCACGGTAAGAAGAAGAAAGCCAAAAAACAATTTCCCGTAAAAACAGGTCAAACAACCGCGGTATTTCCCTTTTATTTTCGCACTTATCATTGGAATGTTCCTGCAATATCTTTCGTAATCCGTATTTGTATCAAATTCCATTTTACTATGAATTATTGCTGTCGCATTTCCAGAAATTGAAATTTAACCATATTGTAACAGGCCTGTAATAAAGACTGGTGACATCACCTGAAACTGATCCGCGCCAGAGTAACCTATCTCAAGAATATTTATCCGAAAACTCAATATTAATCTTATCTATGTTCTGTTTTTCATTATTAAGATTATTTTCTATCGGAATCTCTTCAATTAATACTACTCTTTTGGGTATACCAATCATAAACTCCCTGCCTATGCCTTCTTGACTTACAAGTGATATACTGCCATTGTTATCCATATGCTTGAATGAAAAGCTATGATGCTCAAAAGGCTCAGACCTGGAAATCCGGTTTCCATGCCTGGGCCTTCTGAAATAGATCTTTTACCGCTGCTGCGTTTCAACGAGACTGGTCGCAAGCTTAGCTTGCTGCTCGCCCATGCATCCGGGGCTGGAGATATGCTCGCCCCTGAAAACCAGATCGGTACCCTCCACCAAAGCTTTTTGCGAAGCAAAAGAGCCATTAAGGTGAGGGACATCTTTTGCCTCGTTATAATGATAAAATCTTACTTAGTTCAATCATGTTATCATCTATTTGTTTCTCGATTGACAATGCCTCGTTTATTTCCATGTCTATAACCTTACTGTCCCTGATGGCGATTATCCTGTTGGTGATCCCGTTTTTCAGAACCTCCGTAGCACGGGCACCCATCATACTGGCCATAACCCTGTCCCTGACTGTTGGGCTTCCTCCTCTTTGCAAATGCCCCAGTATTGTGGCTCTTGATTCTATACCCGTCACTTCTTCAATTTTCCTGGCAATATCGATTGCTCCTCCAACACCTTCAGCAACAATAACACTGTATTGCTTTTTGCCCCTGTTTCTGCCTTCAATAATGGGCTTTAGTATATTTCTGTCAAAATCGAAGGGCTTTTCAGGCAGAAGAACAACCTCAGCGCCGCAGGCAATCCCTATGTTCAACGCAATGTAGCCCGCTTGCCTTCCCATTACCTCAAGGACACTGCATCTTTCGTGGGAATATGCCGTATCCCTGATTTTGTCCATAGCGTCCTGAACAGTATTTAAAGCCGTATCATAGCCTATCGTGTACTCCGAACAGCCTATGTCATTATCAATAGTACCTGGAATGCCGATAACCTTCAGGCCGTGTTTGCACAAATCCAACGCTCCCCTGAAGGAACCGTCCCCGCCTATGACCACAAGCGCATCTATTCCAAAAACCCCTGCCATATTTACAGCTTTCTTTATGCCTTCCTCTGTCTTGAATTCCAGGCAGCGAGCCGTACGCAGCACCGTTCCGCCTCTGTGCACAATATCTGACACACTTCTTAAATTCATCTCTGAAATATCGCCGCTTATTAAGCCATTATAGCCCTTTTTGACACCCATAACCTTAAAGCCATTATAAATGCCTGTTCTGACAACCGATCTTATGGCAGCGTTCATGCCTGGCGCGTCGCCTCCGCTGGTCAATACTCCTATTGTCTTTATCTCACTCACTGAATAATCCTCCTAAATTGGTTCCGGTTTCAAATAAATAATATTCATTATAAGCACTTTTACAAAGTAATACAACAAGGAATAATGTCAGTTGGCAAAACAACAGTAAGGCCCTCATTTAAGCCGTTGATCGATCTGATAAAAATCTTTCCATGGATCATAGCCGCCAAGCCTCATTAGCGCGTCTGACATATTGACACCGTCGGGAGTTACCGTGTCAAGTTCTTTCCATGTGATGGGCATGGACACAGGAGCCCCTTCTCTCGCTCTTATGGAATAAGGGGCAATACTTGTAGCTCCCCTGCCGTTTCGAATCCAATCAATAAAGATCTTGTTTTTCCGCTTATCCTTTCTGACATTACTTGTGTAGCGTTCAGGCCACTTCTGCTCCATGATTTCAGCAATATGCCTTGCAAAATCATGAAATGGTTCCCACCCAACAGATGGTTTCAAAGGAACGACCACATGGTACCCTTTGCCTCCGCTGGTCTTCAGATACGAGATTAAGGAAAGCTGGTCAAGAATATTTTTTGTGTCTTTCACCCCCTGGCGCACTTTTTCCAGATCCATACCCTCATCCGGATCCAGGTCAAATACCATCATGTCCGGCTTTTCCGGATCCTCTACACGACTTCCCCAGATATGAAATTCCAGCGTGCCCATCTGCGCTTCAGACAGGAGTCCGGAAGCATTCTCTGCATAGAAATACTCTTCCTTATCTCCGCTATTGGTCACAATCGGAATCGTAACGATTCTTTTACTACCGGGACCGGGATGCTTTTTAAAGAAGCAGGACTCTGATATTCCATTGGGACAACGTACAATACTGAGAATTCTGTTTCCCACATAAGGCATCATACGCTCCGACACCTTTGCATAATATCGGACCACGTCCGCTTTTTTGATTTCAGGATCTTCAAACATCACCTTGTCCGGGCTTGTGATTTTTATTCCATCAATGATGATGCTATCGCCTTTTCCTTTCACTGATCCCTCCGAATTTTTATGGGAAGATTGCTTCTCTTTCGACTTTACCTTTGCCGGTGTTTCTCCTTTGGGTGTTTCTTTTGTGGGTGTTTCTTTTGTGGGCGTTTCTTTTATGGGTGTTTCTTTTATGGGTGTTTCTCCTTTAGGTTTTACATCTTTCTGAATTTCATCGGATTGAGTTTCATCTGTTTGTAATTCATCCTCTATCGTCTCTTTTTTTATATCCCCGGGATCCTTATCCGTCCGTAAGCCTTTGAAGCTTGCCTGCCTTAAGAGATTGTCTTCGGTCCATTGTGTAAACTTGATTTCTGCAACCAGTACAGGTTCAAGCCAGGTTATTTTTTCATTTTTCTTAGATTCCGGTGCCCGTCTGAAAGGAGGTGCTTCCCTCTTTATACTTTCAAACTTGTTCACGAGTTCATTCACACTCTGTGCGCTTAGTCCCGTTCCGGCACGTCCGGCATAGACCAGTTCCTTCCCGTCATAGACGCCAAGGAGAAGCGAACTTGCTCCGCTTGCTTTTTTATCTGAAAGCGTATATCCTCCAATGACAAATTCTTGCCTCGTATCGCATTTTAACTTGATCCAGTCGCCATTTCTTGTCCCGCTGTATACAGAATCCGCTTTTTTTCCGATTACCCCTTCCAGATTTGCTTCACAAGCAGCAAGGAAACCAGCCTTCCCATTTCCTCTGATATGCTTGCTGTAGTGAATGTTTTCAGGTGAATCCTTCATAAGCGTATCAAGCGTTGATTTTCTGTCAATCAGGCGGCGTCCGCGAAAGTCTGTTCCATCCAATGCCAGGAGATCAAAGACAATATAGGTAAGGTTCTTACCCCCGGGATTTCTCATATAGTTTTGCAGGGCCTGGAAGTCTGACTTGCCTGCCGCATCCGTGATCACCATTTCCCCGTCCAGGACCATCGCCCTTCCGGCAGCCCAATTTGCAAGGGAATATGCGACATCCTGATATTGCTTTGTATAGTCATTGCCGTTTCTGGTTATGAGCCGGACATTATTGCCTTCCAGATACGCAAGAATCCTGTACCCGTCATATTTCAGTTCATATAACCAATCCTCGCCTTCAGGAACCGTATTTACTAATTTAGCAAGCTGCACATTGATTTTGTGAAAGGGATTCCTCATGAACTTTATTTTTTCATCGTTCCCTTCTTCAATTTCCGTCATGGTTCGTCCTGTCCTGACGCTGGTGGTAAACTCAGAAATCCCATCAGCAGTTTTGGCGTACTCATCTTTTTCTTTTAACAAAAGCCAGTTATTCTCGGTCTTACCAGCTTTTTCAGCCTCACCCGCTTTCGCTTTCATTCGGATCAAAGCCCATTTTCCTTTCAGCCTTCTTCCTTTCAAAACAAACTTGAGCGAACCCTCTCTAAGTCCTTCCTCCACATCCGCCTGAGGCTCCCAGTATCCTTCATCCCAAAGCATCACTATTCCGCCGCCATACTCCCCCTTTGGAATAGTCCCCTCAAAGTTCCTGTATTCCAGCGGATGATCTTCCACTTGTACGGCAAGCCTCTTGTCACGGGTATTACAGGAGGGTCCCTTGGGCACTGCCCAACTTAAAAGAGCCCCCTCCCACTCGAGACGGAAGTCAAAGTGATCCCTGCGTGCTATATGATGCTGGACAACAAACTTCAGACGTTCTTCGGGCTTTTCCTGTTTTCCTTCGGGTTTTCCTTCAGGTTCCCCGGTCCTTTTAAAATTCCTTTTTTGGTTATATTCTTCCAATTCTTTGGCCATCCTCATTATTCACATTTTCGATGCTATCTTAAATTCAAAAGCTCTAATCACTTTTATTGGACAGGCGGGAAAACGGACCCGGTCCTTGCCTTAAATGATTGGATGATGATGATTAGGTTTTGAAGATTTGACAAGAATTATAACAAATCGTTACCCGTCACTTATAGAAGTGGCGGACATCTTTGGCCTCGTTATAAGTGGACCAAACTCAACAGGTAATTGAAGTTATTTTAAGGAATTATCTTTGGAAGATTTTATTAATTAGAATTAAAAAACGCCTACTTATCATTGTAATCTTTTGTGAATTCTTCCATCTGCTGTTTGGTTTCTGCAGATAATGCATTTTCCAGATAATTACGACCTAATGGTTGCCTTTCCTGATAGTCCTGAAGGACTCTTTCATTAACCATCACAATTTCGTCCTTCAGATCTCTCGCGGACAATATGGCACAGCCTGATCCCCTGATAATAATCTGCTGTAAACCATCCGACGTTGCAACAGTCATATCATATTTTTCCTGGTTATCATGGGCGAACCTTTCAATAAAATGGTCTGCCGTTTGTGCCTCCCTGGTATACACCACATGAATATTATCATAGTCGAATATTTCCTCATGATGCCCCTGGACTCGATAGGCATCAAAAACAACGATAATCTGACATTTTCGGATCCCCTGATATGTACTGAGATCATCGAGCAGTTTAGATCGCGCACTATCCATATTCTCTTCTGCTAGTTCTTTTAGATCAGGCCATGCAAAGATAACATTATAAGCATCTACAAGAAGATATTCCTCTTTGGCTTCTTTTAATTTGCCTGTATATACAGGCCGGTTAACATTACTCCCGGGAACTGTTCTTCGTTTGTTCCAGACGGATTTTTTCCCTTGATTTGCATAATAGGTTCGTTTAAAGATCCTTTCAACCTCCTCCGGATCGATCCACTTCTCCTGCGTGTATGGCACTTTCTTTCCAGCGGCTTCTTCCGATAGCTCCACCTTTCTTTGAAAGCAGCTTTCCACATGCATATGCTCCTTCACTTCATCCCAGTTCACCAAAAAGCTGGCACCAGTTGCACAAAATACCGAACCAGTTGGATTCTCCAAATCTCTTTCATAATCGTATCCCATCATTTCCATGGCCTCTTCGGTATTATGACAGGGTTCATATCCCTTCAGGCTGCAAAAGAGCCTGCCGAGACCTTTGGTATAGGAAGTCACCTCTTTCTGATAATTCAGCATGGTAACAACAGGAGCACTTCCTGCAAGAACTGCCGTTTCGCCTTCCATGCGCAGAATCCGGCTTGTCCCATGCATTTTCTCAATGTCAGTCATAGCACGGCCTACCATTTTTTCCGGCAGTTCCAGATGAAAGGTATAGTACGGTTCCAGCAATATGGATTCCGCTTCCATTATGCCCTGACGTACTGCACGCCAGGTAGCCTCTCTGAAGTCGCCGCCTTCCGTATGCTTCATATGTGCCCGGCCAGACACTAAGGTAATTGTCATATCCGTAATTGGCGACCCTGTGAGAACTCCTTTATGGGCCCTTTCTTCCAGATGGGACAAAATCAGATTCTTCCAGCTTTTACCCAGGATATCCTCACTGCAATCCGCTTTAAACTGCAGGCCGCTTCCCCGCTCCCCCGGCTCCAGCAGCAGGTGGACCTCCGCATAATGCCGCAAGGGCTCGAAGTGTCCTACCCCTTCAACGACATTTGCAATTGTCTCTTTATAAACAATCCTTCCTGAATCGAAGGATACCCCAATACCAAATCGGCTTTGTATCAGACTTTGCAGAATCTCAGTCTGCACCTCGCCCATAATGCGGACCTGAATTTCCTTAAGTTGCTCATTCCAGACAACACGAAGCTCCGGATCCTCTTCCTCAATCAGGCGCAGCTTTGGAATCATCACTCTCGGGTCACAGTCTTCGGGAAGTATAATCTGATAGGACAATACCGGCTCCAATACGGGCGTATTCGAAGCTTCTTCGCACCCCAGGCCTTCTCCCGGTTTCGTTTGACTAAGTCCTGCTACTGCACATATGGAACCTGCCTCCGCCTCATTCACTGCCTCGAATTTTTGTCCCGAATAGAATCTGATCTGAGTAATCTTTTCTTCCCAAACGCCATTGGTTAAAACATCTCTTACTTTAAGTCTTCCGCCTGTAATTTTCATATAGGTAAGGCGGTTCCCCTGTTCGTCCCTGCCAATTTTATATATTTTAGCCCCGAATCTATCCGGATAAGAAGGAATCGCTGCATACTTCACAATACCCTGAATAAATGCCTCAACACCATCCAGTTTTAAAGCAGCACCGAAAAAGCACGGAAATACCTTTCGTTCCCTGATCGCTTCTTTCATCTGTGGGATTTCAATATGTCCGGTTTTCAGATAGGCTTCCATCAATGCTTCATCACACATGGCCACCTGGTCGTTAAAGTCCTCAGTCCCGGCTTGTCCAAACTCAATACATCCGTCTCCCAGTTGCTTTTTCAATTCGTTCATTATTTTTTCTTTATCAGTCCCGTTTTGATCCATTTTATTAATGAATAAGAAAGCCGGTATCCGATAGATGTCAAGCAAACGCCATAAGGTTTTCGTATGCCCCTGTACGCCATCTGCTCCGCTTATCACTAAAATGGCATAGTCCAGCACCTGAAGCGTCCTCTCCATTTCAGTTGAAAAATCCACATGGCCCGGGGTATCCAATAAGGTAATCTGCGTACCGGCCACTTCAAATATGGCCTGCTTGGAGAAAATGGTAATTCCTCTTGCTCTTTCGAGCTCATAGTTATCCAAATAGGCGTCCTTATTGTCCACCCTTCCCAATTTACGAATTTTACCGCTCAGATAGAGAAAGCTCTCTGATAATGTTGTCTTTCCCGCATCTACATGTGCTAAAATTCCTATGACCAAATTTTTCATCATCCGTTTTGAACCCTTCACTGTCGTTAGATATATCATACCAGTAAGATAGAAATCTAACAAATTGCATGTTATACCATATTTCGTCTGTATATCCATGTGAATCAAGAACTTCCGTTAATATAGAAGCAATGATTTTTATCACTATATAATTATTTTGAAGTAGTTTTTGCCAAATCAACGTATTTATAATAGAACTCAGTTTAATAGAAACACTTATTGGATATTATTTATGAAAGGCTATGCATATTCACTGATGTATAGAAGATGGTTCTTATGAAAATACTTCTGATTGCCCCGGTCAAAGACATCGACCCATCAAGGAATAGCGAAAGAGCTATTCGGTTTCCGATGATTTCCCTCCTTTATATTGCAGCACTTACTCCCCCAAAGCATGATGTCAGGATAATTGAGGAAGAGGATCAGCCAACGGACTTTAACACGCCATGCGATCTCGTAGGTATTACATGTATGACAGGCACTGCAACCAGAGCATATAAAATCGCCGATGAATTCCGGCGGAGAGGGAAAAAAGTAGTACTGGGGGGAATTCACCCTACCGTCCTGCCTGAAGAAGCCAGTCATCACTGCGACTCCGTTATGATAGGCGAAGCGGAGCCGGTATGGGGTAAAATGCTCGAAGATGTTGAGCGGGACTCCATGAAAGCCTGTTACCATGGTGATATTGCCGAAAATCTGAATGATTATCCGCTTCCAAAGAGAGAATTATCGTCAAAAAGTATGGTCCTGGGATTACAACCTATTGTTACGTCAAGAGGGTGCCCCTATTCATGTGATTTCTGCAGCGTCTGGAAATTCTACGGCAGGAAAATAAGGCATGTAGATGTGGACAGGGTTGTAAAAGATATTGGAAACTCGGGTACGTCGAAGTTCATGTTCCTGGACGACAATATTGTTGGCGATCAGGTATATGCGAAAAAACTCTTTGAAGCACTTAAAGAACTAAAAATTCAGTGGGTAGGACAAGCATCAATATCATTTATAAAAAACACTGAATTGCTTAAACTGGCGGCATCCAGCGGTTGTAAGGGTCTTTTCTTCGGACTGGAAACCGTATCCGAACAGAGAATGAAAAGGATGAACAAGGGAATGAAGAGCCAGAAGGAAACTATTGATGCAATCTCTCAAGTAATGAACCATGGCATTATATTTCATGCGTCGATTGTTCTGGGATTTGATGATGACGACAAATCAATATTTGATGAAACTTTGGAGTTTATGTACAAGTCCAGGATTCCATCGGCGACCTTCAACATTCTGACTCCTTACCCCGGTACGGAAACCTACCGCCACATGAAAGAGCAAAACAGGCTGATAACCGAGGACTGGCAGTATTACGACCACTGTACTCCCACCTTCATCCCCAGAAACATGACCTTGAGCGAATTATATTCCGGATATGAGTATGTAAAGGAGAACTTTTTCAGCTTGAAAAGCACCCTTCAAAGATTCCCGGCCAACTGGAGGAACCCTTTTATATTCACACTTGCAAATGCAGGCATGAAAAAGGAATTCAAATATGAGAAGGACTTTATTAAAAGAAGGGTTGAAGAACTTTATGGCATTATGGAGCAGAAATTAATATATGCCGCCGATTAACGGTATATAATCATTATTGTATTAAATACGTTTGTACAGGTATTGTGGGCTGCAGCAAATCCAACGGAAGAGAGTTGGTGGATATTATTACGGATGAAGAAATCATTAATCAGGTCATAAACGGTAATATCTACGCTTTCTCTGAGATTGTAATCAGGTATAAAGACTATGTTTTCAATCTTGTATACAGGTTTGTATACAATTGCAATGAAGCTGAGGATCTATCACAGGAAGTTTTTATAAATGTTTATAAAAATATTGACAAATTCCGCAAAGGATCTAAAATTTCGACATGGATATTCAAGATAAGCTACAACCTGTGCATCGACTGGCTGAGAAAAAATAAAAAAAGGAACGTCGAATTGGTTGCCCTTAATGAGGAAAATGAGCCTGCAGATAAAAGTTGCAATATTGAGGAGAACTTTATAAAACGGCAGCAGAGTTTAGAACTGCATGGCGCAATATTACAACTGAATAAGAAGTACAGGGACGTCCTGATTTTATTCTATTATCAGGATCTGTCCTACGAAGATATAGGAAGCATTTTGGATCTTTCTGTAAAAACTGTGGAAACACATCTGTACAGGGGCAGAAAACTGCTGAAAAAAAATTTGGGGAAGCATGGAGGTAATATTGATGAAAAACAGCAAATTTGAGAGGTTTAAAGATGAAGAAAGCAACTTCATGGAACAGCTAAGGACTTTTACCAACATCCGCCTAAAAGCCCCTGAAGGTTTTGCGGAAACCGCCATGAATTCCATATACAGGCTCAGGAGAACGGAGCCTGATACGGTTAAAACAAGGATATACTTTTCAAGGTTATATAAGAACCTTGGCGTAAGTCTTGTATTGGCTTCAATAATAACAGTTATTTTCTTTCCCATCCCAAAGTTCAGCTTTTATCAGTCGTTTATTTTAAATGATATGCAAAGAGGAAGTGCCATGCAGCAGACATCCGGAATAATGGAGAATCTGGCAAAAATGAACATTGGCATCAACAGCATATTCAATTCTATAAATAAATCTATTACAAGCTTTAAGGAGGGAACATAAATGGAATGTAAAAATCATGCCGGAATCAAAGTGGACAATAACTGTATGGTATGTGGAAAGCCTGTCTGCCCGCAATGCGCTGTTGAACTCAAAAACAGTTTCTACTGCAAGGAGTGTCTGGAGAACAAAGTTGAAAATGTCACTAACGGTCGGACTGCTTTTTACAGGCCCCGGAAAAGTAAGCTTTTAACTTTTTTCTTAAGTATAATTCCGGGCGTGGGTCATATGTACCTGGGACTGATTAATAAAGGTCTTACAATAATGTGCCTGCTTTTCGCCTCGCTTTTCCTTGTTATTTTATTCTCAGGTGAATCATCAATGTCGTGGTTCCCGGGGTTTTTTATACCCACGCTCAGTATTGTTTTTGTATCCTATAGCATATTTGATTCCCTGGACATAACAGATAAGATCAATTCCGGCAGAACTGATTACTGCGACAATAGCCTGGAACCAGCAATCATAAAACAGAAGCTTCTCGAAAATAGAAAACTGATAGGCTGCATATTTTTAATACTTGGAGCTATTTCCATCTGCAGTATGGCTTTTGGGTATCTGGAGTATATAATAAAAGCCTTTCTGGGGATAAACTTATCTCTTACCAGCTTGTTGCTGGCTTTTGTTTTCGTGGCCTTCGGAATATTCCTCATCAGGAAAAGCAGCGAATGAGCAGCCTCGAATGCATCTTCAGAATTCAAGCCTCTCAGCAACGCCGTTACTGAGAGGCTTGAATAATCATAATTATCGTTTTAGCATTTAATTTTTATTTCCTCGTTTTTTTAAGAGGCCAAACAACCTTTCCCCTACAAAATTTCCCGGTAGATTCAATAAGTGATAAATGAAGCGATGAATAATCGGCTTCTCTACACTATCCATGAATATAAATTGTTTGGAAATCCCCGCAACTAAAGCTGCAGTACGCTCTGCAACAGAGATTGAGTTGGCCTCGGGTGTATTCAAAGCCAGAATCCCTTTATTAAATTACTTTATTCATATCATACCTTCATTTTCAAGAAATTCTTTTATATCCTGCCTCACTTCATTACAAACGACAAATATGCACGGTTATCAACGCTCCCTACGGCTATAGAACTTCAGCTGTAAGGAAGTTGTTGGCATAACAAATTACATAAATAATATAATAATTTACGGGAAAGAACATAGAATCTAATTAGAACCAATTAAATAATTAAAATATAACTTAATTACACATCCAGACATAATATAAACCTGCAAAGGGTGCTTATATTATGTTTAATATAAACGGCTAAAAAGCTAAAATGGGGAGGGTATATGAAAGCAAAGAGATTGATCGCTTTATTACTGACAATGGTATTGGTGTTGACAACCACTGCATTCGTCACGCCTGCAGCCTCAGCCGCAACTGTGTCTCTGCCCAGAACTCAAACACTCTATTATGGAGGTATACAATGGGGTGCCATAAACGGCTGGAACCCGCTTTCAGATGACATGAACAATGGAATGGCAGTCACACAGGGGGCAGGCGGCTCTCGTTGTATTATGTTCGAAACCTTGTATATGTACAACATGCTTGATGGTTCCATGAAACCTTTACTTGCAGATGGAGCTTATAAGTGGAACAAGAGTATGACTGAAATGACCGTCAAAATTAAGAGTGCGGCAAAGTGGAGCGACGGTACACCGATTACTGCAGATGACGTAGCCTATACCTTTGCGGCAAATGTAAAGATTGGCAATGCACAGGGAACGCAGTTTTCACCTTATATTGCTTCCATAAAGGCAGTTGACAAGAAAACTGTATTGATTAAGGCAAAATTGAGTAATGGCAAGGCAGTAAATCCTTTAATGGTTATTACATATCTTGGACAGAGTTATGTTTTGCAGAAGTCCTGGGTCAAGAAAGTTGAAGTTCGCTGCAAGAACGACCCCGCTGCCATTAAGAAGGATAAAGGTCTGGATGTTGTTCATTCCGGTCCCTACACCAAATTTTTTGCTGATAATCAGAAAGTTGTATTTATCCGTGATGATAAATACTGGGGCAAGGATAAATCCATGTGGGGTAAGCTACCTGTAGCCAAGTACCTGTGTCACGCTATTTATGCCGATAATAACGCCACTGAAGTAGCCTTCAAGGCCGGACAAATTGACGTAGATCAGCAATTCATTCCAAACGTTCAGGACCTTTGGGAAAAAGATGGTCTGCCAATTTCCACTTATATGGATGTAGCTCCATATGGTGTTTGCGTCAACATGCCTACTGCCTGGTACAATCTCTCAATTCCCGGCCTTGACAATGTCAATATCCGCAAGGCAATCGCCATGGCAGTGGACTATGATGCAATCAACCAAAACGCTATGACCGGCCAATCCCCAACGTTTGCAGATGTTCCCCGTTCCTGCATGAACCCGACACCCGGCGAGCAGGCAACCTTCGATCATAATGCCGTCAAGAGTCTTCAATGGGTAGGAAATGACATCGCAGGTGCAAAAGCTTTATTGGACAAAGCCGGTATCGTTGATAAAGATGGTGACGGTATCCGTGAATATAACGGGAAGAAGCTTTCCTTCAGTGCCTGCGCTCCGAATGGTTGGACCGACTGGATGGCCGCTATGGAAATAGTTGCTGCCGCAGGCAAAAAGATTGGTATTGAAATCACCACCAAGTTCCCCGAATGGTCGGTATACCAGACAGTTGTCACCGCTGTTGCCCAGAAAGATTATGATATATTCATGATGTGGACCGACAGTGCTACTCCGGCTCAGCCATGGGGACGTATCCGTATGATGATGAGTTCCGAGTATAATGGCGTAGCAAATAACTGGTCAGGCAACTGGGGCCATTACTCCAATAAACGTATTGACCAACTGCTTGCACTGATCCCATCCGAGACAAACGCTGCGAAGACGAAGCAATACTATACCGAAGCTGTAAAGATTTACTTGACTGATGTGCCTTCCTTCTCACTCATGTACAGACCGAACCTGTTCCATGCTGTAAGTGAGTTGGTATGGACCAACTATCCTGCTTCAGATGATGGAAAGAACATTCCTCCATTGATCCTTACTGATGGATATAGTATTGCAGGTCTTTATAATATTACACTCGTGAAGTAATTTGGGAATTCAGGAACAGCCATATTTCGGGAAATCTTGAAATATGGCTGTTCGCATGTAAAGGACATCTGACCTTACCTATAGGAAACGAAACCTCTGGGAAATTAAACATCAAGATACCCTAAAAACAAATATACGAGTGGGAGGTCTGCTTATGAAGGGCTACCGCAGGTACTTCAGCAAAAAAGTACTTTTGTTTTTTATTACACTGGTCATTGCAATATTATTAAATTTCATCCTCCCCCGATTAATGCCGGGCGATCCTGTTGCAGTTATCACTGCAAAGTCCGTGCAGGGTATATCCGATACTGCTGCAGTTCAGCAAATTTATGAGAGCTATGCCAAACAGTTCGGTACTGACCAGCCAATGGTTGTTCAGTTCATCCTCTATTTTAAAAATGCATTATCCGGTGATCTGGGACTCTCCTTCAGCCAGTATCCCCGTCCGGTATCAGATATCGTAATGTCTGCAATAGGATGGACCTTTTGCCTGCAGCTGCCAGCAATTATTGTTGGATGGCTGATCGGGAATGTACTTGGCGCATTGGCTGCCTATATCCGCAAGGGGTTTGACAAGGTGCTTCTGCCGGTGAGCCTTTTTGCAAGCAGCATACCGGCATTTGGTATGGCAGTCATTCTGCTTGTATTTTTTGCAACTAAACTCAAGCTTGCACCTGTAGCCGGCGGATACGGATTTGATCTGATCCCCAATTTCAGCCTGGATTTCATAAAATCCATCCTATCGCATTATCAGCTTCCGTTCTGGTCAATTGTCCTTATATCCATTGGCGGTCAAGCTATAGGGATGCGTTCCATGGCAATTTATGAGCTCAATGCTGACTACGTCAAATATAGCCGTTATCTCGGCATTAAGGATAGAAAAATCGTGGGCTATGTATTCCGCAACGCCATGCTGCCTCAGATTACAGGGCTTGCACTTTCATTGGGTACCATGGTAAGCGGAGCTCTGGTAGCAGAAGTGGTTTTCAGCTACCCCGGGCTTGGAACAACCATACTGCAGGCGATCACAAAGTCGGATTACCCGCTTCTCTCCGCTGCAACGCTTATCATAACACTGATGGTATTGCTTTCAACCTTTGCGATTGATATTGTCTACGGCTTTATAGATCCACGCGTCAAAGCCGCGCAATTTGATTAAGGGAGGAGAAAAAGATGAAAAATACAATTCGGCAGGTATTTCACTCCCCCAAGTTTGTCATTGGCTTTACTATTATGATGATCATTTTGCTTACGGAAGTGATTTATCCGCTTTTTGTCCCAGGTGATCCTTTAGAGATGATTGGCCTGGGAAGTTTCTTTAAGCCTGGGACTTATGTTTCTGTCTATGACTGCATTAACACACAGCCGAATACACTTAAATTGGCAGATACCAGTAAAAACAGGTTGGATAATATGTTGACTGAGGAAGCCAGGGATTCAATGAAGGAATGGCTGCTTGCTGTGGGAGTTCCCGAAAATGGCATTGACATTCAGGATGCCGATAAACTTCTGGAGCAATGGAAGGCTAACTATGATCCAACGATTAAGCCCGATGGTATGACAATGGCAAAGCGAAATTATTACAAGCGGCTTAATAATAGTCTAAAGACTATTACCGACCAGAACCAGGAAATTATTGCTGATATAAATAGCGAAACAGGTGCCTTGGAAAAAGACAAAGTCGTTGCTGATACCGATTACGTGAACGTAAGCGATGTGACAAATGTAAAGATTTTACCCCTCGGCACGGATAATTTCGGGCGTGATGTGTTCAAAGAGCTGATCTCAGCCACCAGGACCTCCCTTAAAATCGGCTTGATTGCGGGTATTATAGCTACATTGATCGGCCTTTTCCTGGGTCTCTTTGCAGGCTATGTCGGAGGCTGGGTTGATGAATTTATTATGTTTATTACAAATATATTCACAGTCATCCCTGCCTTTGTTCTGTTGATCCTGATTTCATACAGTATAGGGCAGGATAAGCGGGGTGCGACAACTGTTGCTATTGTAATTGGTATGACCTCCTGGATCTGGACAACGAGGGCGGTTCGCTCCCAGGTTATTTCGCTCCGCAACCGTGATCACGTAAACTTAAGCAAGCTTTCAGGGCACAGTCTGGTTAGAATCATCCTGACAGACATTCTTCCGTACATCGCCTCATATGTTGTGATGGCATTTATTTTGCAGATATCCAGCGCGATTCTCGCAGAAGCCCAGTTATCAATACTGGGGCTTGGACCCAGGACCACTGTGGAAGCAACACTGGGACTTATGATGAACTGGGCCATGCTTTATTCTGCACATCTCAACGGTTCATGGTGGGCATATTTCCCCGTTATTTTAATGATTGCCATGATATCATTCTCGCTCAACTTGATGAATACCGGTCTCGACCAGGTGTTCAACCCTACTTTGAGGGATTAGGAGGCTAGCTATGGGAAGAAAAATTCTTGAGGTGAATAACCTCACAACAAAATATATTACCCGGTTCGGAGAAGGTATCTATGCCGTAGACCATGTATCCTTATCCGTTGAAGAGGGAAGGACACTTGGTATAGCGGGTGAATCCGGATGCGGTAAATCTACACTTGCATTGAGTCTGATGGGCTACTATTTCGCGCCGCTACATTATGTCAGCGGCGATATCTTCATTGACGGCCAGAACATTTCGCAATTGATACCGGATCATATCCGTAAATCAATTTTAGGAACTGAAATTGCCTATATTCCTCAAGCGGCTATGAATGCACTAAACCCCACCCGGAAAATAATCAGCTTTATTGAAGATGTAATCCATGCCCACCATCCGGAGATGCCGAAAAAGGAAATTTATGATTTGGCAAGGAAACGTTTCGAGGAACTGGGTCTGCCGGTAACAGTACTGGACCGGTACCCGGTGGAACTGTCAGGGGGAATGAAGCAGAGAACGGTAATTGCCATCTCTACCATCCTTTCACCGAAGATTTTGATTGCTGATGAACCATCAAGCGCTCTTGATGTAACAAGCCAGAAGATGGTTATTAAAATGCTGCGCAATTTGATGGAAAAAGGTTATATCAAGTCTATGATATTCATAACACATGAACTACCCCTTCTCTATAATGTAACAGATGACATCATGGTGATGTATGCAGGACAAATCGTAGAGAAGGGCACAGCTAACGATATTGTATTCCATCCTGTTCATCCCTATTCCAAGGGTCTGATGGGCTCAATCCTTGTTCCCGAATCGGGTACCCGGGGGAATAAACTAACAGCAATTCCCGGAACACCACCGAATCTGAAAAATCCCCCGACCGGCTGCAGATTTGCTGAGAGGTGTAAATATGCAACAAGCAATTGCAAAACAAATGCAGTTGGAATCAGGGAGTTTGGTACAGGGCGAAGCTGCCGGTGTCTTTTAGACATCGATACACTTGAGGAGGTATACGCAAATGAGTAATATAAAGTCCTTGTGTCTCAGCGGTAAAGGTGTTACGAAAGTGTTCGGCCAGGGTATGAAAAAAAACGTTGCAGTAGATCATGTTGATTTTGAGTTTAACGAAGGGGAGCTGATTTCTATCGTAGGGGAGTCGGGCAGTGGTAAGACTACGCTTGCAAAAATGCTGCTTGGTCTGACCAGCGTAACCGAAGGGGAGATCTTCTTCCAGGATCGACCGCGCGATATAAGAACACACAAAAAGAAAAAGGAATATTGGAAGAACATTCAGGCTATATTTCAGGATCCATTTTCTTCTTTTAATGTATTTTCCAAGACAGATACCGTACTTCTGGATTGCATCAACATGCGCGGCGGCAGATGGCTTCCTAAAAAAAAGAAGATTGAGATGATGACTGAAGCCTGCAGCTTTGTAAATCTCAAATTTGCCGAGCTGACCCAAAAATATCCATTCGAACTTTCCGGCGGTCAGATGCAGCGCCTGATGATCGCACGCATCTTCCTTCTCAGGCCTAAAATACTTCTGGCCGATGAGCCTACTTCAATGATCGACGCCTGTTCCAGAGCTACGATCCTTGATATGCTGCTGCATTTGCGTAATGAGACAGGAATGACCATTATTTTTATTACACACGATATCGGTCTTGCTTATTATATTTCAGACAAAGTATACATTATGGAACATGGTAAATTTGTTGAGAACGGCACAGCTGACGATGTAATCCTGAAGCCTGCAGCCGATTATACCAAACGCCTGATCAGTGATGTTCCAAAAATCAATGAGGAATGGGATCTTTCAACTGTATAACGAGGCCAAAGATCTCCGCTTCTTTAATAGCCTTCTCAAGCAAAATCCTCATTTTAGCCATTGCTTGATCTGACTCGCCCATACTCGTTAAGATCAAGCACCTTCCCAGAAATACAGGCACCTCGCTCGCTTTGCCTGAAAAGCTGACAGTTTACCGCCGAAACATAGATGCAGGTGTAACAGATCGTTCAAGATGGAATCCTTCAAAGATGAAGCATGCTCCGGATGCGCTCTGCACATCGATCCAAAGCTTCAACCTCACATTTAAAAGAAAATGGAAGTTCTGATTGTGCTTGAACCCGTGAACGATCCGTTTTGAAAATACCGTTTTGCACCAGGTGATATTTACCGCAGGTTGGATACAGACGGGCCTCAATCACTGAAAATACTGCAATAAAATCGCTGACAGCCTGTGCTTTTTCCGGTTCGCTTTCAAAGTTCCTGCAAAGCCATACATATAAATCCGGATGGAAATTACCCATTACTCCGCTAAAGCCGCCTGCGCCCATCCTTAAGGTATCCAGCAGCGTGCTGCTGTTTGCATTGAAAACTTTCAACCCGCTTCCCTTTACCGCTTCCAGCTTCTGTTCAATCATACGGCTGTCACAACAGGTATCCTTCAGAAATGAAAATCTATTAGTCTGTGCACACCACTTCAGCAGCTCGGGTGACACAATCCGTTTATAAGGATATGGACATTCATAAATGCCGAAGGTCAGGTCCGGAATAGCGTTTAAAATTCTTTCAGCATTGGCTTTAAAAACTTCGTCGCCATCATTGCCGGGATCCAGTTTATTACTGATAAAGACGTAGGAATGCACTCCCTGGGCGGCAATTTTTTTAGCATCCTCGATCTGCTCTTCAATCGTATCTGCAATGTGTCCGGAGGCGATAACCGTCATATCTTTTGGCGCATGCTCCACAATGAATTTCGCAAGTGCTGTTCGCTCGTCAATACTCAGAAAGAACATCTCGCTGGACTGACACACTGCAAATATGCCTTCCGTATGATTTGCATGATAAAACTCAATTAACCGTTCAACATCTTCGTAATCTACTTGATTGCAATCGTTAAACGGGGTCAGCATAGTAGGATATACGCCGTTAGGCAATAAATTCATTGTATTCTCTCCAATCAAATTTGTTCTAAAAAGATTTTGGGCGGATGCATTAATCCATACGGATGCAGGTTGTAGCTGCCCGTATAGTCCCTCCCCTGCGGCCTGAATGAGCTGTCATTGGTAACCTGGTCTTTCCCCCCTGCTAAATGAAATGGCCCCAGCATGTTTCTTGGACTGCCGGTGACCTCGATCTCAATTGCATTTTCACCTGGCAGAAGGCTGTCAGTGATGTCCTGCACAGCTTCCGCCTTCCATGGCACATCATAAATTTTGCCGTTCACCGACACTCTAACGCAGGTTGCGGAAAAGTCTTCCAGCTTGAGTTTCACTCTCAAACCGGCAGAAGCATCATGACAATAGCTGTAGATATAAGTAATACTTCCCGCATAGTGAAAATACCCTTGTGATGTCCAGTCGCCTATAGAAAGCTCCTCTGTGGCCTGTCGTATTCTGCGTTCGCAATCCACGTTGAAATCTCCCGCCAAATAGCAGTCTTCAATCTCCATTGAGTTCAGATAAGCGCAGGAAAGCTCCAGACTATTTATTCCCTCCTTCAGACCGGGAAGCTTTACGGTCTGGAACGACCGGTCAAGAAACCAGCCGTCGGCAGGCTCATTGACGGGAATTCCATTACAAAGCACTGTAAAGTGTTCTGCTTCCTCCAATACCAGATATACATCTGTTTCAGGATTGTCGAGAACTTCATAGCTAAACCGGATTCTCAATAATTGCCCGTCATTTTTATGAGGAGTATGAACCCATTTGTACCTTTGCAATAACCCATTATGGTCGATCGGCAGCATGGAGAGCCGGTCGCGTACATGCCGCTGCATCTCCCACACCGGCATGCTGTCCGACCATTTTTCGCCGTTCAGACTATAGCGGCAGGTATCCAATGTCAGTGTATTTGGCATATTGCGGCGCACCTTGCAACGTGCTGGAAAAATAAAATCCGGTTTGGCACGGGGAAATTTATGATTATCCATAATATTTTCATTCATCCAGATAGGTTTTGACGGATGAATGATATAAAGTTTGGAGCCTGCCTGCTCAAACTGCTCTTGAAAATATATCCCGTCCTTATCAACACAGACAGATCTGGATATCTTCTGCCCGGTTAGCGGGTTCCATTCCTCCACCGCGCCGGGCTGGGATATTCTGATTGTGACAAAATGCATTTTATCACGGTCGTTGTTTACCGCAAATAGTGCATAAACGCCGCCCAAATCACGGAACATGTATAGCAGGCTTTCATCCTCACACCCCAGGTCATCGGTGATACTGACCCTGCGCGAGAGTATCCTTTCAAGCTGTACCACCGCTTCCTTCCTATTACTCACCACAGTACAGGAGGAATGCTCGAAAATGCGGGAAATCTCCCGGCTTTTTTCTCCCTCGATCATGGTAGGAACAGGCGCAATCGCAATCACTCCGACGTTATGGTCCATTGCCTCCAACAGCATGGTAAAGGTGGAACGAAGCATGCTATCCAACGAGGGAAGGAGGACTGCCCTGTAGACGGCATTTTTGATGCCGAAGCAGGAATTCCTGACACAGGCTTCATTTGCAATAATTGTTTCATCGCCCAGGTCTGCATCATAATGCATTCCGCTGATATATTTCAAAAGTCCGTTGAATTCGTAGCCGTAATCATCAATTGCAGGAACATCGCGTTCATTCCGGCGAACAGGATTTCCATAGGGACTTGTTCCCAGCCTCGACCATGCAGTACTCATGGGATGTATAACCAGAACATCTCTGATTACCTCCCCTTGAGTAAGCACCGAGCTCAGGCGCGCAAAATAATCCTCCACCATATAATTATTGTTCCACCAGGTAGTGTTGTAATTAAAGCTGGGAGGATAGTCCCTTTTACGGCAGCCTTTGATGGAGTATAACGCCAAATGCTGGCAGCGGCGGTTGACACCAAGGACGTACTGCCAGTCCCCGATCCATTTCTGGTCCTCGAAGGTAAATTCCCATCCGGTACAGCCATAGGTCTCACTGATGACAACAGGTTTACCGAATTGATGAGCGACACTGCTGCATTGTTTGACCGTCATGTACTCATCGGTCTGTTCACACAGCATATCAATTCCCGGAACCTGCTGATATTGGTAATGCGGCATAATGGAACCGTTTACCCTTGCGCAAAGTCCCAGTTTGTCTTCCTGCAGAAAATGGCCTGTATAGGCAATTCCGTTTTCACCGCACCATTGCCCGATCACCTTGGAATAGGACTCCGCATAGCGCTGCGAAACCGTCCGCCAATAATCGTGCCGTGCCTTCGGGCTCTTATCTCCGTCAAAGTAGATATAGGGAAGCGTGTCAAAAACGTCATAGCCCCTTTTTTCAAAAAAATATCCGGCAAATGCGTCGGTCCACGGAATCCATCCCCTGTTTGGAGGAAAGGCCGCATGTCTGTCCGCCAGGCTGGGCTCGTCGGTAAAGATGCCCTGTACTGTTTTCCCAAACTCATTTCCGATCAGCGACCTGTACTTCTCATGAGTTGACTCTATGAAATGCCTGACAGATTCCGGATTCATATTGTCAGGCGGCGCTTCATTATTAAACCATTCACTTTTGCCCGATACTTCCATTCTTACTACCAAAAGCTTTTCATCTTTCGTCAGTTCGATCTGTTCTCCCGGATGCAGCCGTACAACGGAAAAAGCCTTCATTCCGTCTATTTGGGCACGATAAACCGCAATCACCGCTTTGTCCGTGATATAGCTGTCATCGTTCCTCCCGCATATTTCAAGGGTAACACCCTTGCAGCGCGAATCATCTCCGTATTTGGCCGGGACACTGCCTCCGGCCGTGCCTGAGGGCCATCTGTCCTCATCGTACAGCCATACTTGCATACCCAGCCCGGCAGCCTCATCAACTGCCGCTTCCACACACCTGTTCCATTGTTCACCCATATATTCCGTTTCCAGTCCGTCGCGGGAGTGGATAAAGAATCCGCCGATTCCCTGCTGCTTCATGGATTGAATTTGCCGCCTGATTTCATCCGTATCAAGGATACCGTTCCATCCCCAAAAGGGCAGAGAGCGATATTTAGCCTGTGCAGCTTCAAATTCCTTTTTGATTTCATCATACTGCATCAATGAACCGCCTCCCCCGTTTTATACTGTATATTTCAGCTTGCAATACACAATTCTCTCCCTCTTCCATGTATAGCTTACTAAAATTTCGTTATTATTGTTGCAGATGATTGCAGGGTATGCGTAGGCGCCCGGTTCATCCTCCAGAACGAACAGCTCCTTCCATGTGGTTCCATTATCCTCCGAATAGGAGAGTATCAGCGGGGTTCTGGCGCCTTTATAATAATTGGGAAGATTCCCTGTAGGATTATAAGCCAGCACTAAAATACCATTCGGGAGCTTTACAACATCAATTCCACTGTTGTTATTTGGCAGTCCTGTCATGTAAGCAGTACACCAGGTTTTGCCGCCATCTGTAGAATCACTCCTGAAGATGCTGGAACTGGTGCTTCGCAGAAGCATATGCAAATGACATTTTTCGTCTTCCCACAGGGTCGGCTGAATAACACCCTTTCCATAGCAATAATACTTGTTGTAAGGACGGTCAATCATCTGCGGATTATATCCGACTCTGCGCAGAGGAACCGGTTGGCTTGCAATCCACGTTTTCCCTCCATCCTTTGAAATGTCCACAAACGCATCCCAGGTATCTCCCTCCAGAGAAGCCGGCGCTGCAATGTCACCGTTTTTCAGTCGGATGGGCTTGTTCTTGACAGGACCCCTCCCACCGCTTACATCCCCTTCAACAAGCTCCTTTGGCGCAGACCAGGTTTTGCCTCCGTCAGAAGAAAGGATATACAGGGTACGCCACTCGGGAATCGTAACACCCTCTTTATAAAACAGCATGACCGTTTCATCATTCAGCTGAAACAATACGGGATTCCACAATGCAATTCCCCGCGTATCGGCTGCCATAACCGGCTTTTGCCAGGTTCCGTCCTTGAACTTAGCCGTCCAAATGGCGACGTCAGGGTCTTTCTCCCAGCTGCCGCCGAACCAGGCCGCAAGGATGTCTCCGCCGGAAAGCTGCAATAAAGTAGAAGCATGGGCGCTGTCAAAATCTCTGTCTTCTTCAATAATAAATGTTTTTGTAAATTCAGTTATTTTCATCGCTGACCTCCGATATTTTTTTAAATTTTCATATCCTCGCATAAAACGCGCATGACAATAATGCTTTCTTTACAGATGGAAACGGTAATGTATAAGTATCCGTCATGGATCATTGTTTTCGGATAACCGTAGATTCCATTCTTGTCCAGTCCGATAAACTGCGCTTTGTACTGTTCATCCTGCAAAATGTAATGGCGGGTATAGTCAAGTCCATCCTTTGACAACGATAAGGCCAGAACATGTCTTGTTCTTGGTGGAAATGGATCCGGCGTACCAACATAGAAAAATGTACCGTCCGGCAAACGCCCAAAATGGAATTTGGTCCGGTTATCCGTAAAATTCGTTGGCTCCGGCTCACTCCATGTTTCCGCGTCATCACAGCTTTCGGTTACCCATAAATAGTCGGTACCGCTCCTTAACATCATGTGAATGACATCATCCTCCGTTTGAATGAAGGACCCCTCGCATAAGCTGACAGAACGCCCGGTATATTCTTTCACCAATTCAATACCGGCAGAATCATCTGAAAAAAGCGAAGTATCCATTTCTTCCGGATAAATGCCCGCCAGCGTCCAGCCGTGGATCCCATCGGGATTGTCGGTATAAGCATGATAGGTACTGCCAGGATACAACAGTCTTCCCGAATGAAGCGCCAGGGGATAATTTGAACCGATTGTCTCAGAAATAAAGACCGGTTCGCTCCAATTTGTCCCGTCTTTTGAAGTAATGCACCAGGTTTTGTGATTTTTATGTCCTTTATTCCCGGGCTTTCTATGTCCATCTTCCATCCATTCATCGATATATTCAAACTGACTGTAGTAAAAAGCCAAAATATCATCATGAATATAAAATCCACCGGGAGACAATACTACTTCATATTTTTCTCCCATTTTAGAATCAATGAAAGGAATCGGATCCGTCCACACATCAAAATCTTCAGAGGTACTAACCATAATTCGCTGTCCTGCATCATCCTCATTCATTCTGCCGTTACTCCAGATAACATAAAATAATCCTTTAAAAAATGTAATGCAGGGATGATGTGCAAAACTCCATCCTTTTACAGGCGTAAAAAGCAGCTTTGTTTCACAGCATAGCTTAGGCCTTTTTTCCCCAATGTCATAATGATTCGTTATTCTTGTTTTCATGCCCGGCTTCTCTCCTTTTTTCAGAGGATATGCCATATAATATATGTTCATCTCCTGATGTTTTTTAGTATACAGGTAACTATTTATTATTCAATTGGCATTCTGATTATTTTGGTTCATATTTCTATTTTTAAAGCAGAATGGATGTGCCATATTTCCACAAATATATCATTTTAGGCCTCTGCAACAATAAATTGATTTTTGAAACAAATAAACCACATTGGCAATTGAAATAGCTTCCGCCTACCGCTACAATGATTTGCATGAAGAGATTCGCAAATCATTCTTTGCTGAGTTTCATTATAAATACCATTCATGAAAGTTGGATATACATATGAATATCGCGTCGAATACTGTGGCAGAGAAAATAGGAAAGGTTCCAAACAAGTATGTTCGCTTTAAAAAGGTGATTGAAAATGATAAATACCTTTATCTGATGTTTTTACCCCCTCTTCTATATTATATTATATTCCAATATGTACCAATATACGGTATTACGCTTGCTTTTAAAGAGTTTGATATTACAAAGGGCATCATGGGAAGTCCCTGGGTCGGCTTGAAATATGTCAGGCAGTTTATCACGGACCCTTATTTTTGGCAGGTGGTAAAAAATACACTCATTATCAGTATTGAGAATCTGGTGGTTAGTTTTCCCATACCAATCGTACTTGCTCTGATGCTCAATGAGCTCCGCAACCTGAGATTCAAGAAACTGGTACAGACTGTCAGCTACCTTCCGCACTTTATTTCCGTTGTTGTCGTTTGTGGGATGATCGTCAGCTTTTTATCCTCTGATGGTATCATCAACCAGCTGGTAATAATGTTCGGTGGAACAAAACAGGCATTTTTAACAAATCCGGTCTATTTTAGATCCATTTATATCATTTCAGGAATCTGGCAGAGTGCAGGCTGGGGTTCCATCATTTATTTATCCGCTCTTTCAGCTATTGATGTACAGCTTTACGAGGTTTCTACAATTGACGGAGCAAACCGCTGGCAGCAGCTTTTAAACGTCACTCTGCCGGGTATCCTGCCCACCGTCTGCATTTTGTTTATTCTTGAGATGGGAAAAATTATGAATGTATCATTTCAAAAGATTTTATTACTGTTGAATGGGCCCAATATGGAAGTGGCAGATGTTATATCCACGTATGTTTACCGCCGTGGAATCATCAGTGCCGATTTCAGCTACTCAACGGGAGTCGGCCTGTTCCAGTCACTAATTGGTATGATATTTCTTTTATCCGCAAATGCAATAATACGAAAACTAAACGAAAACTCATTATGGTAAATACAGAATCCACATTGGAAAGGTGACTGAAAAAATGATCCGAACGAAAACAGCCGGTTCAATTATTGCCGATATTACAATTGTCTCTCTTATGCTGCTTGTACTTGTTATCACCTTGTATCCTCTATATTATGTAACCATTATCTCTATCAGTGACGGTATGGCAGTTATGAGAGGTGAAGTTAAACTGATCCCAAAAGGAATAACCTTGGACTCCTATAAGGTCATTATGCAAAATGCAGATATCTTCATTTCATTTAAAAATACGATTGTTTATACCGTGCTTGGAACCGTGATAAATATCTTTATGTCCTGTCTGTGTGCATATCCTCTTTCGAGGAAAAACTTTTCAGGCAGAAACTTCTTTACAAAGATGATTGTTGTAACCATGTTTATAGCCGGGGGGATGATTCCAAGCTATCTGGTGATAAACTCCCTGCATATGCTTGACACGATGTGGGCAATCGTTTTACCTGTTGCTATTAACACCTATAATATGATTATTATCCGGACCTCGTTTCAAGCATTGCCCGAATCACTTACCGAATCTGCCAAAATTGACGGAGCAAACGATATTTACATATTGATGAAGATTGTAATTCCTCTTTCGAAAGCTGTACTGGCGACAATGGTTCTCTTCTATTCTGTTGCACACTGGAATGATTATTTTTCTCCAATGCTGTACCTTAATGATAAAGCAAAATTTCCTCTGCAGATTATATTAAGAAATATTGTCGTTTCGGGTATGTTCTCGGAGGAATCCAGTATGATGGGCAGTGTGTCACAATTCCGCGTTACGGAGATAACATTGCGTTATGCCGTTATAATTTTTGCAACCCTTCCAATCCTTTTAGTGTACCCGTTTGTACAAAAATACTTTGTAAAGGGTGTTATGATTGGATCTCTCAAGGAGTAATCCATTTTCACATTTAACTTTTTTTCAATATTCAACTAAAATACATCATGCAAGGGGGCTGATAAATATTCACATAACAGGCAAACCCACAATATCATTTTCTAATTAGATCCAAATAAAATGAAGGAGGAAAGATCATGTCAAAAAGAGTCAAAAAAATTTCAGTACTGGTGGTATGCTGCATATTACTAATCAGTTCCTTTGCCGGGTGTCAGTCAACGAATACCCAAACCCCGGACCCGGCTGCATCGACGGTTGCTGCCGATGCATCCACAGCAGCCTCAGCCGGTACCGCACAGGAAGTGTCTTCCAAAAAGCTGTCGGATACACTTGTTACCCTTACCGCAATGAGAGATGACCCTGCTTCGCAGCCATTGAAAGCGGATAGCACTGTACTGAAATATTTGGAAACAGAGCTGAATGTCAAATTGGAAATAGAAGCTGTTCCAAAAGCAAATTTTGAGGACAAGAAGAAGCTTCTGATTTCAACCAACAACCTCCCTGACCTTTCTTATGTATCTCAGCAGGATTTGAAGGATTACTCGAAGAACGGTATTTTTCTTAATATCAGCGATAATATGGATAAAATGCCCAATTTCAAAAAGCTTATTGAGGGCGACTATTCAGACCTTCAAAAGCTGAAAATCGACGGAAGTTTCTTTGGTACGCCGGTTCTATGCCGCTGGCAGTCACGCGGCGGCGCAACTGCCCTGATTCGTGTTGACCTGCTGGAAGCCAACAATCTGGCAATTCCGAAAACATACGACGAATTCTATAATGTACTGAAGGTATTGAAAGAAAAATATCCTGATAAAATTCCTTTTACAAACCGTAAAGGCGGAAGCATTTCCGGTACGGAAAAAATACTGGATTGCATGTCCTATTCCCTGGGTTCGGGTATGAGCACCAACGCTTCGCTGTATCCTTATTATGACGAGGATATTGAGGGCGGAAAATATGTTTGCGGTCCTGCAAGCACGCAGTTCAAAGAAGTTTTGAGTTACCTGCACAAGCTGTATGCGGATGGCCTGCTGGATCCTGATTATGCGACAAATACCTCTGACCAGTGGAAAGAGAAAATGAGTTCCGGTCGGGCACTGGCCTACTTTGACAACGCAGGCTTCGGACAGGATTTCAACATTGCGCTTTCAGAAATTGAGCCCAACGCTGTATTGCTTCCGATAGACACAATGACAAATTCTCTCGGTCAGACTCGCAATCATTTCTATGACAAGAACTGGCCTACAAGCTCTTATGCAATCAGCGCAAAGAGTAAAAATCTCGATGTTGCCATAAAATTACTCAACTGGTATTACAGCGAAGAAGGCTGCGATATTACGGGATTTGGTATTGAAGGTGAAACCTATGAATATGTGAATGGCAAACCGACAATACTGGAATCTGTTCTGAAGCAGTACATAAATGAAAATTCCCCAAGCTATGCTATACAGAGTGCGCTCGGCATTGGCTATCAGAGCTTTACCCCCTATGTTGACGCCGGTGGTGAAATGCAGATGAAAAATTACACCAACGCAAGCGGTAACAACAAGAGCGTTTCCCGCTACCTGGAGGCTTACAATAAGATTGAGTTTGATCCTAACATGAGGGAGCCCGTGTTGGATCCTCCATTTACCACTGAAGAATCCCAGAGAATCAAGGAAATCGTTTCCATACTCCAAAACCTTTTCCTTCCTGAATATGATAAATACATCACGGGTATCACGCCAATGAGTGAGTATGACAGCCTGGTTGCAAAAGCCCGTGCCGCAGGTGCCGAGGAACTTGAAACCATATACAATACAGCCAACGCACGCGTTAAATAGATCATTTCATATTCTGTTGCAATCTCCATATACAGACAGGCTGTTCAGATAATCGACAGCCTGTCTGTAATATTTATTACAAAGTACACTTCTTGGAGCTATAATAGTTACATAAACTATAATTATAATGTACTATCCTTGTATTATTAAGTGGAGAATGTCATGACAGCATTTAAAAAGCACAAGCTCTTTCAATTTATAAAACAGTCACGCCCAAACAAGTTGTTTTTTCATATCCTGTCCTATTTCTTGGCAATGGTGTTATTAACCGCTGTGATAGGTATATTTTTCAATATGCTGTTTTATAAGACAAGACAGGCGGAGTATGAAGAAAAGGAACTCCAAAGCCAGTATTCCTCTGTAGCTTTGTGTAGCAGCTACATCCGCCCGGCAATGGAATTAAACCTGAATACGCTGAATCATTTTCTATTGAAGCAGTACCTCAGACCCTTCTCCACTGCGACCATCGAACAACGCTTAAAGCTGTCTGCCGTACCGGTTATTATAAACAGCAACAAAACGCTGGCAGGAGACATCGTCGATGAGCTCTTTATCTATAATGACACAAAAAATGTTTTTACGCTCAATGGCATTGATGATTTTAAATTATACCTGAAGAAGTACTATGGCTATAGTAACATTGAAATTACCTTTTTTGAACAGTTACTGAAAAGCACTACTGGTTTCCAGGCCCTGAAGCCGACCGAGACGTTCCGCTATTACCAGAATCAATCCTGCACTGTGCTTCCGCTGATTTCTTCGGAATATATTAACGGATATAATACAATAGCAGTCACCAACATTAATCTGTCACAGGTAACCAACCTGTTGAAAAACTCAACTGCGTTCACCGACACTAAGTTTCTTCTGCTGAATGAGAAAAACGAGATGCTCATTTCCAGTGACGATCATTTTACTCAAGATGGGCAGTCTATCATTGCAACACAGCAGCAAACCCTTCTGAAAAATGGTTCCGTATATGGCAGCGCTGACAAAATCTCTTATTTCGTTTCCTATGTTCCATTTGGAGATTATGGCTGGCAATATTACTGTTTTACTCCAATCAAGCATCTCATACAAGTCAACAATCAGATTATTCCCAACACCGTTTTGACATGTATTCTTTTAGTAATATTAGGCATATTTTTATCTTTTGGATTCACCTATACGATCTATAATCCGATCCTGAATATCCGCAGCATTATCGAAAGAAACATGAGTCAGGATAAGGGAAACCCGCATTCACTAAGCAGGCTGATTCGTTCCGAATCTAATATTGATGTTCTTGTGAACCGCTATCATGAAATACTGAATTCCAAAAAAATCGGCTTCGAATCTACCATTTTAACAGCCGTAATCGAAAACAAAATTCCATGCTCGAAAGAGGACTTTGTTCTGCTGCTGGAGAAGAACTGTAATTTTTATGAGCCCTATTTTAGTTGTAATGTAATTAAGTTTGTCTTTAATGATGTTTTTTATGAAGAAATGGATGAAGCAATTCAGGAAACTGTCTGTCAGGCATTGAATGTGCTGATCAATGAATATACGAAAATTCTATGCAACAGCTATACTTTTGAACTGGGTGACGGTGTGTTTATCAACCTTATGAATTTGAAAACACCTGATTGCTGCACATCTATTGTCAGCACCTTTACAGAACTATTGAATGTATTTAATTATGATAACTTATACTATACGGTTTCCATCGGGCTGGGCAAAATTAAAAAGGACCCTGCTGAAATCCCCGGCTCCTATGATGATGCGATGACTGCGATCGAGTATCTTTGTAATAATTCTATACAATTGGGCAATGCATGTGAAATGAAAATCAGTCATACGATTCATTACTCTCTTATGACAGAAAAAAAGATAATATCACTCTTTGAAAAAGGCGACTTGATCTCCCTGCGCAACATCATAAACGAATTGATTTCAGAGCATGCTGCCAGCCTTTTATCATGGCGCTGCATGCACAGTCTTATCAAACGAATTTATTATTCCGCCAGCTTTCAGCTGGACAATGCGCCAAATCTGTTTGATGAAGTGCAGATTAGTTGTACGCTTGAGGAAAAGGTATCGATGCTGTTAACCGCATATGATAAAATCATGGCTGCCAATGAAGTTAATGCATCCGGGGAAAAAGTGCTGATTTCTGCCATCAGGCAGTATATTGACGCCCATTTCAGCGAAGATATCTCACTACATGTTTTATCCGGGAAAATGGGTTACAACTATAAGTACATTTCTCGCATATTCAAGGAGTACACCGGTTACAACATCTCCGATTACATCAACTTTGTACGCATCGAAAAAGCGAAAGAACTAATTGAAAATTCTACAATGAATATGGAAGAAATCCAAAATGTGATCGGGATTCCAAGTCGTACCACATTTAACCGTGTTTTCAAAAAGCACGAGGGTATTCCTCCCGGTAAATATCGTCAGCTTAAAGCACATAACAGAATTTTAGCTTTAATTGAGGATAAGCCGCTTGATACTACAGACGGCGGCACATGTTAGGAGGGCCCAGGTCCATTTGACGAATAACCAAGAATTAAATAAACTGATAATGTATCCGGATGTTTTGGGAATCGAGAGTTGAATATGCCGGAATGCGTAAGATGAAGTATTGAAATTACATTGTACATAAGAGAGATGCAGATCCCCACTCATCTGGTATAATAGTATTGATTAAAAGCCAATAATACCAAGTAAAATAGGAACTTTTATGGATTCTATTATAACAGATAATTCAAACGCTGATACAAACGGAGGAAAATAACATGGGGTTTCTTTTTACAAAGGCCGCAGATGTTTTTTCAGCAGATCCGCCACTTAAGATAGTAAACAAGAGATTGCAATTGGCGAATCTCAAATATTTGGAAAGAATCGATCTGACGTATCGGTCAGTTGAAGATGGTTGCAAAGCCGATTATCCATATTTGCAAGACCTGAGCATTGTTAAACAACTCTTGCCGGTACCTGCGTTTTTGCTTCGTCCGCTGACAAAATATCGCCTGCCATATGAAAGAGTTGAGTCCGATACGATCAAATTCAGCGGGCAAAAAACCGTAATCTATCTGCATGGTTCGGGCAGCATATCAGAGGATAATTCGATTCTGCAGCAGCTGTTAATAAAAAGCAGCTGCACTCTGATACGGGTTTCCTATCATATCGGCTATGAAAAAGAGGACATTATTTATCCCAAAAAGGCCGTAGAAATGCTCCCGTTCTTAACAGAAACCGAAGTAAAAATTGCTCCCGCATTAAATGATGAGCTAAAGGACGTTCTGACCAGGTTAAAAGATGAATATGCTGATTTATTCATGAATAAAGAAGTGATTCTGATAGGCCATTCTCTGGGGGGCGGGCTGGCTGCAAATCTAATAGCCGGCTTTAACAGCATCAATTTCAACAAATTCATTAATCTGGACGGAACATTGATGAACCCTGCAATCCGGACCGGACTCAATATCAGACAGCTGCACCTGAGTCAGGATCATTTATTTAAAAAGGAATGGATTGGTGAAGAAAACTTCACCGACCCAATAAAAGCGATCGGGCAGGATTACTGCAAAAAGATCGATAAGCTTATAGACAATTCTACAAATAAAAGGATATGGATTCAAATTAAAGATTCCTCACATTTCACATTTACCGATTTTCCCGACCTTCTAAGACCATACAAAATTTTCAGGAGCTTTGCCGGAGCCCGGGAATCGGCGGCTCGTATCAGAAAATATGCAATGAACTTTATACTTGATCCTGATGAATTACAAGTAGATTCCAAAGACTGCATTATTAGATTGGCACCATAGGGACATCGCTTGTGGTTAGATTTTTAACATAACTGAAATATATTCGTCCGTATATAAATACTTTGACGGGTAAACTTATCTGTCTGCCGATGTCCTTAATATTAAACAGGATGGTGAAGCTTCCTGTGTCGGTGGAGAAGGTCAGTGTGCCTTCCCCCCGTGAAGCGGACAGGATTGCTTCCGGGATTCCCAGAGTATATGATTCACTCCTGGAATTGAAGGTACTGTAACGACGGTCGATTACCTCAGCGTCGATCACTTTATCTGCCAGAGCTCCCATATCTAACGCTGCGCTGCCTGCATTTGCATTGACATTGACCTGTAAGGTTAAGCTTTCTGTTTTTTAATGGAAAGCTATATATATATTCTCTTTAACGCCATTTTACCGTTCTGTGCCATTCCTTTTATTGGCTTTTTTGAAAGGCTTTTAATTCCAACGTAAGCTTTTCGGCTCTTTTATTATCAATCAGCCATTCAATAATATGGACTGCCACAAATACGGCAAAAATTGAAAGAGCCATTGTTCCTAAAATATCTGTCTTCATGATTCCCATTATGCAGCCAAAAGTTAGTATCATCACTTCAAGCACAAAAAATTGAACTACTTTTCTCAATATCATTTGTTTCAGCGTCAGCTCTTTGTTTGAATAGGTTGCCAAAGAGGGTATAACACCGATTAAACCAAATATCAATGGCGAAAAGAATGCTTCGTATCCAAATTTCCTGTCCGGCTCATATTGGATACCAACAACTCCTATCAGTAAAGTAACACCTGTGACTATGATAAAATAGCTTATCAATCTTTTCCGCAAAAACTCATTAAAGCTCATAACATCCTCCCGTGTAGCTTGTGCTTCAAATCAGGGACATATTTTCTTGAAATAATAATTTCCTCGCTATTATGCAGCTTTGCCACAAAGCGGCTATTGAGTGCTGGTTTGATACACTCAATTTTCATAAGATTGACGATCACTGATTTCGAACAGCGAAAAAAACATTTGTGATCACATAAACATTCCAGTTCATATAATTTATTCTTTAATTCATATACTTTTTGTTCTAAATAGACAAACACTTTATTGTCCACAGTATCAATATAATAAATGTCCTGCAGGCTTATATGAAAAATTTGCGAATCCGCATAGGCAGTTAACATTGTATCCCGTGATTTGATGAAGCTAATAATCTCGGAGATCTCATCCCGAACTTCATAGCACTCGATAACTATTTGTTCCTCTTTTTCTTTGCCTACTGTTTCAACGTGAATTTTCACACGCGCTCCTAATATTCCTTCTTTATATTTAATTCTACCGTCCCTCTTAAGTAATGATTAAAATAAGATAAGATGATCTGATTCATAGTCTCTATACAATATCTGCGATCAATCTCACCTGTCCCAAGAGCATTGGCCAAAACCGGCGAAAACACAGGCAAGTCCGTAAAATTCAAATGTCCTGAACCCATAAAAACAGTTTGTTTTGCATCAACTGCATTTTCACATATAACCATATTAGCATAAATGGACTTATTCTCCAACGCATCCCGGTAATGTTTTTCATTAAAAATATTTAAAATTGGAACAGGATAGGCTTCATCCGTTAAAACTTCATTTCCATTTGCAAATCCTATACTTTCTCCAATCATCGTTCCGTCAATGACAATTACTGCGTCTATATCCTTTCGAATTCTTCCAATTTGTGCTGCTGTCGCACCTCCAAGAGAATGTCCAAGCACCCCGATAGTATTGATATCCATCATTTGAAATACATCATCCTTCTCTTCTGCTTTTGATTTTTCCAGGATTGTATCAAGCACCAGGTTCATATCATCAACTCTGGTATCAAGCCAATTATGAGTGAGTTCATAGATTTTTTCCTTATCATACGCATCAGATTCCACCGATACTGCATCCTTTAGAAAATTCTGATCAACAATGGTTACTTTCCCGTCTGTCTGTTTTGTAAAAAAGGATTGATAAGTATGATCAATGCTGCAAACCACATATCCATTACTGGCCAGTTCCATAAAGGTTGAATGATTACTGCCCCGAAAACCAAAAGCGCCATGCGAGAAGATAACAACCGGTAAATCCTTCAGTTTCTCTTGTGCTTCCGGATACCAGAACTCTATCGATACTTTTCGCTTCTCACTTCCATCTCCATAGCTTTCAAGTCTATTACTATCCTCTAGTGTATAACTTGCTGTTGCAACTTTATATTCTCCTGTAACTGGTAAACTCTTAAATTGTGGAAACAGGACAGCCGGAATGAGTAAGGCAGCTAAAAACACACTTCTCAGAATGCAGGTCCTCACAGCTGATGATGCCTTATAAGGCTTTTCCTGTTTCACTTTCACTTTATACTTTCGCGATTGTTTTATGAAATACACAATAGCTAAAGTTGCCTGAATCAATAAAACAACAAAAAGCAAATCCCATCGAAAGCTAATTTGAATAATCTGTAAAATAGCAAGTAAAGCTATCCCAACAAAAGTACCGATTCGAATCTTATTTTTCAATTCACTTTGATTCGATTTTGATTTTAAACGAAACACCATCATCCCAATTTCAATACCCACTAACAATAGTAAAATAATTATTCCCAACATTTTTTATCCTCACTCCATGTTTATTTTCTTACAGAATACTGTAATAAATCAAGCATAAAGCAAATACATAACAGTGACAATACACTAAGATGCAAGATGCAAAAAGCGCAAGCAAGATGCAGCAATCAAGCCAATAATAGCCGTTCAGGCCAACAGACTGCGAATTTGGAAAATATTCGTTACGCTCTAAAAAGGTTGCCTGATTTTTGTACCGCAGGGACGGTTCTTGCGGTTGTGTACCGCAGGGACGGTTCTTGCGGTTGTGTACCGCAGGGACGGTTCTTGCGGTTGTGTACCGCAGGGACGGTTCTTGCGGTTAGGTTTTCAATACAATACCCGTATGACTTAAATCCACTTTTACTTTTGCATTCCTGTATAGTGCGCAAGAATTTGTCTTTATCCTTATCATCTTCGAATATCATCTGTCTGTTTTGACCTCGCAATATTATATGATATATCCCGCTTTCACATTTTCTTCTTGCTATTTTGGGCATAATATTCCATTCCCGCAATTATAGTAGCATAGCTGCGGGAGCATTGGCAACCAGAAGAACCGTCCCCTTGGTTTGGGGACAAGAAGATCTGCTCCTTTTATCCATATAGGTTCCCACCGCATTGACAAGTGCCTCCATGTCGGCCGGGTATACATCGCCGATGTTCCCGAGCCGGAAGGTCGGAAGTTTCGTAAGCTTTCCGGGATATATGATGAAACCGTTCTCTTTTAATTCCTTGTACATTTCGTTGAAATCCATGTCTCCCATCTCAAAGGTCGTGATGATATACGATTGGTTTTCCCGGTCCACAATCGGTTTGATTCCAAGCTTTTCAAGGCCCTCCACCAGCGCGGAATGATTCTTTTGGTACCTTTCCCTGCGTGCGCTCAATCCGCCCTCCTTTGTATATTCATCAATTGCCTGACGCAGCGCAAGAAGAATATTGGTAGGCGATGTAAAGCGGAACTTCCCGTTTCCATCGGAGAGACCCTTGTATTGGTCGTACAGATCCAGGCTATGTGACAGGGAACGATTTTCACTCTGATCCAGAAGCGTCTTTTTGGAGATGACAAAGGACAGGCCCGGAAGTCCCTCAAGGCATTTATTGCAGCTGGATGCCAGTGCGTCGATATCAAGTCCCGGCATATCGATATCATAGGCTGCAAAACTGCTCATAGCATCCACCAGAACTTTTTTTCCGTATTTTTTAGCTGTTTTCACAATCTCCTCCAGAGGATTGATCACCCCCGTCGTCGTTTCGCAATGCACAGTAACAACCGTTTCAATTTCCGGTGTCTCCGCCAGTTTTTTCTCCAGTTCAGATACTTCTACAGCCTTTGTCTCATCGAAGAAGAGGGCTTCGAAAATCTTTCCGCTGTTTTGTGCAATTCTCATCATGCGGCTACCGTATTCGCCATTGACCAGAAACAGGATCCTTTCATCCTTTCCGGTCAGGCAGTTGATCATGGCTTCCACGGCATACGAGCCGCTGCCCTGCNAGAGAACCGCAGCATAGTC
>WSSedL1CaDRAFT_10000154_pt1 | contig 46909 bp, 34 predicted proteins | sample WetSurSL1Cattail_FD_9464 | JGI IMG/M metagenome (IMG submission 9464)
ATTCAGAAAACATCCCTGCCGTTTCAGGCGAGAAAATAAGTCTTGAAGCAATAGTTACACTTGGAAACCTGAAACCGGATGACGTTAGTGTGGAACTTTATTTCGGCAGCATGGACAGCGCGGGATGTATAGAAAAAGGTGAGTTTGTCCTGATGCAATTTATTGAAGAGACGAATCCGGGTACATTTAGATACAAAGCTGACCTTATCCTGATGGACGGAGGAGAATACGGGTATAATTTCCGTATTATTCCGCACAGAAGCGATCTGGCAGACAAGTTCGAGCTTCGCCTCGTAAAATGGTCGGATAGCTGTGTTAATTGACAAATGAGATCGTGGAGGTCAGATGTTTAAGAAAGCTGTTTTATTTCCATTCATTCTAATGTGGCTTCTTATGAGTACCAATATTTCTGTTCTTGCACTCACACCGCAAGCTATAGGTATTGGTGCAGCCAGCGGCATTGCCGTTCCGGAAATAAGCGCACCTTCAGCAATACTTGTTGAAGCTGAAAGCGGACAGGTTCTCTACAGCAAGAATATCGACCAGCCGCTGCATATTTCTGCGGCATGCAAGCTGATGACCACGCTGATTGCCTGTGAAAATGCAGATTTCTATTCCTATGTCACGGTAAGTTCGGAGTCTGTTGATGCGGAAGGCTCTGCTCTCAGCCTTGAAGTAGGAGCCAAATATGAACTCGGGGATCTGCTGTACGGTATTATGCTTACATCCGCAAATGATGCAGCCAAGGCCGTTGCGGAGCACACTGCCGGCGATATAGGCAAGTTTGTGGAAATGATGAATGACACTGCAGCAAATCTTAAAATGACTGGCACTCATTTCACAAACCCAACCGGTCTTTATGACGAAAACCAGTATACAACTGCAGAGGACATCTCTCTGCTGATCAAATATGCGATAAGCAATCCCAATTTCAACAAGGCTTTCTCCATAAAAGCAAGGCCTTGGTACAACAGTGATAATACGACAAATATCCTGACAAGTCCGAACAAACTTTTCTGGAGCTATGATGGTGTCGAGGGCGGTAAAACCGGCTTCAATAAAAAAGAACAGCAGACTGTCATCACTACGGCATTTCGGGAAAATATGAGGCTTATATCAATAGTTCTGGACTCTCCCGAAAAGGATCTTTTCACGAGTGCTGCAGCATTGTTTGACTATGGTTTCAACAATTTTAGAAAAAGCACTCTGGTAAGCAAGGGAGATGTTTTAAAAACAGTTGCACTTGACGGAAACGAAATCAATCTGATAAGCCAGAACGACATATCCTATATTCACCCTTTGGGGGAGAGTTATATCAAGACGTTTACAGCAACTGCCGACCTGAAGACCCCTGTCAGAAAGGCAGTCCCGGTCGGCAGCGCAAGTTATGTCCTTCAGGATGGTACTACGGTCAATGTCAGTCTTTATCCTGAAACTGAAGTGATACCTCCCGAAGATTTCTTTTCAACCGCCCGCAAAAAGATGCTGGAAAATAAAGATATCCTCGTAATGGTCCTATTTCTTGCCTCTCTGGAAGTAATCCTGATTATGATCAATCTGTTCAAGCTTGTAAAAAAATTGATCAACCATATCAGCAACCGGGGGAGAAGGCAGGCATAGGAGTTCACCCAGAGACTCCCAGTGACAATTGACTAAATCGTCTCAGCCTGTTCATCACTAATGTTATTCATGTACAAACCTCTCTTTGCAATCCGGTTCCTGTCGTTTTCAACATAATTGGCAAGTATGCCGCCAAGATTCAGGACATCGGACATCTCAAAGTACCCGGATTTTCTGTAAATGAATTTGACAGCCCTCAGGGCTCCGGCTGCAAAAGCCTTTCGCGAGAAGGACTGATGGGATATTTCAAGCATATCCTCCTCACCCGCGATGATTACTTCATGTTTACCTACAATCCCACCTGCGCGTACGGCATTTATCGGTATGGAGCCCTGCAGCACATCAATGCCCGATGCTGACAGGCCTTTTTCTATTTCGCCCGCTATTTTCAGCGCTGTTCCTGACGGAATGTCCTTTTTTCTGCTATGGTGTTCTTCATTCACCTGGAAGTCGTAATTATTGAGAATACTTGAAGCAATATTGGTGAGCAGCATCATGACATTCACCCCAAGTGTGATATTAGGAGCATACACAATTGCATTATGGTGTTTCTTAGTCAAAACAACCAGCCTTTTCAAGGAGAATTTCGAAAATCCTGTAGTCGCCACTACCATATTCACTCTCATCCGTGACAGCACGACTGCATTTCTGATCGTCGCTTCCGGCTTTGAAAAATCAACCACTACATCGGGCTTTGTCCGAAACACCATTTCTTCAAGCCTGTCTGCGCCTTCCACGATGATCCCCGTATCTCTGCAGCCTGCAATTTCACCAAGGTCTCTGCCGGACTTGGAACTGCCGGGACTGCATACTGCCGCGACCAATTTCATACTATCCTGTGCAAGCAAAACCTTTGCAACTTCACTCCCGGTCTTGCCCAATCCAACCAGACATACACGTATCATAAATACCTCTCTTTCACATTTACCGACATTGGTTTGCAAAGAAAAGAAAAGCTGCAGAAGAGTAATCTGCAGCTTTTTGACCGTTATACGGTTGAAAGCATATCCATCACCTTCTCTTCCAACGCTTACGAGGTTAGCTGACGGATTCGGATCGGAAAAGATTGACCCTACCAGCCGATATTTTACACCCGGCCGGATTCACCCCCGGAAAAATCTTTGGGACATTAAGTCCCGGCGACTTTCACAATTTGGTTCCCCCGCTCTTTCGATTAAGCGAAAATATTTAATTAATTTTATTATATACTATTCCCCGCGGTTTTGCCATATTACAAAACAAAGAACGTGGCAATGAACTCTCCGCTCTCCATAATTTTCAAATTCTTAATATTCATATACTGCGCTAACATTTGCTGTAATCTCAAGAGAACCTGACTGAACGGGAGTTGCCGCTGCTATGCTTTCAGCCTTCAAGTCATACGTGGTATAATTCTGAAGAGGGCTGTACCCGCCTCCCTCACTAATGGATAATGGAGCCTTTAACGTTACTCCAAGAGCTTCCGCCATTGTCCCTGCCTTTTTCTTTGCAGCCAGCACCGCATTTTTCAATGCATCATTGTAATACTTCTCGTAATTGCTTAGGCCGAAGCTGATGCTGCTGCTTGCGTTTACACCGCTGTCAGCTGCGGCATCGATGATGTTCCCTGTCTTCGCAAGATCCCGGACTGTGACACTGACAGAGTTACTGACCGAATATCCGACGATCGTACTGGTTCCATCCTTTTGGTTGTAATTGTACTTTGGATTGATCGAATAGTTGACCGTCTTGATATCTTCCTCTTTTATACCGTTCGCCTTGATTGAAGCAACAACCTTCTCCATTGCCGCCGCATTTGCCTTCTGGGCTACCTTTGCATCCTTGTCTTCGCTGATGACGCCGAGAGAAATATAGGCGATATCCGGCGATGCACTGACCTTTGCCTGCCCGGTGACGCTCAGGGTTCTTTTGTCAGCCGTAGTCTCCGCCGCTTTTGCCGGAGCAATGAGATATGTACCCAGTGTAACTGTTACAAGTGAGGCAACTGCGAGCAGTAGAATTGCCATCATTAATTTGTTCTTCATTGAAAATACTTGTGTCATAATAATACCTCCTCAGGTTTTGAACATTTGTGTATCCACGTTCACAATACATTAGACGCACAGGCTGCATAAATGTTCCCGTTTTACTTTAATTACACCGTAGGAGTGCGCTCGGAAATTCCTGGAGAAAGCTACCGGATTATTTCTGCATGGCGTAGAGCTGCCGGTCAGATATTGAGGTTTTTGCTACAGTGCTTGAAGACCATTTTCCGCACCGATCTCCCCATCTTGCTTCAACAACGCCGTCTGAAAGCAGTTCGACAATCTCGCAGAGGTTTGTGCAGCCGTTGCATTCCCGGCTTGTTGTACTGTAAATCCTGTTTAATGCCTCAAATCCCGTAAACTTCGTTAGAAATGTCTTGTCTGCCAATCTTGCCTGCCTGGCAATCAATGCTGCGCCGTATGCTCCCATTACCGCATGATCCTCCGGAATGATCACACGAACGCCCAGTGCTTTTTCAAACGCAGCAGCTATACCCTTGTTTGCTGCCACTCCTCCCTGAAATACTACCGGTTCGGAGAGTTCCTTCCCCTTTGCGAGATTGCTCAGATAATTTCTGACAAGCGCTTCACAAAGGCCTTTGACGATATCCTCATTGCTATGCCCGGACTGCTGCTTGTGGATCATATCAGATTCGGCAAAGACTGCACACCTGCCTGCAATTCTGACAGGTGAGCCCGATCGGAGTGCGAGGTCGCCAAATTCTTCAATCGGCACGCCAAGCCTGGCTGCCTGTCTGTCGAGAAATGAACCGGTTCCGGCGGCACATACCGTATTCATGGCAAAATCATATACAACGCCGTTTCTCAATATAATGATCTTTGAATCCTGCCCACCGATCTCAAGTATAGTCTTTACCCCGGGGACGATTCTCTGTGCTGCTACGGCATGAGCCGTGATCTCGTTTTTGACCACATCCGCCCCCGCAATCACACCTGCCAGTCCGCGCCCGCTTCCGGTCGCACCTGCAGCTGCAATCAGCGGGCTCCTGTGTGCGCCTGCTATTTCCTTAAGGCCCTCCATCAGCGATTTGATCGGCTGTCCGCTTGTCCGCAGATAAAGCTTTTTTACCATATTCCCATCCAGGTCGGTCAATACCAGATTCGTACTGACTGAACCCACATCAATTCCAAGATAATGACCATCCGCCCTCATATTTTTGGTTTTTCCTCCTGCTTTCCAGCATATCGATAAAAGCTTCAACTCTGGTAAGGTAACCGGCCTCGCCGGTCATTTCGTCAATAATCAGCGTCAGCACAGGGATCCCAAGCTCCCTTTCAATGTCTGGCAGAATGCTTTCCGCCACGATTTCAGGCATGCATGAGAATGGGAATATCTGAATGACACCGTCATAATTGTTACTGGCATAAAGTACCGTATTTCCTATCGTCTCCTGCGCATGTCCGCCTATCATGGCTCCCAGCCAGGGTTTTGCCGCTTCTGCATAAGCCATGTCCCGGTGAAGATGCAAACTTTTTTTCACAATGTGCTCAATAATCCAGTTGCTTACAGTCACCTTCCTGTCAACCTCTACTCCTAAAGTACCAAGCTTCTCCTGGATGTTGAAACTGGCAAACTGGTCGATCCCGGTGTAAATTTCGCCGACAATGCCAACTCTGAGAGGTGCTGATTTCTGATCCTGCTTTATCGAGCGCATCAGTTCACCGGTTTCATCAAGAAGGTTGGAAATCTCTTTGAAACTTGTCACCTTCAGCGCCTTTTCCCTGAAATCTCTGTAAAACCTGTCTACAGCTCCATGCTCAAGCTCCCTTGCCCTTATTTTAAAAGAAAGCATCTCAAGTTCATCCACCCTCCTGGCAGTTTTTGCAATCTGTCCGACAAGCGACGGAACTTTTAACAAGGCGGTCGAACCTGTCAGTCTGTGAACTACACTTGCCAGCCTGTTAAAATTGCCGTTGGCAAATTCCAGTGTAATGATTTCCATATTGTAGCCGGCATCCCGAAGAATTTCCCGGTGCATTTCACAATAATATCCGAACCTGCAAGGGCCGCAGCCTCCAGCCATAAGTATGGTGTCGGCTCCCAGTTCATAAGCCTGTATGTAATTCCCGATATTGATCTTCAGCGGCAGGCAGGCCATTTCCGGGACATGTCTTGTCCCTAGTTCGAGTGCCCTTTTGTTGTTGAACGGAGGGATGACGCATTCAATTCCGAGCTCATTCAACATTGGCTTTATACTGATATACGTATTACCCAGATGAGGAAACGTCATTTTCATTTGATTTTCTCCAGCTCAGCATATCGATAAATGCCTCCAGCCTTGTATTGAAGCCGGCTTCACCAGAATGCTCGTCTACTGTCATAATAATAAAAGGTATCTCATATTCATTCCTGACCTTGCGTTCAATCAGGTCGTAAACAAAGGAGTCGATACCGCATCCAAAGCTTGTTACACAGATCATTCCATCGATTTCGCCCTTTTGCGCCAGATGAAGCGCTGCACCATAAGCTTTTCTGCCATAATTCCAGAATAGCGGCTTCTTCAGTTTGGAAGAATACTCATTAATATCCTCTTCACCAACCATTTCAACCGTTTTGATACCAATGTCAAATTTTTTCAGCTTGCCCAACAAGTCCATACTGATATACCTGTCATAAATATTATAAGGATGCCCGATCACAGCTATCTGAGTGGACCGAGGGGACGTGGACCGAGGGGACGGTTCTCGTGGTTCGAAGCATCCAGAGGGACGGTTCTCCTGGATCACTGAAGCGGTTCGCGGGAATTGTCCTCTTGCGGGGCCAATCCAAGGGGACGGTTCTTGTGGTTCGCACAATGATCCACGAGAACCGTCCCCTTGGATTCTTCTTGTAACTTCTATGTTCATGAACGGGATTACTCCGCAAAGTGCCTGATACCTAAAATCGCAATAGTTATTCATCGCAGTTCTGAAGGCGTGCCTTGCATCCTTCCTTCCGACATCCAATTTGGCGGCTATTTCTTCCGCCGCCTTGAAAGCGCCATTTTCCGAGCGTCTCATATTGATTTCGGTATCAATCAACGGGGGAAGATCTTTCAGCGTGTGCCTCACCATATCCGGCAATCCGCCAAATTCCGGGCATATATATTCATTTCTTGAGATGCTTGTGAATCGGGGTACAAAAATATAGTCCACTTTGTCCTTCAGATTAAGGACATGACCATGAAAAAGCTTTACCGGCAAACACGCTTCATCAACGCAGGATTTCACACCGTCATCCAGAATACGCCTGTTTGTGGGTTCCGACACGACAATTTCGGCACCAAGCTCGGTAAAAAAAGATTTCCATAATGGGATGAACTTAAAATAAAACAGACTCCGAGGAATTCCAATTTTGGTGCTCAACAGGCTGACACCCCCTCAAATAACAAAATGAGTTGGAATAGCTCCAACTCATCCTAGTATTGACAGTTCAATTTAGTTTATACGGAAAAAAGTCTCAATATTCTCCCTGTTCGTCATTCGCAGTGCGTTAATATTGTTAATACTGTAATCCGGCTTTGACTGCCGCATCTGAATCAAAAGCCGGCAGGCAATCCTTTTTGATCACCTGCCGGCTCTATCAATATTTATTGTATTCTTCAGCACCTTTTAATCTTAAGCCTTGCCGTCGCAGCCGAGAACGTTGATGATCTTGTTCTTTACGAGATCCTTGATGGCTGCTCTTGCCGGAGCAAGATACTGTCTGGGATCAAAGTGTTCAGGATGCTGAACAAAATATTCCCTGACAGTAGCAGTCATGGCAAGCCTTAAGTCGGAGTCGATGTTGATTTTGCAAACAGAGGATCTGGCTGCCTGTCTGAGCATTTCTTCGGGTACGCCCCTTGCGCCTGGCATATTCCCGCCGTACTTGTTGATCTTTTCAACAAGCTCGGGAATAACAGAGGAAGCGCCATGAAGAACGATTGGGTAGCCTGGCAGTCTCCTGCTGACTTCTTCCAGTATATCGAACCTAAGCTTCGGTTCGCCTTTAAATTTGAATGCGCCATGGCTTGTACCAATAGCGATTGCCAATGAGTCAACGCCTGTCTTTGATACAAATTCCTCCACTTCATCTGGTCTTGTGTAGGATGAATCCTCTGCAGATACATTGACTGCATCCTCAACACCTGCAAGTCTGCCAAGTTCGCCTTCAACTGTTACGCCATGGGCGTGTGCATATTCAACAACCTGCTTGGTCAATTTGATGTTATCTGCGAAAGAGTGATGTGAACCGTCTATCATAACAGACGTAAATCCGCCGTCTATGCAGGATTTGCACAGTTCAAACGTATCGCCGTGATCAAGGTGCAGACAGATCGGAAGACCTGTTTCAATGATTGCAGCTTCAACAAGCTTCATCAGATAGGTGTGATTTGCGTATTTCCTTGCGCCTGAGGATACCTGCAGTATAAGCGGAGCGTTAACTTCCTTTGCAGCCTCGGTAATACCCTGTACGATTTCCATGTTGTTTACATTGAAAGCGCCGATAGCATATCCGCCTTCATATGCTTTTTTGAACATTTCAGTTGATGTAACCAGTGCCATTAAAAACAACTCCTTTATTGTATATTATTTAATATTGCTTACCCTCGATAGAATATGTATTGTTACAAATTTATCATATTAATTTTACCAGATTTCAACTTAAAATCAAGGTTTTATTTGGATTGACTCTGTTTTATTTGATTTCATTTCTGATCAGGACTATATGTGAAATGTTTAAATTGAAACCGGCAATGATACCTGGTAGCATCCTCCTCTATTTCAACAGCGATCCTGCTCTCCCTGTCTTTGAAGTCAGTATTTCTATAAAAGCGCCAAAAACTTCTTATACATAAAAATCCTCCTATTGCCTTTTAGTATGCTAAATTTGTATATTATTAATATATTATGCATAAATTCGTTTCATAATAATTGGTATTTCGTATAACGTAAATATATTAAAGAAGTTTCATATCGTATCTTTGGTTGAAAGTTCAGATATTATGAAATAATGTTATCCATATTCTTTTTTTACATGATCTATAATTGCAATTTGGAATCCCTTGTGTTATATTTTATTTTGACGTACAAGCGTCATTTTACTATGTATCCAATGAAATACTAGTACATAAATACATATACGATCAGGAGGTAGAAAGCAATGAGTGAATTAAAAGGTGCAGCTATTTTCGGGCAGTCCGGTGGACCGACCTCGGTTATAAACGCCAGCGCTGCGGGCGTGTTCCAGGAAGCGCTCAGGCAGGAAGCCATCACAGCAGTGTATGGCGCCGCTCACGGTATCAGAGGGATCCTGGATGAGAAATTCTACGATATGAGCAAGGAAGATGCTGAGGAACTTGACTTAATGAAGACCACCCCTTCCTCGGCTCTCGGTTCAGTCCGTTACAAACTCAAAAAGGCTGAAGACGATGAGACGGATTACAAAAGACTCCTTGAGGTCTTCAAGAAATACGACATCAGGTATTTCTTCTATAATGGAGGAAATGACTCCATGGATACCTGCAACAAAATAAGCAAGTACCTGCAGAAATCCGGTTATGAATGCAGAGTCATGGGTGTTCCGAAGACCATCGACAATGACCTTTGGGGAACGGATCACTGTCCGGGTTACGGAAGTGCGGCAAAATATATTGCCACTTCAACGATGGAAGTTTACCACGATGCCAGAGTTTATGACAAAGGAATGATCACGGTACTTGAAATCATGGGAAGAAACGCAGGATGGCTTACAGCCTCTTCAGCGCTTGCATCCTATGCAGGCCATGGCCCGGATCTGATCTATCTTCCGGAAATACCGTTCGATCTCAACAAGTGCATCGAGGAAGTCAAAGAGATTTACAAGAAACAGAATAACGTAATCCTCGCTGTTTCCGAAGGAATCAGGGACAAGGACGGTAAATACATATCCGAGTACGGATCGGATCTTGCACAGAGCAAGGATGCCTTCGGACATTCACAGCTTGGCGGACTTGCCGTTACACTTGCAAACATCATGAAGGATAATACAGGCGCAAAGGTTCGCGGCATTGAATTCAGTCTTTTGCAGAGATGTGCCTCTCATGTTGGTTCTCTCACGGATGTGAACGAAGCTTATCTTGCTGGACAAATGGCTGTCAAATATGCAATTGAAGGCAAGACCGATTATATGGTCGCTTTTGAAAGAGCTGCCGGACCCGAATACAAATGTAATATCAAGCTGATCAATCTTACAGAAGTCGCCAATACAGAAAAGAAAATTCCGCGTGAGTGGATAAACGAAGCAGGCAACGGATTAAACCAGCAGTATATCGACTACGCAATGCCCCTGATACAGGGTGAATCGGCCCCGCCGCTTATAAATGGCCTGCCGAGATTTGTACATCTTAAGAAGGTCCTTGCAACAAAGTAATTTTAAGCGGAGAGTAAAAAGCTCTCCGCTTTTTTGGGACTATTTTTGTAACAAATCCGACCAAATAGGCGGATTCGTAGAATTGTGCCATCTAGGCAATTTTGTGAAGCAAAATGTGCCATCGAGTGGGGCTAGATACCCCTGAGATTTTCATTCTGTTCAAGTTCCTCTACCCCAATATATGGTACCCCCAAATTTTAGCATGTCAATATGTTGACAACAACAAACATCGTGGCTATACTTGAACTATAAACCAAATACACGTCGTGCAACTGGCGGAAGTGGATTCAACCACAAGGGAGCACGAGGGCAGGAAAATTAGCCGACCGCCTGGGTCACAAATCATCAAGAGCTTCAACAGCTTCTTGATGAATGTGTTCAGGGCGGTTTTTATTATTTCTTTTTTGCATTATATTGAAGAGGTGCTCAGATATGCCTGATAATGTATGGAGTGGCTTCAAACCGGGTGACTGGACTGATAATATTGATGTCCGAGATTTTATCATAAGAAATTATACCCCTTATGACGGTAATGAAGCCTTTTTAAGTGAAGCCAGCATAAATACGAGAAAATGTTGGAGCAAGTGCAAAAAGCTGCTCCGGGATGAGCTTCTCAACGGCGGCGTCCTCAACGTTGATACGAAAACAGTGGCCAATATTACAAGCCACGCTCCCGGCTATATCGATGAACAATATGAGATCATCAAGGGGCTCCAGACCGACAAGCCGCTTAAAAGGGCTATCATGCCGTTCGGCGGTATCCGAATGGTTCGTCAGTCCTGTGATGCTTACGGCTATAAATTACCTGACAAGTTCGAAGATATATTCAGCAATTATAGAAAAACTCACAATGAAGGGGTTTTCAACGTATACACACCCGAGATGAAAAAAGCGCGTAAATCGGGCGTCATCACGGGCTTGCCGGACGCCTACGGCAGAGGCCGCATCATTGGGGATTACAGGCGTGTCGCGCTATATGGTACGGACAGGCTTATCGCACAAAAGCAGCGGGACTTGCAGGACCTGCAGCAAAATGGCATGGAAGAGGAAACGATCCGGCTGTCCGAGGAAGTGCATGAACAGATGAAAGCCCTCGGGGAACTCACGCAGATGGCCACCCAGTACGGCTTTGATATTACAAAACCCGCAGCAACTGCACTTGAAGCTGTGCAATGGACTTACTTCGCATTTCTGGCATCCATAAAGGAAACCAATGGCGCTGCAAACTCGCTTGGGCGGGTTTCCACCTTCCTTGATATTTTTATTGAAAGGGATCTTTCAGCAGGCCTGATTAACGAATGCGGCGCCCAGGAGCTGATAGACCAGTTCGTGATCAAACTCAGGCTGATCAGGCATCTGCGTACGCCCGAATATGATGAGCTCTTTGCCGGAGATCCTGTCTGGATCACGGAATCCCTTGGCGGTATTTGCACCGATGGCAGGCATATGGTGACAAAAACCTCCTTCCGTTTCCTGCACACGCTGTTCAACCTGGGTCCCGCCCCCGAACCGAACCTCACGGTATTATGGTCTGTCGGGCTGCCTGAATCCTTTAAAAAATATTGTGCGATGGTATCCATGGTAACCAGTGCAATACAATATGAAAATGACGACCTCATGAGGCCTGAATTTCTTGACGACTATAGTATTTCCTGCTGTGTTTCAGCCATGAAAACAGGCAAAGATATGCAATTCTTCGGGGCCCGGTGCAATCTGCCAAAGCTGCTGCTCCTTGCATTGAACGGCGGCAGGGATGAGCTGTCAGGTGATCAGGTCGCTCCTGCCAGTGAGCCCTATCTGGAAGAATATCTGGACTATAAAAAGGTGATGGCACGTTTCAGGCACTATCAAAAATGGCTCACAGGACTTTATGTCAATACAATGAACTCCATCCATTACATGCATGACAAATATGCTTATGAAAGGCTCATGATGGCCCTGCATGACACACAGCCCGGCAGGTTCATGGCATTTGGCATCGCTGGGCTTTCAGTCCTGGCAGATTCCCTCAGCGCGATAAAGTACACCTATGTCAGGGCGATCCGGGACGAGCGCGGTCTTATCACTGATTTTGAAATCAAGGGATCTTTTCCACAGTTCGGAAACGATGATGACAGGGTCGACAGTCTGGCAGTCGAAGTCACAAAGAGCTTCCTGACGGATCTGAGAAAGCATAAAACCTACAGAAACGCGATCCATACACTTTCTATCCTTACAATTACATCAAATGTGGTTTACGGGAAGAAAACAGGCTCCACTCCGGACGGACGCAAGTTGGGAGAACCGTTCGCTCCCGGAGCGAATCCGATGCATGGCAGGGATAAGATGGGTGCGCTGGCAGCATTGAATTCTGTAGCCAAGATTCCGTACGAATACTGCCGCGACGGTATTTCACTGACACTTACCCTCGTGCCGAGATCTCTCGGAAGAGAACTCCATGCCAGGCTTGCGAACCTTGCCGCCCTTCTTGACGGGTATTTTGCCCAAGGCGGTCATCATATCAATATCAATATCCTTGAAAGGGTCGTTCTGGAACAGGCCATGAAGGACCCCTACAATTATCCGCAGCTTACGATAAGAGTATCCGGCTATGCCGTGAACTTCATCCGATTGAGTAAAAAGCAGCAGGAGGAAGTAATCGCACGCACCTTCCACTCCGCGATGTAAAGGAAGGTACGTATCCCCGTGCCCGCCTGTTTCGAATATTATAAAGTATGTGCAGCAAAGCTGATATGTCAAGGGGAGACAGGTACTCCCCTGTCACGGTCGTAAACCAGAGGAACCGTCCCCTTGGTTACGGGTGTAGGCCCTTGGTTCACGGGTGTTTCATCTCTTGATGTCTTTCTTTTTGGCTACAGAGTAGCCATAGAAGCCCAATTCCTCGCCAAGTGTCCAGTACTTGCCATGGGAATAACAGATGAGACCGGCTTTTTCCAGCAGCAGCTTACCCTCTTTATCCAGCAGTTCTTCATTGACATCAACGGCTACAACTTCTGCGATGAACATATCGTGAGAGCCAAGTTCCAGCCTGTTTTTCACAACACACTCCAACGATACGGGAGATTCCTTAATGATCGGGACGTCAATAACCGAAGCTTTCTCTGCTGTCAATTTTGTTAGTTCGAACTTGTCAACATCCCTTCCTGATTTTACTCCGCACAGGTCTGTCGCATAAACCAGCTTCCTGGTCGTCAGATTCACTGCGAACTGCCCCTTATCTATGATAAGGCCGTGTGAATATCTTTCTTTCCTAACCGATATCGAAACCATCGGAGGATCGGAATTGATCGTTCCGGCCCAAGCCAGCGTTATGATATTAGGCCGGCCTTCTGCATCAGCACATGTCACCATGATGGCCGGTACAGGATTCAGCATTGTTGATGGTTTCCAAACTTGTTTACCCATATGGTAACCTCCTTATTGGTCTGTTACATCCTAATTGATCCTTTTTATACCTCAACTAATCTGTTACACCTCAATCGATCCGTTATGCCTCAAGCTCTCTATATTTGGATACTGCCACCGCGTACAGCGCCATAACTGCCAGAATACCTAAAATCACAGATACGACACCGACCGCTGCAAATACAAGCAATATTTCCACCTTTAATATCATCAAAACAAAAACTACAGCCCCAAGAACAAGCATGATCAGTAATGACAGCAGCATTCCCAATACACCGTTCATGTTCTGCTTCATCGCTTCCTGCTCACTGTTCCATACAAGCTTCGGGTGAAAAACATCAAGCAGAAGGCTAAGCGCAGTCATCGGAACAGCGCCGAGCAAGCCAACCAGACAGACTCCAAGGATTGAAGCGAGAGATTGGCCAAGGAACAGGTACATGACAATTCCAGTCACTACTACTCCCAATGCTGATATCAGATAACTCAGGATCAATTTGGCAGATACCTGCTGTTGTGCAGACACAGGAATCAGCTTGGTAATCCAGAAGGTCTTTCCTTCCCTTGACAAGGATGTCGAAGCAACCAGATTTACACCCGCCGTAAACAGCATCAGTCCCAGACCTGCGAGCAGAATATACGGCACTGCTTCAGGCTTGCCGATTATATTGAAAAGCTCCGTAGCGTCTTTGTCTCTCCCCTTTGTAAAAAACATTATCAAAATAATAAACGGCCCCATGATTGAACCGGTAAGCCCGTTCAATACATAAATAGGCGTTCGAATCAACAGCTTCCATTCTCGTTTCATAATAGCCAGAACGGGGCTGGAAAGCTTCCCATATTGTTTGTTCATCTGGATCATACTCATGATCTTCTTCTTCCTGGTAACCTCCTGTCCTGCAAGTAGCGATTGGTAGAACACCTTGTTCGACAGCCATAGCAGCAGAACAAACAGCAGGGCGCAGACAGCCAGGAAAAGCAGCAAATAGCCCAATCCGGCAAATCCACCTTCTGAAAGTGCCCGGGTAGCCCAGATACTTGGCGGAAAACTCCTGCCTATCAGATCGATCAGCCCTGTCTGACTGGCAAGCAGGTTATTTAAAAATTCCGAATTACTATTTTCAGGTACCTTCTGCATAAACATACTGAAAACCATAGAAAGTATGAATATGGAGAAACCTCCTACGATTGCCATCAGGTCCTTATATCTTCTGAAATTGACGATCCTCATAAGCAGCATGATGACCAACGAAGCTATAGTCAGCGGCAGTGCAGGTGTAGCTGCCAATAACAGCAGGCCTTTGAGCCAGTAGAACAAGCCCTGTCCGGTCCCGATCCCGTAAATAATGAGGGGAGGCAGCAAAATCGGCACCGAAGTTAGATATTCATTCACTGTAACAACGGCAAATTTTCCTCCTATCACTTCATAGGGCTTAAGCGGGAGTGGTACGAGCGATTCAAGATCCTGCGAAAAGTAAAACGTACCCATGATGTAAAATAAACCAAAGAGCAGTATAACAAGCTGCGAGAATAAAAAGGAAATCGTCAGGATAATTTCAGGCTGTTTCATGGCAGAGCCTGCAGCAAAGAGGCCCGACATCAACAACGTATACAACACAAGCAGCGGCAGAAATGCCAATGGAATAACTACGGCAATGAGTATCGGTTCCCAGAGCTTTTTCTTCTCCCTGGTGAACCTGTATTTGAGTGCCGAAACGCCGTAATTGACATTCAGCTGCATTTTTAAATAGGCTGTAAATGGTTTCATTTTTCTGTCAACTCCAGGAAAATATTTTCGAGGGAGTCCTTGTTATCACCTTGTCTGAGTTCATCCATGGTACCGCTGGCTATGAGCCTTCCCCTATGAATGATTCCCATCCTGTCACAAAGCTTTTCCGCCACTTCAAGGATATGCGTAGAAAAGAACACGGTATTTCCCTTGTCACAGTGTTCTCTCATCTGCTCCTTCAGCAAATGTGCGGATTTTGGATCAAGCCCCACCATGGGTTCGTCAAGTATCCAGACGGAGGGATTGTGTATCAGTGCGCCTGTCAGCGCGATTTTCTGCTTCATTCCATGTGAATAGCTCTTGATCAGATCTGATGCGGCGTCATTCAGTTCAAACATGCCAAGATAATGTTCAATACGTTCTCTCCGCTGTTCAGCCGGCACCTGGTACACATCAGCCATGAAATTCAAATATTCAGTGCCTGTAAGCCTCTCATACAAATTAGGGTTGTCTGGTACATACCCGATGTTTTTCTTCGCATCAAGAGCGTTTTTGCGGATATCTGCGCCATTTATCCTGATGCTTCCTTCATCCGGATTCAGTAGTCCGATGATCATTTTGATCGTTGTAGTCTTGCCTGCGCCGTTCGGACCCAGAAAGCCGAAAATTTCGCCCTCTGCGACTTTCAGGTTCAAATTGTCCACAGCCTTTACTGTTCCTTTGTTGTAGCTCTTTGATACGTTGCAGATCTCAATCATTTTCATACTCCTTCATTCTGGTCAAGTACTTTCTAGTCAAGTACTTTCTAGTCAAGCACCATGTAGGAAGAACCGTTTATTCTTATAAGCTTTTCGCTGGTCAGGTTCTCGGTGGTTATTTCGTATTTATCCGTAATAATATACCTTGCCAATCCCATATATGTCTGTAATATATCTCCCAAACCAATACTGTGCTGAACATTTTTACCCATAATGTCGATCATGCCGGGGACTTTTCCGATGTTACCCAATGTTCCCTTCTGGCTCATCAGTGCTTTTATGAAATTCAACTGATTCTTTTTTCTCCCGACATCACCTATTTCAAGAAGGGTTCCATCCGCCCGGTATCCCTGCCTGAACCTGACAAAGCCTTCTGCGTCTGTCCCGTCCAAATGCCGCATCCCCTTTTTAATATGTATGGCCAGATCCTGCGTGGGGTCATCATAATCCATATCGTATGGAACATTGATATCTACTCCGCCAAGGTGGTTAATCAAAGCTCTGAAACCCTTTGTATTAACTTTTACGTAATCATCAATCGATATGCCGAATTTTTCATAGATTACTTCCGCCAGAAAGCTTATAGGTCCTGAATTGGTAAACTTTCCTTTATACTCAATTTTACTTCCAATCGTATGTGTATAGTTAATTTTATATATGCCAGGCTCATTTACAAGATTCCTGGGAATCCTGGAGATGACATCCTGATTATACTCTATATAGACATCTCTGGGAATCATTATCAATTTCAAGGTTTTATTCTTTTGGTCGATGCTGGCGATACAGATAGTATCATATAAGTTGTTCAACTTGTCTTCACCGATGATCAGAACATTTTTCGTACCTTCTTCAACCAATTTGGAGGAGTACTGCTTTCCTGCTGTGAGTCTGGCCGCCTCCCCAACAGTTTGGGTACCAAGTTGCTGGTTCCCCTGCCCGAGTGCATCCGGCTGCTGTAAGGATGTGTTATTCTGCTGTTGATTTGTTGCGGGCTGCTGCGTATTTTCCGGAATAAAAACACCAGTCTCGCATGCAACCATCAGAAGTGCAATACCAATCAACGCGACAACTGCTATCCATATCCATATTTTTTTATTAGCGGCCATTTAGTCTCTCCCAAATCCATAATGCATGTCCATTTTTTTACGTATACCATTATATTATAAAGATGAATTTGTTTGTATTCAAATATAAAATGTTAAAATTTATTAAATGTACTATTAATGGCCGTACTGATAAACTTTTAATTAAAATTCAAAGGGGGGACGGTTCTTGCTTTGAATTTAATCTATAAAATTCAAAGCAAGAACCGTCCCCCCTTTGAAAAATGATGGTGCATGAGAAGCTTCCCATGCACTATCAATCTTCACTCATTATTGCAGTTGATTTTTTATCCTTTTGAAGGGTAATTCTCCCTTTGCATGTAATGCGTGTGGAGCAATTCATGTGCCTTATGACTTCCTGGATGCTCAAAATACTCTTCATAGAGCTTTTTGACATTCTGGTTGTCCTGTGATTTTCTCAAAGGCAGGCTTTCATCCTCTTCATAAATCGCCTTGGCCCTCTCCGCTCTGATATCTATCCAGCTTCTGATCTGGGAAGGCACGATCGGCTGACCTCCGCCGTTTACGCAGCCGCCGGGGCAGGCCATTACTTCTACGAAATGATATTGTGCCTCGCCACTCCTCATTTTTTCCATGAGTTTTCTTGCGTTTCCGGTTCCATGTGCAATAGCTGCCCTGATTGTCATACCGGCAACCTGAAGTGTAGCTTCCTTCACGCCTTCAACTCCTCTGACAGCTTCAAACTCAACCTTCTCAAGCGGTTTGCCTTCCAGCAGTTCCACAAGATACCTCAGTGCCGCTTCCATAACGCCGCCTGTTGCTCCGAATATTACCGCCGCACCGCTGGCTTCTCCCATCGGATCGTCAAAATGCCTCTCGGGCAGCTCGGTAAAGTCGATGCCGGCTTCCCTGATCATTCTGGCTATTTCCCTGGTGGTCAGTACCACATCGACATCCGGATAGCCTGTGCCGGAAAGTTCAGGGCGCTTAGCCTCGAATTTCTTAGCCGTACATGGCATTACGGATACAACAAATATTTTGGCCGGGTCGATTCCCATTTTCTTCGCATAATACGATTTCAGCACTGCGCCAAACATCTCATGAGGCGATTTACAGGTAGACAGATTATCCAGGAATTCCGGGAAGTTATGCTCACAGAATTTGATCCATCCAGGGCTGCAGGAGGTTATCACAGGCAGCTTTCCTCCGGTTTTGATCCTTGTGACAAGCTCTGTGACCTCTTCCATGATCGTCAGGTCGGCAGCAGTATCCGTATCGAAAACCTTTGCAAATCCAAGACGCCTCAAGGAAGCAATCATATTGCTGGTTACCCTTGTCCCTATGGGCATCCCGAATTCTTCACCCAGAGCGACCCTTATCGCAGGAGCCGTCTGTACGACAACGTGCAGATCCTTGTTGGCCAATGCCGCCCAAACTTTATCCGTATCATCCTTTTCTCTCAGTGCACCGACTGGACAAACTGCAATACATTGTCCGCAATTAATACAAGGAACTTCCGCCAGCGATTTATTGAAAGCTGAACCGACAATAGTCTTGAAGCCTCTCTCATTGGTGTCTATTACAGCAACCTTTTGAATGTTTTTGCACATATTTACACAGCGTCTGCACAGTACACATTTGTTCGGATCTCTGACAATGGAAGGTGAAAGCTGATCGATCGGGTGCTTTCCCATCTCGCCTTCGAACCTTATTTCCTTGATATTCAGATCCTCGGTCAGCTTCTGCAATTCACAGTTTCTGCTTCTTACACAGGTCAGGCACTTCTTGTCGTGGTTTGAAAGAATCAGTTCCAGCGTAACCTTCCTGGCTTCTCTCACCTTTGGCGTCTGCGTGAATATCTCCAGGCCTTCAGAGACAGGATATACACATGCTGCCTGCAGGCTTCTGGCGCCTTTCACTTCAACAACACACATCCTGCAAGCGCCGATTTCATTAATGTCCTTCAGGAAGCAAAGTGTCGGTATATCAATATTGGCAAACCTTGCAGCCTCCAAAACGGTATAATTATTGGGAACCTGTATCTTTCGAGTATCTATCGTCATATTGACCATTTCCATTTTTGCATTCTCCTTTCATATGGAACAATCCTTGCTTTGGTATCGGGGACATTCCTTGTTGTGGTATCGGGGACATTCCTTGTTGTGGTATTTGAAGGTGTGTCCCCATTCCTTATTCGGTGTGTCCCCATTCCTTATCTGGTGTGTCCCCATTCATATTTATGCATTCTTGAATATTGCCTTGAATGGGCATTTTTCCATACAAGCACCGCACTTGATACACTTCTCCTGGTCTATTACATATGGTGTATTCTTATCCCCGCTTATGCAGCTAACCGGACAGTTTTTCGCACATATACCGCACTTTTTACAGTGGTCGGCAGCAATCACATAGCTCATCATGGACTTGCACACGCCTGCCGGGCACTTCTTGTCCCTCACGTGCGCGATATACTCATCCCTGAAGTATCTCAGCGTGCTCAAAACCGGTTGAGGGGCCGATTGACCGAGTCCGCACAGTGCAGAGGCGATAATATTCTTTGCCAATACTTCCAGCTTGTCGATATCCTCCATCTCACCCTTGCCGCCGGTGATCCTTTCAAGGATCTCAAGCATCCTCTTCGTCCCTATACGGCACGGCGGGCATTTTCCGCAGGATTCGTCAACCGTGAACTCAAGGAAGAACCTTGCGATGTCGACCATGCAATTGTCTTCATCCATTACGATCAAACCACCGGAGCCCATCATGGAACCAAGTTCTTTCAATGTTTCGTAATCAATGGGGGTGTCAATATGACTCGCCGGGATACATCCGCCGGAGGGACCGCCTGTCTGGGCTGCCTTGAACTTCTTTCCGTTAGGGATGCCTCCGCCGATATCATAAATAATCTCTCTCAGAGTGGTACCAATCGGAATTTCCACAAGACCCGTGTTATTGATCTTACCACCAACTGCAAACACCTTTGTACCTTTACTTTTCTCCGTGCCGATGCTTGCGAACCAATCGGCGCCCTTGTTGAATATTACCGGAATATTGGCATAGGTCTCAACGTTATTAAGCAGCGTCGGCTTCTGCCACAGACCCCTGACCGCGGGGAATGGCGGCTTTGGCTTGGGCTCGCCTCTCTTTCCTTCGATTGAGGTGATAAGGGCTGTTTCTTCACCGCAGACGAATGCGCCGGCGCCGAGTCTCAGTTCAATATCGAAGTTGAAGCTTGTGCCGAATATGTTTTTACCCAGCAGCCCATATTCCTTTGCCTGTTTTATCGCTATTTCAAGCCTTTTTACAGCTATGGGGTATTCCGCCCTGACATAAATGTAGCCCTGGTCGGAGCCTACCGCATAACCTGCAATTTCCATTGCTTCCAATATACTGTGGGGATCTCCCTCAAGCACGCTTCGATCCATGAATGCACCCGGATCTCCTTCATCAGCATTACAGCATACATACTTCTGATCACCGGCTGATTTTTTAGTGAACTCCCATTTGAGTCCGGTGGGGAAGCCTGCCCCGCCCCTGCCTCTGAGCCCGGATTTCTTAACCTCTGCTATGACCTGATCAGGAGTCAGTTCTGTCAGAGCCTTTGCCAACGCCTTGTAACCGTCATATGCAATATATTCATCTATATTTTCCGGATTGATAATGCCGCAGTTTCTGAGTGCGATCCTGACCTGCCTCTTGAAGAAATCAACATTCTCCAGGGACCTTGAAGAATCGACAGCTTCCTTGTCACCTGCCAGCAGCCTTTTAACCAGTCTTCCCTTGATCAGATGCTCTTCCACGATCTCCTTGACATCCTCAACCCTCACCATCGTGTACATGGCTCCCTCGGGATAAACTACCATGATCGGTCCTTCGGCACATAACCCAAAGCAGCCGGTTGTCACAACTTTGACTTCCTTGTCCAGCTTGTTTTTATATAATTGTGCCTCTAATTCCTTTTTAATTGCAGGTGAATTTGATGAAGTACAACCCGTACCACCACAAATCAATACATGCGCCCTGAAAAATTCCATTTTGCTCCCTCCCTGCCATTCATATTCGTAATTTATTTGCTTTCCGCTTCTGCCGCACCAATCGTAAGATCCTGACAGACCCTGCCGTTTACGATATGCTCTGATACGATACGCGCTGCTTTTTCAGCAGTCATTTTAACGTAGGTAACCTTTGTTCCGTCCGCATCGAATATCTCAACAATGGGTTCAAGCCTGCAGACGCCTATACAGCCAGTCATTGTAACCGATACATCACTGAGCTTCCTTTTTGCAAGCTCCTCTGTAAAAGCATTCATGACAGGCCTTGCTCCTGCTGCTATACCGCATGTTGCCATTCCGACTACGACACGTTTTCCACTTTTGTTTGTTCTCATTTTTATCTGATCCAGTGTCTTGTTCCTGATTGCTTCAAGTTCAGCTAACGATTTCATTCAATACACCTCCAAAAATCTCATTTAAACCTTCTCCGATGTACTCCCTCAGCCATTGCACCACCGCAAATTCTGCAAGCGGCACCCCTCCGAGTCTTTGTTCCACTTCGCGGGAATTGAAGTTGAACTGCTTATTTCCGCTTGTCAATACCAGTTGAAATTCTACTGCCTGATAAGCAGCAGCAGTATCCGCCATCACTCCGGCAATGTCTCCAAGCGGAGGCCTGTCCATATGATCTATCACGTAACTGGATTTCACCACAGTCCCAATTCCTTTTCGGGATGTGATCCTGAAACTGCCGCCAGATTGTTCAGCCGAGGCTTTGAACAGAGGTATCCCCAGTCCAACCTTTCTGGTGGTTCTTGTCGTGGAAAACGGATTGGTAACGTTGGAAAGAAACTCTTCATCCATCCCGCAGCCATTATCTTCAATAATGACATCCAATAAGCCAATTTGAGTCTCTGCCTGTATTGTTACCTTGATCAGAGTTGACTTGGCCGCTGTCGAATTTTGCATAATATCGAGAATATGCAGCGATATATCTCTCAATCCAGTGTTCCCCCGTCATGTCCAGTTGTTCTACAGATCCCTGTATTTTTCCAGAACCTTCTCTATATCATCTGCGGTAAGTCTTCCGTAAACATCATCGTTTATCATGATAACAGGCGCAAGACCACAAGCACCAATGCAGCGGCATGCGTCCAACGAGAATTTGCCATCTTCCGTACAATCACCGACATGTATTCCAAGCTTCTCCTGCAGTGCATCAAGAATTTTGCTCGAGCCCTTGACATAGCACGCAGTTCCCATACATGCACTCACCTTGAATCTACCCTTTGGTTTTAAAGAAAATTGCGTATAAAATGTTACGACTCCATAAATCTCGGAGAGCGGAATATTCATACTTTCAGAAATTTGCTTCTGAACATTCATGGGAAGATATCCGTAGACTTCCTGAACCTCATGAAGCACAGGAATCAATGCACCCTTCGCATTCTTATACTTTTCAACGATTTCCTGCAATTTACGTTCTTTCTCGTCAACGCAACTACAGAGACAGTTACTCATTTTGCAGACCCCCAATCAGCATTTTATTATGTTGCAACGGTTGTTAAGTATTTAACAATGGTGTTAATATTATAACAAACTTGGGGTAGTAATTCAACAGATTGATGAAAATATTGTATCTCTTTTGAAATTTTTTGTAATTATTGTGCATATTCGACAGAATTCTATAAAATTCTGTAACTGGTCATTTTAAAGTATCGATCACATTCTGCACAGTCAGAGCCTCCAATTCCAGAAAGCTTTCCCGTTCAAGAATATCCCCCAGAGAATGTGCATCCGAGGATTTGATCAGACAGAAGCGATCCAGTTCGGGCCTGGCAGCTTTAAATGAATATTTATCGCAGTTCCGTGTTATTTCGAGATTTCTGATTTGAAGATTTTCCGGAATGATCCCCAGATTTGAAATGATACTATAGGATGGTCTGTCCACATGCGCCGGAATTACTATTCCTCCCAGACTTCTCACCAGCAGGTATATTTCATCCACTGTTAAGCGCGTTGCAGTTATAAGCATCTGCTTTTCCTCACCGGTTACAATGTCATTTTCATCCATGATGAGCTGACTTCCGAAAATGTCTTCTCTGTTTTCAATAGCAGGAAGAGCTCCTGAAACATGCCTGTTCAATTCAAGTGCATTTGCGATATCCGGCAGGAGACATACTAGGTGAACTTCCTCAGCGGTTTCAACCTCCATGCCGGGTATGAACAGCAGCCCGGCTTTCTCTGCGCACCTGCGGGCAGCATCAAGATTCGCACCGGAATTATGATCCGTAAGCGCAATGATATCAAGGCCTTTCATAGCAGCCATATTCACTATGTTGTTCGGCGTCATATCCTTTTCGGCACAGGGAGAAAGCGCCGAATGAATATGCAGATCGAAAGCGTACCTCATATAACTATCCTATTTCTATGTAATATTACAGGGGTGGTCTCTGTGCCACCCCAAAAAGGATCGTCTGACCCTATATCCGGAACGGACGTGCACGGAGATCTGCCCCTACAGGGTATTATCAAAAATATAATATTTTAACTGAATTCGTGATATATTAAAATGATTTTATATCCAGTGCAGTTATATTCCGCAATCATGCAGAATGCAACAAATCTCATAGGCATTCAATTTTGTACATATAATTGGGATACCCTCCTGAGCAGCCCTTCCGGCAGTCGCTTCCTCCATCTGAATACCCTCCGGTATAATGATGCAGGATAGTTCCGCAAGCGATGCCACAGCAACAATATTCAGGTGCGTATGAACGGTTATCCATACAGCCCCCTTGCCGGCATGCGACATGACCCAACTGAGCAGGTCGCAGCAGTATGCTCCCTCTATCCGGACAGAATTGTCCGTTCCACCTGTAATGATATGACCCTCTAGCTTAACAGCCAGTTCAGCTGCATTCAACCCAACACCGCCCTCGGCAACTTAATGCCTAATATTTCAGCTTTTGTCCTTGTCTTTGTCCTTGTCTTTGTCCTTGTCTTTGTCCTTGTCTTTGTCCTTGTCTCTGACCTTGTCCATGACCGGCGGTATCTTGCTCTCCAGTTCCATCATTTGTGCAGCAAGATCGCGCACCTTTTCACGCAGCTTGAAAATGCAGTCGGTCTCGTTTGCGATTCCTCTTACAATATCCTCCGCGAGCGCCCGGCAGCTCGGAGCTCCGCACGCGCCGCAGTCAAGGCCCGGCAGTTCATCATTGATGTGTTCGAGATCCTCCAGCTTTTTCATGGCTATCCCAAAGTCGTCATCCAGCTTCATAACCGGCTTGTACACGATATTACCGGTCCAGACAATGTCCTCCTCGAATTTCTCCAGTACGGGATTCTGATAAGTATTTGCCCTTGCCTCGTCTATATGCTTTTTGAGTCTGGTTTTTGCAACATATACGTTCTCAACTGTTAAAGGCCCACCCAGGCATCCGCCTGCACAGGATAATGCTTCAATGAAATCGACACCCTCAAGCTTGTCATTTTCAATTGCTTCAAGAATTGTTATCACGTTGTGTATTCCATCAACAGCCAGAAATTTGTCTGTACCGATTGCTAGGCCCTCCCCTCCTGAATTGGCCCAGCGGATACCCTCGTAGCCTGCCTGTGCAAGCTGTTCGGTTTCTTCCGCCTGATCAAGCCTGGAAAGGAGTTTGAGGTAAATATCTCTAATTGAAATAACGCCATCTACAGAAGATTTCTGATTTTCATAAGGCGCCTTGACACTGGTAACTTTGGCAGCGCAAGGCGTAATAAAGAATACCCCGATATCGGATGGTTCGAGGCCTTTTAGAACAGCCGTTTTCCTTTTGATGATCTTTGCAGAAACTTCCATCGGAGATTCCAGTTTTACCAGATTGTCTATCAGATTCGGAAACCTGACCTGTATCAATCTGACAACAGCCGGACAGGCTGACGATATCAACGGTTTTTTTATACCTTCTCCCGCAATCAGGGATTTTGTCGCTTCTGTAACAAATTCAGCTCCCCTGGCCACTTCGTACACATCATCAAAGCCTATCAGTTTGAAGGCATTCAAGAGTTTGTTCCTGTTATATTCAGGCTTGAACTGGCTGTATAATGTTGGAGCCGGTATAGCTATCCTGTATTTAAAGGGTTTAATACACGAAAAATCATCTGTAATTGCCATTTTTGCATGATATGGGCATATTCTTATACATTCTCCGCAGTCGATACATCTCTCATTGATGATACGCGCCTTGCCTTTTCTCACCCGGATGGCTTCGGTCGGACACCTCTTAATACAGTTTGTACAGCCTCTGCATTTTTCCTCATCGAGTGTAACGGAATGAAAATAGTTCCCCATTGTCCCACCTCATGTTACTCAGATTAGCTCTGTAATTTTTGATGGTGCATCAGTTCTTTCAAAGTATATTACGATTGTAAGCGTCGTGCCCTTCCCTACCTCGGTCTTTATATCGAGTACGTCGGCATATCTCTTGATATTGGGCAGTCCCATACCCGCGCCAAAGCCCATCTCCCTGATCTCATCCGATGCCGTCGAATATCCTTCCTGCATGGCCAGTTCCAGGTTTGGAATACCCGGACCCTTATCGCTGATATATATTTGAACCTTTTCATGATCAATTTCAATGTGGGCTGAACCGCCTCCACCATGTATCACTGCATTTATTTCAGCTTCATACATGGATACCGCTGCTTTTTTTATGAATACAGGGTTTATTCCAAGCTGCACCAGAAGCTTCTTTACGTTACTTGAAGCTTCACCCGCACAAGCCAGATCCCTTGCAGGTATTCCATAATCCAGCTTCAATAATCTGTCGCCCACTACCAAACACCCTTTCCCGTCAATCCCGCACTGTAAAGCTTCCCGCAGGCCACAAACATCGGATGGCTTGTAGACAGTACTACAATGCCTTTTTCCGTCGCCAGATCAAGGACCGCAGCGCCAGGATTTTTACCCCTTACAAAAACAACCGCCTTAATGTCCATCATCTCAGCCGTCCGAATGACCTGAGGACTTGCCAGGCCGGTCAGCAGCAGAACATTTTCCTTCACATAAGCCATAACATCACTCATCAGGTCGGACCCACATGCTGAAAGTATTTCCATATCGGGTTCGCTTCCTGTCAAGAGCTCAGCGTCAAGTATTTCAATGACCTTGCATAATCTCATACAAAATGCCCCTCACATTAAATACATATTTCTATACTATTATAACGTATCGTTAATGGATTAACAATAATTCAAAATGTCAAAAAATAAACGAATACTTCTGCTCTTTGATCTGCAGGGGCATCCGTTATCAATACTATTTGTAGATTTGCCGGTTTTGCCGGTTTTGCCGGTTTTGCCGGTTTTGCCGGTTTTACTGGATTAGCTGGATTAGCTGGATTAGGAGTATTAGGAGTATTATTTCTTTTCTTTGGCATTGAGTATCACTTCTTGCGGAACGATAACCTGAAAATCTCCGTTAAAATTGCTGTATTCTACATTTACCACAATGTCTGTTTTAACTGTGGCATTGTTTGAGACCTCTTCGGACCCGATAGTCATAGCAATACTGTTCATGAGATATGTACTGCTGTTCATCGAAATCTCCATATGAAACGTATTAGGATCGGCATTTACAACTGACGTCAATTTACTTTCGGTTTTTTTATCAGCATTTAAACTTTCAAGCAAACTACCCCAATACACATCCCCCTGGAGCAATATCTCATCCGGATTACTGCCGGTCACCTGCTCAAGTCCTGCATAGAGCGGTTCATTGACCTGGCCATCGAGTATGTTCATATCGCCCTGGCTTACAAACAGCTTGTCATAATCAGCCTGCGGGTAGGTTACCTTCTCCCATTCGCCATTCAGAGGATTCAGTGTATAGGATACATTATTGCAGTAATATGAATCCGACGCCATTTCCATTCCAAGTACATTCATCACCATTTTTGTTGATATTGCTTTTTTTACCCTGTCAATTTGCGAATCTAAATCAACACCAAGCTTTACGCTGAGCTGCTCTGATTTTACAACACCATCCGCTTTTATACTTATCATGCACTTGTTTACCTGTTCCATGGCAATGTCCGACTTGTCGAGCAACTGCCTGATACTCTCGTACTTTATCGCATCGCAGACCAGTATGGCATTTGCCGACCCATCCCATACCACCTTCCTGCCGAGAGCTTCTGCGGCAAATCTGAATGGAATGTATATGCGCTGATTTTTAGCATAACCCACAGGCGCCGTATTGAGAATAACTGGCTTGTCATTTACGAAAGCCGTCTTGCTGCCTACCACCATATATAGCTTTATCTGATCCTTCGTTACCGTTACACTTTTTTTTTGATCGTCGTAAATGATGTTTTCGTCCGGTACACCAAGATTATTGAACAGTTCCCGAAGGGGAAGCAGTGTATTCTGGCTGACGGCGATCGGTACATCTGTGTATTTTATAATACTGCCATCCATAATAATTTTCACGTCGGGAACTTCCTGAATACTATCTGTCCCCGCCGCAAATACCACCCCGGTATATGCCAGCAGGCATATCACAATAAATACTGCTGCAACAATTTTTTTCATTTGTTCACACCTCGGAAAACTAGATTTTGAGTAGATCATACCATATATGTTAATTTTAGTCAATTATGTTTTGTTAGTCCCTATTGTAAAAAAGGAAAAGGAATTCCTACTTATCATGCAGGAATTCCTTTTAAACAAGATTAATAATGTCATTTACTCGCTATATTGATTGTAAATTCCTCTTTTTTTATAATGTGTATGAAGGAGTTCATGAGATTTGTGTCCCAGCGGAGCTAGCAGAAACTCCTCATAGAGCCTGCTTACTGCAGGGTTGTTATGTGATTTTCTCAGTTCCTTTCCCTCATCTTCCCTGTATATTGCTTCAAGCCGTTTTTGCCTGATCTCATTATTGGTCGGTCTGGGCTGACCTCCGCCGCTGATACAGCCTCCGGGGCAACCCATCACTTCAATGAAATGATATTCCGAGGTTCCCGCTGCCACTTCCTTCATCAATTCGGCTGCGCCCTTAAGGCCGCTGGTTACGGCAATTTTCACTCTGACGCCCTCAAGGAAATCGTATCCGGACAGAGGGTTTTCGATCAGCAGTTCCGCAGTTTTAATCCGATCAAGTCCGACGATCGGAGTGACATGAAGCTTTTCAAAAGGCAGTTCACGTCCTGTAACAACTTCATATACGGTTCTTAGCGCCGCTTCCATAACTCCGCCCGTGGTTCCGAATATATCAGCCGCACCGGTGGACAGGCCAAGCGGGCTGTCAAATTGTGCATCTTCAAGCGATTTGAAGTCAATTCCAAAATCCTTGATCATGCGGGCCAACTCACGTGTAGTTAAAACTGCATCGACATTGGCTAATCCGTTATTATACAATTCCGGCCTGGTAATCTCGTATTTCTTGGCAGTACAGGGCATTACCGATACGACAAAGATGCTTTTCGGATCAACGCCCAGTTTATCCGCATAATAAGTTTTGATAAGCGCACCGAGCATCATATGCGGTGATTTGCAGCTTGAAAGATGATCAAGCTCTTCAGGCCACGTATGCTCCACATATTTGATCCAGCCCGGGCTGCAGCTTGTCACCATCGGAAGGACGGCCCCCTTTCCCGATAATGCTTCTGATATGCGGTGCAGAAGCTCATTTCCCTCTTCAATGATTGTCAGATCTGCCGCAAAATTAGTGTCGAATATATCATCAAAACCCATCTCTTTCATTGCCGCCGCCATTTTACCCGTTACAATCGTACCCGGTTCATAGCCGAATTCCTCTCCAAGCGCCACCCTTACAGCAGGTGCGGTCTGTATCACTACCCTTTTGTTTTTATCAAACAAAGCATTCCAGACCGCTTTTGTTGAATCTTTTTCCTGCAATGCGCCAACAGGGCATACTGTCGTGCATTGCCCGCAGAAGGTACAGTTTACGCTGTTCAGCGGCAATTCGGCTGCTGGCCCGATAACGGATTTGAAACCTCTGTTCTGAACATTCAATATGCCTACCCCCTGTATCTGGTTGCATATAGTGACACACCTCCTGCAAAGGACACATTTTGAGGTATCACGCACGATTGAGGGAGAGGTGTCATCCAGGAATGCTTTTGACCTTTCACCTTCAAACCTCAGTTCACTGATACCCATCAATTCACCAAGCTTCTGGAATTCGCAGCTCTGGTTTCTTCCGCAGCTAAGACAGTCCCTCGGATGATCCGACAGCATCAGCTCGTAAAGCAGCTTCCTGGTTTTTTTGACCTTCTCTGTATTTGTATGAACCACCATTCCTTCGCGAGCCTGGACCATGCAGGAGGCCTGCAACGTCTTTGTCCCTTCCACCTCAACCACACAGATCCTGCAGGAACCGACCTGATGAACTCCTTCGAGGTAGCAGAAATGCGGTATCATGATATTGTTTTTTTTGGCTGCCTCAAGTATTGTGTCACCTTCCATGGCAGTTACTTTTTTATTGTTTATACTCAGATTTATCATATCAGCACCTCCTGTCGCATCTAAGGCATCTCATCGCTTCAGCCATGGCATTCAGCCTGTGGAAGCCCACTACCACCTCGTCGAAGCTGTTTCTGCGTTCCTCCGGCGGCAGGTATTTCATGGAGAACCTTTCATGTTCTACAATTTCCTTTTCATCTATCGGCAAGGGAATGTCTATCTCTTCGCCCGTATTGAGGTTGCCTTTACCGCCCAAATACCTGTCGATCGACTTTGCCGCGTTCTTGCCGTCCGCAATGGCCCTGATGACTGTATCCGAGCCCCTTACGACGTCCCCGCCTGCAAACACGCCCTTCATTTTTGTCATGAGTGTATCACGGTCTGTGACGAAGGTTCCCCAGGATGTCAATTCCACCTCATCCTTACTGATGAACGGGAGGTCGGAATACTGGCTGACCGCCGGTATGACCATATCCACCCTGAGTGTGAATTCAGAACCTGAAATCGGCTTTGGTTTTCTGCGCCCGCTTGAGTCAAACTCTTTTAACTCCATCCGGATGCACTCGATCTCTTTGACTCTGTCCTTGCCTGTAAACCCGACCGGTGCGACAAGAGAGAGGATCTTTACACCTTCGTCCACGGCATCCTGTATTTCCCGACTGTCAGCCGGCATATCCTCCAATAGTCTCCTGTACAGCACCGTGACCTCTTTGGCGCCAAGCCGTATCGCTGTCCTTGCGGCATCTATCGCTGTATTGCCTCCTCCGATTACAGCAACGGTTTCACCAATTTTCACTTCGTGTCCCAGATTCACATCCCTGAGGAAATCAAGTCCGTGATATACACCCTTGAGTTCCTCCCCGGGAATGTTGATCTGGTTGGAGAATTGAGTGCCTGTGGATATGAAAACTGCATCGTGAGTGCTCTTGAGCTGATAGAAGGTAATGTCGGATCCGACCTCGGTGTTCAGATGTATTTTTACACCAACCTGCTCGATCATTTTAATCTCGCTCGCCAGAACCTCCTTTGGCAGCCTGTATTCAGGTATTCCAAAAGCAAGCACCCCTCCGGCAACAGGCTGTGATTCGTATACATCAACATCATATCCAAGTCTGGAAAGATAATAGCCACAGGTCAGGCCTGAAGGTCCGGCGCCTATGATCCCGACATTCTTCCCCTTCTTTGGGAATACAAGGTCCATGTAGGGTTCATCGCTCTTTAAAACTTCATCTGCAACATACCGTTTCAGGTCTGCAATGGAAATCGGTTCATCCAGCTGCCCCCGCCTGCATTTGCTTTCGCATTCATGCGTGCAGACCCTGCCGCATACGGCCGGGAATGGGTTCTCCTTCCGGATGAGGTTGTAGGCGTCTCTCACCCTGCCTGCTGCGACAAGCGCTATATAGCCTGGAACATTGACGCCGGCCGGGCATGCATTCTGACACGGTGATATGAACATGTCGGCGCATACACCTGCTCTGCAGTATTTATATTTGATATGCTCTATATATTCTTCCTTGAAATTATGGATCATGCTAAGTACCGGATTCGGTGCCGTTTGACCAAGCCCGCATACGGCAGCCTCCTTGATCATTGCTCCGAGTTCTTCGAGCATCTCGATATCGCCGTCTGCTCCCTGCCCCTTTGTTATTCTTTCAAGGATATCCAGCATCCTTTTGGTACCGAGTCTGCATGGCACGCATTTTCCGCACGATTCATCCTGAATGAATTCCATGAAGAATCTGGCCATATCGACCATACATGTATCCTCATCCATGGTGATGAGACCGCCGGAGCCCATGATGGCGCCAAGCTTTACAAGCGATTCATAGTCCATCGGCGTATTCAGGTTTTCTTTTGTTACGCAGCCGCCGGAAGGCCCGCCTGTCTGGGCTGCCTTGAATTCCTTGTTCTTCCTGATGCCTCCTCCGATATTGAAAATGATTTCACCCAGCGTAGTTCCCATTGGCACTTCCACAATTCCAGTGTTGTTGATCGCACCAGCCAGTGCAAAAACCTTGGTCCCCTTGCTGTTCTCGGTTCCTATGCCGGAAAACCAGCTGCTGCCCTTTAATATAATGGAAGGCATGTTCGCAAAGGTTTCAACATTGCTGATAATGGTCGGTTTGCCGAAAAGACCTTTCTGGAACGGTAAAGGCGGTTTTTGTCTGGGTTCTCCCCTTTCGCCCTCGATCGAAGCCATCAATGCCGTTTCCTCTCCGCAAACAAAGGCTCCCGCGCCTATTCTTATCTCAATATCAAAATTGAAGCTGCTGCCCAGTATGTTTTTGCCAAGCATGCCTGCCTCCCGCGCATTTCTTATCGCCAGATCCAGTCTCTCCACAGCGAGCGGATATTCCGCGCGCACATATACATAGCCTTTCTCAGCGCCTATCGCATAACCGCCTGTCAGCATGCCTTCAATTACACTGTGGGGATCTCCTTCGAGTATGCTTCTGTCCATGAATGCGCCAGGATCCCCCTCATCTGCGTTGCAAACCAGGTATTTTACCGGGCCTGGCGCCTTCATCCCCGATTCCAGCTTGATTCCCGTAGGAAAACCCGCACCACCTCTGCCTTTAAGCCCCGATTTCTTGATTTCATCCACGATCTGCTGTGGGGTGAAGCCCTCCAACACCTTTGCAATTGACAGGTAACCATCATTTGCAATATATTCCTCCAGTGATGCATAATCAATACTGCCGCAATTTCTGAGTGCGATCTTGACCTGATTTTTAAAGTAATCAATCTCTTCCAGATATGGTATATTTACTCCAAGTTTTCTATTGAAATAGGTTTTATCCAGTTTGATATTTCCATTGACCAGGTGCGATGAAACGATTGCAGGAATGTCCTGGGGTGTCAGTTTCGTATAGAAAACACTCTTCTTGTCTCCGCTCAATGGGGTGACCACGATAACCGGTCCAAGATCGCATGTGCCGATGCAGCCGGTTTCTGTGACCTGTACCTTGTCCGCCAGTTTATGATCCTCCAGGCTTTTAACCAGCGCTTCCTTTACGGCAGCACAATTGGAGGATATACAGCCGGCTCCCGAGCAAACCAATACCTTGTACAGCTTTCCCGATAATCTCTGCTGATATTGTTGCTTTATCCCGATAATGTCTTCCATACTCCCGATCTTAAGCTTATTCTGCATAATTCCTCACCTCCTAATATTTGCTGATAATATTGCGAAGCTTGTCTGGGTTCACCTGTTTATAAACTTTGTCATTTATGGTCATGGCGGGCGCCAGGCCGCATGCTCCGATACAGCGCATAACCTCCAGTGTGAACTTGCCGTCCTTGGTTGTTCCGCCGACCTCGACACCAAGTATTTCCCTGAGTCTGTCGATTATTTTCTTCCCTCCCCTGACGTAGCAGGCTGTACCGAGGCAGACCCTTATTGTATTCTCCCCCTTGGGTTCTGTGGAAAAAAGCGAATAGAATGTAATGACGCCGCTCACCTCTGATAATGGCTTACCAAGTCTTTCTGCAATGAATTGCTGTACCTGCAGAGGCAGATATCCGTAAATACCCTGCGCCATATGCAGAATCTGGATCAGACTGCCTTCTCTGTCCCTGTACTCGTCAATCACTGCGGCGATCCTGTCGTACTTCTCCTGTTCAGTCTCCTTTTTACATGCGCATGTTTTAGTTTGTACGCTCATAAAACCTCCTTGAAGATGCTGTTTTCAAGCAGAATTGGATTTTGATCCGATATTTAGGCATCGTTAAATATTTTAGCCGAGTCCTAATTGAACTTTGGTTATTTTTTAACAATCATTAGCATCATAACTTGCTGTCCGTTATATGTAGCTAAGGTGTCTTCGAAGTTGCGGAATGATCTGAATGGATTTATTGCCTTTAATGTTTGTTAATTTTATAACTATTGTATGGATTTAAAAACATTATAACACTTGCTGGTGCAATATTCAACATGGAAAAATAAATAATTCACAATGTTATGTACTTTTTTTAGAACATTCCCAAACGTGTCAAGGGACGATTCCTTTGACACGTTTGGCTGCTTGCTTCAAGGAACTGTCGCTTGACACAAGAAAAATATCCTGAATGGTAAAATGCACATGACGTGCATTTTACCATTCAGGATATTTCTAATTTACGCCGTTTTTGGGCGGTAACCTCCGTGTCAGGGAACCGTCCCCTGACACGCCTACCCCATTACCACTACTACCTTATGAGTCTTTCCATCGCTGAATATCGGCACTATATTGCCGATGAATTCCTTGTCATCGATGATCAGCTTCTTGACCCCTTTTGAAATATGCTGTGGGTTTCTCACCTCAATTTCAAAAATCGCGCCCCTGAAGTGTCTGGTAATGCGGAAGCCGTCCCAAGACTTCGGAATGCAGGGATCGATTGCAAGGCCCTGGAAATCCGGTTTGATGCCGAGTATCCATTGTGAAATCGCTGCAAAGTTCCAGGCAGCGGTTCCGGTCAACCATGAATTCTTGGCTTCGCCGTGCCTTTTGGCATCCTTGCCTGCAATCATCTGCGAGTATACATAGGGTTCCATTTTGTGAACATCACTGATATCTTCCCTGTATGCGGGAGCAATCTTCGAATAACATTCGAAAGCCTTGTCACCTCTGCCCAGTACAGTTTCCGCCGCCATGATCCAGGGGTTGTTATGACAGAATATACCTGCATTTTCCTTGTAACCCGGCGGATAGGAGGAAATCTCACCAAGTTCAACGTGGTACTTTGTATATGCAGGATTTAGCAGTACCATCCCATGTGGGGTATCCAGGTATTTCCAGGCCGAATCCAGCGCTTTCTGGGCTTCTCCGGTATCAAGTCCGATTGCCGCCATGACGCAAAAGCCCTGTGTCTCTATGAATATCTTGCCTTCTTCATTTTCCTTGCTGCCGACCTTGTTTCCGAAGTCATCATATGCACGAAGAAACCATTCCCCATCATAACCAACCTTTAATACGGTTTCCTTCATGGTCTGAATATGTTTCTTTGCCGTCTTGGCTTCGTCATACAGTCCGATATTTTCGCAAATCTTTACGTATTCGTTTCCTATGAATACGAACATGCTTGCGATCAGGACGGATTCGGCTACTTTTCCATCCTTGCTTGTCGTTGTCTGATAGGATTCATCGGGGATTGTTGAAAAACAATTCAGATTAAGGCAGTCATTCCAGTCTGCTCTTCCGATGAGGGGCAATCCATGCGGACCAAGGTTATTGACTACGTGGTAGAAGGATCTGCTCAGATGTTCGAACATATTTGCTGACTTTGATATGTCATTGTCAAACGGCACCTGCTCCTCAAGTATGTTGAAGTCCCCTGTTTCCTTGATGTACTGTGCCGTGGACAATATCAGCCACAGCGGGTCGTCATTGAAGTTGCCGCCGATCTCATTGTTTCCCTTCTTTGTAAGCGGCTGATACTGGTGGTATGCACCCCCATCCTCCAGCTGTGTGGCCGCGAGGTCAAGGATCCTTTCCTTCGCTCTGTTGGGAAGCTGATGAACAAAGCCGATGATATCCTGATTGGAATCTCTGAAGCCCATTCCACGGCCTATTCCGGATTCAAAGTAGGATGCGCTTCTTGACAGATTGAATGTAATCATGCACTGATACTGATTCCATATGTTAACCATACGGTCCAGCTTTGGATCTCCGCTTTTTACGGAATATTTGGACAACAGACTGTTCCAGTAATCCTTCAGTTCTGCAAAAGCTGCCTCCACCTGCCTGACTGTGGAGAATCTTGCGATCATTGCCTTTGCTCTTTTTTTATTGATGATTCCCGGAGCTTCCCACTTATTATTCTCCTCATTTTCAACATAACCCAGCAGGAAAACCAAATCCTTCTGTTCTCCAGGCTGCAGTGTGATGTCAAAACTATGCGATGCGACCGGTGACCAGCCATCTGCCATTGAATTGGCCGATTTACCCGCAACAACAGCCTTGGGTGAATCAAAACCGTTATATTGCCCAACAAAAGAATTTCTGTCGGTATCGAACCCCGTAATATCTGAGTTTACAGAATAGAAAGCGAAATGACTGCGTCTTTCCCTGTATTCGGTTTTATGATAAATTGTATTATCTTCCAGTTCAATTTCACCTGTACTGAAGTTTCTCTGGAAATTGGTCATATCATCGTATGCATTCCAGAGACACCATTCCACAAATGAAAATAATGTAATTTTTTCAACTCGGTCACTCTTATTTTTTATGCTGACTTTCTGTACTTCTCCATTAAAATTCTGTGGTACAAAAATGAGTACTTCAGCGCCGATTCCGCCTCTCTCACCATAAATCCGGGTATACCCAAGTCCATGCCTGCATTCATAACTGTCAAGTGTCTTCCTGACCGGCGCCCATCCCGGAGACCAGAAGTCACCGCTCTCATCTCTTATGTAAAAATACCTTCCGCCATTATCCAGCGGAACATTGTTGTACCTGTACCTTGTAATACGTCTGAGCCTGGCATCCTTATAGAAACAGTATCCTCCGGCAGTGTTCGATATGAGCGAGAAAAAATCCTGCGTACCGGAATAATTAATCCAGGGACTGGGGGTTTCAGGTGTAGTAATGACATATTCCCTGTTCACGTCGTCAAAATATCCGAATTTCATACTGGCCTCCACGTTGATTATAATAAGGGCAGGATAAATCCTACCCATAAAATTATAGCATTTATTTTTAGTTTTGGAAGTTAATTTTTTACAGCATGAGTCAATTCAAAATCATCCCTTGACTGCGCCAATGGTGAGGCCCTTTATAAAGTATTTCTGGAAGAAAGGGTATGCCAGAACAATCGGTCCTACAGAGATTACAGCTATAGCCATTCTTACGCTTTCGCTGGGCAAATTGGCCAGAATTTCATTGACATTCATCGCCTGGTTACTTGAGCTCAAAAGATTCTGAACCATGTTGAGCGTCTGGTACATGAGATATTGTATGTTGTAATTCTTACTATCGCTGACAAAGACCAGCGGCAGGTAATAGTCATTCCAGTAATTTAAGGTGCAGAACAGCCCTATGGTGGCAAGCCCTGCCTTGCAAAGCGGAAGCACGATGATGAAAAAGGTTCTGAACTCACCGGCGCCGTCTATCCTCGCAGATTCAATGATGGACTCCGGAACAGTCGTTTTATAGAAGGTTCTCATGATCATCATGAACCATGTATTCATCAAATAGGGAACGATCAGGATCCAGATCGTATTTTTGATCGGTACCATCTGGGTATAGACAATATACCATGGTACAAGGCCGCCGCCAAAAATCATGGTAAAGAAGGCAAAGAAGGCAAACTGGTTCTTGTACTTGAAATTACTTCTGGAAAGCGGATAGGCGTACATGCAAATAACAAACAGGCTCAGGATGGTACCGACGACCGTTACAAAGATCGACACGCCATAAGCATGCCAGATTGCGTCACCTGCGGTGAGCAGGTAATCATATCCCTTTGAGCTGAAAACAGCGGGTATAAAAGAGTATCCGTTATCCCGGATGGCTTTTTCATCCGTTACTGATATGGCTATGACCAGCAGCAGCGGCGCAACACACAAAACCACGCAGACCAGAAACATGAAGTTTAACAACAGGTTGGAAACAAATCCGATTTCGTTCTGCTTTTTTTGATCTATACTAGACATAATTTCCTCCTTAAAACAGTGCGCTTTCCTTGTCGATTTTCCTGACAATCAGGTTTGCCGTAAATACTGTGATACATCCTATGACAGCCTGATAGGTACCGGCTGCCGACGCCATTCCAATGTTGTTCGTATTTCGCAGCGCATTATAAACATATGTATCAATAACCATTGTTACGGACGAAATGGAACCGGAATTCCTTGGTACATTATAAAACAATCCAAAGTCTGCATTGAAGATTCTCCCGACAGCAAGCAAAGTAAGGATAATCATAAGGTTTTGCAGCAGGGGAATCGTAATAAGTCGGATCTGCTGCCATTTGGTTGCGCCATCGATTTCAGCCGCTTCATAATATTCAGGATCAATACCGCTGATTGCCGCAAGATATACAACTACATTATAGCCGGTATACTTCCACAGCTGGAAGAAAACGAGTATGAACGGCCAGTATACGGATTCGCTGTACCATTCAACCGGTGCAATACCTAATGGAGCAAGAATGTTCTTATTGATAAAACCGCTTTCAATACTGAACAGGGAATAGGCCAGGTAGCTGACAACAATCCACGAAAGGAAATAAGGGAGAAAGATGAAGCTTTGATAAAGCTTGGACAACCTCTTGCTTCTGATTTCATTCAGGGCGATGGCAAAGAAAACCGGAATAATCAGTCCCAAAACGATAAATACTGCATTATAAAGAAGGGTGTTCCGCGTCATCTGAAACGCATAGGGCGTTTTGGTAAAAAATTCGAAGTTTTTGAGCCCTATCCAGTCGCTCTGAATAAGACTTTCAAAAAAAGAACCAAAAAAGCGGTATCTTTTAAACGCAATAATTATGCCAAACATCGGAATATAATTATTGATGATGAGAATGATCACACCCGGGGTTAACATGGCAAACAAAGGCCAATTTGTCCGCAACTGATACAGCAGTCCGTTTTTTTTCTTTTTTACCGCAGGCGTTCCCAAAGCTGTTGCTGAATCCATTCAATTATCACACCTTTAACATATTAGTATAGCTTTATGTTATAGAAAATCTTATAGGGGATGAATAGAATAGATTGCATAATTGTGTACATACTTGCCGGATGTCACCGCAAAAAAAGACAACAATATTTTACACTGACAAAATCCCGGGGGGTATCGAGCCCCGGGATTTTGGCCGGATTTACTTCATAAATGACCGGTAAAAAAGCAGGGGAAGGACAAATTCTTCCCCTGCTTTTACGTCTGGTTCAGTAAATTAATACTTCACTCCGACTTTAGCACACCATTTGTCATACTGGCTCTGCATTTCCTTAAGGATATCATTTACGCCGGAAGCATCAAGTTCATCACTCATCTTCTTAACGGTCGCATCAACATCGGCAGCGCCAACAAACAGCTCTTTGTAATAAGTCTGGATTACATTCTTACAAGCGGATACCTGAGTTTCTACGGGCGTCTTGTCAAAGACGAAGCCAAGACTCTTCAGAGGAAGGCCTGCTTTGTTGTATGCCAGGAACTTCTTCATCTTCTGGAGATCTTCGGAATCGCGCAGAAGATCTTTGAAGCTGTCACCGAATCTCCATGTATCTTTGCCGTTGAATCTGTCTATACCTGTCTGAGTCTGTGTAATTCTGCCATCGGCATTCACCTTGTAGTGTACGCCTTCAATACCATAGTTGAACAGGTTCTTCACAGTTGCATCCGTATACAGTGTTTCAATGAACCTGAACGCAATTTCCTTGTTCTTGGAAGCTGCCGGGATTGCAAGCAGAGCGCCTGCAGTTTCACGATTGGACATAACCGGTTTGGTGATATCAACCTGTACCCAATCAACTCCGCCGCCACTCATTTCAACATCTTTTCCCGGCTTCAGGGAAGATTCTACTGCAAAGTACTTGTTGGTCTTCATCATTTCGGTAGTATTCTGCATCGTAGCTGCATCCTTGGCTATCCAGCCTTTTTCATAATAGCTGCGGAGTTTCTTGTACATTGCTATGGATTCCGGAGCTGTAAACTGATTTATAACCTTGCTGCTCTTATTGTCGGAGTACAGAGCACCCGGTACGTCATCATCACCGAGGTTATCCCAGTCAAGGAATTTGAATGGAGTATCCATGGTTACAGCAAGAAGTGGAGTAATACCGGGTTCGCTTGCCTTGATCTTTGCAAACCAGGATTCAAGGTCTTCCATCTTTGTGATTTTTGTTGTATCGATCTTATATTTCGCGACAAGATCCTTCTTCAGGAGGTAACCCCAGTTGTGAACCTGTTCCTTGTTGGTCGGAACACCGTAGTTCTTGCCATCAATTGCAGAACCGCTGAGGAATTCTTTTCCAAGGATCTGGGTAATGGCTGGATATTTCTTCAGGTAGCCGTTGAGTTCGGTAAAATAACCGGAGCCGGCATTGGTATAGTAGTTTGCAGCCCAGCTCGAAGTGAAGCATACATCGAAGGATTCGCCAGCTGCCAGCATGGTATTGACCTTCGTCGTATAAGGATCGGTATATGCATATACCTGCAGATTCACTTTAACATTCAGCTTATCCTTCAGATATGCTTCCACTTTCTTCATAACAAGAGCCGTGTCAGCTTCCTGTTTGGATCCGATCATTGTCATAGTCAGAGTAGTCTGTTTCTTGGGAACCGTGTACTTCTTAACGGTTACTTTAATTGTTGCTTTAACCTTGCTGTTGGAAGAGCTGATGATACTGATTACAGCTGATCCTGCGCCTGCAGCTTTGATAATGCCGTCGCCGTTGACAGAAGCAACCTTCTTGTTACTTGTTGAATACTTCACTAACTTCTGAGTTGTGTTGGCGGGAGAGAAGGTAACCGAAGTACCCATACTGGTTCCGATATTCATTGTTAATGAACTTGCAGAAGGAGTGATGGTCTTTACCGGAACCGAACTGATTGCAAAGGATGAAATACTGAGGGATAAAACCAAAAGAACGCACAAAACTACTGATAAAACCTTTTTCATAAACAGCCTCCTATCATTTTTCGTGGTGGATGAAGACTCCACATGAATTATGTTATACAAATTAAACAAAACGAGAAATAGAATGGTTTGCATTATTGTGCATTTCTTTGCGTTTACAAATGTCAGAATAATGCAACAAAATTATCCACGTTGGAAAGAGGAGTAGATTTTTACTGTTCACGGAATTCAGTCGGCGTAATGCCGGCATACTTTTTGAAAAGCCTTGAAAAGTAGTGAGCGTCTGGAATACCAACCTTTTCGGCCACCTCATATGTTTTATAACGAACGTCCTTCAACATTTCCTTTGCCTTTTCCACCCGGATTTCATTGAGACAGTCCACGAAATTTTTACCCATTTCTCTTTTAAACATCCTGCTGATATAGTAAGTGCTGACATACGCATGTTCGGCGACTTCATTCAGAGTCACCTGCTCAAAATAATGCTGCTGCAGATATTCCATGGCCTTGCGCAATATCAGTTTTATACTCTTGTTGTTGTAGCTGTTCACTTTGCTGGTTACATTCCGGGCAGCTTCATCAAGCATTGTATTGAGTTCATCGGCATTCGAGCACTTCTCGATCAGCCCGTAAAGTCCGCTCAATTCCCTGTATTCGACCTTTTTATCATTCTCTGCCGAGGGCAGTGACATCCTAATATTGTTTATCGCGGAAATCGTGTTCCAGAAAAAGTCCTTGATATATTCCCTTGCCAAAGGATCTGTTCCCTTGACATAGCTGAATATATCATTCAGGCGATCCGTAACAGAAGGCAGATTCCCTGACTTTACCCCTTCCATTAATGCTTTCTGAAGTTTCTCAAGCAGGGAATGGTCATCATATTTGAAGAATGTATTCACGTCGCTGTGAAAAATAACAGAGTTGCTCCCCAGATAAAATTTGTGTTCCAGCGCTTCCCTGCACTCCCTGAATTTTATGGGCAGCTCTGTGAGTACCGTACCATTTGAGCTTACCGCAATTGTGACGGTGAAGCCGAAACAGTTTCGAATAATATCCTGAAGATAGGAGCATTTTTTATCTACCAGTTCTATATTATTATTCTCCCTGTCCAAGGGTATCACGAGAAACGCGATACCCAAATTGTTCAGCGTGATGCTGATTACCTTGAAATTCTCTGAGAATATTTCACTGAAGGTGTTGATGATCCCAAACTGATACAGATGCCTGTCATACTGGGTAATTTCCTTGCTTTCAGTGTCTTCGGCATCATTCTGGACGATGAGCATGTAATATTCATTCGCTGCTATGCCGAAAAGCTCCAGCTTTCCAAGGATGTCTTCTTCGTTTGTATTGATCTCGTATATCACGTCATAAAGAAACTTTTCACGCAATACGGGGATATTCTGCTGGAAAAGCACCTGAAGCTTCTGAAATTCTTCTGTTCTGTCCTTCTGGAATTTCAGTTCTTTCACGGCTCTTGCTATCACTGCGGTAAGTTCTTCTATTTTAGACGGTTTGAGTATAAAATCGAACGCTCCGAGTTTGAGCGCTTCATGCACATATTCGAAGTCACGGTGTCCCGTCAGGATGATGATCTTACAGTCCGGTACGGCATTCCTGATATCGCGCATCATGGTAAGGCCGTCGATTTCGGGCATTCTGATATCGGTAATGATAATATCCGGAAGGAATCTATGGATGAGTTCTCCGCCCTCCTGTCCGTCCTCAGCCTCACCAATGACCTCGCAGCCAAAGTTTTTCCAATTAATGATGTTCTTTAGCCCTCTTCTTATAATCGGTTCATCATCTATTATCAACACTTTGAACATAGAAACCCTCCCTGCCGGTGTTTATGTCACATGGTACCGTAACTACAGCTCTGGTATAATTTCCTTCCTCACTCTCAATAGTAAGACCGTAATTTTCTCCATAAAACAGCTTGATTCTTCTATTTACATTCTCTATTCCAATGCTTCCGCTCTTTTTTTCACCAAGCTTTTTGAAATAGGTGTCATTATCCATTGATAACCTGTCGTTCAACTGTTCGAGTTCATCGCGGTTCATACCGGCGCCATTGTCAATAACCTCTATAGAAACTTTATCTTCAGTTTTAAATGCATTCAGTTTCACGATACCTTTACCCCGTATCCTTTCAATGCCATGATATACAGCATTTTCAATGAGAGGCTGGATTAACAGTCTGGGAATCTTAACCTCTACTACCTCTTCATGGACATCTTTTATTAATTCGATTCTATCACCAAATCTTCTCTTTTGCAGAGAAATATATTTGTCCGCGTATCTAAATTCCTCTGCTATGGAAATCAGTCGGTCATCTCTGCCAATACTCGCTTCCATCAGATCGGACAAATCGGATACCGTACTGCTTATTTCAGGGACATTGTGGAGTTGGGCCATCCAGTTGATGGCCTCCAGCGTATTAAAGAGAAAATGCGGATTGATTTGCGACTGTAAAGCCTTTAGCTCTGCCTCCTTGCGTGTGAGCTGCTCTCTGTACACCCAATTGACGAGATGGTGTATTTCACCGGACATTTCGTTAAAAGCCTTATTGAGAAAGCCCAGTTCGTCTTCCCTGTCTACCTGTACATATACGTTACCTTCGCCGGCCTGCACCTTTTTCATTCCTTTGACCAATTTATTAATCGGATTTACAAAATCCAGGGCGATAACGGCAGTAATGACTGACAGCAGCAATGCACAGGCAACACACACCATAATGATGTTTCGCCGCAGCGTATATGCATCCTTATATAGCTGGTCAATTGACACGTAAGCAACGATTTTCCAGCCAATGTTTTTCAGTGTCAGGTACGAAACGAATACACCTGCTTTTGAATCAATTTTATCACCCATATCGCCGCTTAAATTATCGACCATCACATCTGAAAGAGTAGTCGTATCACTGTTATCCCTGCTGGCAATCAGTCCGTTGTCCGCTGCCAGGATCACAATGTTCTGAAGATTGCCTGTAAGTCCCTGATATACCTGATCAAGGACTTCCTTCTTAACATGTATGACCATAAGGCCGAGTTCAGTGAAGCTATCCCGGTCATTGATCAGCCTGACCATATAAATATCCTGTACTTTTCTATCTTTTGAAACAAGGAATATTGCAGGTTTCCCCTTGCGCATCCTGGCTACTCTCAACATATCCTGATAAGGTACCTCATCCTTTGATTTTGCAGCCCTGCTGTTATCATCAGCATAATAGGTTTTACCGTTATTATCATAAATGCATATTGCCCTTATTTCGTTCCTTGAGATTACAACCATCTTTAAATGGCTGTTGACCGTGTTCTCATACTCGAAGCGGCTTAGTGGGTCATCCGGGTTTTGAGTTGTATTGAGTACATCATATATTTTATTTTCATAAAGAAGATCCTGCGAAATGACAGTGAGGTTGTCTATGTAATCATTCAGTCTTAATTGGATCATGTTCAGGATATCCCTGGAATAATCCGTTGATTTTTCCAGTATAATACTCTCCGAATTTTTATAGCTTAAATAGCCCACGAGCACAAGTGGTATGAGTATCTGGATGTACAGCACCAGAACCAGCTTGTTTCTGATCGGAAGGTTTCTGTAAAATTTGAGAAGTCCAATAGATGAACGCTTCATTGGTTTGCCCCTGTAAAAAATTTTTTCAAGGAATAATACCATGCTCTATCGCTTTGGACCAGACGTCCGCAGCACTTGTCTTTCCTGCTAAAAAATATGGGAATTGCGCCGAGATATCTGTCTCCCACGAAGACCTGTCAACGAAAGAATCAGCAGGACCGACAAGCAGCTTTGACTCTTCCAGCATCTTCTTCCCTTTTATCGTCAGATCTCTATAATGAATGTTGTAGCTGTCTATGTTGACATTACTGATCATGCCTGTCTCTGAAGCAAACATCGCAGCAGTTTCAGATGATGTCAGCTTCCTGAGCAATCTTATCGAGGCATCCAGTTTTACCGGGTCATCTTCAGCAGCGGCGCTCATATGGAAGGAACCGCCGCCAAGTCCGTAAACCATCGCCCCCTCCGGTCCCTTATACCCTTTTATATAGGGTACGGGGATGATATCAATCGTATCGTCATCCGCCTCAAAGTCACCGATGAACCATGATCCCTGGATAATCATAGCCGCTTTCTTTTCCTTAAAAAGAATATTTCTTTCATTGTTGGTCATGGTAAAGCAGTCCTGAGGGAAAGCGCCCATATCGTAAAGCTCCTTTACATAGCGCATGGCAGTGACATAACAGGGCTTGACATTACCTTCGCTGAACGGATATTCCGTATCCTCCTTACCGCCGATGACCGCAACAAGGTTTTGATACAAATAGGTGCCTTCACTGTATGTATTGAAAGCGATCGGCACGACAGCATGTGCCCTGAATCTCAGAACGGCCGACTTGAGTCCTTCAAAATCCTGAGGTACAGGTATGCTGTATTTGGTGAATAAGTCCCTGTTGATGAACATGCACTCGAATATTACTTCTACCGGAAGCCCATAGATTCTATTATTTTGTGTCGTATAGTCCCACATATCGGGATTAAAACTTTGCTTCCATGCGGGATTATTATCCAGTAGGCTTGTCAGATCCGCAACCTTGTTTGCTTTTACAAGTGCGTTAATATCAGAGCCCGGCCATAGTCCAAAAACATCAGGATCATTTCCCGATGCGAAATCCGTTTTGATTTTAGGTAGAAAATCCTCCCCAAAAAGAGATTCATTAATTACATTGATATCAGGATTATCTTTTACAAACTGGTTCAGTACGTTTTTCAAGGATTCCGCCTTACTATCCACACCGCCCCAGCTGCTTATGAACCTGAGTTCCGTTTTGGGACTGCTGTTGTCAATTGTGGTAGTTACCTCTGGTACTTTTTTTACAGCAGTATGTGAACAGGCAGATGATATGAACAATATTAATAAAATGAGCAGAGCATCATGGAATATTCTGTATTTACGCACTTTTTCAACTCCTTCGCAAAAAAGTATTTATTAATGCTACAAAATTGTCTAATACAGCCGAAGAAATACATTTCTGCAAAAAGAACTAAAACTATATATCGATTATATAACATAGAAACAAAAAAGAAAACCGGCTATTAACCGGTTTTCTTGTCTAATTCAATAGAATGTCATTGCAGACGTGTAATAAGTTGTAAAAGCCTGTTATCTTTATCTAAAAATTATTGCTCCATCCGTCACATCTACAGTTATATTGCTTCCGGGTTTTAATCCGCCCTGCAGGAACTGTTCCGTCAATTCATCCTCAATATACTTCTGGATCGTCCTTCTCAGGGGGCGTGCGCCATACTTCTGGTCATAACCCTTTTCCAGAATAAAATCGGCGGCAGCATCTGTAAAGCTGAGTGAAAGTCCCTTTTGCAGCGCTTCTGAACTCACCTCTTCAAACATCAGCGTGATGATTTGCTTGAGTTCGTCCTTGCTCAATTCGGTAAATACGATCGTTTCGTCAAGTCTGTTCAGGAATTCAGGTCTGAAGGTTTCCTTCAATACATCCCTGACCTTGCTTTCAAGAGCTTTGTAGCCGTCATTTGCAAAGCCGATTCCGTTTGACTTAAGCGTAGTTCCTGCATTTGACGTCATTACGATGATTGTATTTTCAAAATTGACCACGCGGCCATGGCTGTCTGTCAATCTGCCATCCTCGAATATCTGAAGCAGCATGTTGAAGACGTCGGGATGCGCTTTTTCGATCTCATCCATCAAAATAACTGAAAATGGCTTTCTTCTAACCTTTTCAGTAAGTTGTCCGCCATCGTCATATCCAATATAACCAGGCGGTGAACCGATCAATTTGGAAACCGTATGCTTTTCCATGTATTCGGACATATCCAGTCTGATCAATGCTTCTTCCGTCTCAAAAAGTTCTACCGCAAGTGCCCTGACCAGCTCAGTTTTACCTACACCTGTAGGACCGACAAAAATGAAGGAGGACGGTTTCTTTTTCTTTCTGAAGCCTGCCCTGTTTCGCCTGATGGCTTTTGCGATGCTTCTGACGGCTTCATGTTGTCCGATAACCCTTTTATGCAGTCTTTCTTCAAGGTTCATCAGCTTGACTGTCTCAATCTCCGTCAGCTTCTGTACCGGAATTTTTGTCCATATTTCTATAATATACGCAACATCGTCAACGGTCAGCACATCTTCCTTGTTGCGTTCCTCAAAATCCCTGATCCTTTGCAGCAGCTTGCATTCACGCACCTTGAGGTCCGCCGCCTTTTGATAATCCTCTATGGAATCTGCAGAAATGGCATATTCCTTTTCTTCCTGCACCTTCCTGAGTTCATCTTTTAACGCTTCAAGCTCTACAAGCCCGGTATTCTTCAGATTCACTCTCGAACCGGCTTCATCAATGACATCGATCGCCTTGTCCGGCAGGAATCTGTCGGTGATATATCTTTCAGATAGTTTGACCGCTGCCTCAATGACCTCATCAGAAATCTTCACCCTGTGATATTTCTCATAATAATCCCTGATACCCTTCAATATCTCAATCGATTCTTCAATAGAAGGTTCATCCACTATGACGGGTTGAAATCTTCTCTCGAGCGCAGAATCCTTTTCAATATGTTTACGGTATTCGGTCAGGGTCGTAGCTCCGATAACCTGTATCTCTCCCCTTGAAAGCGCAGGTTTGAGAATATTCGCGGCATTCATGGCACCCTCGGCTTCCCCGGCTCCCATGATATTGTGAAGTTCATCAATGACCAATATAACATTTCCCAAAGCCTTCGCTTCTTCAATGATCCCTTTCATGCGGCTTTCAAACTGGCCTCTGAACTGCGTACCCGCCACAATGCCCGTCATATCCAGCAGATAGATCTCGGAATTGAACAGCTTTGCAGGTACCTGGCGCT
>WSSedL1CaDRAFT_10000155_pt1 | contig 46899 bp, 41 predicted proteins | sample WetSurSL1Cattail_FD_9464 | JGI IMG/M metagenome (IMG submission 9464)
AAAGAAAATAAGAGGATAGTTGCAAAAATCTTGCATGTTGAAAAACTAAATGTAATTATATTGAATTTACATATAATGAGTTAGTCGTTTTTCAGCAGACCCTAATTAGCGTTTCAATTAGAAAGCAATAATGAAATAGTATAATTAAGATTTATTCAAATGATTAATGACAAAAACATCCCTTTTCAAACAATAAATTGGAAATTGGTTCCTAAAACGGAGCATAAAGGAGAAAGTGGAGTTGCCTATTGGCAGACAATTCAATTAGGTGGTTTAAGAATCAGAATGGTGGAATATTCAAAAGGATACGTGGCCGATCACTGGTGTAAAAAAGGTCATATTGTTCATTGTCTTGAAGGTGAATTCGTAAGCGAACTACAGGATGGTGAAAAATTTCGTTTGACTACAGGGATGACTTATGTTGTTTCTGATGAATTAAGTTCGCATCGTTCAATAACGAAAGATGGCGTAAAACTGATGATTATTGATGGCGATTTTCTGAAACCGGTAGAAGAATAGAATACAAAGGCATCAAACAGCTAATGATTGATGCCTTTGATCAATGTCGTATAGATAAGGATTCGCACAGAATACGTGGATCAGACGGAAAAAAACAGAATGGAAAATTCCAGTCAAAATGGATATTATCAAAATATACTAATCAAATCAACTTTACTTATTCTGTAAAATCTATGTGCCTAACTAAAAAACATTGGCTTTTGTATTAAGATTGAAAGTTGTTTGTAAAGGTGAATGTCAGAAAAATCGCAACCCCACTTTTATACCTGCCCAACTCTTCAGATTATATCCGTTGTTGTAGGTATGATTGGTAAAAGAGTAATGAAGTATAGATGAGTAGGTGTCATTGTAATCGGCACTTCGTGTATTGGTTGATAAAAAGTTATAACTGCAACCAATAACTATGGATGTGGATTTGCCTAGTTTATGATCGAGACTTAGTGTGGCTTTATATAAAAAATTATTGCCAAAATTTCCATTTTTAATTACATGCGAAAAGGTTCCATCAAGATCGAGGGCGGTTTTTTTTGAAAAAGAAAAAGTAGTTCCAATTCCTGAGCCGTAGGTCCACAACGGGTTTTCAAATTCTTTCGGACGTATTCCGGCTGTCAGTATAGTATGGAACTTAGTTGTGCCCGACCGGAATGTAATATTGCTGTAGAATAGTTCGTCACCGTATATTTCCAACTGATGTACGCCGTTTCTTATGATGTTGATTATTCCAATGGGAGTTCCCTGACAAGAATCGGCAATGTTGATAAAACCGATCTGAACACCCTTCATCTTTTTTGCGATGTTGACTATTCCTGCTATTTGTGCACCGTTTATTTCGGTGGCGCGATTTACAATACCTGCAATTTGAGTCCCCAAAATTATATTTGCGTTGTTTGCAATTCCAGCAATCTGTACACTGGTTGAATCGGTATTATTGACTACTCCGGCAATTTGAATACACTTTCCTTTGGGTGCATTGTTTACCACACCGGCAATCTGCGTTCCCGAAGCTCTTCTTGCATTGTTTGCCGTCCCCGCTATTTGTATCCCGGAAATAGTTTCGGTGTTGTTGATTACTCCTGCAACTTGTACTCCCTGCGTGGAGTGTGATTGATTAAAAATACCGGCACCTTGAAATCCTGTTACTTTGCCACCAACAATATTCCCGATACCTGCCAATTGACATTTTCCGGCATTGCGATGTACATTATTCATTAATCCTCCCATCTCAAAGCCTGTAACCTCATTGATTGTACCTGCCAGTATATTCAGTGAAATGGTGTAACTTCCTTTGCCCGAGAAAGCACCGTCTGTGCCCATATAAGGAAGAAAAGAGATTTGCATTTGCCTGTGGATAGAATCAGGCATATTGTTTTTTGAACTATTTGTTTGAGCATTGCCTTTTCCAATAAAAAAAACGGAAAAGAGCGCAAGGGTAATAATACTTGTTTTAAATTTCATAAGGCATTTTAGTTTGATGTATAATCCTAAGACAAGATTACAACAAACTACCCCTATCAGACAATAACAAATTTAGGTGGAATTAAGTAGTTAGAAATATTTAATGAACTATTTCTAACACAATAGAACACATAGAAATTATTGAAGAAAAAAGACTTAGTTCGCATAGTAAAAGTATCTAACGATACTTTTTACATCGCCGAAATTATCCCGATTTTCGGGATAATCCTATGTGTGCTTAGTTTTATCTTTTATTTTCAAAACTATTGCGTGCTATGTGGTGAAAAACATATCAATAATAATTATCGGATACTTACATAAAACGAAAAGCAACTTTTCCGCCAATCCAGGATCTCAACCGGGTGTCGTCGTTCAACATCCTGTCACTGATTGTATAAGGAACAACTTGAGAATACATCAACTGATCGTAGTCTGAAGTAGTTTTGTTTATCAGCATATTATATGATATACCTGCAGCCAGTGAAATGTGACGACTTATCTTTCGGTCAATACCGGTATAAAGTTTGAATTGATTTCCATCAGGTAAAAACTTTTGAGATGTGGCAAACTGATTCGTTGAAAGTTCAATATCAAAAAGACACTTTCGCGGATTTCCTAACGAAGTGCCCATCCCAAAGCCATGGATAAAGAGTTTGTCATTTAGATTCTTGGTCAGAATACCTACCGAGAAGGAAGAGTGTAAATGTTGTACTCCCGACCGGAAGGTTAGAGTGGCAAAAGAAGCTTCATCCATTGACACCTCCAGATGATGATAACCCGACCGGATATAACTGAAAAGCCCTATAGGCATGCCGGAACATGAATCGGCAATATTTATAATTCCCAACTGTAATGTCTTTACCCGTTTAGCAGTATTCAAAAATCCAATTTGAACATTCGTTGTTTTTGCTTTGTTTGCAAAACCTGCAATTTGAACGTTGGATGAATTGATTGCACGATTTATTATGGGAGCAACTTGTAAAAAAGTACTGTTTCGGGCTATGTTTATTCCTCCGGAGACCTGAATGATGACAGTGTCTTTTGCTATATTTATTGAACCGGCAATCTGAGCATTCGCATTTTTGGCATTATTGATACCTCCTGAGACTTGTATATTTGCATAATTGCTCACTCTGTTTATTCCTCCTGAAACCTGAATGATGGCAGTATCCTTTGCAATATTTATTCCTCCTGCAAGTTGTACATTGGCTTTTCCTGCTATATTTATTCCCCCTGCGGCTTGTATATTTCCATTTTGATTCACAATATTTACTCCTCCCGCACATTGCACTCCGAATGCATTATGAGCTTTGTTAAATCCACCTGCACCCTGAAAACCGAATGAATTAACTCCAACAATATTTCCTGCACCGGCTAATTGACAAACTCCGGCATTGGTGCGCACTATATTGATTCCTGCGCCTAACTCACATTTTCGGATAGCATATACATATCCCACTGTGAGGTTGATTGACCAGTCATTCTTGGTGTTACCTGTCAATAGGGCATTGGTGTTTACCATGGGAATAAGTGATAATTGTACTCTGCGGAAAAGAGAATCGGTCAGATTCGTTGAGTGGATATCAATTTTATGAGGTAAAAGCCACTTGGGTAGAAACTTTTTAAAATTAATGCCCGATTCCTGTTTCGTTTCGTTGGTACTTAAAGACACTTCCATCATCTTTTTGGATGAATCAAGCATAGAAGATAATAACAGTGTGTCGGAATAACCTGCTTTGCTGATGCATAAGTTGGATGTAAGTTGTGATTGTGGTACTTCAATGCGGAAGTACCCATATTGATTCGTGGTGGTTGAAAGAAGTGATTTCTTATCATAAATACTGGCTTCTGTTACTTGTCGCCCGGTGTGTTTATCGTAAATATATCCTTCCAGAATTTTGGTATCAGTTGGTTTGGATATTTTCTTGTTTTTTTTGAGAATAATGTATTTTCCACGGGTTTTATAGTTAACCTTATTTCCGAATAAATCATTCAATACCACCTTCAGTGGTTTGTTCGTGACTATAACGGTGGAGTAGCTCTGAACAGTCATCAATTCACCGCTATAGGAAAATACACAATCCGCTTGTTCTGAAATTTGTTTCAGAACTTTTTCAGTAGGTTGTCTGATAGCTGTAAGTGAAATTCTTCGTTCCAGAAAAGGAACTGATGCAGACTGCGCTTGCAACGAAAGAAAGAAAAACAAAAAAGACGAAAGAATGACTATTCTGGTTGTAGGTTTATTAATCTGCATTTTATTATCAGCGTAAAATATATCCGTTGCCGGATGGCGAGACTCTCAATCCTAAGGTTTCCGACATGATATCGGCCATAGCTTCAATTCGTTCATTGTCGAATGTAACACTTAATGTTCGGTTTGCAATGGAAGAATCGCCAAGAATAATGGCTTTAGGATAAACGGCATTAATCTCTTTTACAGCTTCCGATAGTGGAGTATTGACAAAAACAAATTTGTGAGTCTTATACGAGTTTATATTCGGATTAAAAATCTTATAAATCCGAAAAGCTTTTGTTTGTTTATCAAAAATACCTGTTTCTCCTTTAGTAAGCTTAATGCCTGATTGATTGTTGGTAAAAAAAGAAACTTCCCCAGATTCCACAAATACTTCGATGGTGGAGCTTTCGGGATTTGCTTTCACATTAAAAGAGGTCCCTATATCCTTTATCAATGTTTCTCCGGCCTTAACAATCATCTGTGTATTTGTTGAGTGTGTCACCTGAATAAATGCTTCGCCCGATAGTTGCAATTCCCGTGTTTTTTTCTTTTTGTTCTCGACCACTGCGAGGGTTGTTTGTCGGTTTAAACAAACATGAATATTTCCGGCAACGATTTTACTCAGAGAACTATTGGATGAGGCCAGATTGTAACGGATTATATCTGGGGCAGAGAGATAATAGAATACCAATGAAATACCTATAATCAGCGCAAAGACAGCAGCGACTTTTGTCAGGTCTCTTGATTGGAACAAAAAGAATCTGCTTTTTGTCGGAGCCGTAGTTTGTTCTGGCAGGTTCAGCTTTAACTTCACTTTATCCCATGCTTTGGCAGTATCTACCAGAACGGGAGAATATGATGCAAAGGCTTTGTCGTGCAACAACCGGATATTTTCAACGTATCTTGTATTGTCAGGCGACTGGTCCATCCACTCGCGAAGCAAAAGCAAGTCTTCCTGCGATGCTTCATTTACGAGGTATCTTGCAATAATGCGGTCAATATGATTGTCTTCTATGATCAATGAATCAATAATTAGTTGTGAATATATAATAGCCACACTATTAGTGGAAGGTAATCTATCAATTGCGTTCTCATAATCCGTAATGCTTTGCCAATATGATTTTCGATTGTTTTTACCGACAAGTTCAGCTCTTTGGCAATTTCGGCATATGAATAGTTCTCAAATCTGCTTAGCATAAATACCGTACGGCATTGAGGTGGAAGTGAATTGATCGAAACAGTTATCATTTCATCCAACTCCTTTCCAATTATATTTTGGTACCCATCCGGACCTTCAATATTGTTTTGATACGTAATGTATTCAAAATGGGTCTGTTTAACCTGATCGTGTTTTATCTTGTTGAGACATTGATTCCGAACAGCTTGATATAGATATGACTTCACCGACGTATGAATATCAATATGATTTCTTTTTTCCCAGAGTGTAATAAAAGTAGTTTGAACAATCTCTTCGGCTTCATCCATATCACTGGTAAAGGAGTTCGCATAATTGCACAAGCTCTCATAGTAATTCTTGAATATCCTTTCAAAAACCACAGTTTCTTCCTGTTGCAATACCTCTACAGTTTCACTCTCCGACAAAATCACTCTCTATTCTTTTTTTTTGCAAAGGTACGTATTTACTGTTTATTATGTTTAAAATACTTCTTCCTTTTTTATGACAACTAACTTACAATTTACCCCTAGTTGAAAAACTCATTTTTGAGAAAAAAGGCATCTCTATTCAAAGCTTAATATTGTCTATTGTCTATTGTCTTTGTTCTTTCCTTACTTGTAACTACCATTCATAAGCTCCTGCATCAGGAGCATTATCAGTTAAACGACTCTTTCCGTTTAAGTCAATGGGATATTGAACTGCAACAACAGGATCGGCTAATCCACGGGCGGGAGACGAAATATATAGCGTGAAATCGAAATAGGTGTTTTTGAAGTAATCATAGCGAGTGCTTTTAAAAACGATGTCGTTTGGTTTTGACCAGCAGATGGCTGAAAATTGTGATGAGGGTAATGCTTCAGACCGGCGTATATAACAATGATCGAAAATGCCCGAATATTGATTCGGATTTTGAATCATCAGGCTGAACTCATTATCTTCACTACCGCTGATAATACAGTTGTGAAATACAGATGTGGTGGTGGCAACACGATTACTATCTGTGATCATCACTGCAGGATTTCGATCACGTGATACCGGCTGAACATTACTGTTGTCGAAATAATTGGCTATTGTACTTTGTATAAAACTATGTTGTCCGCCATTGAGATACACTGAATAACTGCCGGTATTGGATATTTCGGTATTTGAGACCTGTACATTCCCATTTCGGACAAACAAGCCGTAGAGTAAAAAATTATGAATTTTACAGTCGGAAATATTTAAAGTTGGAAGAGTAGTTGCATCTTTATTCGGCATATAAACACCGAGGTATCCACTGTTCATATATACATGTTTCAATGTGTGATTTCCACCCTTCCATAGTAGATAGATGCCTCCCCACTGACCGGCTACATTATTATAAGGAAACGGCGTAGAGAATTTAATGTCGTCGAGGCGGTCACCTCTGAGTGTTATCGGATTGTCGGCGGTGCCTTCGGCTTTAATATTTCCGTAAACAATAAGGTTGGCATTGTTATGAAAATAAAATTTACAGCCTGGTTTAATGCTAAGAGTTTTGGCAGTATCAATAGCCAGATATCCATAAACCAGATAAGGCTTTTCGGACGTGAGGGTTGTATCATTCAGTATGTACTTGTTTCGAAAAATCCTTACATCCTGCCCGAAAGCCTGAAGTTGTATTTGTTGTTTTACTCCATTTGTTTGAAAAGTGAGTGAATCGCGAATAAACAAGGGTGAATTTGAATTGGTTGGGTTTACTGTTACTGAAACAAAGATATAGAGGCTATCTTTTGCTCGGATCTCTATATCTTTAAATTGGTTGTTTGCATCTAAGCTACCATCCACATTAATTTTAAATGGAGAATCTTTGCCTCCGGCAATTCCGATTTGACTTATTTTCAGATTTACGTTGTTCCGGTTGTAAATCATTATTTTGGAGGTGCTACTGCCTATTGTACTAAAAACAGTGTCGAATGACAGCGTATCAGTCGACAATGTGAGTCTGTTTTTCGGATTAGAGGAATATATCTCGTCGTTGCAAGCCATGAATCCGGTGGAAATAACCACGAAGAAAATGAAAAATAAATTTCGCTGAATTAGAGTCATGTCTGGATGCCGGTTTTGCAAAATTGAACGAATAAAATGCGTTATTATTTTCTGCAAATTTACGGTAAAAGATGGCTTTATCATAATATTGGCTTATATTTGTAGTATTAATATTAAAAAATACTTTCATGGCAAGTCGTAGAAAACTAAAAAAGACCATTAAATTCGTTTCTTCCGAATTGATTACCGATATTTATTTCCGTTGTTTATTGTCCAAAAATGTTGAAGAACAAAAAGTTGATAGCTTAGTTGTAAATATCATGGAGCTTAACAGGGAGTATGTTCTTCGTGCTAACCGTCCGGATGGCAAAGACAATCCGAAACTCGTGAAAACCTATTTCCAAAAATTGTTTTCCGATTGGCAGTTAGCAATGGAGAAAGTGATTAAAGAAATCGAAGCTTTATAGATAACAAAAAAATAAGGCTGTTATTCAAAATTGAATGTCAGGGTTAACATCCGCGAAGTCAGTTTTGACAAGGCGAGCGAGAATCGTTGCTGGCTTGTGGAGAGCTGTCCTGATTCCCGTTTATCGAGCGGGATGAATACGTTATTGAATCCAATGGAATACTTCAACTCAGGTGCGAGTTTGAAAAATGAAAAATAGAGATCGCATCCTACTCCAAACTCAGTATAAATATCCATGGGTTTTAAAAGTACCGGACTTTCTTTATTTGTAGCTAAATCGATTGAAATTCCCCCTCCCCATATCAGATAAGGCCGGTAATTCCCTTTTCGTTCTGCACTGTACTTTAGATAAATGGGTAGAGTAATAGGAATTGATGAAATTGTTACCGAGTCATTTTTAATTTTGGGATAATAGTTTATCTGACGTTCACCAAAGTGCAGGGTGGGAGAAAAGCGCAAATTCAAATACCTATTCAATCTCAAGTCTGTAATCATACCTACCGAGAATCCCGGGCTTAATGTCGAGACTCTGGCATTTACTGAATCGGAACTAGGTCTCACTCCAAAACTCATGAAGTTTGTACCCAGAGAGAATCCGAAATGAATAAGTTTATTATCCACATAAGGCAAATTGCCTTCGGAATGGGCTGTCAGTGTTAGTCCCATTGCAAAAACAATAAGTAAATATTTTCTTTTAATACTATTAATCAGCATGCAAAGTTCTGGCTTATGTGAAATTTAAACGTACAAAAGTAGCTATTATTGTACAATAATCAAGGGCTATTAAAATTTAAAAGGTTGTTTCATTTACGAAACAACCTTTTAATTATATGTGTTTTTTATTAGCTTAAACCAAACCCCCGAACAAGTAGAATATAAGAGCAGCTAATGCTGCACTTACAGGTATCGTCAGAAGCCAGGCAATCATTAAATTTCGTGTAACTCCCCAACGTACGGCCGAAAGTCTTTTCACTGCTCCAACACCAATAATAGAACCGGTGATGGTATGTGTGGTACTGACCGGAATTTTGAGTATCTCAGTGAGGTATAAGGTAAGTGCACCGGCAGTTTCCGCTGCAACCCCTTCGAGTGGGGTTACTTTTGTAATTCTCGATCCCATTGTTTTGATGATTCTCCATCCGCCTGACATCGTTCCTAATGAAATAGCGGTAAAACAGGCGAATGCTACCCAATCAGGAATCTCTTTGATGTCATGAATTCCCATGTCAATGCCATGCTGATGATAAGCTGCATAAAGTGCAGCAGCAATGATACCCATTACTTTTTGAGAATCATTCAGACCATGACCAATACTAAATAATCCAGATGAAACCAGCTGCAATTTTTTAAACATTTGATTAGCTTTGTGTGGGTTCACCTTCCTGAATATGTATAAAATCATGATGGTAATCAGCGATGAAATAATCATTCCTATTAATGGAGCTAGCACAATGAATGCTGCAATTTTAATGATAACATCCGTTTTGATAGATTCAAACCCTGATGTGGTATATCCATTTGCTATAATTGTGCTCATGATGGCAGCACCGGCAAATCCGCCGATCAGTGTATGTGAAGAGGATGAAGGAATGCCCAACCACCAGGTAGCCAGATTCCACATAATAGCAGCAACTATGCCAGAAAAAATAACGGGTAATGTGATGTATTGCTCAAGGACTGTTTTTGAAACAGTGTTTGCAATGCCAAATCCACTAAAGTATTTGGCAATGAAAAAGGCAACGAAATTAAAAAAAGCTGCCCACAATACAGCTCTGAAAGGAGTTAGAACTTTAGTGGAAACAATAGTAGCAATTGAATTAGCTGCATCGTGGAATCCATTGATATAATCAAAGAGTAATGCCAGAACGATAATAGTTATTAAGAGCGTCATTTTTATAGTCTATAATTATTATGCGTACTTAACAATGATAGTTTTGATAATTTTACCAACATATTCGGCTGCATCAGTCGCTTTTTCCAGTTCGTACATGATCTCTTTTAATTTGATGATCTCTACGGCATCCTTTTGATTCTCGAATAAGTCAATCAGAAAGTTCTCATAAACATCATCGGCTTTATTTTCAATAACATGCAGTTCAGCACAATATTCTTTGATCTTTTTAGAGTTTTTCTTTAAAACATCTAGTTGATCAATAGCTTCTCCAAGGCAGATTGCACCTTCTTTGATCAGGTTGGCAATTTCAAATGCACTGGTAGGAATTTGCTTTGGATTGTAAAGTACAATTCGCTTGGCGCAACTATTAATGTAATCGGTAACATCGTCCAGCCTGTCAGCTAAATGGTGAATGTCTTCACGGTCAAATGGAGTGATGAATGTGGTATTCAATTCGTCAAAGATTCTACCGGATAACTCATCTCCTTTACGTTCTTGCTCCTTAATCTTTTTGTAGTATTCAATAGCCGATTCATGGTCGCTGTTTTGAACACATTCGATTATTAAATCGGAAGCAACTAGCAGAACGTCCGTCATTTCTTTTAAAATCGGGAAGAATTTAGTTTCTTTAGGTGTGAACTTGCTGAAAAATGAATTGTTCATAATGATTTTTTTTGTGTAAATTATGAATTTAGTTGTTTGCTTTATAGCCTTTTATTTATTGTTTCAAATCCAATTAGTTGAGAAAAATTTCTAATCTTTATATTAGTGCAAATGTACTAAAACTATTTAATGTAACCGTATGTTCATTTAAATTTAATAGAAATGTAACATCTTGTTTTGCTTTCATGAAATAGCTATGGTATAAACCGTTAACTTATTATCCAAACTGAAATGACGGACACTGCTACTAAGCCTGAAAAATAAATTGTAGATTTAACTGACCATGTTGAAGTCTTTAAAAAAACTTTTTTGCGAACAAGAACTTGCTTTTTTTTGTTTTGATTCAAAAAACATATAAAAAGTTTTTTTTGAACTGGAAAAAGTTATACTTTTGCAGGACTAATTAGTACTAACAAAAATTTTATACGAAAATGGCTTACGTTATTTCAGAAGATTGTATTGCTTGCGGATCATGTATCAGCGAATGTCCAGTTGAAGCAATTTCAGAAGGTGATATCTATGTGATTGATGCTGATGTTTGCACCGATTGTGGCACTTGTGCCGATGTTTGTCCATCCGAAGCAATTAGCCCAGTTAACTAAGATTAATTGATTCAGCTAAAATAATCAGACCTGTTCGATTTTATCGGACAGGTCTTTTTTAGAATAGGAGATGAAAAATCAGGGTTTGTAACCCGAGTCTTCAAGCATTTTCTGATAATTATTGTCTTTCATCAAATCGGTCAGGCTTATTTGGGTATTTTTCTCCATATAGCTTTTTACTATCTGCCAACCAATCCATGTTCCTAGCCGACCCGGCGACTCTTGCGAAATAGGTGCGGTAAAAGGAGCATCATTCATATATTTACGAATGAGTTGAATGTCGGTTGAAAACAAATCTTTTTGATCAATAATAGCAGCCCAAATTTCTTTTTCATATTTCGTACTCCATTTCCATTGCTCTGGAGTGTAGCCCATCAAATCTTCCGGCTTTTCATTCGGCATGACTATAGAAAGCAGATACATTACTTTTCCCCGGAACAGCATATTATCCATCAATCGATATTGAGAACTGTTCATGACAAACATCCTGAAAAGTGTTGTGGATACTAAGTCGGTTGCAACGCACTCCCTACGCATATCGTACAACATGTATTCATAGGTGTAATCTTTGTATGCAGGGTAGTTGCTTCCCAAATAAAGGTCGGTACTGATTGCTATGAACTTGTCATTCATCATCACTGCACGATTAAAACCTGAAACATAAAAATATATTTCAGGAAGTTTGACTTCAGGGAAATAATGATGGATATATGTATATGCATCTGAGACTTGTTTTTCTATATTGGAAACATCTTGAAACGTTTGCAGAGTTTTTTTATTGACTGGAGCAAAAGTTTTATCGGTTAGGTATTTGTAAAACAAATGACTTATAGCTTGTGTATCGGTAGCGGCTGTATCAAGAATATTGTTGGCAAATTCAGGTAAAAATTCCGGATATGTTGCATACAACTTTTTCAATCCTGCTTTTATATTGGTCGTATCAAGCGACAACATGTCTTTATCAAATCGGTGAATCTTTACTTCTACCCTGTTTTCGGAAGTATCAATTTTAAATCGATTGCTTTTGTTGCATGAACTAAGGAAAATTGAAAGTCCCAGAATGCAGGTTGAAAGGATGAGCTTTGTTTTCATCTTTGTTTTTAGTTTAAAGATACGAATAATAAAAAAGCGCAAACGCAAAATGTAAATTTGCATATTGCACTTTTAAATGAGTTTGAAATTACTTATTTACGCTTCTGAATCGTTTTTTGCTGTTCGCGTTGCATCTTTTCCAATCGCTCCATAAAACCATTTTTCTTGACAGGTTTTTTACTGTTGCTGTTTCGTTTGGCATGCAGTTCAGCCAAAAGCTTTTTTTCATCAACAGTTGCGCGGATAGCGTATGTCTGACCAATGGAAATCAGGGTTGAGATGAAATAATAATAACTTAAACCTGAAGCATAGTTATTAAACATAAATAAGAACATCAACGGCATCAGATACATCATCCATTTCATCATGGCTCCACCCGGTTGATCGTTTGTTGCCGTATTGGCCATATTGAGTTTGGTGAAAACAATATTGGTAGCAGTCATCAACAAACAGAACAGACTGATGTGACTTCCAAATCCAAAAGGAACCGTAAACGGAAGTTGCATAATTGAATCATAAGCCGACAAATCGGTTGCCCACAAAAAGCTTTGCTGACGCAACTCGATAGAAGCCGGGAAGAAGCTGAACATGGCAAACAAAATTGGCATTTGCAACAAGGTGGGAAGGCACCCACTCATCGGGCTGACGCCTACTTTGCCATATAGCTCCATAGTTGCTTTTTGTCGTTCGGCAGCTTTATCGGCTGGAATACGTGCGTTTATTTCATCAATCTCTGGTTTCAATACCCGCATCTTGGCACTTGAAATATACGATTTGTACGTTAATGGGAATAACACCAGTTTAATGGCAACAGTCATCAATAAAATGATCAAGCCAAAGTTGGTCATGAAACCACTGAACAGGTTAAACATTGGAATAATAGCAAACCGGTTGACCCAACCAAAAATACCCCAACCAAGTGGAATCAGTTTATTCAATGACAGATCATCGCTTGCTTTAGTTTCTTTATCGTATGCCGAAAGAACTTTATACTGATTAGGTCCGAAAAACCAACGAAAAGTAGTCGGAACTTTACCGGTAGGATCAAACGCTACTGACATATCAGCATTATATGATTTCAAATAGCCTGAATTTTCAGCTTCTAAGGTGCTTTTCAGTGATGTAGAATTCAGAGCATCATTGGCAATTAAGATACTACTAAAAAACTGATCTTTAAATGCAATCCATTTTACTTTGTTGGTTAGTTTCTTTTCATCATTCTTACTTTCGCTCAAACCCTCTACGTCATCCGCTACATATTTATAATGAATAGCAGAATAGCGGTCTTCGAATTTTCTTCCTTTTTCCTGCTGACGAACTTTGGAAGACCAGGCCATATCCAACGAATTGGTTCCAGCTGGCATGACGGTATTCATACCATTAGCTTTCAAACCAAAGCTTAGCATATAATTATTGGCAGGAAGCGTATATGCAAAATCAAGATAAGCTTGTCCTGACGTTTTAAGTCGCAGGATAAGGGTTTGGTTTCCTTGTGAGTCTTTTGTAATTCCTGAAACCGGCTCAAAATACAGATCAGAACTGTTTATTACCCTATTGTTGTTAGTAACAAACGTGAAGCTCATATTACTTTCTTTCTCATTAAATAAAATCAATGGGTGAGCATTATTCAATGAGTCACGTTTCGAGTATTTTTTTAATTGGACGGAATAAACTCTGGCTCCTTTATTACTTAGCGTGATTTTTACAAGTTCATTCTCGATAGTATAAAATTTTTCTTCTCCTTTAGCTGCAATACTGAAATCTCCAAATGCATCAACACCTTTAGTTGAGTCGTTAAGAGCAAGAGAATCTTTGGAGATTGCACCATTTGCTATTTTTCCTGCAACATCAGTCTTGTTTTGTTGTACGAGTGCAATTGAATCGTTGTAACGTTTTTCAGCGGCAATTTCTTTGTCACTACGTTTCGTCAATTGCATAAATCCAAGAAAAATAAGTGCAATCAGCACAAATCCAATAATCGTATTTTTATCCATAAATGATCAATTTCCAATTTTCTGTTTTTTTGTATGTCTTTTCGATGCCAGGCAGTAGTCGACACTATTCCCCTCCTTATTTTTCAATCGCAGCTTTCATAAAGCTGATGAAGAGTGGATGTGGATTTACAACCGTACTACTGTATTCGGGGTGAAACTGAACTCCTATATACCACTTGTGCGATTTTAATTCAATAATTTCTACTAAATTTGATTCTACATTTAACCCGCTGCATATCATTCCTGCTTTTTCAAAATCTTCTTTGAATGCATTATTGAATTCATAACGGTGGCGGTGACGTTCGCTGATATTTTCTTTGTTGTAGATATCATACACTTTAGATCCTTTTTTTAGTTTGCATTTGTAAGCACCTAAGCGCATGCTTCCACCCAGATCCAGAATGTTTTTTTGCTCTTCCATGATATCCACAATGTTATATGGAGTATCCGGATCAATTTCAGTACTATTTGCATCGACATATCCCAATACATCCCTTGCAAATTCGATGGACATGGTTTGCATGCCCATACAAATTCCTAAAGTAGGGATATTATGTTCACGTGTGTATTTTAATGCTGCAAATTTGCCTTCCATGCCACGTTGTCCAAAACCGGGTGCAACAACAATTCCATCCATCTTACCCAATTTGCTTTCCACATTCTGATCACTCAGTTTATCCGAAAGAATTAGTTCGAGTTTGAGTTTCTTGTTATTATAGGCACTGGCATGTATCAATGATTCAATAATTGATTTGTATGAGTCAGGCAATTGCACGTATTTTCCAACAATGGCAATATGAACTTCTTCTTTTGCATTTTCAAGTTTTTCCACAAAAGCCGTCCATTTTTCCATGTCTGCTTTAGGAGTTTTATCCAGATCGTAGCCCATTTTTGTTAGTACCACTTCGTCTAGTTTTTCTTCCTGCATATTCAGTGGAACACGATAAATCGTGGGAACATCAATGGATTGCATAACGGCACTTGTTTCCACATTACAGAAAAGAGCCACTTTTTTACGAATATCCATGGATATGGTGTGTTCGGTACGAAGAACCAAGATGTCGGCCTGTACGCCTTGTTCCTGTAAAGCCTTTACGGAGTGTTGAGTAGGCTTGGTTTTTAGCTCTTTTGCAGCAGCCAGATACGGAACATAAGTAAGGTGAACGATTAAGCAATTTTTGCCCAACTCCCAACGTAGCTGGCGCACACTTTCGATATAGGGCAATGATTCAATATCACCAACAGTTCCACCAATTTCAGTAATTACAAAGTCAAAGTCACCTTTGTTACCCAGTAATTTTATATTTCTTTTGATTTCATCGGTAATGTGAGGGATAATTTGCACAGTTTTTCCCAGATAATCGCCACGACGTTCTTTGTTTATTACGTTTTGATAAATTCGACCAGTGGTAATGTTGTTGGCACGATGAGTCTCAACGTTCGTAAAACGTTCGTAATGCCCTAAATCCAAGTCGGCTTCATGTCCATCTACAGTGACATAACATTCGCCATGTTCGTATGGGTTCAACGTTCCCGGATCAACATTGATGTAAGGGTCTAACTTCTGATTGGTTACTTTAAATCCTCTGGCTTGTAGTAACTTAGCTAATGAAGCGGCAATAATGCCTTTACCTAATGATGAAGTAACTCCACCGGTTACGAAAATGTACTTTGTATCTTTCACGTTTTTGTTTTTACTTAAAATTACTGCCTTATTGTTTCGTATTTTTAAGTCCGCAAATTTCGGAAAAAAAACTGAATAACGAAAACGTATGGAGCAAATTAAACATAAAGAACAAATAATAATGGATTGAATACCAAAATCATTCTGTTTTATCGTTTTTAATTTCTTAGTTATTGATATTGCTGATAAAATAATTGTACGTTGTATTCTTGCTTTGTTTATTATTCAATAAGTTGAATGTGTGTTTTGAACTGTTCATTAAATTTTTGTGTTCTTTTTTGTTCTCAGCTGATGATTATTTGTAACTTTACGGCAAATATTGATAGGCTTATGTATTAGAGTCTACTGCCAGAGTTGAAGATCAGATTTTATAAACTTTATTTTTAGTGTATTATGAAGAAAAAAGTTTTTGTGAGTGGCTGTTATGATATGCTGCATAGTGGGCATGTGGCATTTTTTGAAGAAGCTGCTCAATTTGGAGACTTGTACGTGGGAATCGGTTCAGATAAAACAATTTTCGAACTGAAAGCTCGTAAAACAATTAACTCGGATGCTGAGAGACTTTATATGGTCAGAGCATTAAAAACTGTAAAAGACGCATGGATTAACAAAGGAAGTGGTTTGCTTGATTTTCTGGATGAAATTGAGTCGTTGCATCCGGATATCTTTTTTGTAAATGCTGATGGACATCTGCTTGCCAAAGAAAATCTATGTAAAAAACTAGGAATTGAGTATGTGGTAAGTAAACGTATTCCTCACGGAAATTTGCCTCCCCGTTCTACAACAGCATTGCGTAAAGAGTGTAATATTCCGTATCGAATTGATTTGGCTGGAGGTTGGCTGGATCAGCCTTATGTGAGTAAATATGGAAGCGGTTCTGTTCTGACAATTTGTATTGAGCCGGATTATGAGTTTAATGACCGTAGTGGTATGTCGACCAGTAGCAGAAAAAAAGCGATTGAACTCTGGCAATCGGATATTCCGGAAGGCGATAAAAAGAAGCTAGCCAGAATGCTGTTTTGTTTCGAGAACCCACCGGGTACTGAGTATGTGAGCGGTTCGCAAGATTCATTAGGAATAACTATGCCGGGATTGAATAACCTATATTATGAAGGTAGTTTCTGGCCTACTGATATAAAGAGTGTTCTGGATAATGGTATTTTGGACTGGCTTGAAGAACGTTTGTGGATGATTCCGCTTTATCCTCGTCATAAAAATTATGATGTGCTGGCTGATACGTATATAACGCCAACCAATGTAAAGCAATTGAGTGACGCTACCGAAGCTTGCTGGAATGCTATACTTTTGCAGGATGCGGTGGCTGTAGGGAAAGCTATGACTCAAAGTTTCGATGCTCAGATTGTGATGTTTCCAAATATGATCTCGATTGATATACTGGCTCAGATAGAGTCATATAAAAGTCGTGTGTTGGGTTGGAAAATAAGTGGCGCGGGCGGCGGCGGTTATATGATTTTTTTTAGCGAGGAGCCATTGGACAATGCTATTCAAATAAGAATAAGAAGGCAATAAATAAAATGGATAAGAAAAAAATGATATTTTTCTTGCGTAAATAAAATTAATTTGCAACCTTTGCAGTCGAAAATAAATAAAAAAGGAAATGAACTCAATTTTGACAGTAACTAAATTTTGGTGGTGGCACTTACGAATATCTAAATCGTGAGCAGTACTCCTATGTAAATTGTCAAAATAAAAAGATAATAAAAAAAGGCTTGTCGTTACTCACGATAAGCCTTTTTTTATTATTTTCTATAACCCAAAAGGGAACTTAAATAGCACAGATTGTTTAAATATAAATATATGAATAACGAGAAAAGCATACAGATCAACACTAATTTCAGCTCTTCTTCAGGAGCCGGAGGTATAGACGAAAACGGTTATTACGGAGAGTTTGGTGGAGCATACATTCCGGAGATTCTGCACGGATCATTTGAGAAGCTAAAGGAAGCTTTTTATGCTATCAAAGACGATGCTTCTTTCAAAGCAGAGTATCACAAATTGTTGAAAGACTATGTAGGACGTCCGTCGCCCTTGTATTTTGCAAAACGTTTATCGGCAGAATATGGAACGAATATTTACCTGAAACGTGAAGATTTGAACCATACCGGTGCTCATAAGATAAATAATGCTCTTGGACAAATTTTACTTGCCAAACGTATGGGTAAAACCCGCATTATTGCTGAAACGGGTGCCGGACAGCACGGCGTGGCAACGGCTACTGCCTGTGCATTGATGGGATTGGAATGTATTGTTTTTATGGGCAAAACAGATGTGGAACGTCAGTTTTTGAATGTGCAGAAAATGCGCATGCTAGGTGCCACAGTGGAGTCAGTAACCAGCGGAAACATGACATTGAAAGATGCAACTAACGAGGCTTTCCGGTATTGGTGCTCTAATCCGGATTCATTTTATATTGTCGGCTCCACAGTGGGGGCACATCCTTATCCCGATATGGTTGGCTTTTTTCAGTCGGTTATCAGCGAGGAAATCAAATGGCAGTTGCAGGAACAGGTGGGTCGCGATTATCCCGATTATCTGATTGCCTGTGTGGGAGGTGGAAGTAATGCTATGGGAACCTATTATCATTACCTAAATGATGAGCGGGTGAAAATTATATCAGCTGAAGCCGGCGGATTAGGGGTGGAAACCGGTGAAACTGCAGCCACAATTAGTTTGGGAACTATCGGAATTATTCACGGTGCCAAAACACTGCTTATTCAGGATGAAGATGGACAAATTATAGAGCCTTACTCTATTTCGGCCGGATTGGATTATCCCGGAATCGGGCCGGCACATGCATTTTTTGCCAAGATAGGTCGTACAAAGGTACATGCGGTAAATGATGATGAGGCACTCGATGCCGCTTTTGAACTTACACGCCTGGAAGGAATTATTCCGGCTATTGAATCGGCACATGCTCTGGCTGTTTTGAAAAAAGAAAAAGGAAATTTCGGGGCAAATGAAATTGTTGTTCTAACGGTTTCTGGACGTGGAGATAAGGATATGGATACTTACGTGAAACATTTTGGAAAATAGATATTATATTTCATGATACGACTTCGTGATATTAACCTTCGGCGATATTAATAGGACGTGGACACACAATTAATATCGCGACCGTAGGGAGCAAATATCACGAAGTTAATATCGCCGAAGGCAAAATATCAATAAAATAAAGATTATGAAATTATACGTCAACTCAAAAAAAATGCTGGCCGATTTGCAGACGCCGGTAGGAATTTATCTCAAGATACGTGATTTGTATACCAATTCGGTATTACTTGAAAGTTCCGATTATCATGGCATTGAAAACAGCTATTCGTATATCGGGTTTTGCCCGATTGGCGGAATCTCGGTAAATCGGTTTCTGATATCCGAAGAATATCCCGATGGCACCCGGATAGAGACCCAGGTAACTGACAAGCTAACCGTGGCCGAGCGGTTTGATGTGTTTTTAAAGTCGGTAGAACTGGTGAAAAATGATAATCCGATAGGCATTAATGGGCTGTTTGGTTATTCGTCTTACGAATCGGTACAGTATTTCGAGGATGTAAAACTCAAAGCACGCGAAACCGTTCCGGGGAGTATGCCGGGTTTGCATTACGTGCTGTTTAAATACATCATTGCGGTAAATCATTTCAACAATGAACTGACAATTATTGAAAACCTGCAGGAAGGTGAAAGGTCGGCCATTGCCAATGTGGAAGAAATTTTATTGAACAACAACATTGCCACCTATGATTTTCAGGCTGTAGGCGAAGAAAAGTCGGATATATCGAATGAGGATTACAAATGCATGGTAGCACGTGGTAAGGAAGAGTGTTTCAAGGGAAATGTTTTCCAGATTGTACTCTCGCGCCGGTTTTACCAACAGTATAAAGGCGATGATTTTATGCTCTACCGCACATTGCGTTCGGTGAATCCGTCGCCATACCTGTTTTACTTCAACTTTGGTGATTTCCGTATTTTCGGTTCGTCGCCGGAAGCACATCTGGTGGTGGATGCCAAAAAGCAGAAAGCCTATATCAAGCCTATTGCAGGTACGTTCAGACGTACGGGGGATGATGAAAGGGATTTTCAACTGGCCGAAAAGTTGCGTGTTGATAAAAAAGAGAATGCCGAGCATGTGATGTTAGTGGATTTGGCTCGGAACGATTTGAGTCGCAACACCGATCATGTGGAGGTGGAAGTGTTTCGCGAAGTGCAATATTACTCGCATGTGTTACACCTTGTTTCGAGTGTAAGCGGAAAGCTGAAACCCGATACGAAAATCATTAAATTGTTTGCCGATACATTTCCAGCCGGAACGTTGTCGGGCGCACCGAAGATTAAAGCCATGCAGCTGATTGATCAGATTGAACCGCACGATCGCGGACCGTATGGTGGCTGTTTGGGCTATATTGGTTTCGACGGAAGTATGAATCAGGCTATCACCATTCGTTCATTTGTTAGTAAAAATAATACATTGTATTATCAGGCAGGCGCAGGTGTCGTAGCCAAGTCGGACGAAGAAAGCGAAATGCAGGAGGTAAATAATAAACTGGCTGCACTGAAAAAGGCGGTGGATGTGGCTTCGGGAAAGTAAATCGAGTTATTGGCTTCGCGTTATTGGTGGTTATTTGCCCTTAAGGCGTTATTGATAATAACAATGGAATAAATAACGTGCGAAGTACTAATAACAGAAAGCAAATAACGTACGAAGTACAAATAACACCTAAGTAAATAATGCCCGAAGGGCAAATAACACGTAAGTAAACAACATGAAAATACTAGTTTTTGATAATTACGACTCGTTTACCTATAATTTGGTTCATGCAGTCAAAAAGTTGGGATACACCGATCTGGAAGTGCATCGCAACGACCAGATAGCGCTGGAAGATATAGTGCGTTTTGATAAAATAATTCTTTCTCCGGGGCCCGGTGTGCCTTCGGAGTCGGGCATTTTGCTTGATGTGATTCGGACGTATGCACGCACCAAAAGCATATTGGGTGTATGCCTGGGCGAACAGGCCATTGCCGAAGCCTTTGGAGGGACGTTGATTAACCTTGCTGAAGTTCACCATGGCATTAGTTCAATGGTGGATGTGTTGGCAGAAGATGTATTGTTCGATGGTCTGGCAAAGCAACTGGAAGTGGGGCGTTATCATTCGTGGGCTGTAGAAAAAGCTACTTTGCCGGAATGCCTGACCATTACAGCTGTTGATGAAGAAGGTATGATTATGGCTCTGGCACATAAAACCTACGATGTACGTGGCGTTCAGTTTCATCCTGAATCGGTATTGACTCCCGACGGGGAAAAAATGCTGAAGAATTGGTTGGAAAGTTAATGCGCTAATAAGTCAATATGCTAATGTGATAATTATAAATCAGAGATAAGGTATTTACTTTCTTAGGCCTTAGCTCTTACTACTGAATATATGAAACAAATACTTAATCAACTATTCAACCATCAATCGCTTACGCGGCAAGAAGCTGCTGAAGTGATGACTAATATTGCTGCTGGAAAATACAATGATTCTCAGATTGCAGCTTTTATTTCGGTGTATTTGATGCGTAGCATTGAACTCGATGAAGTGATCGGTTTTCGGAATGCCCTGCTTGACCTCGCTATTCCGATGGATCTATCGGAGTTCGATACGCTTGACATTGTTGGTACAGGGGGTGATGGGAAGAACACGTTCAATATCTCTACCTGTAGCTGTTTTGCAGTGGCAGGTGCGGGTTATAAAGTGGCTAAACACGGAAACTATGGCGCTACATCGGTAAGTGGTTCTTCCAATGTATTGGAATATTACGGAGCCAAATTCACCACCGACATTGACGTTATCAAACGGTCATTGGAAGATTCAGGCTTTGCGTACTTACACGCACCGCTTTGCAATCCGGCTATGAAAAATGTGGCTCCGGTGCGAAAAGGACTGGGTGTTCGCACATTTTTCAATGTCCTCGGTCCGCTTATCAGTCCGGTTAAACCGCAATACCAATGTTTGGGAGTGTATAACCTGAAGATGATGCGGCTTTACAATTATATTTACCAAAATCTGGGTGTGCAGTATTCCATTGTGCATTCGTTAGACGGATATGATGAAATTTCATTGACTGATACTTGCAAAATAATGAGTAATAACGGTGAATTTATTTATACGCCCGAACAACTTGGCTTTAAAACCTTGAAACAGGAAGAGCTTTGGGGTGGAAATACGGTAGACGAAGCTGCACAGATATTTATGAACGTGCTGGACAATAAAGCGACTGAAGCACAGCGAAACGCCGTAATCATCAACTCTGCTTTTGCTATCCAAACGCGTAGCTTCTACAAACCACTGGAACAATGTAAAGCCGAAGCTGCCGAATCGCTGGCAAGCGGACAGGCTAAAAAGGCATTTATTAAGTTTGTGGAGACATATAAATAGAAATTTGGCTTCGCCGATATGACTTCGTGATACTAGCTTCGCTGATATTATTTTAATATCACGACTGAATGGAGTCATATCAACAAAGTTCATAACAATGTAATTCATATCAACAATGTCAACAATTTTAGACAAAATACTAGCTTCTAAAGCCATTGAGGTGGCAGAACGAAAACTTACAACACCCATTTCGGTATTAGAACAAGCACCTGCTTTTTCGCGCAGCTGTTTGTCGATGAAGCAAAGCCTGCTGAATTCGGAGTCGGGTATTATTTCGGAGTTCAAACGCAAATCGCCTTCGCTGGGTTGGATTCATGAGGATGTCGATGTAGTGGCGGTAACGGGCGGTTACAGTGCCGCTGGTGCTTCGGGCATTTCTATTCTTACCGATCTGGAATATTTCGGAGGAACACCGATGGATCTGATTCAGGCCCGCCCTGCAATTACGTGTCCGGTGTTGCGGAAAGATTTTGTGATTGATGAGTATCAGCTTTTCGAAGCTAAGGCCATGGGTGCCGATGTGGTATTGCTTATTGCTGCGGCATTGACAGTAGAACAAACACTGGGACTAGCCCGTAAAGCTCACGATTTGGGCCTGGAAGTGTTGTTGGAAGTGCATAATGCCGAGGAAATCGGGCATGCGAATGAGCATGTGGATATGCTTGGGGTAAACAACCGTAACCTGAAAACCTTTGAGCAGAACATTCAAACTTCATTTGATCTGGCGGCATTGATTCCCGACGAATTTGTGAAAGTGAGCGAAAGCGGCATCTCGAAAGTGGAGACCGTAAAAGAATTGCGCAAAGTAGGCTACAAAGGATTCCTGATGGGCGAAAACTTTATGAAGGAAGAAAATCCTGCGGAAGCATTATCAAAGTTTATAACCGGACTGAAATGATATTACTACGTGATATTTGTGCTTCGCACGATATTAGCTACGCTGAAATATCACGACCGAAGGGAGTAATATCAATGAAATTCATATCAACGAAGTTTATATCATTTATCAAATGAAAATTAAAGTGTGCGGGATGAAATTCCCCGAAAATATAAAGGCGGTGGCGGCATTGAAACCGGACATGATGGGTTTTATTTTCTACCCGAAGTCGCCACGGTATGCCGAGCCTCTGAATGTTGCCGCGTTGAATGCTTTGCCGTCGTCAATCAAAAAGATAGGCGTATTTGTAAACGAGAATTTGGAAAACATCCTGACTATTGCTTATAAATACCAGTTGGATGGGGTGCAGCTGCATGGTGTGGAATTGGTAAAGATATGTGCCGAGCTTAAAAAGGTCGGGTATATTGTTATTAAAGCATTCCCTATTGCGGCAGCCTATAATTTTAAAGTAACAAAGGACTATGAAGGTGCGTGCGACTACTTCCTTTTCGATACAAAAACAGAGGCGTATGGAGGTTCCGGTCTGAAGTTTAACTGGGGCATGTTGGATGAATATAAAGGCGAAACACCATTTATTCTGAGTGGTGGCATTGCCGCAGACGATGCCGAAGCCCTATTGAAAATTGAACATCCTCAATTTGCCGGAGTAGATTTGAACAGTAAATTTGAAGTGAGCCCGGGGCTGAAAGATGTAGAAAAACTCAACTTGTTTAAAATGTCATTATTAAATACTAAGTGATGAGAACGATAAATAAGATTGGAATTGCAATGATATTTCTTGGAGTAATTATGTTTGTTGTTGGAATTTTTATGTTTACATACAGGGGTGATTATAGTAAATTTATGTTCGTTGCAGGTGAAGTGTCTTTTGCTGCTTGGTTTCCAACTGTTCTTATTGGGGGAATTCTATATAAAACAAAAGAACGGAAAAAATAAATCTTGTAACCTCTTCAGTGGGGCTAAATATCTTTTGTTCTGAACTGAATCGTTATTAAAGCATTCCCTATTGTAGTAGCCTATAATTTTAAAGTAACAAAGGACTACGAAGGCGCGTGCTCAATTTGCCGGAGTAGATTTGAACAGTAAATTTGAAGTGAAACCAGGAGAAAAGAATGTGGAGCTTTTAAGAGAATTTCTCAACTCTCTATACCGATAACTATCAGTGCAGGGAAGGGAGGCTTTAGGAAATATCATTTTTATACGTGTAAATGTGTTTTGATATACACGTACAATTGAAGTTTATCATGTATCTTTGCAACGACAAAGACTAAATCATAAGATGTATGAATACAAAACTAACATTGACTATTGAGCAATCGGTTATTGAAAAGGCTAAAATTTACGCCAAAAGCAGAGGCAGAAGTCTTTCTGATGTTATTGAAAGCTATTTGAAAGTGGTGGCCAAGGAAGAAGAATTCAGTGAAGAAAAAGTATCTCCTACTGTAATGTCGCTTAAAGGAGCTTTTAAAGCGCCAGAAAACTTTGACTATAAAGATGAATTGAAAAAAAGTTTATCATCAAAATATCTAAAATGATGGATAAGGTTTTAATTGATACCGATGTCATTCTCGATTTCTTTTTTGATCGACAACCATTTTCCGACCATGCAGCAATCGTTCTGTCGTATTGCGAGATGAATAAGATTGAAGGTTATATTACTCCTGTAATATTGAGTAATGTGTATTATTTGCTTAGAAAAACAGCTAAGCACGAACTTGTTATTGATAAACTTCGTCAATTGCTGACCATTCTAAATGTTTTAATAATAGATAAACAAAGTATAATACAGGCAATGAATTCAGGGTTTAAAGATTTTGAAGATGCACTTCAAAACTTTGCTGCTGAAAGTGCCGACAATATAAGCGTTATACTCACACGTAATACCAAAGATTTTAAAAACAGTAAACTCGGTGTAATGACCCCCGAGAGCTATGTAAAATTATGAACAGAATAAATCAATTGTTTAAGAATAAGAAAGAGAATATCCTTTCGGTATATTTTACGGCAGGTTTTCCGAAACTTGAAGACACAGTGCCTACGCTGCAATGTTTGCAGGCAAACGGTGTGGATTTGATAGAGATCGGTGTACCGTTTTCCGATCCATTGGCCGATGGCATTGTAATCCAAAATAGCAGTCAGGTGGCGTTGCAAAACGGCATGAGCATTCGTAAACTGTTCGACCAGCTTAGCGCTGTGCGCTCGTCGGTGCATGTTCCGTTGATCATGATGGGGTATCTGAATCCGGTGATGCAGTTTGGCTTCGAGGCGTTTTGCAAGGAATGCCATCGGGTGGGAGTGGACGGTATGATTATTCCCGATTTGCCGATGTCTGATTTTCTGGCGGAATACAAAGAAATTGCTTCGCGTTATGGGCTTGAATTTATTTTCCTGATTACCCCCGAAACATCCGAAGAACGTATCCGCGAAATAGACGGACACACCAACGGATTTATCTACATGGTTTCGTCGGCGGCTACCACCGGTACACAAAGTTCGTTCGACAATAAGGTGGACTATTTCAACCGTATTAATTCTATGAATTTGAAAAATCCACGCCTGGTAGGTTTTGGCATTTCCAATAAATCTACCCGCGACATGGTGAACCGTTATTCGTGCGGAGCCATTATTGGCAGTGCTTTTATCAAAGCCTTGCAGGAAACCAAGGATGTGGAAAAAGGGGTAAAATTGTTGTTGAAAAAATTGGGGGAATAAACCTAATAGCCTAGGGTTTAAACCCTAGGCTATTAGGTTTAAACCCTAGGCTATTAATGTTATTCCTCATATTTCTCTAGCCCGAAAATTTGAATAATTCTATCCATCTCATTTCCATAGGATTCTTTGTTGTGATGAGTTCCTTGTCTTCGAATATAGCGTTCAGTCAGAGGAATGATTCTTTCGGAAACCGATGCCGCAAAATACTCTCTTTGCCACTCAAATTTGTATCCAAGAATATTCTCTTGATTCATCCAGAACGATGATTCACCCTTTATCAGTTGAATAACTTCCTGTATGGTCTGATTCACACCCAACGATACCAAGCAATGACAGTGATCAGTATATCCATTTATGCAGGAAATATAAATTCCTTTCTTTCTGGCATTTTCTGTGATATGTTCCCATAATTGTTTACGGATAGCATGGGTTGCCAAAAACGGTTCCCGATTTTTGGTGCTCCACACAAAGTGTATGTAAACTTTGATAAAAGACATATAAGTTGTATTTTAATAACCTTGGGCTTAAGCCCAAGGTTATTAAGGCCAAGGTTATTTTACTTCCGTACCATCTTTCTCCCCATCTTTTTTCCTCCCTTTTCGGGCGGCAATGGTGTCTTTGTGGTAATTGATGTAGTAATTTACTTTATCGATAAAGGCTGCGTAAGGAGCTTCGCCGTTTACCACCACCAGAGCATTGATGCGGGTACCAATTTCCTGAAAAGCATTGTCAACCAGGAGACGGGCATCAAGTACTTTTATGGCAACACGGGCGGCGGTTTCGTCGGCACGTTCGCCAAAGTGCGATAAAAACTGGTTGTTAGCTTCGTTCAGTTTAGTAAGCCATTGAGTCCCTAGTCCATTACCCATAGCTGCTACGTCTGCTGCGTACTTTGTAGTAAGTTCGGTGTTGCGGTTAGTCATTTTTGAACTCTCGGCATTGTAATTTATCTTGCGGATATTGCCGTACTGATCCCAAATACGTTTCACATGCCGGGCCTTTTCACGCACTTCCGGGTCGAAGTGATGCAACTGACTTTCTACCAACAATTCAAATCCTAAGTCCAATTCATCGCGATACCCGTCAGATTCGGTAACTGTCGGGGTGTATACACTTCCGTCTTCTGCTTGCAATGCTTCTTTTTCATCTTCACGTGCCTGTTTGTAGGGTGTGTACAGGTCTTCAATTCCTAATTTGACCGGAGTTTCCGCTTCTATCAAACTTCCGATGTCGTTGTGTAGTTGATCATGCTCATTGTTGTGCAGATACCGTTGAGAAAATAAAATAATTTGTTTCATAAAATGTGATTTTAAAGTTTAACATTGTTCTAATTGTTCTATATATTAGCGATTAAGAATGCTATAAGATTACAGCGGTTATACATTTTACTCTCACTGGGTCAAAAATTCTGAATGCATGCCTGCATTTGCCTGCCGACGGCTGCGGGACGAAAATGCATGCCTGCATTTGTTTGCCGACGGCTGCGGGGTTAAAATGCATGCCTGCATTTACCTGCCGACGGCTGCGGGACGAAAATGCATGCCTGCATTTGCTTGCCGACGGCTGCGGGACGAAAATGCACATACGCATTCGGGTTTCACCGGTTCAGAACACTGACTACTCTCTGCATGGAAGTTTGTTTTGTCCGGTTTCTGTATACTAAATGGACTCAAACCAATGCTTTGTGAGAGAATTACGCTGCAAATATAATTATTTTTTTGTTATGTGCTTATTTTTTCTATTATTTTTTTTATGTCGGAAATCTTAATTTACGATTTTGCCCGTTTGTGTGTTGTATAGCAGTAGGGGGAACGATTATTCATTATTTTACCTAATCAAAAGATGATACCACAAAAGGCACAAAAGAATCACAAAAGTTTTTATGAAATAAAAACTTAGCTTTTGTTCCCTTGAAAATACAGACGATATGTAGCTCAAATTTTTCGTTTCCTACTTTTGTGATTCTTTTGTGGCTTTTGTGGTGAATTGTTTTTGAAGCCCACAAAAGATAATATCTATTGATATTATTTTAGGTAGCAAGGCGGATATTTGTTATAAAAAATGCCGGACTCGCAATGAGTCCGGCATTTTTTATTTTTTAATCACTAATCGCTAATCGCTGATCACTGTTATAGTGTTTTTCTGATTTCAGTTTCTTCGTAACTTTCCACCATATCACCTACGCGTATATCCTGATAGTTTTTGATGTTCAAACCACATTCGTAGTTAGTACCCACTTCTTTCACATCGTCTTTGAAACGTTTCAGTGAATCCAGTTCGCCGGTATACACTACAATGCCATCGCGAATGATTCGGATTTTGTTCGACCGTTTGATCTTTCCTTCACGTACCAAACATCCGGCCACCGTACCCACTTTCGTGATTTTGAATACTTCAATGATTTCAACTGTAGCAGTAATTTCTTCCTTAATTTCAGGAGAAAGCATACCTTCCATAGCCGATTTGATTTCTTCAATGGCATCGTAAATGATGGAGTATAAGCGGATATCGATTTCCTCTTTGTCGGCCATTTTGCGTGCCGAAGTGGTAGGACGTACCTGGAATCCGCAGATAATAGCATTCGAAGCAGCAGCCAACAGAATATCCGATTCGGAAATAGCACCTACTGCTTTGTGAATAACGTTTACCTGAATGTTTTCAGTCGAAAGTTTCAGCAACGAATCGGCCAATGCTTCCACAGAACCATCCACATCACCTTTTACAATAATGTTCAGTTCCTTGAAATCGCCAAGTGCAATACGGCGACCCAATTCGTCAAGCGTAAAGTGCTTTTTGGTACGTATACTTTGTTCGCGTTGTAATTGTTCACGTTTGTTGGCAATCTCGCGGGCTTCGTGTTCCGAATTCATCACGTTGAAGTTATCACCAGCCTGTGGAGCACCGTTCAAACCAAGTATCAATGCAGGTTCACCCGGTTTCACTTCTTTAATGCGTTGGTTACGTTCGTTGAACATAGCCTTGATTTTACCATGACTGATTCCCGCCAATACTACATCGCCTAAGCGTAACGTACCGTTGTGAACCAAGACGGTAGATACGTAACCACGTCCTTTGTCCAGAGTTGATTCAATAACCGAACCTATAGCGCGTTTATTTGGGTTGGCTTTTAGTTCGAGCAATTCGGCTTCGAGCAATACTTTTTCAAGCAGTTCGGGCACTCCGTCTCCTTTTTTTGCCGAAATGTCCTGCGATTGGTATTTACCACCCCAGTCTTCGACCAGATAATTCATTTGAGCCAGCGTTTCCTTTATTTTTTCAGGATTTGCTCCCGGTTTATCTACCTTGTTGATGGCAAAAATCATAGGTACACTTGCTGCGGCTGCGTGATTAATAGCTTCAATGGTTTGAGGCATCACGTTGTCGTCGGCAGCTACAATGATAATAGCAATATCGGTTACTTTAGCACCACGGGCACGCATGGCGGTAAACGCTTCGTGACCCGGAGTATCCAGGAATGTAATACGTTGGCCATTTTCAAGTTTTACGTTGTATGCCCCGATATGCTGCGTTATACCTCCGGCTTCACCGGCAATAACATTTGTTTTACGAATATAGTCGAGCAGCGAAGTTTTACCGTGGTCAACGTGTCCCATGACGGTAACAATCGGTGCACGTGGTAACAAATCTGCTTCGTCATCCGGCTCGTCTTCGTTCAGAGCTTCCACCACATCATGACTCACATATTCGGTAGTGAAACCAAATTCTTCAGCCACAATATTAATAGTTTCAGCATCCAATCGTTGGTTGATTGACACCATCAGACCGATGTTCATACAGGTAGCAATAACCTGATTTACGGTAACATCCATCATCACTGCCAATTCGCTTGCGGTAACGAACTCGGTAAGTTTAATTACGCTTTCTTCGTCACGTTCGCGTTGTGCTTGTTCTTGTTGGCGTATACTATTGGTATCGCGTTTATCACGGCGATATTTTGAACCTTTTCCTTTTTTATTGGCACCCGACAAACGAGCTAAGGTCTCTTTAATTTGTTTTTGTACGTCTTCTTCATTTACAGCTGTTTTAACTGGTTTCTTCAACCGGTCTTTGTTCGGTCTGGCAATGCCACTTCCGCCTGTTGTACCCGGAGTTACTTTCTTGGGGTGGGCAAATCCTTGTGTCGGACCGTTAGGTTGAGGTACTTTGTTGATATCCACTTTCTGATTCGAAAAACGTTCCCGTTTTTTCTTCGGTGCTGAAATTGGATCTGCTGCAACCTCGGCTGCTGTACGTAGAATTTTCTTTTCTCCCGGGACAATTACTTTTTTGCTATCGAGGGTGATTTTATTTTTATCTTCGCGTTCTCTGCGTTTTTGTTCCTTTGTTTTCGGTTTCGGACGAGTGCTCTGGTTCAATAGTTCCAAGTCAATAGTTCCGATAACCACCGGAGCTACATCCAGCGTGGGACGAGACAACGAGAATATTTCATCTTCTTCGTGATCGTTATCCTTGGTTTCTGTGTTGTACTCAACGGGTTCTTCAACCTCTTCTTTTACTTCGAATTTCTTTACAGGCTTAATAGTTTCTACCTTTGGTTCTTCAATTAGAGTTGCCTCTGGTTCCGGGCTAATGACCTTTAGCTCTTTTGGTTCTTCTTTCAGCTCTTCTTTTTTTATTACCTCAACCGGAGTGACAATTTCGGCTTTAGGTTTCGGGATAGGTTCCGGTTTCGGCGCTTCTGCTTCTTTTTTGGGCTCAATAACTACAGGCGGTACTACTTCTACCACTTTCGGTTCTTCTGTTACTATTTCTGGCTTTTCTTCAACAGCTTTCTCTACAACTGGGGCAGGTTTCTCAACCACCGGAGCTTGTACTTTTACTTCCGGTTTTACTTCCGGTTGTTTTTCTTTTGTTTCCAAATCAATATGTCCAACGGATTTGAAATGAGGTAGCTGATCCTCAGGAATAGTAACATGAATAGTCTCAACCGGTTTCTCAACGGGTTTTGGTTGGTGGTAGCCTTCAATAGCTACGCTGGAAGCCTTTTCTTTTAGAAGGCGCTCCTGACTTAATCGCTCCGATTCAATTTTCAGAGCCATATCTTTATTGAATTCTTTTGCAAGTAAAAGGTGCAAGTCATCCGACAACTTTAAATTCGGGTCGACTACGATTTTATGACCTTTTTTCGCCAAAAATTCAACGGCGGTGGTCATTCCGACATTCAAATCTTTACAGGCTTTACTTAATCTTATGGACATATTCTATTATTACAGTTTTCTATTTAAAAAAGTATCCGTTTTTTGTGACTTAATCTTCGGCGAAACACGGAACGCATAACACTAAACGTGTTATTTTTCTTCTTCAGCTTCTTCCTCAGCCTCTTCTTCGAATTCGGCATTCAGGATAGCCAATACCTCATCGACTGTTTCTTCTTCAAGGTCGGTACGACGAATTAAATCCTGACGTGGAATGGCCAACACATTTTTAGCAGTATCGCAACCGATTGCTTTCAATGCATCGATAACCCATTGATCGATTTCGTCGCTGAATTCATCCAGGTAGATATCTTCGCTTTCAGCATCTTCATCCATTTCGCGGAATACATCCAGCGTATAACCCGAAAGCATGCCGGCCAGTTTAATATTCAATCCACCCTTTCCAATTGCTTGCGAAACTTCTTCGGGTTTCAGGTAAATTTCCGCTTTTTTATCCACTTCGTTCAATCTGATTGAAGAAATTTTAGCAGGACTCAAAGCGCGTGATATAAACAGGTTGATATTACTTGTGTAATTGATAACATCAATGTTTTCGTTACGCAATTCACGAACAATACCATGAATACGCGACCCTTTTACTCCAACACAAGCACCTACCGGATCAATACGATCATCGTACGATTCTACGGCCACCTTGGCACGTTCGCCCGGAATGCGGGCAATTTTCTTTATGGTAATTAAACCTTCATGAATTTCCGGAACTTCCAGTTCGAAAAGTCTTTCGAGAAAAACCGGAGAAATACGTGAAAGAATAATTTTAGGATTATTGTTTTTATTCTCAACCATGGCCACTACCGCGCGTACTGTGTCGCCTTTGCGATAGAAATCGGTTGGAATTTGTTCTGTTTTTGGTAAATAAAGTTCGTTGCCTTCTTCGTCGATAAGCAACATTTCTTTTTTCCAGATTTGGTATAATTCAGCACTAACAATCTGGCCAACTTTTTCGCTGTACTTGCTGAAAACGTTGTCTTTTTGTAGTTCCAATATTTTTGATGAAAGTGTTTGGCGAAGTGTCAGGATAGCCCGACGGCCGAAGCCCAGAAAATCTACGGTTTCTGTTACTTCTTCACCAATTTCAAATTCCACATCTATTTTTTTTGCATCAGTCAGCGAAATTTCCAGATTTGGATCTTCCAATTCATCATCGGCCACCACGGTACGATTACGATAAATCTCGAAGTCACCTTTATCAGGATTGATAATCACATCATAATTTTCGTCAGTTCCAAACATTTTCGAAATTACATTTCGGAACGATTCTTCCATTACACTGATTAACGTACTTCTGTCGATGCTTTTTAGCTCTTTAAACTCCGAAAAAGTATCAATTAAGCTAATAGTTTCTTTTTTGCTCATGGCTTATTTGAATCTAATAATATATTTTGTATTTTTTATGTCTTCGTAGGCGAATGTAAGATCTTCTGTTACGGTTACTTTTCGCTTAGAGCCTTCAGGCTTTTCTGTTTTTTCTATCTGTAAAACAAATTCGTTTTCCCGTACTTCTGTCAAAACTCCTATGATTTTTTTTCCGGCTTTGGTCAGTGTTTCTACTTCGTTTCCAATATTTTTTTCATATTGTTTCACTACTTTGAACGGTTCGGTTAATCCCGCTGAACTTACTTCGAGTTCGAAATCTTCAACTTCACGGTCAAACTGCGACTCAATATGGCGGTTTAGTTCTGCGCAAAACTCCAGTGAAACGCCTTCAAATGCGTCAATTTCCACAAAAATACGATTGTCCGGAGTAGCTTTTACATCTACTAAATAATAATCTGTGTTTATAAGAAAATTTTCAACTATCTGATATATAGTTTCTTTTAAAATCATGCCTTGTGTTGTATTAACAAATAAGGGGACTGCTGTCCCCTCCTCCATATCCTAATTCGCTTGCAAAAGTACAAAATAATTCTTTATAATACAAAGATTTAAAAGAAATATTCTGTGGTAGATATTTTTTCAATTGGATTTTGAAGAATTCCTGAATCTGATATTCTAAATAGACTTGATGTAATTCTTTGAAAATTATGAATTGTGCACTGAAAATTCTAAATTGTAACCCGTATATTTGCATCTGCAAAAGTGTTACTTAATTATAATATATATGTATAAAATTTTATCAATAAATCCCGGTTCTACATCTACTAAATTTGCTGTTTATGAAGATGAAAAATTAGTGTGTTTGCATACCATTCGTCATACGGCAGAGGAGTTGAAAATTTATCCGAATTTATTTGATCAATATGAGTTTAGGAAGAATTTGATGTTAGATTATTTAAAGAAAGACGATATAGATTTGTCTGATCTGTCCGCAGTGGTTGGGCGTGGAGGTTTGGTAAAACCTCTTGAGTCTGGTGTTTATAAAGTGAATGATAAACTTATTGTTGATCTGAAATTGTCGCTGGGCGGAGAGCATGCGAGTAATTTAGGTGGTGTTATTGCCAGAGAAATTGCCGATGGCATTCCTAATTGTCAGGCTTTTATTGCTGATCCTATTGTTGTGGATGAAATGCAGGACGTAGCTCGCATCAGCGGATTACCTTTATTCCCTCGTCGATCAACTTTTCATGCGCTTAATCATAAAGCAATTGCTCGTAAGTACGCAGCTGCAACAGGAACTATGTATGAAGAATTAAATCTGGTTATTGTTCATTTAGGTGGAGGTATTTCTGTGGCAGCACATCAAAAAGGGAAAGTGATTGACACCAATCAGGCTTTAGACGGCTTCGGCCCTTTTTCGCCTGAGCGTGCGGGAACTCTTGATGCGGGGATGCTGGTGAAAATGTGTTTCGAAGGAAAATACTCGCAAGAAGAGATTCATAAAATGTTGGCCGGCAATGGTGGTTTGGTTGCTCATCTGGGAACAAATGAAGTTCTTATTATTCTTCAGCGGATAGAAGACGGTGATGCTCATGCAAAACAGATTTTGGAAGCTATGTGCTATAATGTTGCCAAAGAAATCGGAGCTATGTTGGCGGTACTTCATGGAGATACAGATGCAGTTATACTCACCGGTGGAATTGCGCGGAGTAAATTTGTAGTTGACTATATCAAAGGGATGGTTTCAGCTATGGTGAAAGTTGTGGTTTATCCCGGCGAGGATGAAATGGAAGCGTTGGCAATGAGTGGACTGCGTGTGTTGCGAGGCGAGGAAAGTAAAGAGTATTAGGATTTGCCTAAGTCAGCTGGTTTTATTTTTTCTACGATCTTTTCGTCCCAAACGACCCACAGAGCAAAAATAACGAGGTAAAACAAATATTTGAAAAAATATAAGTGTAGAAACGTGAACCAGTTTGGGTGTGTATCTATACAGCATGTAATAACCGTAATTCTAAAAATATTGAAGGCGTAAACTATGGTTAACCCTAATGGAATATACCATAGTTTGTGCTTCCACGGTCCACGATAAAAAGCAAGAATACAAAAGAAAATATAGGCTTGTTTCAGTCCGGTGCAAGCCCAGATTATTTGTACGGAATTTCCATTTGGATAAATAAGAAAGTTTTCAGAAGACAGCATTACTTTTGAGCCCAAAAGATGCAAAACACTTTCACAGACATGAGCGACATGATGGGCTGTCCAAATAAATGGGGCTGAGATATTGAATCCCCAAAGAGTAACGGTTGAGTTTATGTTTTCAGATTCATCTCCGATCACATTGTATTTCCAAAGAAAGTTTGATGCCATTAAAATTACGACAAATAAAATAACCCCTTTGTAAGGTTTAAGCTTTTCGGATAATTTTAATTCTGGCAGTTTCATGTTGGGCAGAGTAGGTCTTAAAACTTACTTGAGATTCGTGCAAAAGGGACTTTTTCGATAGAACAAAAATCGGCATGTTGATATTTAAAATACCCTGTGATGGCAATCATAGCAGCATTGTCTGTCGTGAAAGCCAATGCCGGAATATACACTTCCCATTTGTATTTTTTACCATGATCCAAAAGCGCCTGACGAAGTGCCGAGTTGGCTGAAACTCCACCGGCTACAGCTACTTGACGAATATTTAATTCTGTTGCTGCTTTTCGTAATTTGCCCATCAAAAGATCTACTACAGTTGCCTGAAGCGAAGCACAGAGATCGTTTAAATTTTTCTCTACAAAATCGGGATCTTCTTTCACCTTGTCACGCAATAAATATAAAAAAGATGTTTTTAATCCACTAAAACTATAGTTGTAACCGGAAATCTGTGGTTTGTTGAATGCAAAAGCTTTGGGATTACCTTCTTTTGCCAGCCTGTCAATATAAGGTCCACCGGGGTATGGAAGTCCCATTACTTTAGCACATTTGTCAAAAGCCTCACCGGCAGCATCGTCAATAGTTTGTCCGAGCACTTCCATGTCATTGTAGGCCTTCACAAGTACAATCTGTGAATTTCCTCCGGAGACAAGTAAGCATAAAAATGGAAATTGAGGACGACGTTCGTCGGGCTTACCCTCGCTGACAAAATGAGCTAAGACATGTGCCTGAAGATGATTTACATCTATCAGCGGGATATTAAGTGCTTGTGCAAATCCTTTTGCAAATGAAGTACCAACCAGTAAAGAACCCAGTAAACCCGGACCACGGGTGAAAGCAATGGCGCTTAATTCGTTTTTATTTACTTTGGCTTGTTTTAGAGCTTCATGAACTACCGGAATGATATTAAGTTGATGGGCACGTGAGGCTAACTCAGGGACTACTCCACCAAAACTGGTATGAACAGCCTGGCTTGCAATGACATTAGAAAGTAATACCCCATTGCGGATTACTGAGGCAGAAGTGTCGTCGCATGACGACTCTATACCTAATATGATTGTTGGGTTCATCCTTGTTAGATGGAAATTTAGATTTGTCATGTCTTATCTCTGAAAATCACAGATATGGATGGCATGACAATTGTTATTAGTTATTTGTATTTTTTAATTGCTTTGCTAGAAGCATTTCCTTGCAGAATTCACAAATTATTATTTACTTTTGCGAAACAAAGTTCAAAGGTATAAAAAAAGAAGGTAAAATATTAGGTTTTGGTGTCGACGGAATAGTTTTATTTCTGATACTACTGTTTATGCTGCTCCAAACCAGTGTGATGCAGAACTTCATATATAATGCTGTCGTGTCTGAGCTTTCGAATAAGCTTCATACAAAAGTAAGTGTTGGAAAGATAGAGTATAAATTATTTAACGACATTGTTGTTTCTGATTTATATGTAGAAGATCAACAGAAAGACACGCTCCTGTTTGTAAGTCATGTCGATGCTCACTTTAAATTCTGGGATTTCTTCAAAGGTAAAATTATTTTCACTTCCGTAGAAATAAATCGGCTATTCGGAAATCTGATTATTGATAAAGCGGGCCATTCTAATCTAGATTTTGTAATTAAAGCCTTTAAAAGCCCTCAAAAAAGCGATACTACACAAACCGAATATCGTATAAGTCACTTCAAGATAAAGAACTCCCGGTTTAATTATACAAATTATAAACAGTTTAGAAAGCTGGCTCCCGGTGTCTTTAACGGTAACAGACTTCGTTTTAAAAATATCAATACCGATGTATCGCTAAATATACTTCCAAAAGATTCTTTCAATTTAAAAATTAAAGGCTTAAGTGCAACAGAGCAAACGGGTTTTGTGCTTACAGAGTTAAAGACACAAGTATTTGGTTCTGCTAAACGTATGAAAATACCACTTATTCGCGTAAAAATGCCGAAGTCGGAAGTGAGTCTGGAAGATGTTGATCTAAGCTATGATAGTTTGGCTGATCTGAAAAATTTCACTGAAAAAGTAAGATGGAATGCGCCGATTAAATTATGTTCCGTATCACCTTCCGATTTGAAAGCTTTTGTCCCTGAATTTAAAGATGTAAAAGGTTTGTTTACTCTCAAGGGCTTGATTACGGGTCGGGTGTCAAGCCTTCATTTTAAAAAGATGGAGCTGAAGTATGGAAAATCTTTTTTGCTGAATGCAGATTTAGATGTGAATGGTTTGCCGGACTTGAGGGAGCTTTTTATCTTTTGCCAGATTAATGATCTGCATTTTGATAAGGCGGATATTCAGGATTTTGTTGCTGATTTTACAAGGAAACCGCTTCTGCTTCCAAAAGAATTAGCTCAGCTTGGGTTAATTCATTATAAAGGCAATATTACCGGTTTTTTGAACAATCTGGTGTTGTACGGTAATTTGAGTACGAATATAGGAAGTGTATCGACTGATGTTTTATTGAAGTTTGACAATAAATTAAAAGATTTGACCTATAATGGAACGGTTAAGTCTGATAATTTTCAATTAGGCAGGTTGCTTGGAAATAAACAACTGGGAAAGGTTTCTTTTAATCTTAATACAAAAGGAACAAAAAAGGAAAATGCGAAACTCCAAGGAGTGGTTCAGGCCCGTGTTTCCGAATTTGAATTTAATTATTATAACTATCGCGACATTGTTTTTAATGGCAAGTATGATGGAAGAGGGTATGATGGAATAATAGATGTCAAAGATCAGAATATTGATGCCCATTTTATAGGTAAGATTGATTTAACCCAAAAACTACCAATCTATGATTTTGGATTAAAAATGAATAAAACGAATCTGAATGCTTTGAAACTGACAGACAAATATCCGGGGGCTACTCTTTCGTTTAGTGGAAAAACCAATGTGGTCGGAAACTCACTGGATAATATAAATGGTTTTATTCGTTTTGATAGCATTGAATTTATTAATGATGGTAAGGTTTTGAATGCTGATAAGATTCAGTTGGTGTCGCGCATTGATAAAGATCTTACTCATTTTAGCATTGCTTCGGATTATGTAAATGGTTCTTTTAATGGTAATTTCAAATACAGTACGGTTGGACAAACGGTAGATAAGATTGTTCAGAAGTATTTGCCGTCACTTGCCGCTTCGTCTCCAAAATCAATTGATAAATCTCAGAACCATATAGATGTCGATCTTGAGATAGCTAATACAAAAGCCATTTCAGATGTCCTTAATTTGCCTTATACACTCAGTGGCATCACTACGATAAATGGATACATTGACGAAAAAACGAATAAGATAGATCTTTCGGGTGTTGTACCCGGTCTGAAGTCGAGTAAGCAACAAGTTGAAAATATCTCTTTGCATGTTGAAAATCTTAATCAGAAATTACAGCTAACTTCCAGAGCTCAGGTTTTGGATAAAAATGGATTGATGAATGTCTTTTTAAAGGCTTCGGCAATGAAAGATAGTGTTAGAACTCAATTAGGCTGGCAAAACACACAACAAATAACAAATGCCGGTGATATTCAGTCTGTCACTAAATTTAGGACTGAAAATGGTAAGATGGCTGCTCAATTGTCTCTTTTGCCAACTCAGGTAATAATCTCAGACTCGGTATGGAATATTCATCCATGTAAGATCGACTTTAAGCCAGATAGCACTATTCAAATTCATAATTTCGTGTTTGAAAACAATAAACAGTTTGTTCATATTAATGGAATTGCGTCCAAAAACAAGAACGATAGTGTAAATCTGACTATGAATAAGTTGGATCTGGATTTTGTAATGGGGCTTCTTAAATTAAGAGGATTTAGTATTGGAGGTATTGTGACAGGAAAAGCTACGCTTTTAAGTGTGATGAAACAACCTGTTTTTGAAGCAAACCTGGATGTGAAAGATTTGAAACTAAATCATAAGTGGATAGGCGATGGTAAAGTCTCTTCAAATTGGGATAAAGTAAATAGTCGGTTGCTGGCTCATGCAGCATTTTTGAATGAGAAAAATGATACGGTTGTAGTGGCTAATGGTGTGTACACGCCTCAAACAGATACGCTAAATGTTATCTATGATGCACGCAATTTTAGCATAGAGTTTTTGGCTCAGTATTTTGATGGGGTAGTTCAAAATGTAAAAGGATTGGCAACCGGGAAAATTCGAATGTTCGGACCGTTGAAGCATGGTCTTAGTTTTGAAGGGGATGCCTTCTTGGATAAAGGGCAAGTCTCTGTAAAAACACTTAAAACAACATACTTTTTAAATGACTCTGTTCATATGACCAAAAGGGCAATAGAACTTAGAAATGTAAAAATATATGATCAGGAAAAAAATCCGGCAACTCTGAATGCTATTATTACACATGACGGCTTCTTTAAACAGTTGAAATATGATGTAGCTGTAGTTGGAAAGAACATACTGGCACTGAATACCCAATCTGTGGATAATGATTACTTTTTTGGAAAAGCTTATGCATACGGGACGGTGAGTATTAAAGGGGATGATAAGGTCGCTAATATTACTGTAAATGCTATTTCTCAGCCGCAAACGAAGTGTTATATTCAAATGGGAGGAGCCTCTAAAGCATCCGACAATAGCTTTATCAATTTTGTAAGTAAAAAAGACTTTATACCAAAAGAAACAGCTTTACTTAAAAAGGCTATTTCAAGCGATCTGAACGTAAAAGTAAACCTGCAGATTGAAGTTACGCCGGATGCCGAAATGGAGTTAATTGTTGATCCAAAAGCTGGTGATATGATAACCGCGAAAGGTACCGGAAATTTGAAAATAGAATTCGATACATTTTCAGATATAAAGCTTTATGGAGGTTATACTATTACTAGTGGTGACTATTTATTTACACTACAAAACTTGTTTCTTAAAAAATTTAAGATTGATGAGGGCAGTACGCTTCGTTGGACCGGGAGTCCTTATCGTGCACAGGGTAATATCAGGGCATTGTATCCTGTGACGGCTTCTTTAAAAGATTTGGATGAAACGTTATCGAGCTCTACCACGCGTACCAGTGTGCCGGTGAATTGTGTCTTAAAGCTGACGGATGATATTATGAAGCCAACCATAAAATTTGATATTGACTTACCCCAGAGTGATGAAGATGTTAAGCAGCGAGTTCGAAATATTATTAATACTGATGAGATGATGAATAGGCAGATTCTTTATCTTCTTGTCTTTAATAAGTTTTATACGCCTGATTATATGAAAACTGCGGCCACAGCTAATGTGGGAACAAGTGAGGCTATCTCATTTGCAACTTCTACTTTGAGTGGGCAGCTAAATAACTGGATATCTCAGTTATCAAGAAGTAATAATCTGTCAATCGGATTTGATTATCGCCAGACCGATCAATTGAGCAGTGATATTCAGGCTCAGATATTTTATCAGCCAAATAATCGACTGATAATTAATGGAAATATAGGATATCGAAATGATGTGCTTGCAAGCAATAGTACTAATAGATTTATTGGCGACGTAGATTTTCAGTACCTGCTTACTCAGTCAGGAAAACTTCGATTTAAGGCATACAATCATACGGTTGACAGATATCAACTTAGTAAAGCTGCTCAAACTCAGGGTTTGGGTTTTATTTATAAAGAAGACTTTAATAGTATGAACGAATTGTTCAGTTATTATTGGCACTTACTTGTTGGTTCAAAAAATAATAAAGCAAATGAAAAAACAACTTCTCCGAAAAAATAATTTTCTGATAATCTCTTGTTTTCTTTTGATTAGTCAGAGCTTATTGTCTCAAAGCATTGAAGATCGGTATGTGAATATGCCGGATGTTCTTAATCCGACTTTGACTAAGCAAAACCGGCTTGAGTTGCTGGAATATCATAAGGCTCATCAGAGTGATAGTATCACAAACCGGTTTGGAAATCAAACGTGCTTGTTGAGTCTGGATTCTTTAAATGAACGAATTGTTGTTCAGAATACGCCAAGTTCCACTTTCGAGATGAAAATGGTTGGATCTGGGGATAATAGCTCAGCAATTATTGGAATTATTCGAACGGTTTGTGCTCCTGCTTGCCTCTCGTCTGTTGAGTTTTACGATACGGCATGGAATCAAATACCAATTCAATTTACAATGCCTAAGGCGATGGAGTGGGTGGATGAAAAGAGTATTCCTGCAGATAAAATCGATTTACAATGGGTTCGAAATCTGATGGAAGTTAGTTTTATTTCTCTGAGTTTCTCTTCTGATAATCAATTTTTGATTGCCAGAAATAATACGCTGGATTTTCTGACCGAAGCTGATAGGAAAGTATTAAGTCCTTTTGTATCGGATAAGCCGATTCGGTTTAAGCTTCAGGGGCAGATATGGATTCATGAATAATAAAAAAGCCCCGTGTGCATTTGCTCGGGGCTTTTTTATTAGGTTTGCTTTTAAGCTTATTTTTTTCCTTCCATGCGTTTTGCATAGCGATTCATAAATTTATCAACACGCCCTGCAGTATCAACCAATTTAGATTTACCTGTGTAAAAAGGGTGTGATGAACTGGAGATTTCCATTTTAACCACAGGATAAGTTACACCATCAATATCGACAGTTTCTTTTGTGTTTACGGTTGAACGTGAAATAAAGGTGTCGCCGTTGGACATATCTTTAAATGCTACCGGACGATAATTTTCTGGATGGATTCCGCTTTTCATATCTGTATGTTTTAATTATTTTTCTTACTCCTTGATTGGGCTTGCAAAAGTACTAATTTCCATTTAATTATCAAACAAATTCTTTGATTTTTATTTTTTATCTGGGAAAGGATTATTCTCAGGAACCAAAAATAGTTTTAATATACTTATTATTAGTTGTATATGTTTGATTGTCGTCTGAGCTTATTTTGATCCCAGATATAAAAATAACATTCCGATGATTACTCCAATCAAATCGATCACTTTCAACTTTATATTTTTGTCGTGCAAAACGAAGGCCCCATAAAAAAACGGGACAATCACACCCGAACGACGAATGGTTGAAACTACTGATATCATTGAATCTGGCATTGTCAGCGCATAAAAGTATACGAAATCGGCTGTTACCAAAAATAATGCAATGAAAGCGACGGCCCACTTAAATTTAAATGGAGTTGTTTTTTTTCGTGTGGGAGCCCATAAAAACAAGGTGATAATTCCCATGATGATTGCCTGATAAAAAGTATAATACACCTGTACCGACATAACATCGTATTTATTCATTAGATATTTGTCATACAATCCACTTAATGCACCGGTAATAGTTGCCAAAACAATAAACCAAAACCATTTATTGGTTTTTAGCGAAAGACCTTCTTTTTTTCCGGTAACAGAAAACAGATAAAACGAAACGAGTGTAATCCCAACACCAATAGCCTGATAACCGTTAAGCTTTTCTCCGAAAATAAGCATGGCTCCTACCACAGTCCAAACCGGTTGGGTGGCTTTAATAGGAGAGGCCAACGAAAGAGGTAGGTGTTTCAGAGCAAAATAGGCAAAAAGCCACGATGTTAATACAACTACAGCTTTAATGACAAATAAAAGATGAGCATGCAGATCGACGCGGGGAACAAAAAACAGCGAACCTTTGAGTATATCAGGATAAAAATTGGAAATGAATAAGAATGGAGCCAGTAGTGAGCACGAGAATAAAATAGAAACTAAAATTACCGGAATAACAGCATTCTCTTCTAGTGAAACTTTTTTAAAAACTTCGTATGATCCTAATAAAACAGCAGATATAAGAGCAAGTAATAACCACATGAGATTAATTTATTGGTTTGAGATTTAGAAAAAGTTATTTTTATAGAAAAAGGTTTTCCGGATATTGAATGTCGACCAGATATAATCCATGAGCAGGAACCGAAACGCCTGCTTTACATCGATTTTTAGCTTCAATAACTGCCCTGAATTCTTCCACAGACATTTTGTTGTGCCCGACTTCGAATAGTGTACCCACAATGGCACGCACCATATTGCGTAAGAAACGATCGGCCTGAATGCTGAAAATCCATTCTTCATCTTGTTGCATCCATTCTGCGTGGGAAATAACACAATTGTTTGTTTTTACATCGGTGTGTAATTTGCTGAAGCTTGTAAAGTCATGATATTCCAGTAATGTTTTTGCAGCTATATTCATTACCTCGAAGTTTAGGTTGAGGTTTCCGCGTGCAGCTAATTCATTTTTAAAAACATTTTTTCGGGTAACCACATGGTATTCGTATCGACGTGAAATCGCGTCAAAACGGGCATGTGCATCAGCTTTTACTTCTGCAATTTTGAATACTGCAATATCATTGGGTAAAAAGCTATTCAGTTTCGATACTAAATCTAAGTTTGCAGGTAAGTCTGTTTCCACATCAAAATGTGCCACCATTAACATAGCATGTACACCGGTATCGGTTCTTCCGGCTCCTGTAATTTCGAGGGTTGTACGCAAAATAGTACACAAAGCTTGTGTCAGGACTTCTTGTACTGATATGCCGTTTGGTTGAAACTGCCAACCGTGATAGGCTGTGCCCTTATATGAAAAGTAAATAAAGAATCGTTTTCTCACGCTGCAAAGATACGGGTTTATTGCCGGTTGACAATTGGAATAAGTCACTCCAATCCATAAGACGCTGTAATTGAAAGACTATTTTTCTGCTTTGTAGAGTGATTTAAGAGAATATCTTTTCGATCTTCTCTGCATAATATTCCTCAATTACGTTTCGTTTAATTTTGAGAGTAGGAGACAGAAAACCTCCCGGCTGTGTCCATTCCTCGGGAACGAGCTGGTAACGTTTAATTTGTTCAAAATCACCAAAGAGATGATTGTAATGTTTTATTTCTTCCTGAAAGCGTTTTAATACCATCGGGTGCTCAATCATTTCGGCATTACTGCTGTATTTGATTTTATGTTTCAGGCACCAGGATTTCAGGTATACAAAATCAGGAGACAAGAGTGCGGCGGCAAATTTTTTGTTTTCGCCCAGAACAATCATGTTTTCGATAAAAGGGGACTCTGTAAATTTCGCTTCGATAGCTTGTGGGTTTACATATTTCCCAAACGATGTTTTGAAAATACTTTTTAACCGGCCGGTAATGGTCAGTTGTCCCTCTTGGCTGAATTTTCCGGTGTCACCGGTGTGAAACCATCCATCGGTATCAATGACCTGTGCTGTAAGTTCCGGGTCTTTGTAGTAGCCCAACATAACATTGTGTCCCCGGCAAATTATCTCATTGCGATCGCCTAGTTTTACTTCTACGCCTGGTAACGGCAATCCTACAGTCCCAAATTTTCGTCCGTTCTTTCCGCGTTGGCTTACTGCAATTACGGGTGAAGTCTCGCTTAATCCGTAACCTTCAAATACAGGCATACCGATAGCAGAGAAAAAAGAGGCAATATGAGGTTGGATGGCTGAACCACCAGAAACAACGATATCAAAGTTGCCTCCTATAGCGGCTCTCCATTTTGAATAAATCAGTTTCTCGGCAAGTTTAAATTGTAAATTGTACCAGGCACTCCGACCTTCTAACTGATAATGGGTGGCTAAATTGAATGCCCAATAATAAAGCATCTTACTTACTAACGGAAGTTTTTTGCCCGACAAATATAGTTTATCATAGATTTTCTCCAATAGTCGGGGGACGCACGACATCATGGTTGGATTTATTTCCTTGATGTTTTCGGCAATGGTGCCTAAGCTCTCTGCATAATATACCGGCATGCCCAGATATTGATACAAATATACTAACATGCGTTCGTAGGCATGGCATAGAGGTAAAAAGCTTAATGCAATATTGCTCCACTTGGCTGGAATTGATTCGAGATTTTTGATCTGACTCACAATATTGCTGTGTGAAAGCATAACGCCTTTAGGGATGCCGGTAGTGCCTGAGGTGTATATAATTGTTGCTAAATCAGTTTCTTTGATCTTCGATTTGATGTCTTTAAGCTTATCTGGTTGTGGATGATCTTTACCTAATGAAATGAGTTGATCGAGGTATTTATATTCACTTTTTTGATCTACAAATGTAAATATCTCTTTGAGCGTTTCTATCTCGGGCAGAATTGGCTGAAGTTTATTCCGAAGTTCTTTTCCCTCAATAAAAATGACCTTCATCTCGGCATGATTTAAAATATGCCTGTAATCATCCTGACTAATCGTAGGATAAATGGGGATTGAGATAGCTCCTATTTGCATGGTTGCAAAGTCGAGCATGTTCCATTCTGGTCTGTTACCGCTTACGATTCCTACTTTGTCTCCGGGTTTAATTCCCAGTTCTAATAAGCCGTAACTTATGTTGTTGGTTAATTCTATATATTCTTGAATGCTGAATTTTTTCCAAGCGCCATCGCGTTTGCAAACCAAAGCTGCATCTTGATCCGGATATTTTTCTGCGTAATTATCCAACAGATCAAATAATCTGGTTACTTCCATCTGATGTCTATTTAAAGATTATTTTTTGAAATACAATTTTGAAAATTGATGAGATTATTGAAAAACGACAGTTCTGTTTTTGTAAGCCAGAATCTTACGATCGATGTGTTTTTCTACCGCGTGTGAAAGTACTATTTTCTCTAAATCACGTCCTTTTTTTATAAGTTCGTTAACGGTGTCTTTGTGTGATATGTGGGTTACGTCCTGTGCAATAATAGGACCGGCATCTAAATCACTGGTTACATAATGACTTGTTGCGCCGATAATTTTTACTCCGCGTTCGTGAGCTGCATGATAGGGTTTGGCTCCGGCGAATGCAGGTAGAAATGAATGATGGATATTAATGATCTTATTAGGATACTGGTCTATGAAATCGGCCGAAAGCACCTGCATGTATCGGGCAAGCACGCAAAATGTGATTTTGTGTTTTTTCAATAGCTCCAGTTGTTTGGTTTCCTGTTCGACTTTGTTTTCTTTTGTTATAGAAAAAACATGATATTCAATTCCAAAGCGTTTTGCAACAACCTCCATGTCGGGGTGATTGCTTATGATAAGGGGAATTTCTACCTGCCACTCTCCGGCGGCATATCGTGCAAGCAAATCGTAAAGACAATGTGACATTTTAGATACGAAGATAGCCATTCGCGGCTTAGTGTCGGCAAAATAAAGTCTGAAGCTCATATTGTATCGAATGGCGATCAATGTTTCAAAATATTCTTCAATTTTGTCTTTCGGTATTTGAAAAGTATCGAGATCCCATTCTACGCGCATGAAAAAAACTTTTTCTTCGCGATTTACATATTGGTCTAAATAGAGGATGTTTCCTTTGTGTTGGTTAATAAATTCGGTGACAGCTGCTAAAATACCCGGTTTGTCAGGACAATGCATTAATAGCACTGCCGTATTCTCATTTCCTTTCATTCAATTTCAAATTTTCTATAAACAGATTGCAAAGATAACATTTTAATCGGAGACCTGGATTTTAATCTACAAATTGTATTTTGAAGCTTGTTTTTTCGTAATTTGTAATCGCTTGAATTCCTTTTTGGGGACTTGAATCAGGCTATGAATTTTCATGAAAGTTGAAAATATTTTCCTGTAGCTATTGTGGAAATGAAAAATTGCCGTATCTTTGCACCGCATTAGAAAACAATGCCCAACAATAAATTGGTTCGGTAGTTCAGTTGGTTAGAATGCCGCCCTGTCACGGCGGAGGTCGCGGGTTCGAGTCCCGTCCGTACCGCAAAAAAGCAATTCAGAAATGAGTTGCTTTTTTCGTTTTTAAGCCTTATTCAAAAGATGTGGGCCGCTATGATTGAAGTTGTTTTATTGAACGAAATAAAAATAAGGGGTGCTTTCATACGAAAGCACCCCTTATAGGCAAAGAATAATACTAAATTACTTGTTTTCGGCAATAAATGTTTCTTTTTCGCGATTGATCGTTACATTCAGTGCAGTTAAGTACTTTCTGTATTGAGAATCACTCAAAATTGATTTTGCATTACCTAAATTAAACCTTAATGCTTTTTCTGCTGCGACATCGTTGTCGGCTTTCAAAGCTGTTTTCAATTTATTTTCCGTCAAAGAAAATACGTACTTCAACTGATCTGCTTGTGTATAATCGGCATCCAAATAACGAACTAGCGAATTGAATGTTGTTTCGTTATTCAATTTGTAAAATACAGTGTAATCACTCGAA